>Ga0209712_10000986_pt1 | contig 24486 bp, 22 predicted proteins | sample ArcOceMetagenome_FD_187443 | JGI IMG/M metagenome (GOLD analysis project Ga0209712, IMG submission 187443) | Marine eukaryotic phytoplankton communities from Arctic Ocean - Arctic Ocean - Greenland ARC118M Metagenome (SPAdes) (version 2) | ecosystem: Environmental > Aquatic > Marine > Oceanic...
GGAGTAGGTTGCCAGTTCTCAGCTGTAATTAATGTTCCCCACCAACTGCCACCACCATTATCTGTTGAAATCATGGAATTTCCGTTTCGATACCATGGCATCCTTTGACTAATCCCATTATCGTTGACATATGTCCAGTCATTGCCGTTATTTTGGGGTCCAAATTTAGTTGTGACTGTTACATCCGTTTGAGAATTATTATTTTTTACAAAGCTATAATTTCCGTTAGCTGTCCAAATGCCACCATAACTCCCTCTTGACGTTGCATCAATCATATATTCAAACCCACTATCACTTCTTTTGATGTAATCTGCCCACACAATAATAGAGTAATTTGGAGTAGAAGTACTTATAACCTCTGATGCATTTGAAAAGGGTATAGTTGTATTTAATGATATTGCATTAACATAATTCCAGCCACTAGGACTTGAGTTTTTCATGATCAAAGTCCATCCTCCACCATCCGTTGTCATATCTGCATAGATTTGAAAAGGTGTACCGCTATTAATGTTAGCATTTGCAATCCAATAAAAACCGTCTGTTGATGAAGGATATGCTTGTTTAATCGCATATGCACTTGTAGCTGCATTTCCAGATGTTAATCCATTATTTGAAATGGATACAATATTACCCGATGAGGTTATGGGCTCAGCCGATCCAATTTGCCCACTAGAGCTAATAGCTTCTGAAAAGTTGGAAGTTATTTTTCCATTGCGAGTTAGATATTGCCCATAAATATTTCCTTGTGTCAATACGACTAAGAGTAATATTTGTATTTTATTTTTAAACATTTTTTTAATAATTATTAATAGAAATAATCAAACTGTACTCTATCAGTATTAATTAGTGAAGTACCACCGTTGTTTACAGGCACATAAGTCAAAGTTGTTCCGCTCCAAGAATAAGCAGCATTGCTAATACGAACTCCATTGATAAACATTTTTACTTTACTATTTGAAGGTGGAGTTTGTGTTAATGTAAAACTGGTTTGTGATGTTGTGGAAATAAATTCATCTGTTACGTCTGTAACACCAGAGGATGGAGTTGTCCAGGAAAGTGTTCCTAAGCCATCAGTCTTTAGCACTTGATTAGCAGTACCGTCTATATTTGGTATAGTAATAGCACCAGCTGTAATTGACCCACTGGTTCCTACATTAGTGATATTTGTGTCGCCTAGTTGAATTTTATTGGATGCATCTACCGCTGCGTTATATCCAATTGCTGTTGCATTTGTCAAATTATTTGAACTTACATCAGCATCATATCCAATTAGGGTATTGTTAGAACCTGAAGTATTCACGTCTCCAGCATTGAAACCTACTGCAGTATTTCCACTCCCAGTATTTAATTTTAAGGATTTACCCCCAAGAGCAGTATTATTACTACTAACATTATCCATTAACGCCATATAGCCAATTGCAACATTAAAATCTCCTGTTTGATTGGATCGTAATGCCAACCCACCATTAGCTGTGTTGCCACCCCCAGAGACATTTGAAATTAAAGCTTCGTGACCAACAGCAGTGTTATCCCCTCCACCGATATTGTAAAATAACGCTCTATTTCCAATAGCAGTATTATAAAATCCATTAATATTTGACCTTAACGCCAAATATCCAACTGCAGTATTATAATCTCCATCAATATTTGAGGTTAATGCCTGGTAACCATTAGCAGTATTCTTATTTCCAATAGTATTAGCACTTAGTGATTCATAACCATAAGCGGTGTTTTCTGTTCCGGTAGTGTTTGAAACAAGTGAATTAACTCCAATAGCAACTGAATTTATTGCAGAAACTACTCCACCAATAGCAATAGTATTGTTGCTATCTACATGGGTTGATGAATTAACAGAAGAAAAAATCCATTTCCAGTTTGGATTATTATATACGTAGAGTCCTTTTACTTGGTCTGTTTGGTATAATAGCAAACCCTCTGCAGGACTTGAAATTGCATTCTTTTGAATTTCTGTCATTCTAGGAGCTAAAAGACCTTTAGTAGTCGAGCTAACATCTAAAATCGAAGATGCTTCTGGTGTTGTAGTTCCAATTCCTACCTGTCCAGTAACATTAAGAGTATTGTTTAGTTGAGTTGTACCAGTAACCGTTAAATTAGCTGCTAGACCTGTGTTGCCAGTAACATTAAGTACATCGTTTAGCTGGGTAGTTCCAGTAACCGTTAGATTCGCTGCTAGACCGGTGTTACTAGCAATATTAAGTGTATTGTTTAGTTGAGTTGTACCGTTTACTATTAAATTTCCAGACAGATTTAAATTATTGGTAACGCCTAAACTATTCAATGTGGCAACTCCATCAACACGCAGACTACCAGTAAGAATACTTGGGCTTGAATTGGCAACTGTTAAGGAGCTATTGAGTAGCGTAGCTCCACTAACACTTAGATTAGAGGAAATCCCTGCGTTACTAGCAACACTAAGTGTATTGTTTAGCTGAGTTATACCTGTCACCGTTAGATTAGAAGCAAGTCCTGTGTTGCCTGCAACATTGAGTGTATTGTTTAGCTCAGTTGTACCTGTCACCGTTAGATTAGAAGCAAGTCCTGTGTTACCAGTAACATTAAGAATTTCATTTAGCTGAGTTGTGCCATCCACATTTAAATCTCCTGTCAGAAAACTTGTACTTGAGCTTGTAACTGTAAATGTTTCGTTAAGCGTAGTTTCACCATCAACATTTAACGTATTATTTAAATCAGTAATTCCGTCTACAGTAAGCTTACCTGTAAGCGAAGTGATCGAAGAATTTGCAACTTCAAGATTTCCATTAATCAATGAATAACCGTTAACGGTCAAAGCTTTGTTGTTGTTGTTGCTTTTACTCGTAGAGTTAATTATATTTAAAATTGTTCCACCATCTACTGTAAGCAATCCACTTACATAGTTGTCCCCGTCTAGCGTAACGTCATCACCAAAACGAGAAAATCCATCTACAATAAAATCTCCGTCTATATCTACGTTACCAGAAGCAGTAATGTCTCTGTGATATTTATACGGTAAATACAAAAAAGATTGCTGAGACAAGAAAGAGAAATTTGTACCCCCCTTGAGATCAATCTCTACGATTAAGTTTCTTAATGTTCCATCCCAAATAATCTCATTGAATACTCCCACTGAAGGTGAACCACTTCCAATTATCAAATGTACTAGTCCGTTACTATCCGTTTGGGTAGATTGGGTTTCTCGGTATAGCGAATTATCGTTTTCATCTACAATAGTGAACTCAAAAGATACACTTGAGGAAACAAGAAGATTGTTCGATGCATTAACTCCTGGAAGTTCTTTGTCTGTAGTGCCAATAATAACTGCTTGATAGCTTATACCTTCAGTTTGAGCATTTAATTTAAACGCTATAAAAAGGATTAGAGTAATTAGTTTATACCTCATGATTTTTTATTTGTTTATTGGGAATATTACAGAAAACCCGAAATTTTCAGCAACCTGCTTCAGACTTTCTACATCAGGTTTAGGGAATACAGTAAGCCCTACATTAGTATAGACTAGTTTCGATGCATTAATACCGATAATTATATTTTTCGATAATTTAAAATTGAGTGCGAGTCCAAAAGAATAATAAAGGTGGTTTCCATTGAATTCAGAATCATCTGTAATGTCAAATGTTGTTAAATTTATTTTTTGAGTGCCAGAGGTTATGTTTGCAAAACCAATTCTTGATTGGGCTTTTAAGCTTATTTTTTTTACTGAAAATATCTTCCAGTCTATTCCAGTACCAATTCCTATATAACTTGTATCCCATTGGTATGTATTGCCATTTGCGATATCTTGAGAAGTTGTCCCAAAAGACAATAGGTCAATACCAGTTCTTATAAAGAAGTTCTTCCTAATTTGAAAAGAATAGTTTAAACTGAGGAAGTTTTTATTTCCAGGAATAAATTCAACATCGTTATTTCCAGCGGAATCTACATATGTGAAATCTGTTGAGGCAAAGCCTAAACTAACATCAAAAAAATGTTTGGCAGTAGCATTAGAGTTTGAACTTGTATCTGATGTGATTTTAGTGCTTTCAATTGGTAAAAAATCTTCAAGAATAGTGGCTGTTGGAGTGTCTGTTGTGGCAATCTCAGTTACATCTGCATTATCAATTTCATTTGAGATTTCAGTTGGACTAGACGTTGCTGAAGCAACATCAGTTGGAGGAACATTCACACCAGCGAAATCTTCTAATTCGTTCGGGCTATAAGTATCAATTAGAGAAGGAAGTAGGGTCGAACTAAATATTGCCGAATCACTTCTTTTGTTGTTTTCAACTACATTTAATGAGTTTATCTCCCTTACTGAGATCGAATCAATTTCTTTACCTGAAACAAGTGGAACATTTTTTTTAGGAAAAATATACCAATAATCTTTTTCACTAAGATTATTCTCAACAATAAACAAGTCAGCTTCCTTTTTTGTGTAAAACGCTTTGATCGATACTCTATGAAAACCATTTATCTTTGGGAGAACATTTACCTCTTTATATCCTTTACTTTTGAATAAACTATATAGAGCAATTGCGTTCCATTCATACTTGAAGGATCCTACAATTATTTTAATTTTATCCTTTTTTATTGAGTCTTGAGCTGTTGTATTGTAAGATACAAGCATGAGCGTCAGGAACAGTAAGGAGAAGTAATTTTTCATTAATCTTTTTTTATTAAAACAGTATTAAAATTTCGAGCTTTAGATTCAATTCGAATAATATAATGCGCTTGTTTTAAGTCATCTAATATGATTGTTCTTTCCAAATGACTTTTCTTTTCATAGGAAGATATTAACCTGCCTATCATATCAAAAATATAAACGTTAACGGGGAAGATATCGTCCTCGCCTTCTATGAATATACTTTTCTGAAAAGGGTTAGGGAAAACCGAAACACTTAGGGTATTCTGCGCAAAAAGGAAAGTTTCATCAGGTTCTAGATCAGTGTTTTCTAATACATATTCAAAACCCTGAATAATGGTTCTATTTGAGTTGGTGTAAAGTCCTGTAGACAGCGGTTGCCCTATGGTATACGAAACATAGGATTCACCGAGTAGACTTGAGCCTCCTTGCATAGAAAGTGTTTCCTTTAAAGCTTGACAATGCAAATTTATAGGCAAGAATATATAAATTATATAACCAATTTTAAAAATAATGAATCTAATCATAACAAAATATTTATTATCTAATTGATGTAATAATGCAGAATCATATTTTTTAAATATAAAACAAAGTTACTTTTTTTAGACAAAAGGCTTTGTTATCCAGTAATAAATTAATTTATTACTACAACTTTATTAATGAAAATTTATCCTGTTTACCTTTTGTTATTTGTTTTAAAAGGAATTTTATTTTTAAAAATATAAACACATCACAAGAAATATTTATTAGGTATTTTATAAAATCTTTTCCGATATTTGTGTATCTTACTATTTAGACAAATTATAAGACAGGAACCAATCAACGGGTTTCTTTTATGTTAGTTAGTCTTTTTCAGTTGATTGGGGTAGTTCCATTCCTCTTTCAACGAACCACATGCTAATTTTAATCAGGATCAGGTAAGGCTTTTTTGTTTTTTACAGGTTTTCGTTCAGCATAAAGCCTTCTTTTCAGGATATTTACTACTGATTTCAAATAGTTTAAGTCTTTGTTTGAAGATTATTGTGTTCAAATTAAAGATTTTAACTCGATTCCTAAACGAGCAATTAATTCTACATTCTGTACTAAATCTGTTAGCTTAATTTTGTATTTTCACCCAAATTTAATTCACAGCACTATGGCATTTGACATTGAGATGATTAAACAAGTATACGCACGACTAGATAAAAGCGTATCCAATGCACGTCAACTAACAGGAAAACCCTTAACAGCTTCAGAAAAAATATTATATTCCCATTTATGGGGAGGCAAAACTGATCGTCCTTACGAAAGAGGAAACGATTATGTAGACTTTGCTCCCGATCGTATTGCTTGCCAAGATGCAACAGCCCAAATGGCTTTGTTGCAGTTTATGCAAGCTGGGAAAACACAAGTAGCAGTCCCAACGACTGTTCACTGTGATCACTTAATTCAAGCTAAGTCCGGAGCAACTATCGATTTGAAATCGGCAAACAGCACTTCTGCAGAAGTATTTGATTTTTTAGAATCTGTTTCCAATAAATATGGAATTGGTTTTTGGAAGCCGGGTGCAGGAATCATTCACCAAGTAGTTTTAGAAAATTATGCATTCCCAGGTGGAATGATGATTGGAACGGATTCACATACTGTAAACGCAGGTGGATTAGGAATGCTTGCTATTGGTGTAGGTGGAGCAGATGCAGTAGACGTTATGGCTGACATGCCTTGGGAATTGAAATTCCCAAAACTAATTGGTGTAAAACTAACAGGTAAACTTAACGGTTGGACTGCACCCAAAGATGTTATCTTAAAAGTAGCTGGGATTCTTACTGTAAAAGGTGGAACCGGAGCGATTATAGAATATTTTGGAGATGGAGCTGAATCCATGTCATGTACTGGAAAAGGAACCATCTGTAATATGGGCGCTGAAGTTGGTGCAACCACGTCTACTTTTGGTTATGACGACTCTATGGAGCGTTATTTACGTTCTACAGATCGTGATGATGTTGCCGATGCAGCAAATGCTGTTCGCGAACATTTAACAGCAGATCCAGAAGTGTATGCCAATCCTGAGCTTTATTTTGATCAAGTAATAGAATTGGATTTAAATACGCTTCGCCCGCACATCAACGGACCTTTTACTCCAGATTTAGCTACTCCGGTATCTGAAATGAGTAAAGTTGCCAAAGCAAACGATTGGCCATTACAAGTAGAGTGGGGCTTGATCGGTTCTTGTACAAACTCTTCTTATGAAGATTTAGCGCGAGCAGCTTCAATTGCGAAACAAGCAGTTGACAAAAAATTAGTTACAAAAGCAGAATTTGGAATCAATCCAGGTTCGGAGCAAGTGCGCTATACAGCAGAACGGGATGGATTATTAGTTCCTTTCAATGAGTTGAACGCAAAAATATTTACAAATGCTTGTGGGCCATGTATCGGTCAATGGGCTCGTGAAGGTGCAGACAAGGAAGAGAAAAATTCGATTATTCATTCGTTCAATCGAAACTTTTCTAAACGTGCCGATGGAAATCCAAACACCCACGCCTTTGTAGCTTCTCCAGAAATGGTTGCTGCAGTTGCAATATCTGGACGCTTGGACTTTGATCCGGTTAATGATACCCTCATCAATCAAGATGGAGAAGAAGTTAAATTGGATCCACCAACAGGATTGGAATTGCCTCCATTAGGATTTGATGTAAAAGAAAATGGTTATTTAGCTCCACAAGAAGACGGTTCTACTGTAAATGTAGCCGTTAGTGAATCTTCAGAACGTTTGCAGTTGCTTACTCCGTTTACTCCTTGGGACAATCAAAACCTTATTGGTGCTAAACTATTAATTAAAGCTCTTGGAAAATGTACTACGGATCATATTTCAATGGCTGGTCCATGGTTGCGTTTCCGTGGTCATTTAGATAATATTTCGAATAACTGTTTAATTGGAGCGGTTAACGCTTTCAACGAGAAGACCAATTTTGTTAAGAATCAATTGACTGGCGAATATGGTGGTGTTCCTGACGTTCAACGTCAATATAAAGCTGCTGGTCTCGAAACTGTTGTTGTAGGAGATCACAACTACGGTGAAGGTTCTTCCAGAGAACATGCCGCTATGGAGCCTCGCTTCTTAGGTGTTAAAGTGGTTTTGGTTAAATCGTTTGCACGGATTCATGAAACAAACTTGAAGAAACAAGGGATGTTAGGAATCACGTTTAATACGGAATCAGAATACAACTTGATTCAAGAAGATGACACCTTTAATTTTATAGATTTAAAAGACTTTGCTCCAGGAAAACAAATCACTGTTGAGGTGGTTCATGCAGATGGATCTAAAGACATTATCTTAGCAAATCACACGTATAACGATCAGCAAATTGAGTGGTTCAAAGAAGGTTCTGCCTTAAACCTAATCAAGAAGCAAAACGTTGCTTAATATTTTTAATGCTTATTTTAAAGGCCCGTTTATCGGGTCTTTTTTTATGCAATAATCAGGATTATCATGGGCCATAACAGTAGCCTTTCACCTAAATCTACTCTAGGTTGAGTTTAAATAAATTAATTCGCAATGGTGAATTATCGGTTGATCTGAAAATGCTTATTCTTCTTTTTTCTTAGGGTCTTTTCCAGCCATGCGTTCAAAACGATCCGGAATATAATTTTTATTAACATCTTCTTCACTACCCATGGTTGTACTGATAACTCCGTAGACAATTACTCCCACAATAAGAACAACTATAGCAACAACAACAATAATAATCTCATTCATAATAAAATAGTTTTCAGGAAATTACAACTAAATAATAAGAATAAATCATTATTTAACTCGGAAATTATCAAATCACTATGGAAGAGCGCTCTCTTTTAAAAAACAACTACTCCTTTATATATCCAACGAGCAAAGCTTTTATCGTACCCATGAATGCTATCGGTTAAACCTCGATTATTCTCAACAGGATACCCTTTATTGACCCAATCAAAAACACCGCCATAGAGGTTAAAGATCTTTTCGAAGTCTAAACGGAGTAGTTTTTTCACAAGTTTTTCACTTCGATAACCAATACTACAGTATACTACTACTGTTTGTTCTTTATTAAATTTTTCAAAAGATTTTAAATCCCAATCTTTTTCTCCCACCCAAATAGCGTTATCAATATGACTGACGTCATACTCTGCTTTTGTACGAGTATCCAAAAGAATGATGTTACGTTTGGTTTGAAGTTCTTCAACGCTAAGAACAGGAACATTCTCTGATATAAGTGCATTTACCATAGTATCAAAGGGCGACTCTTGTGCTGTAGTTGTGAGTGCACAAAGTTGCAGTAGGGTGCTTAAAAAAAAGACTTTCAGTTTAAGTAAGTTCATTTTACTTTTTTGTAATAGCATCAACTTGTTTTTTGTGATGCTGTACATGATAAATTGTAAAGTATAAAATTTTCCGGAAGGTTAACCTTCCCATTAATGGATGTGGAATTACATAAATATCTAAATCACCCTCGTCCCATTTACGCACCAATTTCATTAATCGATTAATGAGTTTGTTGAATTGAATTGTTTGCTGCTGTTTTACTTCACTACCGATTGTCTTGGGAGTAAATCGTTTTGGAGCTAACGCAACTCTTCCATCCAATGCCTTTCGATATCGTGCGACTAATCAATCATAAGACCGAGAAGGACGATTGGTTAATCCAAACTGATAACGCAATAAAAACTTAGGGAGTCTCATTGCAAGAACAATTGGTTTTAGTGACAATATGATATGCTGTTGTAATTGCCCAGCGGACCATTTGCCAGTTGAATTATCTTCAAATACTTCGGGAGCAAGTTGATCGATTAAAGCATCGAATTCTTGATGGTGCTTGTTAAGCTCTTGGTTTATTTCTGATTTATTCCAGCTCATTGCCTCTTGATTTTTTAAATTCGATTTAAAGCAAAACGTATTCTACAATAATTTGTCCCATATTCCAAGATGGAATAAAATAAGTGAATTTGGTTCCTTCTAAGCACTCTTTAAAAATCCGATCTTGAAGTACGGTTGAATTCCCAGTAATAATAGTCAACGAAAAGTTGTTGTGTACAGCGCAATCTTTTATCGATTTATGAACCAATTCAAGTGCTTGTTTATGCCGAATTCCGTGAAGATCGATGCTGTGTATTTTATCTTTGTTTGTTCTCATCCAACCGTAAAGATATAAAACAAAAACTCCCCAACACCAGTAAGGATTGAGGAGCAATTAATCAAAATTATTAACTAATACATGAAAACTATAAAGTAAAAGTATCTTGTTAGGGACGAAACTCTTGTTAAGGGCTTGGTAATGTTTTCTAAAGAATCTGTTAAAATTAGTAGGACTTGTCTGTGAAAAGATTCAAAAAAAACAAGGAAACAACGCTATTCAAAACCCTGGATCCCCTGAACAGTAGTGTATTTCATGGTAAAACGTTTGTCTGGATGTATTATTTTATAAGCCGTTTGAACGGCAAGCGTAGCTTCGTGAAAACCACATAAAATGAGTTTTAACTTCCCAGGATAGGTATTTACATCACCAATTGCAAATACGCCAGGGATATTCGTTTGGTAGTCTAGCGTATTATCTACAACAATCGCGTTCTTTTCAATTTCTAGTCCCCAATCTCCAATTGGGCCTAATTTTGGAGATAAACCAAATAGTGGTAACCAATAATCAACATCAACTTTAATGTTTTCTTGGTCTTTTTGTTTCAGTTCTATTTGCTCCAATTTTTCTACTCCATGCAAGTCAACTACTTCAGCGTGCTTATATAAATCTATTTTTCCTTGAGCTTGTAAAGCATATACTTTTTCAACTGAATCTTTATGCCCTCTGAACATATCCGTTCTGTGAACTAATCCTACAGGAATATCATGATTTTCAGCAAAATAAATTGCCCAGTCCAGTGCAGAATCTCCACCTCCAGAGATGAATAGTTTTTTACCTAAAAAGGTTTCAGGTTCTCGAACCATATATTCAACACCTTTTTTTTCAAACTGTGGGAGTGTTTCTATTTTTGGTTTTCTGGGTTCAAAGCTCCCTAAACCTCCAGCAATCATTACTGCTGGCGCTTGATGTTGTGTGCCTTCACTTGTGGTTACAACAAAATTTCCGTCTTCTTGTTTTTCAATAGTTTCTGCGCGTTCTCCAAGCGTAAATCCTGGATTGAAAGGCTCTGCTTGTTTTAGTAAATTATCAACTAGTTCTCCAGCCAAAATAGAAGGAAAGCCTGGAATGTCATAGATTGGCTTCTTAGGGTATATTTCAGATAATTGTCCACCAGCTTGTGGAATAGCGTCGATTAGGTGGCACTTTAATTTCATGAGGCCAGCCTCAAATACGGTAAAGAGTCCTACTGGACCAGCTCCAATGATGATTATATCAGTTTGTATCATTTCTTTCTAAAATAGATTTAGTCATTTTATTCATTTCGTTTACTTTAAATTCAAAATCTCCATCTAAAGTTTTTCTATAGTTCTGCAATGTATCAAGCAAATCATTGATTTCCTCGGGCAACAATTCTTCTAAAAATTGTCGAATTCTTTTGGCTAAGGTTGGCGATTTTCCATTAGTCGAAATGCCAATCTTTAAATTCCCTTTGGTAACGATTCCTCCCATATAGAAGTCACAAAGGTCGGGAGTATCCGCTACATTAACTAATATTCTCTTTTTTTTACAAAAATAATGTATTTTTTGATTGACCACTGGGTCATCGGTAGTCGCAATTACAATATGCTTTCCTTTTAAAAAGAAAGAATTAAAAGTTCGATGAATCAAACTGATATTGGGTTTGTTTGTCACAAAATCAAGTGTGGCCTTTCGGTAGTAAGGAGCAACCATTGTAATTTGCGCATTGGGACTAGACTTGATTAAAAACTCTAATTTTTCAAGGGCAACATTCCCACCGCCGACAATCAGGAACTGTAATGTTTCTGTTTTGAGGAATATAGGGTAGAGCTCATTCATTGGTAACATAATGTGCTTTTTAAGTTTTTATATTGGGTTACTTGATCGAGAACCGCAGACCCAAAAATAATATTTGCAGGATTTGAAATTGAATGCTTCTGAACCTCTTCTTCAATTGTTCCTAAAGTTCCCAACACTACTTTTTCGGCCTGGGTTGTTCCGTTTTGGATTATGGCTACAGGATAAGTTTCGGGTTTGTGTTCCCTAAAAGCAGTTACAATTTCTTTCAGAAAACGCATACCCATTAAAACAACTACGGTAGCAGTCGATTGAGCAGCAAGTGGAATGTCAGACGATATTTGCCCATCATGGGTATGCCCAGTGGTAACCCATAAGCTTTCGGAGACCGATCGCTTGGTCAAAGGTATTTGATGCTGAGCAGCTATTCCTGTGAAAGAAGATATTCCAGGGACAACAGACGTTTCAATATCGAATAATGCGGCATAAGAAAGTTCTTCACATGCGCGACCAAAGATCAAAGGATCCCCACCTTTAAGGCGTACCACTTTTTTATTTTGTGCGGCATAATGCACCAATAATTGGTTTATCTCTTCTTGAGTTCTTTGCGCAAAGCCCCTTCGCTTTCCTACAAATATTTTATGAGCAACAGGATTGTGATCTAGAAGCAAGGGATTAATCAAAGCGTCGTATAGAATCACTTCTGCATTTTGAATTGCTTTGAGCCCTTTTAGGGTGATCAATTCTGGATCCCCAGGACCAGCTCCCACGAGGCAGATATTTCCCTTATTCAACTGTTGCATTTCTTGAATTTTTGATCCATTGAATAGCTTTTTTGGTTTCTTCTAAAAAAGTATTTGCGAAACTTTCATCGGATTGTTTGTTTCTAAAATCTTCTATTCCTGCTAAAAAGGAACTGGATTGGTCCGTTTTGAATGCCGGAAAATAAGAATCAAAACATTCAATAATAGAGGCATGACTATTGGTTTTGGCATTGACCGAAGTTAATAAAGCCTTTGCTGCTCGAATGCGTCCATTATATGCATGATAAGTAGCGTCTCCAAATCGTTTTTCAGCCAAGGCTTCATTAGCCCATTCTAAGGCTTCTTCTGCTTCAAAAATCAATGTTTGAATCAAGTCGATAGTAACTCCAGCACACTCGCCAATACCGATCGCTTTTTCATACTTTTCCTTTGCTCCAAAATCGATAAAATCTTCGGCGGCTAGATGTTCAACTGCACTGTAATGTTTTAAATTTTGGTAAAAGTAATCCTTGGTTTGTCGATCATAATAGGCAAAGAAATCCTCTTCTTCTGCTCGATTGAATTCAAAATCGGTTAAAATCCAGCGCAAAATATCGGGTGTCCTTTTTGCAGGGACTTTGAGGAGTTTATCAGCGAATCGCCCAGTTCCATTTCCAAGAACTCCCCCTCCCAAAAGGATTTGTGTAGCAGGAGCAATCAACCCATTTGATTTTAGAGTCATCCCTTGGAAACCAATATGAGCTAGGGTATGTTGCCCGCAGGCATTCATACAACCGCTAATTTTTATTTGGATATCGTGGGTGTTGATTAGGGAATAAAATTCGTTCTCGATCAGCTTTTGTAATTCATTTGCTAAGCCCATACTACTTGCTATTCCAAGGTTACAAGTATCCGTTCCTGGACAAGTAACGATATCGTTTATTTTATGAAACCCAATGCGGTGTAAGTTCAATTGTTCCAAGGCATGATACAGAGCAGGAAGATGTTCTTCCTTCACATCGCGGAGTAAGATGCTTTGACCTACCGAAAAACGATTGTCATCTCGAGTAAATTGTTCGATTAAGTCGGCTAATAAACGCGCTTTGCCCGAAGCAATATCCCCTGTTTTTATCGGTAGTCCAACAGCAACATATCCGATTTGTTTTTGAGTAAAAGTGTTCGCTTTTTTCCAAGCCTCAAAGGCAGGGCTAGAGTTTAATGAAATTTCACCAACAAATTTCGCCTCCTTTAAGGTTCGTTTTATAGGTTCAATAGCATATTCTTGATGATTTACAACCTTCAATTCTTGTTCAACTAAAACCCTAAAGGAGTCAAGACCAATTTCTTTAATTAAAAACTTGAGTCGTGCTTTATTCCTTTTATTACGTTCACCATGGCGATCAAAGACACGAATTACCGCTTCACTGTAAGGGATGATTTTATCAGCAGCCAGAAAGCTAAAAACTTCCTGTGCATCCATGGGTTGCGATCCAATTCCACCGCCTAAAAGGACACGAAAACCACTTATTCCATTTTCAATCCTAGGAATAAACCCTAAATCATGAATAAATGTTAATGCATCGTCGACCGAAGAACTTGAAAAAGCAACTTTGAATTTTCGTCCCATTTCTTGGCAAATTGGATTGCGGAGGAAGTATTCAAAAAAAGCTTGAGCGTAAGGAGTAACATCAAAGGCTTCGTTCGGATCAACTCCAGCCATAACGGAAGCTGTAACATTTCGAACGGTATTTCCACATGCTTCTCTTAGGGTAATTTCATCTTTTTCTAACGTAGCCCATAATTCAGGAGTTCGATCCAATAAAACATAATGTATTTGAATGTCCTGGCGTGTGGTAATGTGCAAATTACTACTGGCGTATTCATCCGAAACATCAGCGATTCGACGCAACTGTCTTGCAGTAAACTTCCCCATGGGGAGTTTGATGCGTATCATTTGAACTCCTTGTTGTCGCTGCCCATATACTCCGCGGGCTAAGCGTAAACTGCGAAACTTCTCTTCGTCAATTTGATTGTTTTTAAATTCAAAAATCTTCTTTTCTAAATCAAGAATATCTTTTGCTACAATTGGGTTTTCTAATTCTGTTCTAAAACTTTCCATTCTTATTCTATGAAGCCGACTCCGGCTGTATTGTTCGTTTGTATGTCGATGATTATAAAACTCCCAAGGTTTTTGTTTTTTTGATAAGGGATACTTTGAATTGTATGTGCTAATTGAAAAGAAGCAATACCGATGTCATTCAATCCAAGCGCTGCTGTATTTTCGGAGCCACCTCCCGATATGTCAATTCGTTCGTCAACATCAGCTACTTTGGCAAGCGATTTTTTAGACCCAAACTGCAATAAATATTTATTTTCAACTTGCAGTGCTTTGTCTTGCATCCAACAAACTTTGGCATTGATTGTTTTTGTAGCTTCTATAGAGTGGCTTGGTGTAAAAAGAGAATCACCTCGGGAGATATTTACTTCATCTTCTAGTAAAAGAGTTGCATTTTCACCTTGATTGACTTGCTCTTGATTAATGCCATATTGTTCAATGGACTTAATCTTTGTTTTGGTTCCAGAAGGAAAAATTTCGATCGCATCACCAACTGAAAAAGATCCACTTTTAACCTTTCCTGCAAAACCTCGATAATCATGATAGGAATCTAACTTTGGTCGAATAACAGTTTGCACTTGAAGTACGTTTTCTTTCGCTGGAGGTTCATTTACAGAGATGTTTTCAATAACATCGAAAAGTGTCTTGCCTGTATACCATCGCATTTTCGTGCTTTTCAGAAGGAGATTATCTCCTTTGAGTGCTGAAAGTGGAATGTAAAAAACCGTTAGATCTTTTGTGTTTTGACTCTTAATTAGCTGTGCTATATCTTCTTTAATTTGGTCAAACGTCTTTTGAGTGTATGCGACTAAATCCATTTTATTTATAGCGAATATTATTTTTTTAATTCCCAATAATTGTGTGATGTAGAAATGTCGTTTAGTTTGCTCAATAACCCCTTTTCTAGCATCTAGAAGCAGAAGTGTAGTATCTGAATTTGAGGTCCCAGTCACCATGTTTCTTGTATATTCTATATGCCCAGGAGAGTCGGCAATGATAAAGCGTCTTTTTTTAGTTTTAAAATACAGATGAGAAACATCAATGGTAATTCCTTGCTCTCTTTCTGTAAGTAAACCATCTGTAGCCAAAGAAAAATCTAAGTGATCGAAGCCATTGGATGAACTCTTTTTTTCTATGTGTTCCAATTGATCTTCTTTCAAAGAACCAGTTTCGTAAAGTAATCTTCCTATTAAGGTGCTTTTCCCGTCATCAACACTGCCAGCAGTAGCTATTCGTAATAAATCCATAGATCTTAGTTTAAAAGTATCCTATTTTTTTTCGTTCTTCCATTGCTCCTTCTGAGCGTTTATCATCCATTCTTGCACCCCTTTCAGAGTAAGTTGAGGTCCTAATTTCTTCAATAATAACATCAAGTTCTTCAGCCTCTGATAAGACAGCAGCAGTGCAGCTCATGTCGCCAACGGTTCTAAATCGAACGGATTGAACTTCGATTTGATCTGGATCAATTTGATGAAATTTTGTTACTGGCATGAATTGACCCTCCCGTTTAAAAACAGCTCTTTTATGTGCATAATAGATTGTTGGAATTTCTAGTTTTTCCTGACGGATATATTCCCACACATCGAGTTCGGTCCAGTTGCTTATGGGAAATGCTCGTATGTTTTCTCCAGGGTGAATTGCACCATTCAAATGATCAAATAATTCTGGACGTTGTAATTTTTCATTCCATTGACCAAAATCGTCACGAACAGAAAATACACGTTCTTTTGCTCTGGCTTTCTCCTCGTCTCTCCGAGCACCACCCATACATGCATCAAGCTTTAAGTTGCTTATGGTTTTCAGTAAGGTGGTGGTTTGCAAACTATTTCGACTTGCAAAAAGACCTTTTTCTTCTGCAACCTTACCTTGATCTATACTATCTTGTACGAAACCAACATGAAGTTTAACGTTATATTGTTTAATGAGTTTGTCACGAAGAGTAAGGGTTTCTGGGAAGTTATGACCAGTGTCAATATGAACTAAAGGGAAGGGGATTCGTGCGGGTAAGAATGCTTTATAACATAGGTGTAACAGGACAATCGAATCTTTTCCTCCAGAAAAAAGTAAGGCAGGTTTATTGAATTGGCCGACCACCTCACGGATGATGTAAATGGCTTCTTCTTCCAGTTGTTTGAGTATATTCATGGGTTGCTATTTAGCGATTTGAGTTTGATGTAGTCCACATTCTTTTTTTGAATCTTCCCACCACCACCTTCCAGAACGAATGTCTTCTCCTTTATCGCTCGCTCGGGTACAGGGTGCACAACCTATACTTGCGAAGCCTTTGGAGTGTAGGTTGTTTTGAGGAACGTTATTTTGATTTAAATAGGTGATTACCTCTTCCAAACTCCAATGAATCAAAGGATTAAATTTGATGAGACCAAAAGAAGAATCGAATTCGAATACCTGAAGCTGTTCTCTATAATAGCTTTGAGATCCTCGCAAGCCAGTAATCCAAACGTCTACTCCTTTGAGTGCTCTCTGAAGCGGATCTACTTTTCTTATTCCACAACATTCTTTTCTGTTGGCTACACTATCGTAGAAACTCAACGGCCCTTTGGCCTCTAATAATGCTTCTACCTTTTTAGCGTCTGGAAAGTAGGGGGTGATGGGTTTCTTATATTGCTTGAGTGTTTGGTGATATACTGCATAGGTTTCTTCAAACAATCTTCCTGTGTCAAGAGTGAAAACCGATATAGGAAAATCATTTTTGAAGATAAAATCCGTGAGTACCTGGTCTTCTTGTCCAAACGAAGTTGAAAAGGCAAGCTTTCCTAGTTTCAGTTCGAGAAGTGTTTCAAAAACTTCTGCAAGTGTTTGATGTACAACCTTACTGTTTAGTTTTTCTAGATATTTTTTTTCCATAGTCTTACTTTTTCCCCCACTTTATTTTGTTCCACAGGCGTTCATGCAAAAAATACAATCCCATTTTAGTCAGTAGTTCTACAAATCCAATGCGAAGTGCAAACTCCAAAGTATTTGTTATTAGGTAGGAGATTATTATGGTATCTATAGTGCCTAGAATACGCCAACTAATTGACTTCAAAAGACTACGAGATGTTTTTTCACCAGCAGCTTTTGGCTCATTTTTTTCGACTTTATTCAATAGAATTTCCGTTATCATAGCGTTTATTCAGTTGCAAATGTAATTTTTATTTATAACTAATCCTATAAACTCTATTAACTTTATAGGAATTAGATTTTGAGTTTTATTCTCTACCTTTGAGCAAGCAGTTTTAAAGCAGCAAAATTTATTTGAATCATGATCTCGAAAAAATGTAAATACGCCATAAAGGCTTTGTTGTATCTAGCAGATCATCAAGAAGAAGATCGATCTATTTTTTCTTCCGAAATAGCAGAACAAGAGTTGATTCCGAAAAAGTTTTTAGAAACAATTTTACGAGAATTGAGGAACTTTCAATTCGTTCAAAGTAAGCGCGGAAAAACAGGGGGTTATAAGCTTCTCAAAGATCCAAAGGAAATCAATTTAGCTGATTTGATGCGAGCGATAGACGGGCCCATTGCTATGTTGCCCTGTGTTTCCTTAAATTACTATGCCAATTGCGAGGAATGTGATGAAAAGATATGTCAAATCAAACCTGTTTTTGAAGGAGTTCGTGATCAGACTTTAAAAATCCTGAATTCAACTTCCATTGATAGTATGCGCCAATAATATTTATAAACCACTTAAATAGCTTCCAAGAGAATCCTTAAATTGAAATCCTTCTAAAGTTCGGTATTTATTTAGTTTTTTATTAGACTCCAATCCCCAAAGTAAAAACTCCATCATAAAGTAACGGTCTTTTTCATCGCATGCTTCTAAGTGAGTATCCAAAACTTCTTTAATTCCAGGAATTAAAGTCAACGAATCTTGGTAGGAACGATCTGGGAGTACGTCTTCTAAAAAGAGTTCATTGTCTTTAAAGAACCACTCTAAAATGGTGTCGTAAGGTCCAACTTCATCATCTTTTTGAAGCTTTTCTATTTTAGGGAAATAATCAGTAAAAAGTGTTTTGATTGATTCCGAAATCAAGTGGTAGGAAATTTGCTCAGCCCCTTCTTGTTCACCTTCGTATACCAATTCAATCTTACCATTGATAGCAGGGATTATTCCCATAAAGTCAGACATTCTTATGGAGGTAGTAGCATCGTCATTTATAAGTGCTCTGCGTTCAGCGGTACTGATCAAATTCTCGAAAGCAGTTATACTCATTCGTGCACTTACCCCGCTTTTAGAATCTACAAATTCACTTTTTCGAGCTTCAAAACCGATTTGTTCAAGAATATCACGCGCGAGTTCGGGTACATGAATTTGTGCTGCTTGTTCTACAGTAAGAACAGCTTCTTGTCTTGTAATCGCTTTTGCAATATCACGATTGTGTGGATAATGCGTTAGTATTTGAGATCCAATTCTATCTTTAAGAGGTGTAACAATACTCCCTCTATTGGTATAGTCTTCTGGATTTGCTGTGAAAACCAATTGCGCAGCAATTGGAAGTCGAAGCTTGAATCCTCGAATCTGAATTTCTTTTTCTTGTAAAATAGAAAATAAAGCAACCTGAATACGAGCTTGTAAATCGGGAAGTTCATTCAATACAAAAATACAACGGTGCGCTCTCGGAATCATTCCGAAATGAATAACCCGCTCGTCGGCGTACGAAAGTTTAAGGTTGGATGCTTTTATAGGATCTACATCACCAATAAGATCGGCAACGGTTACATCTGGAGTTGCTAGTTTTTCGAAAAAACGATCTGTACGGTGCAACCATTCAATCGGAGTTTTGTCGCCTTGTTCCGCGATAATTCTTTTTGCTTCAAGGCTGATTGGATCCAAGGGATCGTCATTGATCTCAGATCCAGTCACCACTGGAATCCATTCGTCAAGTAATTCAGTCATTTGTCGTGCTAAACGCGTTTTTGCCTGTCCTCTTAGCCCAAGTAAGTTGATGTTGTGCCCTGAAAGAATAGCACGTTCTACATCTGGAATCACTGTATTCTCATAACCAATTAATCCTTCGAAGGTGGTTTTGCCAGAACGTAAACACGCTTTTAGGTTTTCAGCAAGTTCAAGTTGGATGGTTCTAGAAGTGTAATCGGTTTTTTTTAATTTCCCAAGGGTAGTAGCAAGTTCTCTCTTCATAGTAATGTATAGTTGTAACGGAATGTTATCCTAAGCGTTTTTTTCTATTTTTCTCGTAATCTTCAAAAATCATTTCACCCAAACCTTTTAGACCAGTAAAGAAGGCTTTCCCTTTATTGGCTTCGGTAAATTCACGAACAAATTGTTTGAGATATTGATCTTGAGCAATCATAAAAGTGGTAATCGGGATGTGTAGCTTTTTAGCTTGACGTGCCATATTGTAGCATTTTTCTACAATCATCTCATCAAGCCCTGCACTGTTTTTGTAATAGGTTCCATCAGGCATTTTAAGACAACTCGGTTTCCCGTCTGTAATCATAAAAATCTGCTTGTTGGTGTTTTTCTTTCTTCTCAAAAGATCCATAGCCAATTCGAGTCCAGCTACCGTATTGGTGTGATAGGGTCCAACTTCGAGGTACGGAATATCTTTAAGTGCAATGGGAGTTGCATCATTCCCAAAGACCAAAATATCGAGGGTGTCTTTTGGGTAGCGAGTTGTAATGAGTTCGGCTAAAGCCATCGCAACTTTTTTTGCTGGTGTAATCCGATCCTCTCCATAAAGAATCATACTGTGACTGATGTCGATCATCAAAACGGTACTCATTTGAGTTTTGTGCATCGAATCTTCAACAACAAGATCTTCGTGTTGTAGAGTAAAATCTTCCCCAACCGAACGTATTTGAGCATTTTTGATGCTTTGAGTAACATCGATTTTCTCTAGGCCATCTCCAAATTGGTAGGCTTTCAATTCGCCAGACCCATCTTCTCCTTGCCCTTGTTTTTTGGTTTTATGATCTCCAGAACCGGAACGTTTTAATTTTCCAAAAATCTGTTTTAATGCGTGTTTTCGTAATAATTTTTCTGTTTTAGCGGTAAGCTGCATTCCATCTCCTTTTCCGCCAGCTCCTGTTTTAGGCTGCACAAAGGATTTCTTTAATAAATCTTCTATAAAATCATCGATGGTATAATCTTCATCGGTCAGTTTGTATTCAACATCCAATTCTCGAAGCCAGTCAATGGCCTCGTCAAAATCTCCAGAGGTGTGGGTTATTAGTTCTTTGAATATTTCGAATAAACGTTCGAAAGGGGTTTGCACCTTTTCTTTGTGTTTTGAAAACACAAAACCGGATTTAAAATCGAGCGGAAGCATGGAATGTTTCTTTTTAAGACTAATACTCAAAGATAGATCAAAAAAGAGGACATTTTCGCCAGAAAGAGATGATATTTTACTTGTTTTGGGCGAGCTCTTTTATATAGCGTTCCAATAAATTCAGTCCTTCGGTATGTGCAACAGAACGCCCTATTTCGGGCATTCGAATGGAGGGGTCGTTGCTTTTCATGCGATAAATTAAAATAGATTCCTCGGGATGCCCAGGAACAATGTCATAGATGAAATCGCCCGACCCTTTCCCCGCAGCAATTGGAGGTTTATAAATTCCTCGTTTACGAGAATCGGTTTGGTTGTAGCTGAGGTATAATCCAGAGTTTTTGGCACTTCCTTCTAAGTTATGGCAATGTGCACAGTTGGCATCCAGGTAAGCTTTGGCACGGTGATCTACAGGGAGTAATGCGTCATTCCAAACGGGTAATTTAGGACGTAAAGCGGGTTCGACTAACTCCTCCAGAATTCCTTTTTCATAAAAATAATCCAGTTGATTTTTATCGCTGAGCGCAAGAGAATAGGTTTTGTTCCATTGAGCAGCCGTAGGTCCAATGGGGGTAATGTTTTTCCCTTTGGCATGACAGTTTTTACATTGATTTAAATTTGGGACTGCATAAGAAACACTTTTTTCAGTTCCTTCATTGTCGATCCAATGAACCAGTTCTTGTTTCCCAACATAGTTCAGTATTGCTTCGGTTTGCTCTTCGTTCCAAATATAGTTGAGAGGTTTCCAAGCATCATTTTCTTTGATCAAAAGTCGAGTTTCGATGATTCTTTTTTCTTGTTCAGGTTTTCTAAAATCTTTTGGATAATAAAAATTTTTGATGAGAACACTTCCGTTTTCAAAATCCATTACACCTTTGTTCTTGTAGCTTATTTTTGTGGAATCTGGAAGATAAACAAAGCGTTTTTTAAATGCGTAATCAGAGAAAAGTGGGGTATTGAGGTCGTATAAAACAACCTGATCTGTAGGTTCTAAATTGGCTAAAGGCAATTTGAAAAAACCATAATCTGACAGTTTTTCTTTTTCTGTATTCTTGTGTTGTATTAGGGGTTTAACAGAGGCTATTTTCTTTGCTTTTGGAGCAATTCTTTTATCTGCTTCATCCTGACAAGAAAGGCAGCATGTGAAGATTAAGCAGATCAATAGAATTCGTTGGTGTGTCATTGTTTATAGCTTATAAAGCGATTGTACACGTATAGGGCGATACATCGTTAGAAAAAGCATCAAAGTCATGTGCGGCATCCATAAACACAAAATTAAAAGTTCCATTATCGCCTATACAGATCTTGTGCTCGTCATCTTGAAGGCTTGCTCCATCGGGAAGGATCCCATCATAAACTATATCCGGAATGGTGGCTTTGTTTTTAAAAAGCATCAGCCAACCATATTCGTTACTCAAAGTTGGAAACCAAAATTTATTTTTAAAAACATTGCTGTGTATCGAAACATTCCCTGGGTAGGGATTGTAAGCTGTGTCGGATTCGTAATCACTTTCTACTGCTCGAATCCCTCGATCTTGGATGGATTGATTTATTATGGCTTCAGCTTCTTCCTCTGCAGCAAACACTAAATAACTTACTACCGAAAGGTTATTTGTTACATGATCTTCAACAGTGTTGTTGTAAAAATCGACATTTTGAGTAGCCATAATAATAACCCCAGTTCCTTTAGGAACGCCACTGATAATTGATCCTTTTACACCAAAATTCTCAATGTTGTTGTTGTAAATCCGATTGTTGTAAGCGGTTACATTTTTACCGTAAAGAGTAAGTTTGGGAAGATTAAAAATTAATAACCCGCTTGTGTTTTCGTAGATATCATTTTCATAGATTTCTACACCGGTACTGTTTTCACTTTCAATACCCGCTACATTATAAAAAGCTCTGTTGTTGCGCACCACTACATTTTTCGATTGCCCAACATAGATTCCTGCATCCGAGGCACCAATGGCTTCACAGCCTTCAATCAACAGGTTTTTTGTCAATACAGGATATATACCATAGGCACCGTTTTGAGTAGAAATAGTTCCCGTCCATGCCGTTCGTACATTGCGAATGGTAACGTTTTTCGATTCGCTAATCTTAAGGTTATCTCCAGCAGCATCTTCGATGGTTAAATCTTCGATGGTAAAATAATTGCAGTTTGTAATTAAGATTCCTTCAGCTCCTTTTGTTTGCCCTTTGAATGAAAGTACCGTTTTATCCATTCCTTTCCCTTTGATGGTAATGTGCTTTTTTCCATCCATACTAAGGGATTGAGAAAACAAGAAGTGCCCTTCTGAAAGTTCGATTGTAGTACTGTCTTTTGCCAAAATAAAAGCTTCTAGAATTTCTGTCTCAAGATCTACATATGAGCGCTCAGGATTGTATTCCGGTAAACTGGATCCTACTGTTTTATAAAGAACAAGGAGGAGCAAAGCTCCCCCTAAAATTAAAATGATTTTTTTCATAGTAATGGTCTGATTTTATTAAAAGTACACTTTTTATTTTAACTACTTAGAAGTCGAAAAGTATTCTAGCTGTAGCTGTTCTCCCAATCTTAGGTAATCCTGGTAATGCTCTAAATTCATTATTGAATATGTTTGTAGCAGCAAGTTCAAGTTTTAATTCTGGTGTAAACTTAAATCCTAACGTTAAATCAAATAAGGACTTGGCATCAATTTCACCTGGAAAATTAGCCACATTCGAAGTATATCCCTGATCCCATTGGTAAGAAAAACTTCCGCTTATCCTTTCTTCAGATTGATAACTCACCCCAGAACGCACCTTATTTTGCGGGAAATTCAGATCGCCTGGTTGCCCTTCAGATCGACTAAACCAAGAATAATTGACAAATGAAGTCAAATGTTCTGTTAAGAAATACTTGGAATTCAACTCAAACCCCCAATTCGTACTCACTCGATTTGGGTCTTGTGTGATGTAGCCAAAAATTAATTTAGCAGCATCTCCTGCGGGAGCTTGTTCCGTCGGAATGACTCCATGGAAAGGAAGTCCAGCATTTGTAAGAGCTTGAAGAAATTCTGCTCCAGCTTGGGTATAGGCACCGTTAAGTTGTTGGCCAACAGCATTTGCAGTAGCAGCGGCTGTGGCAGCATCCAAGCCTGCACCAATTAGGAGCGCTTCAATTTGCGGCTGCGTTGTAGTTTGTACTCCTTGACCAAGAGCACCTTCTAAGCCCACAATAGTCGCAACTGGACTGATTTGTTGGAAACCAGCATTGCCTTTTTGCTCTAAATAATAGAGATCAAAACCAACGGACAATCGTTTATTAAATACGCCTTTGTAACCAAATTCAAAGGATTTCAATGTAGAAATGAGATTGATATTTCCATCTTCAGTTACTAGGGGTTGTCCGTTAGTGTCGGTAGTAACTAAAGGGCTAAATCCTGTAGGAATGCTAGCGGGGTTTTGCAGAACACCGCTTACAATCGGGAGTAATTGGGCAAGGGAAGGGTCTTGTGCAGCAGAAGCAGTTAGCCCTTCTAAAACAGCACCAGTAACAGCAGCATAAGCTGCGGCTAATGGAAAACCAGCAGCAAGAGGCGTGTTAGGAACTCCCGGGACGAGCCAGTCAATTTGTGGGTTACTTCCAAAAGTATACGGATTAACAGCTCCAGTAATCCAAACATCAAAAACTCCAGGAACGGTTTGAATGGGTAAATCGAAATAAAGATCGGAAGCAGGAAGTGGATTTGCTGCTTGGTTAAAGCTGAAACGCAGATTTTGGTATTCCGAGGGTTTGAAAACTAAAGCCGCTCGTGGCGAAAATGTTTTTCTGAAGTGA
>Ga0209712_10000988_pt1 | contig 24472 bp, 17 predicted proteins | sample ArcOceMetagenome_FD_187443 | JGI IMG/M metagenome (GOLD analysis project Ga0209712, IMG submission 187443) | Marine eukaryotic phytoplankton communities from Arctic Ocean - Arctic Ocean - Greenland ARC118M Metagenome (SPAdes) (version 2) | ecosystem: Environmental > Aquatic > Marine > Oceanic...
TAGAAACTTCCATAATTTGAATGAGAGTTGACAAAACATGCGACTTCATTCAGGCCATGTTTGGGATTTGTTCTTTACACGAAACGAAGTATCATAAACGCACTTGATGTTCGTAAATTCCCATCTTTATCTTTTTAGTTTAAATTTTCGCCTCTCATGACGAATGTATCCCATAATTTGAATGAGTTCACAAAACATGCGACTTCATGCTATCTTCAGCATCGGTCATACCTCAAATAAATTACACCCTCATCGTACGCTTTGGAGATGGTCTCCTGTAATAAGGGTCGGCAGTAGAAGGACCATTAAGCTGACTACTCTTCCTCATTTTCTTTTTTGTTTCATTGTTCTTCATCTTTACCGTTTCTTCTGCAGAATCGCCCTTCCCAACCATCTTATCGTACAACCACGTCATTGGAGATTCATTAGACTTTTGTTCGTTTTCAGCTGCTCTATTTTCATGATGATGAGAACTTCCCATTGGGGGTTTAGAAGATCTTCTCTTGTCGCGATTCCTTTCAGCCTGATGATTATTACCTCTATTTTCATTTTCAGTATCTTCACCATAATAACTATGAGATCTACGAGGAATATTTTCTCTATGCTGTCTGTATCCATCGGATTGTTGATACATTTCCTTCACTTGGTAACGATCTGCTGGTATGCGGCTTCTACTCCCACTTCTGGGTGTCGATGGCCCCGCATCATACTCAATCTCATGAGAACTTCTTGATTTTTGAGGAGTAGTTTGAGGAGTAGGTGCCCTGGGGGTGCCTGATGAGTGTTGGGTCAAACTAGGCGGCATTTCATTGGCGAAAGATCTCGAACGTCCGGATCTGCCGGAAGGTCTTGACCTGCTGGAAGACCTTGTGTTCGTATTCATTGGGACCATTGGTTGTCCATCGCTCGAAGACCGATTACTTCTGTTTCTTGACTGCGAACCATTATATGTATCTGACATTCCTTGAGCACCGGACACAGGCTGAGGGCGAGAACGAGAATGAGTCCTGGCATGCGACGACGAATTTCTACTCATTTGAGGGGTCAAACGGACCCTACTAAAATCCTCTTCTACATTATGGAGCTCATCCATCGGCACGTGGGGATGGTACTTGTGAGAACGTCGAACGTTGTTGCCATTTGGGTTCGAGTGACTATGAGAACGGCTAATTCTGGGCGATGCATGAAATTCGGCATCATCCTTCGAGGCTGAGTGAATGTTGTAAGATGCACTCTCTTCCCTCGAAGAATATTCTCGACTTGAAGCAAATTCTTTAGTGGAGTATGATAAGCTTGAAGTTTCAGTGTCATTACTGCTGTAAACGCTGGTGGAGACGCCATTCGTCATCAAACCAGATTCATCACTACACGTACTATGACTGAAGCCATCGTCGGGATTGATGCTAACGTTTAGACGAATCATGGCATTCTCGGTAAGATGAAATTTTCTGCGCTTGTCACTGGGAAAAGACAAGGGTTTCAACATCTTGACAGTGGTTTTGGACGTCTTGCCAAAAAGCTTGGAATTGGTTCGTTTCAAAGCAGGAGGATCCATCTTTTTATTCTTGACAACATGCTTCTCAGTGCTAACTGGCAAATCAATCATTAGTTCTTCATTTTCCACATCCGTAATGACAAGAATCGCCTTTCCGAGGGTAAGCATCTCGCTTCCTCTCATTAGACCAATTGACAACTCAATCTCCTCCGGTTGAAAACCAGAAGAAAGCCCATGTCCATCTGAATAAAAGGCATCCTTCTTCATCAATCTAGACAGCCTAAACGTTGACAATGCATCACCACTCGGATCGAAATCCGTAGGCCACCTCACTAAGAAGTTATGAACTTTATCGCTAAATGATGCACTGGTGGTTGTAAGCGGCAGACTCGGGACGTGCGTCGCAATCTGACGCGAGGAAGATACGTTCTTGGTGCAAGATACGACTGCGTTAAGAGGAGCATTGCCGAGAGGTTTTTCGTTCTTTCCCTTGTTGCATTCCATGACGAGGCCTTCCATGATGTCGATGCCGATGGAAATGTTCATCATTTGGAAGGCATTGGATCTGTCGGAGGAGGATGAGGAGGTGAAGCTCGAGGACTTTGTGACGCCCATGGTGCTGTGGCTATGCTTGGATGCTGAATGGGTACGGGGAGGTCTTCCGTAAGGACTACCCATGTTGTGCGCCATTGTTGAAAGCTATGGGGTGAATGTATTAGGTTGTATGTTTTGTATGTGAATGTTGTTTGTCGAAATGGAGATAGAAATATTCGGTCACAAAAAAAAGACAGCGAGGAACGTTTGGCGATCAATGGGACGGATGAGAACGGTTGATTTAGGGATGTTTTACAACACCCCTTTGTCTCCACATATTATTTTAGCTTTTCAAATATTGGAAAAATTAGATTGAAGTATCCAATCTTGATCCAATGACCAATGAGCCATCGCGCATGATGCTCGCATGGGTTTTATGCATGAGGAAGAATGAAGAATGAGAACAAGCAGATAGAGGCCTCATGCTCGCACGCATCATTAACATTTTTGGAACAATACCAATCTAGTTGGAACCAAACAACTAACCAATAGGCGCCCAATTTTTCACCATGTCATCCCTGCCCGCTTGCGTCGAAAGGTCGGCACGGAACCTCTCGATCCTTCATGTTGTTTGCATGCTTCTCGTCATCAATTCATACACCAATGATGTATCAGCCTTTTCTATCAATACCAATCGCATTAGTCACACCCATCAACTTCCATTAAAAAGATTCACCCATGGTAGAAAAATACCAACTGCAGCGCCCAAAGCACCGTTCATGACACGTGATGACAAAATCACGTGTTCTAGTATCGAGAATGAGAATAATGGTATGTTTTCACGCTGGATTAGAAATAACAGTATGAGCATCGAACGCGATAGCAAAACATTGTCCAAAAGACAGCGCGTAAAAAAGGCAGCCCGTAAACTCTTTTTCACAGCTGCACTGTCCTCATCCATGTGGCTCAAGGGACACGGGTCACCCTCGTTCCACCCCCCTGCCGCACATGCCATCCTTGGAATGGCAAAAAAGGAAGCTCCCGCAGAAAGTGGGAAGGCCGGAATCGCAGCCAAGGTTTTTCCAATTGTGGCTATTGCTGGCGGAGTCGTCGTTGCCAAGCGATTTTTTTCTGATGACGACAGCCCCACCGCTTCTTCTTCTTCTGGAAGCATTGATCTTGGTGATATTCCCACCAACAGTGAAAACGACCAAAGTTCCGATGAGGAGAAGGAAGCATTGAGAAAACTCATGACCCAAAAGAAGGATGTACCCGTAGACGCAGACGTTCAGAAACAGATACGGGAGAGGGAAGCGAGAAGAGATGCTCGCATGGGAGAAGACCAGCGCCGTGTAGCTATGGAGAACGGGAAGGAAGAGGAAGCGGAAAGAATCGCGAATCAGCTCAAGGCGGAGAGGGAGGCTAGTCTTCAGGCTAGAAAGGCGGAGGAAGAGGCAACTCGTAATGCTATTGCGGAGCAGGAAGCGCAGGCTGGGCTTCGGGCCGAGGCGGAGGCAAAGACAGAGTTGGAGGCAAAGAAGAGAGCTCAGCAGGAGGAAGAAGATAGGATTCAAGAGGAAGAGTTGGCTAGACAGGCAGCTGCACAGAAGGCAGCTGCACTCAAGGCCAAGGCCGAGGAAGAAGCTCGGCGTGCAATGGTTTCTAGAGAGAAAGAAGAGGCACAGCTGACTTCTGAGATGGAGGTCGGGGCAAAGAAGGTCCGGGATGATGAAGAGCAAGAGGCGAGACTAGTTGCAGAAGCCAATGCGGCTAGAATCAAGGCTGTCGAAGATAAACAGATCCAAGCGGCGAAACTGAAATCGGAACAAGAAAAGATAGCCAGGGATTTGATAGATCCGTCCGAGAAGTATGGGGCGATTGATGATCTTGGTGAAAGAGCTTTTCAGATTTTACTTGATCTTGACATGGTTGAACAGACACCGGATCCTGACGATCCTTCCTATGATAATTCACATGACGATAAAAACGTGTAGATACAATGTATGAAAGGGTATGATTTGAAACCATAGATGTACCTTATACCACTTTATTGGAGCTGTAACTTACCGACATGAGTTTAATGGTAGGCCGTTCCAAATATTGTAATACGTGAGCGTAGCATATGTTGCATAGAAACACTTTACTAAGCATAACTTTTAGCTAATCGAATTCGACAAGAGTTTTTTCTAATTTAATCTTCCTTTAGAATTTCCTTGAACAACTGAAGAAGCTCTGCTCCATCATCACCAAGTTCGTCAGACCCACCTTCTTCGTCAGCCGCCTTGATTAATTCATTAATGTCAGATCCATACATGGTCTTGAATTGTTCCCTCACAAGACCAAGTTCCTCATCCGAAACCGATCCAGAGTCAATCAGCTCCTTCATCATTTTGACACTAGCCTTCAACTGCTCCGGACTAATATCTTCCCCATCATCCCCAAACCCTGGCATACCACCACCTTCGCCTGCCATGGCTGCCATCATTTCTTCCATACCTTCCATACCCTCCATTCCTTCCATGCCACCCAGTCCCTTCAACATCTCTTCCATGCCACCTTCACCATCACCACCATCCTTCATCATATTCATGAGATTCTTCATCATTGCTTTTTGGGCAAGTCCCTCGGCTTTCTTATCATTGATATTGAACACTTGCTGAAGAGTATCGATACGGTCCTGCGTGACCGCACCATCTAGGGAGGTTATACCGGCCGTAGAGTAGATGGAATACATTTGTTCCAACTTGGACTTAGACAGCGTTCCTCCGTATGTAACTGGATTAATCGCTACACCATCAGCGACTGCATCAAAGAGGGAAGCAGCATGATCCATGAAATCCATGACCACATTCAAGGCATCTACTGTCACGGAATCCTTCTTTTCTTTCGCTCCCAGGGAAGAAGATGCAAGATCAATTATATCAATGATCATACAATTCACAACGCAAGCAAATTGTTCTGCAGAAACTTCATCCGTTAATGAGGAGGAGACACGTAATTCAATCAATAATTTCTTTGCTTCTTCCAAGTCGAATGTCTCCATGGGCATGCCTCCGGCCAACGTAGAGATAATGGGGAATCGTCCCATTGCACCGAATGTCAATAACTTTGCGAGCAAAGCTGCAAATGCGGGTGCCTCTGCATCTGATGCTACCAAATTCATGACATCGGTCTCACGTGCATTCTTTTTAGAGAACACAGAAGAAAGCCCTCTGCGCTTCTTTTTCTTTGGTGCTTCTACGGACGCTGGAGAAGGGGTTGACTTTGGTTTCTCCTCAACGGAATCTTGCATAAAAGCCATGGGTTCATCGTCAGTACCGTCGTCATCATCACCCTCTTCTAGATCGTCATCCAATCCCATAATGAGTCTGAATTGTCTCTGACGTTCTTCTTCTTCTGCCTCCCTGGCAGCCTTTGACTTTTGCATGAATGCAAATCCGGCACCTCCTACTCCAACAACTCCGACAATTTTCAGTATAGGTCCATCCATCAAAGATGATGCTGATCCAGTGCTGACACTGGTGTCTGCTGCAACTGCAACTGCAACATCATCAAATGCTTCTACCTCCATTTCTTCAGCAATGTCTGGAGATGCAGACACTGATTCAGCGCTAGCAACTTCATCTTCTAGAACAACAGCCTCGGAAGCAAGAGCAAGAGCAGCCTTCTCAGCAGCTGCAGCCTCCTTCGCAGCAACCTTCTCAGCATTTACAGTCTCCTTCAAAGCCTTTGCTTCAGCCTTAGCAGCCACCTTGGCAGCATTTGCTTCGGCTTTGGCCTTTGCTTTTTCTTCCTTTGCCTTGGCTTTGGCCGCTACCTTGGCAGCCTTGGCATCATCAGCACTACTCGCAGTGCTAGGAGCACTCACAGCTACAGCTGCTGCCATATCAAAAGGTACATCAGCCTTAACACCAGATAGACTCCCCTGAGTCTGAAGCAACTCCTGATACTTTCCTACAACAGCATCCAACTGTCTTTCCTTCATCCCCATGACCTGCTTCGTTTTCATTTCATTCTCTTCCAAATATTTAACAGGATCATTCCCCTGAAATTTCTGATCTTCGACAATACACTTAACAATAAATCTCTCCTTCTCTCTACGAAGCGCGAGCTTCTTATCCCTCTTCAAATTCATCATTTCCTTCTGCTGCGTGGTAGCGGGAACATTGTTCAGATCAATCCCATGATCAAACATGTAAACTTGTCTCTCACCCTCCACATCTGTAAAGGGACAAATTCCCATATCCACAGTACGATAGAGGAGACGGAGACGATTGGCAGATCTGTCCTCCGCCTTTTGGATTTTATCAGCCTCGACCTGTTTCTCGTAAGCGATTCGGGCTGCTGCGCCCTCGGTCTCTTCGATCTCATCGCATTTGATCTGGTGGGCCATTTCGAGCTTCATTTTGTCTTGATTGCGTGCATCGTTTATTTTTTTGAGGGCGATTGCTTTGGAATCAGGGGGTTTGAAGTTTCTGATGGGTGTGACGGGTGCGGATGCCGAGGCTTGTTGGGGGTTGTGAAGGAGGAAGGGTGTTGCTGCTAGGGCGATGGTGGCTGTTTTGGTGAGGGCTTGGAGAGTTTTGGCAATTTTGTTGGGACTGTTGTTACTGTTACTCTTATGTTCGGTTTGGAATAGATCTTGATTCCCATTTGAAGAAGCATGAAGTGCAGTGGAAGTATAACCATAACCAGGGCTTGGTGGTGCGAATGCAAGTGAGGATGACTGCATGTTCAGCAGCAGTGCTGCTGCAATTGCAAAACGTTTCTTTTGCATCATTGTCCTGTGTATGTTTATCAAACCTCAGGCACTAATGTCAATCTAGTTCAAACCAATCTATTTTGAATATGGTACATATGGTGAAGGTGTTGTGAATCTTCATTAAAAAAAGTGGTGGTACGTGTTGTGTGTTGATCTTTGAACACTTGGAATCTTTTTATCCATTTCCATTTGGGAAAAGGAGTCAGAAGAGATTTGAGACACAAACCTTGCACAAACCTAAAAAACACACGACGCTTCGAAGGAACAGATGCTCCCATCTCCCATTCAAGATGGAAGATAGAAGATAAAATCATGAAGCATCATCCATCCTTTAGCACAATCTACAATTTCGAAATTGATTCGCGCACACAGAGATAATTTTGAGCTACGTGTAGCATATTGTGTCGTGACTTTTGAAAAAGGGAATGTACTCTGAGCAGGAGCTGCCAGCAGTGGGGTGCAGTGCATCAGTATTGCTGCTCTGTGGTCTCCCTGGATCAGGTAAATCGACACTTGCTTCGTCCGTAGTTGAACACTACACAGAAGAATCTTCTATGTTTATCAATGTGAAATACATTGAATACGATTCCATTGCATCTAACCTATGTGAAGAATATGGTGATGATGGTGATATCAGCACTACACGTGCACGTACGAGTACGAGTACTAACAGTGCGCAAATTGATGATCTAGAAAATGAGAGACAAGAAAATACTACGAGAAGCACGAGTAGCAATGCGTTCACGGATCAAGATTTAAAGGCTTGGAGAGAAACGCGCAAGGTGGCTTTACATTTGCTTGAAATTGAATTATCATCCGCTCTCGAGAATGCCCTGGGCAGAGAAAGAAGCGGCAAAGTAATATGCCATGACCCCCACAGAGTTCTCATCATTATGGATGATAACTTTCATCTCAGATCAATGCGGCGAGATGTGTACAAAAAGTGTCAAGAATTCATTGTCCAATCTACACCAAGTACGTGTAGCAATGCAAATTCTTTATCGATTGGTCTCTCGACCGTCTTTGTAAATACACCATTTGATGATTGCATAGCAAACAATGAGAAAAGACTCGGAACCCCGCAATATATACCCCCCATAACCATTACTGCCATGAAAAACACGCTAGAACCGCCCGATAGTGAAAAAACAAACTTTGAGAATTATTTCATAGACACATTGGAATGGAATGTCAGCACCAATGCATTTTACCAGCGGCTGGACGAATGCCTTTTCTCTTCAGTCTTGAAGCACCCTATCGAACCTCCGCCGCCGGCCAAAAGTTTAGAACAATTAGAAAAGGAAAGGCTTGCAACTTTACAATCGCGATTGCATCGGGTTGATCTAGTGCTGAGGTCCTTGGTGGGTGCTACATGTAGAACGAATAAAACGTTTGCCAAAAGTGCGAATGAAGCGCGAAAGAGAATCTTACAAGAATGCAAAGACAAATGCAATGTTGTGGATGACGACATGTTGATAGCCCAACGATTCAACAACATTGTTCTCCAGCATGCTGGAAGTAATGAATGTGAGAAGATACGATTAGCTATCCATGAAACCATTCATTCTTTACGAGAAAGTGCCAAGGATACGATCAATGGACACTAGATGTGCTTCCATTCCAGATGGTGAACCAGCTCTTTTCCTGTCGTTTGATACAGCGTTAGATCATCTTTCATATTACAGTGTTCTGATGTTATTTGGTTCTAGATTTTCAAATTCAGCACCTTATTTATTAAAACAAACTATTCGATTATTTCTCGCTGATAGCATCGCCTGATATTGTCTTCTTGGCAGCAAAGAATTCATGTGAAAGAGCATCATCAACACTCATCCTTTTTACAGGATCCAGCGCCAAACATTTGAATAAAAACTCCCCAAACTTTTGAACATCGCCACGACTATCAGTGGCACTCCTCGAACGAAGTAGAATCTGTACAATTTGTTTATTCGGTACGACCATATTGCCGGCCCCCACCATGCGAATCACAGGCTTTCCGGTTACCTTATCAAAATCTTGCTGTCGAAAATTATAATTGCTTCCGCCGGGAACGGTGGATTCAAAATGAGGCTGCAAACCCAAATGAGAGAAACCTGCGACATGCCTTCGCACCATCTTATTTGAAAATGGCCCTTTGCTTTCCATGAATCGCTTCATCATATCGTTATTAGTCCTCCCCGGAAAAAGAACACTTCCCGTGAAAAGTTCAGCTAAAGAAACCGCAACACTCCACAAATCAATCTTCCCATCATAACTCAAACCCAACATGATCTCAGGAGCCCTATAAAATCTAGACACAAGATACGGAGTCATGGTTAAATCTGAATCCGTTTCGAAGAATGCGCTCCCAAAATCACACAATTTGACTTTAGAAAAGTTTTCGTTGACCAGTATATTATCCAGCTTGATATCGGCATGCACGACCCGGTGCGATGCTAGATGCTGCAGCGCAGTTAATAATTGTTTACCGTAGGATCTTATAGCAGAAAGGTTGATCCCTACATTTTTACCAAACTTGCTCAGTGTTTCGCGAAGGTTAAAAGGCAAATGCTCAAATATGATAGCAGTATGGTTTCGATATTCAAGAAGGATGGAATTGTGACGATTTTCGTCGTGTTGGCTATTGAGTGCCTGTTGTTTCGTGTTCTCATTCCATTCATCTAATTCATACATTTTGACAATGTGCTTCTCTTTAGAGGATTTGGTAGATCCATTCACTTGATTGTGACCGGGATTGAGTAGACGCAAAATGCGCACCTCTTTCTGGGCAGCCTTTGCCATGGTTTCGTTTGATCTGATGAGTTTGATTGCAACAACATCTTCTTGGCCTACCCGAGATTGTACACTTTTATTGTTTGCTACACGAGCGCATTTCAGTACTGTAGAAAAAACTCCTTTACCGATGATTCCCTGAACTCGAAATGAACATGATATAGAGTCTTCACCAGAATGTATGTTCGAAGTGAATGAGACAAATTCTCCAATAGTGGCACGATAGTATCCTTCTGCATCGTCCAATCCAGTACCAGAAGCAGCTGTTACTGTTGTCTTTTGTGGTTTCGTTGGGGGGCTTACATTAGAGCTGAAGATATCAAAGGAGTCTCCGCCATCAACATTGCCAGTGCCAATAGTTCCAGATGCTTTGATTTTCGGCGCAATTTCGCTGATTTCAGTATGTGCTTTCTTCTCATCACTTCTAACGGCGCCATTACCTACCGCCTCTTCTTTTGGATTGTTCTCTTGTATTCGTTCCTGCTGAAATACTTCAACGTTTTGCTTCTTAGTCTCCCTTTCAAGCTCGACTGATGGCTGTACTTGTCTCAGTCTCTTTTTGCGTTTCTCCCTCCGTTCCCTCGCTAGTCTCTCCTCCTCATCCTCATCTGTTTCAAACATGTTTAACATGTCACTTTCAGTGTCATCATTGTTAGTATCTGCATCATCAAATTGTGCTGCAAGATTCTGAAGTTCTTTTTCTTCCTTCTGTTGTTGTTGTTTTAGTTCTTTCTCGTCATTTATCTCTTCAGCAGATTTGGGTATTTCATTGCCATCCTTTTTCTCTTCTTTACGTGTAGATTCGTCTCGATGTTTCCCAACGCTAGTACGCGTAGTGCTAGAAGTCGTCACATTTTCTGTTTGAGTTTGACGTTTCAGTCGATCATCATTCATCCATGCAGGCACATTGATCCCTGCACCACGACCCCTTCCTCGCCCCCTACCTCTGCTGCCAACAGTATTAGTATTACCCATGCGGTCAAAACCTTCACCCCTGTATTCATTATTTGTGGGTGATCGCGGTCTTGATCCCCACCTAGGACGAGAATTATCATTATATCGATCTCTATCTCTTCCTCTGTTTCTATCATCTCTGTTTCTATCATCTCTGGAAGGATCATAATTTCTATAATCTCTGCTGCTATTACTAGTATTCATTGGGTTCATGCCTCTGCCTCTACCACGGCCTCGCGATGCGTAACCATTGCTTGACATTTTTTCTTCCAAATTCAGTAAAGATTTGACTGACCTATCTTTCACCTCTATCTACAGTTTTTTAGAAGATGACCGTCGTAGTGAAAGTGAAAACGCAAAGCGTTGTTGATGATTGATGATGCCTTCGTGGTGGTTTGTTGTCATTCATCCTCTCTGCTCTCTCTCCAAAAACGATACAAGTAGGGGAGCGCAGCGGAGAGGAACCCCAACAAGGAATACAAAACCTTCCCACCGATGATGATGCCGTCCAAAAACGCCACAAAAGCTGCCACAAAGAAGGCAACTTGAACTTGATGAAAAAACAAATTTCACAGCAATTCGATTGTGTTAGATGGCGTCTCACTTGTTGGTAAGTAAACTGATCAAATCGATCTACTAACTGCAGGGTATACGCCACTAATGACAAAAGACAATTGAAATTGTGAAAAAGTAACGCTTTTAAAGTAAGTTAGTGCGAAGATATTCCCCTATTATTTCAATGTTTTGCTTCATAAATGATTTTTCTAGAATCGCAGTACACGTAGGTGTTCTGTTGTTTTTTTTGTATATTGGTATAAGTTGTTTGGATTTGTGGTTGCGACTCTGGCAACCTATATATTGTCGAGATGCAGGTTCAGTTTAAAATCTCCCTACGCCTCCTCGTCATCAGATGCTGACTCAGGAGTAACTGTAGGTGGATAGAACACTTGCGTATTGGTATTAAAATTGACACTTCTCTTTTTCTTCTTGGACGACGAGAGGTCTAGAGTGAGAGGACCCTTCAAAATGCTTTTCTCAATGCAACCCCCCAGGGTGACAGTGCGCTCAACATCCTCAAAGGGATTTGGTGAGACGACATGTCTGTTGGACAAAGAGAAATCAAACTGAAGCACAGGCTTCTGCCGAGAAGGAGAGACGAGTGCTACACCGATGGAATCAATACTTTCGGTAGAACTGGAAAGCTTCAATTTCTTGTGGGGCCCTTCGTCGTCATCGTCGTCTTCATTATCATCGAAAGAGACCGCGGTACGCTTCTTCAAGAGAGTTCCTCCCGATGCACAGCTGAAGTGGGCTATTAGTCGAGCTGCTGCCACTGAATGCGCGCTATTGTCAAGAAATAGCGTAGAGATATTTCCTACAGAATTCAGCCTGGTGTTTAAAGTTACAAGAGCATCAAGACAATAGTCTGAATTCGTCTGCAGGATGGAAGTCTGGGGTTCATCCTCGACTATATTCGTTTTGGGAGTATGCGAGATTGACTTGCTTCCATCTAAATTCCGAACGAGAGACTCAAGACCGACAGAAAAAGATTTCAAGATGAACGAGGGAGCACCAGGCCCACCAAAACGAATGAGTGCCCCTTTTCTGACTCGTTGAGGTACGACGCCATGGGATGTGACGGAACTCTTGACTCTGACCCCATTTACAAAGGTGCCATGAGCTGATCCACAATCAACCACGTAGCAAGAGCCATTGGGGTGATGGAACAAAATGGCGTGGCGTCGTGATGATGCACAGTGTAACAGTTGCAAGTCTGATGCGTCCGAGCGTCCAATATGAAAGACTGCTTGGCACGTGAGATCAACGGGACGCTGCATAAGTTTGGAATCGCTGACAGGCTACATTGTATTTCGTTAGAAAACATATTTTTGACTACAGGACAAGTGAAAATTGTCACAATAAGGGAACAAACTTACTTCCAACATGGCTTCTCCACGCGCAGGCACCGCCCAAAAAGGAGGTTCGATCACTTGTGAACTCGAGACGACACAATCGTCAAATACTTTACGAGTTAGAGATGATGCAGCCATTGCAATCACATCTTCCGTCGTCCTAAAAGGCGGCAGCGGCGGCGGCGGCGATGCATGTTTGGCTTGGTTCAATCGTGACCGATGAGAAGAACAGGACATCATTTCTGATCGAGGAATGGAGCCACACAGGCTGACATTTACAGTCATCTTCAGATTCCCTGACATGTTCTCTGTTTTTTTATTAAATAAGCTATGATATGTTTCGTTGTTTGTTTCTGGTGTGACAAGGACTGAGCATTGACTTTATCACAAAAGTTGAACTTTGAATGGGTTTTATTGTTCAGTGAAAATAAAGATAATGGTTACTTTCTTCTTCGAAAGATAGTAGTGAGAGAGGTTCTTTTGTTCTAGAAAGTGATAAGAGACTGTGTTAGAAAAGGCAGACCATTAGAGTATGTACGAACGGCCGGCCGACTTGGAGCTGTAAAACAGAGAGAGCTCAATTCACGGAAGGTGCACTCTGCACTTTCGAATTGCGAGCGGGGGTGGTCACATATTAGGCCTCAAGTTCACAAGCAAACGTCACACGCCTAATTAAATACATATTTTCCCGTAAATAGTCCTTAAGTAAAATGAAAATGGACCTGGGGCAGACAGACCTTCATCGAACACGAGAACACCGCTCCCACTGATCAATGAATAGCTCTTACCTCTGGCTGATAGCAATGTAATCACAATACCAATCTACACCTTTGAACTTAATTCGGAGTTTGAGATAGTTGCGGGTTGTCTCTGAATCAAGTGGTGTAACGGAGAACCTAGAACTGGTGGGAGCTCTAGTTGGTGAGCATCGGAGAAAACTGAACAGATCAATAAAAACAACTGATCGGATCGACAGTCAGAATTGAAGAAGGAACGCAAATGAATAATTGTAGAGGGGTCGTAAACTAAACTCCCCCCATTTTCAATTTTTGACAGAGTAGAGCGGACCACGGCCATACGGTACGATACACCCCCGCCGGGATTTTTACAAGAAAAATCTTCAAAAGATATTTTTTTCCACCGAAAGATGGATCCATGTCAGCATTTTAATAAGAACAAATCATACAAAATACGTGCGTGAAGAACCAAAGAAACCTGTCTTTCAAAACGAATTGGACCACCGTTTACAATAAATAAACACCTGAATCAAGATTATTTAGAGACTGCTGGGGGGGGACTACTCACTACAGTTTAGGAGATCGTGAACAATCACGTACGCGAAAGAATTTTGACAGACAAAACTTCACGTCGCGGCACTTGATAGCCACGCCGCACCCATTACAACATATTGAGAAGGCGGCTACTTACTTAGATTTATATCGCTAAAATGAATGATGGCAGTGGAGATAACCCCATTGCATCTATTGACGGTGAACAAGAAGTTGCACCCAATGACAAGAAGAAAAGAGCGTTCCCAGAGGTCATTTCAAGTCATCAAGAGAAAAATCAAGTTGAGACTAAAAAACAAAAACGAATAGATGAAGTCGAGGTTTCGGGCTCATCATTGCAGAATATGGACCAAGCAGATAAAAATTCTTCACATGGTGGAGACGATGACGCCCCGGATCGCTTCGCTTCTTTATCAGCATCATCTACTACGAATGTGGAATACGACCAAAATCGCACAGACGTTATAGACTTGGCACACAAGGATGCCGAGAATAGCACCAGTGCACTGAGTAGTGCATGCTCATCACCCGTTCAATCATTATCCCCAACGCATACATCGGAGGAAAAGGAATTTGTTAATGGCAGTGCTGGAAGTATCACAAGCGCTGCATCTAGTACTTCTTCATCATCATCATTTATCTGCCCTCCGGCGCCACCGACGACGCCTATTTCGGCCCCTTATGACGCAGCTAACGCTTTTTATAATGTTGCAACTCCAAAACCGCACTCATCGGCCTCACTGTCGCCAGCTGGATTACCAGAGCTTCCTACAAATGAAGCCATGCGAAGAGAACCTCGGAGCCACACTTCTACCAATCCATCAAACCGACCACTTCCGGAAGAAAAGACAACCAACGGTGTTACACGGAAACCACTCGAAATATCGCACGATTTTGCAACATGGAATGTTGGTACACGGTATGAACTAATGAGAATTTTGGGGAAAGGGTCGTATGGTGAGGTGGCGCAAGCTAAAGATTTACATGTGACACAACCAGGTTCCATTCCAAAGTATGTTGCAATCAAAAGAATATCGACTGTTTTTCAGCAAGATGTTGATGCCCTACGCCTTTTCAGGGAAATACATTTACTGCGAGGATTGCGAGGTCACGATTGTATTATACAGTTGATTGATATTGTCGTTCCTGGAAGTGAGGAAGCTCTCAATGATCTTTATCTTGTCTTTGAGTGTGAGTAGTCTAAGCCATTGGAATGCGCATTATTTCATCTCTTCTTTGGATTATATGTCTCACCATCTCTTATCCCCTCTTTGAATATAGATGTTGACACGGATTTGTACAAACTTATCATGTCCCCACAATATCTTACCACGGCCCACATCAGAACATTTCTTTACCAAATGTTGAAGGGACTGAAACACCTACACTCATCGTCTGTGATTCATCGAGACTTGAAACCTGCAAACATATTGCTGAATGAAGATTGCTCTTTGAAAATATGTGACTTTGGTCTTGCTAGAATCGTTGACAGTAGTCAAGTTGCTAAAAGTAACGACGACGGTAGCAGCAGTGACTCGTCGAATCCCAGGAACCCAGAAAAGAAGGTATGTTGGTCCTTTGTGTGTTTGACAGCTATTTACTGTGATGCAAATCTCAACTTTACCTTTTATCCACCAAACCAAAAACAGCAACAAGGCTTGACTAGACAGCTGACAAAACATGTCGTCACGAGATGGTACCGTGCGCCAGAACTTATATTAATTCAACCCTACACAACAGCTGTCGACATATGGAGTGTAGGGTGCATCTTTGCAGAACTCCTTAGCATGCAAGAAGGTAGTGTACCGAGCTATGAAGATAGGGTACCGCTATTTCCTGGCGGGTCTTGTTTTCCATTGTCGGGAGATTCTGATTCAAAAACATCTGAAAGATTAGACCAGCTAAGCGTTATATTTGGTGTTATCGGCTCACCATCCAATGAAGATGTAGAATCGATAGGTAACGCAAACCAATACATCAAAACACTGAAAAAAAGTCCCAGTAAATCTGTTGAGAGCATGTATCCTGCTGCAGACGCGCAAGCAATCGATTTGCTCAAAAAAATGCTGCAATTCAATCCATCGACACGTTGCACTGCAGACGAGGCATTAAGTCATGCATTTTTGGAAGACGTGAGACAAGTTGAGATGGAAAAGAATGCTGATGGACCACTGGTTGGACCAGACTTTTTAAATTCAGACATGATTAGTATCGAAGAGATCAAGAAGCGAATATTGGAGGAAGTGTCGTGGTTCAAGGAACAGGATGCCAACTGATGATGTGTTTCAAGTATCTCCATGACATGTGTATGCAAGCACCTACGGGTATGCTCATTTTCTAATCACGCAGACGGAATAGAGTGTGCTTTGAAAAACCAGCGTTGTTATCCTGGTGTGTTAAAAATATATTGTTACTATTACAAAAGTTACGATTGCGACATCAGGTTTCAATTTTGAATCACAACATTTCACAGGAAATTTGTGCCAGTCACTTCTCCGATTTCAGTACAGTATTAAAATAGAAGAAACAAGTTTCTTGCAATATCTACAAACCTTGAGACCAAATCTTACTGCCAATCAAAGAAATCGTCTCATATTGAATGTCAAACCAAGAAATTGACTTTTCGAAATCAGTTCTTACAGTTTCAGTATCACTGGTACCTGTACATAGAAGTGCTACGATCCAGGTTCCTCACACTACAGGAACTTGGGTTTGTTGAACAAAAATCTCCATGACTTCAGACAGATTTTATTTATTGATTTTTATCGCATTCCAAGCAGAACATTGAAGTAAGTAAAAAATGAGAACAGTTTCGAAAATCAAAAATCATACGTATGTACAGCGACAGCGATGAGAAATTCAAGACCAAAGTGAAGCAGAGTGGTTCAAAGGCTCCAATCTGATTAACTTTCTACTCGTAATCGCAACACTGGTGGATATTTAATGCATTCAAGACCAATCAAAAATCGCTCACAATAATTGATAACAAGAATGGGGGCCTGTTCATCAAAACAAAAACAATCATCGCCGGATTCGAGCTCAGGGCAAGATGCCCAATTTCAACGTCCATCGAATCAACACCGTAGATCCATCACCTACACCAAACCACGCGATGTGTGCGATAACGAAGAGGCACTTAAGCGGTTTAATGTGATTGATAAAACAGAAGAATTGGAAATAGGCGGGCTGTCTATGCGGTATGCATTCATGAGTCAGCGCGGATATTACCCTGATGGTGAGTTATTCCGCTTTTTCTAGCTCCATTCTAAAAGTGAATGTTCCTCTCACTATTCCATAAATCCGCACAGACGAAAACAAACCAAATCAGGATGCACTATCCATTTCCAAAAATTTTGCAGAACAAAAGTCCGACGCGTTCTTTGCCGTGTACGATGGACATGGGAGGGATGGTGACAAATGCGCACAATTCGCAAAGAATAATCTACACAGACAGATACAGAAGCACGTCAGAAAGATCAAAAAGGTTCAATTCAATGAAATCAAGAAACAAAATGATACAGATGATACTGGTCTTGATCCCACTATGGTGGAATTAAACAAGGAACAAATCCAGTTGGCGTGCACCAATGGCCATTTGCTAGTCAATGAAGCCATGCACCGCAATGATAATTTTGAAGATGCCTTAAGTGGGACCACTGCCATCTCTGCGTTTATACAGGGAAGGCGGAATAGAATCACTATTTCAAATGTTGGGGATAGTAGGGCTATCCTCGGGAAAAGGGTCAACAAGGAGGATAAGAATGCGGACAATCAAGGAAACTCAAACTCATCCGCGGATCAGAATCATGTTGTCTATCGTGCCCACTCTTTGTCCCAAGATCAAACACCGTATAGAAAATCAGAACGGAAGAGAATTAGGGCACGTGGAGCGCGAATTCTATCATTGGATCAAATCGAAGGACTGGAACCAGTTCTTGCTGACGATGACTACGATGACGATTTCATTCCGGGGGAGCAAATTGATGAAGATGGAGATCCGCCGAGGGTGTGGCATCCTACCATGGATTACCCAGGGACAGCGTTTACAAGGAGTTTGGGTGATTGTCTGGCTGAAGAGCTAGGAGTCATTGCTGAACCGGAGATTGTTACAAGGGAGCTAGAGGAGGGCGACGAGATTATTGTTCTTGCATCCGATGGAGTATTCGAGTTCCTCACAAACCAATCCGTCATTGATATATGCGCGAAATTTGTTGATCCAATTGAAGCATGTCAGGCTGTTATATCTGAAGCATACGAGTTATGGCTCCAATATGAATTGAGGACAGATGATATCACCATGATTTGTATTTTCATTGATAAAATCAATAAACAAACGAATGAGGGCATCCTTGCTCGACAGAGTATCAAGGATTTACACACTGATTTCCCTGATAATCTTGCAATGGATTCTGTCCCAGTGAAAGTGAAAAAAGATTCGAATAAGATGACCAAGAGGCTCACTGAAATGAAGCAATTATTGGAGGAATCGCTACAAGATGGCCCAACTAAGGATCAGGAGTTTGATTTCAAAAAGCTTTACAATGAAAAATCGGATGAGCAAAAGAAACGATTGTCGCAAGCTCTCAAGGGATCGGTTATGTTACAGAGTATGACAAATGATCAGCTAGAACTTATCTATGGGCTCATGCAGTCAGTAGACGTATCAGAGGGCGAATGGGTCATTCGGCAGGGTGAAGAAGGAGATCGTTTCTACATTATCGACGAAGGTAAATTTGAGGTACGAATTTCCACCCAAGCTCCTGGTCGCGGCCCAGTGAAGGGTGATGGAGGAAAGGTAGTTCACGTATACGAGGGGTCGAAAGAGAAGAGAATGCACCCATCATTTGGAGAGCTTGCTCTTCTTTACTCTGCCCCAAGAGCTGCCTCGATTGTCGCCCAAACGGATGGTAAGCTCTGGGCTTTGGATAGGGCTGCTTTGAAATCAGTCATGCTTGACAATGCTGGGAAGAAAGGATTGGTTTCGATCCTACGCTCCATAGTTGAATTGGAGCAATTCAAGAATGAAGAAATCGAGGATTTTGCATTTGCTATGCAAGAAGTCTCATTCACTTCTGGAAACAAGATTGCCACCGTCAACGATGCCGGGACAGCACTATATATCATATCCAAGGGAAATTGTGGTAAGTTTTGATTTCACATCACCCAAACATGCCATTCATTCCATCTCACATGTTGTTCTGGCTTGAAATATTTTGTAGAAATCACACTCGAAACAGATGGAGAGACAATGTGTTCAAACCTACAGAAAATGGATTATTTTGGACAAGAGGTTATTAACAAAAAGGAGGGATACTATCTTGCGACAGTGGAGGCTTCAACCGATGTAAAATGCTGGAAGCTCGAGAATAACGCGATCGAACACAGTATGAAAAAGCTCCAGGCAGTGAGAGAAGGAAGAAGCACCCTCTAAGTGGCTTTCTCCAATTCGAATTACTTTTTACGTGTACTTAGTTTGATTCTACAATTTATTCTATCATTATTTTGCTACGTTTACGCAAAAGTTTTTATAAATGATGGTACACGTAAGGATTGCATTTACAATTTAATTTGATGCTTTGCCTATTCATTCTAACTCTTGGTCCTGAACAAATTCATACACACATGGTCATCCTCTGGACATTCACAATAAGGTTCAATCCTCTGGAATCCCAAATTTTCATAGAGTGCAACAGCACCTTTGAGCCTTTCCAAACTATCAAGCTTAATTTCCTCATAATCTAACTTCCAAGCATGTTCCACAATGGTCGCGGCTAAAAGCTTGCCAATTCCACCCCTACGATGGCTTTTCCGAATGTACATTCTTTTCACCTCTCCGCATGTATCATCCAGAGGCCGAATCGCGATACAACCCACCACCTGAATATTGTCGGACTCGCCGGAATCCGAAGTAGAGGAAGATATTGCGACAAATAGACCTCCTCGCTGACCAAAATCATACTTTCCAGGCAGGTCAATCCATTCATTTTGAAAACCCTGGAATCCCAAGTCACATCCTAGTTCATAGAGCTCATCAAAATATAACTTGAACAGTTCTGCAACGCCCTGTTTGAGAGCGGGTGGATCATCTTGCTGGCATTTGACTGCTACAATATTTACGTTACCACACGTAGTACTGGCACTGGCACTGACACTGGTATTTTCTTGGGCTGTCATTTTTGCAAGTAGTGATAAATCTTGTCTTGATGGTGATGACGTTTTTGAAGGGAGGAAAGAGTATGCCACTTTGTGAAAAAGGAGGAAAACAAGGATCAGGGTGTTTCTAGGCATCGTTGAGTAGGCCCAATTCCTTGATTGTTGGTTCCTTTCGTGCGTCTATCAATCGAGTTCAAAGTGTTTCAAGTTTCAACGTTGTTTTTGGTTCCCTACCTACGAGTATTCTTATGATAGAGCAGAATTTCAAAATGGCATCTTGCTGTTGGATAAAGTACGGACGGTACGGCACGCCGTATGATACGGCACTTCTTGGGACTTGGGACTTTCTAAAAAAGTTCAAAAGAAAGACCGAAAAATCTCAACACATCGAAAATGCGCAATGCCATGACCCCATTAAACAGTTCGTGAATTAAGCAGGTTGCAACACTTCCTGCAGCAGCATTCATTGGAAGATACGCAATGAGAGGAAGTTCCTCAGGTTACTCGAAATATCTCCCATTAGGGATGCCACTATGGATTCTTTTCGCACTCTCGCTCCCAATGTGCGCATTGGCAGTCAGGAGGCTGCCAGAAGACCTTACTCGTGTTCATGTGAAAAATGCCATTGTAGACGGGATGATGGTAAAAGACAACGAAGATGTGAATCAACATGGGAGGAAATTAACGGATGAAAAATGGCATCGATCGCTTGGGAAACAGAAAAAGTCGGAACCTGCAAAGATGCCAATTGCAGAAGATCATCTAGTGACCTCCCTGCCATATCTTGACCCATCCACATTTCCTACCAAACACTATGCAGGGCATATTCCCGCCTCGAAAAATGATGATAAGAAATTATTTTATTGGCTCTTTGAACCTGATACGTCGACTGTGCAGAAAGAGGATGGTGAAATCCCCCTACTTATTTGGCTCAGTAAGTACAAATGATATGCAATTGATATGTCAGAAGCATGTACATTTACGTCCCTGGCAAACACATCAACTTCATCCATCTAATTCTTTTCTCATTTATACATCGATGTATTCCATTACAACGCTCAATCAAATAGATGGCGGGCCAGGCTGCAGTTCCATGGACGGACTATGGCTCGAAAACGGTCCCTTGCGACTTGTCTCACCCAGCGTCAGCGGCGCCCCAGACTGGACCATCCAAATCAACCCCTACAGCTGGCACAACTCCCCCGCTTATGTCCTCTACGTCGACCAACCGGTCGGAACTGGACTCAGTTTCACCAAAAGCAAGACATACTGCAAAAACGACCTTGAAGTGGACATTGACTTTCATCTCTTTCTAGAAAATTTCCTCCTCGTCCACCAAGAGCATTTTCTGAATGTGGACAAGAATGCACTGGGGCAGCATACCATGAAGCGTCCACTGTATTTCTCGGGAGAGAGTCATGCGGGGCATTATATTCCCTCAATGATGGATCATATTTTGAAGCAGAATGATGATTCCAATCCTGCCACCCAACCGCGGGTGATTGTTGATCTTGTCGGCGCGGCGATTGGAAATGGGTGGACGGATCCCTATTATCAGTATGCAGGTGCAGAGGCAGCTTATGGGGTTGGAATGATTGATTTAGCGCAGAAGGAGGCTTTGGATGCGGATGAGATTTCTTGCCAGACACAATTAGCCAATGGGAAGTATAATTCCAACGTTTGCGATAAGTTATTGAATAGTGTTGTTTCTGGGAGTCATGGTAAGGATGGACAGACTCACGTATCCATGTACGACAACCGGAAATGGGAGACTACTGGTGAGTCTAGAACTTTCCCTCTTGGTCACAAAGATGTTGAAAGGTATTTGGGAGGGTGGACCGGAGATAGATACCCGAAGGATATGTACGTGGATTATAAGGAAGTTCTCAAGGCTATTCATGCTGAGGAGAGTTTGGTGGCGAAACAGAAATACGAGGAGTGCACCGATCCGCCTTATTATGCTTTGACGCATCAGGATGGACTTGGCGTTGTGGATGAGGTTGTGAGGATCTTGGAACATGAGACTAAGCCAAGAATGTTGTTTTTCAATGGTGTGAATGATATGATTTGTAATCATGTCGGAAACGAGAGATTGTTGCAGAATCTTCCTTGGGCGCAACGAGAGGATTGGATTACGTCGAAGCGATATGCTTGGGACGCCTTACCTTCGATGGCCCACCTTGGGCCTTCTGGATATATGAAGGAATTCGATAATCTGTTGTTTTTGAAGGTAATGGCGAGTGGGCATATGGTGCCTATGGACGTGCCAGACGTTGCGCTTGAGATGATGAGGACATTTATGTTCTCGGGGTCTTTTGACACGAGTTACCAGAACATGCATGGGGTTATTCCATCACCATCTACTTGTGATTGTAGCGGTGATGGCGACACTGATGCAAAAGAGTGTGAATGTCCGGGGTGTGCTGAGACGATTTGCGAATGTCCTACTTGTGATTCACAACCTCAACAAAATTCAATGCCCCAAGATAGCGAAGGTGGCGATGATAACGACATCCACGAGGACCAGAAAGGAACATCGAAAATTGAGGGTAAACGAGAGGCTTTTGTCGGTCTTGTAATCGGTGTCCTGTGTACAATTTGCTTCGTCCGAATCCGTGAACGGCGGCGATTTCGGAAAGAGCCTAGTTTTCACGACAATGACATGGAGGCATTACAATCTCCAGACCGCTACACCGACAATCCGAGCGAAATGGAAATGGTCGCAAGCTAATGATGAAAAACACATGTAGTGTAGTATTAATAATCATTACATCCGCTTTATATTTCTAGTCTACAGCAGCCGCATCCAGGTTCACAAGCAGGTTCGTCGGATCCCGTTGTGTCACATGTACCAGAAGCCATATTATTTCCTACTTGCCTGCGAGAATTGCTGAAAAGCTTCATAAAACTGAATTGATTGTGCAAGAACGATCGCTTCTTATTATTCCTTTTCTTGTCGTATATAGCCGCAGCTATTTCTCTTTTCTTGGTCAAGATAGCCCCCACACGTCGCTCATGACGGTCCTGTACAATCATGTTCAAAACTCCAACCCAAGAAAAGAACCAAAACACCAAAGCACTGACAGCAATATAGGTGCCTTGCGAATGAAAACATCCATGGTCTTTGCACAATCTGGTTTCGAAGAACACAAATACCAAACCCTGGCATGTATATGTCACAAGAAGTCCAATTCCAACAGGAATCAAGTTCATGGTTCTCCAAAAGCATGAGCAAATAAGGACTAAGGTCAAGAATCCTCCCATCCATTCTGTCATACCCGCGACGATTCTTGCAAAGTTCCATAGTCCATCTCCCACTACTCCTGACTCCAGCCTAATCTTCTCACAAACACTATTGCCGAGATTGTTGTTTTGGTCATCATTGTGGTCATCAGCAATTGTCAATTTGGAACGAGAGTCGTAATCTGAGGTAGTAACTTGATTAATCACCGTATCAATAGGCTCCTCAAAGACAGCATCATTATCAGCATATGCAAATGATGAAATAGTCACCAGATCGTTAGAGTAATCGACGGTCACTATTTCATCCGCGCGGCAAATTTCAATGAAGAAGAGGCCCACTTTGTCGACTTCTTCCAAATGGCCACCAATGTCAAGAGGTATATCGAGGGTAACAAAATCAACCGAATATTTACACGCCACACTAAGTGAGAATGCGGCAATCGCCATAATAATTGGGAACAGTGTCTTGAAGACTCCTCGATGGAGACACCCTATGTGCTCGACTTGCAAAAGAGGGTTATCCTCGAACTCTTCCCTACTATTTGTGTTTTTATTGTTCTCAAATTCTCTTGGTGAGTAGGGGGCGGCAATGTGGTTCATACGCTGTTTCGGGGACGACTGGTTATTATCCACCTCATTATCTGGATGATCCTCAAAAACTTCACCTCTGGAATTTAAAGGAGAACTAGGAATTTCAATGGATGAGGGGTGTTTTGTTTCAACATTTGCATTGTTTTTGAACTCTGTATCGGCCAGGTTAGATATTATTCTTTCATCAGACATTCTTGACTCTGATGTATCTCTATTCTTCCCTTTATCATTTTCAGTGCTTCTGATATTTCTTGTGGTTGTTGTGGTCGTGGTAGCGACTGACCTAGCTGGGTAGCCACGAGATGTACTTTGGTGTGATTCCGTGGAAAATTGAGACTGGAAGCGGTTACCTTCGATGGTCTCATCCCCCGTAGATTTTGTGTTTATTATTAAATTGAAAATGCCGCTGTCGGCAGTTTCACTAGCGGCCAAGCCTGGCGACTGATTGTGTGTATCAATAGTATCGTAATTATTCTCAATTTCAGGCATAATTCTATCACTTTTTTCTTTCTCTTCAACCACAACGTCTTCATTCTTCAAATTGCGGGGAGAAGAACAGAATACATAGCCAGCCAATATATTCATAGCAGAGCCATTATTTCTTTCGGTGTTTTCATTTCTCTCCATTGTGAATTTCAGGTTTAGATCAACACAGTTCCCAATGAGCTACTCTTGGGACCCCTGAATAGGTTGATTTGTGCATCTTGACAGTTGAACAGTTGAATCCAAAATTCCGGAAACATGTGAGAGCATTGGCGAGAATTCG
>Ga0209712_10000989_pt1 | contig 24466 bp, 24 predicted proteins | sample ArcOceMetagenome_FD_187443 | JGI IMG/M metagenome (GOLD analysis project Ga0209712, IMG submission 187443) | Marine eukaryotic phytoplankton communities from Arctic Ocean - Arctic Ocean - Greenland ARC118M Metagenome (SPAdes) (version 2) | ecosystem: Environmental > Aquatic > Marine > Oceanic...
TTCCCCAGCTCTTTTATCTGTTGGATATATTGTTAAGTTAGAAGTTGCTTCTTTGGTTTTAATTGGTGGAATGATCGGGTTTAATCTTTCTATTCCACTTCTTGGAATTCCTGCTGGGATGGAAGATAAATCAGCAATTGATGTGGCTTGGACGTTATGGTCAACTCAGGTTAGGTATTTGGGAGTTGGGGCCATGATCACTGGTGGTATTTGGTCGATATTCTCTGTCAGAAAAGGAATTAAAGCGGGCCTTGTTGGTTTGAAATCATCTTATGATAATAAACATGTAGTGGTCGAAAGAACTCAACAGGATATGAACCTTTGGGGAATGCTATTTATTCTTTTAGTATGCTTTGCAATAATGCTTGGATTGTATTATTCGATGATTCATTCATTTGGTATTTCTTTGTTAACTACATTGCTTATGATCGGATGTTCTTTTATATTTGTTGCAGTCTCTAGCTATATTGTGGGCCTTGTTGGTTCTTCAAATAACCCAGTAAGTGGTATGACTATTTCAGCATTATTAGTCAGTGCTGCTTTATTTTTGGCACTTGGGTTTGAGGGAGATTCGGCAGTTCTGTGTACTCTTGGAGTTGCAGCAGTTGTTTGCTGTGCTGCTTGTACCGCAGGAGATTGTTCTCAGGATTTAAAAACTGGTAGTCTTATTGGATCAACTCCTAAATATCAGCAATATGCTCAAATAATCGGAGTTATAATTCCAGCATTTGTGATTGCACCCGTTTTATCTTTACTCCATAATGCTTACGGAATTGGGGACGGTCTTAAAGCTCCTCAAGCAACATTATTTGCTTCTATTACAAAAGCACTGTTTGGCCAAGGAAGCCTCCCTGTTAATATGGTTATATACGGTGCTATCTTTGGTGTTGCTGTAATAATTTTTGATAATGTTTTCTTAAAGGGTAAGAAGTTTAGATTACATCTAATGCCCCTTGCTGTTGGAATCTATTTACCAGTTACACTGGCATGGCCAATCTTCTTAGGCGGATTAATAAGATTTGTTGTTGATAAGAAAAGAACTTTAACAGATGAAAGTAAAGATAAAGGTGTATTGCTAAGCTCAGGATTTATTGCTGGTGAAGCAATCATGGGCGTAATTGTAGCAATATTTATCTATCTAAGCGTTGATTTAAAAGTCGAGGGTCTGAGCCCATTTGTTAAAGAAATGCTTTCTTTATTTGCTTTTCTTGCTGTAGCATCTTATTTAAAGAAAATTGCTAAAAGATCTTAATTATATGGGGTAGAAGATTATGGGTATAACCGTTATACAAATTTTACTAACAGTTGTGGCTCCTATATTGATATTAATATATCAGAAAAATAAGATCATAAACTTTCTTTCCCCAGTTGTTGCTTGTTATGCGCTAGGAATAATCATTGCAAATATTCCAGGACTTAATCTAAACGTTGAAGTTTCTAAAATGGCCACAGAAGCCGCAGTTCCACTGGCAATACCATTATTATTATTTGGTACTGACTTTATACGCTGGTTTAGACTAGCTAAATCAACAGTAATTTCATTTATTTTAATTGTAGTAACTGTATGTATTGTTTCTGCCACTGTATCTCTAGGCTTTAAAGACGTTCTTGAAAACTACTGGCAAATAGCTGGTATGCTTGTTGGCGTTTATACTGGTGGTACACCAAATATGACTGCTATTGGAATGGGTCTTGGAGTTGAAGAAAATGTATTCATTCTTATGAATGGAGCTGATTTATTAATGGGTGCTAGTTACTTATTATTTATTTTAACTATTGGAATAAGGTTAATTGGAAAGTTCCTGCCAGAGTTTAAATCTTCAGGTAATAATGACCATGAAGATGTTATGACTTGTTGGGATGGAATCGATAACGCTAAGAAAATAAAAAATTCAATACTATTAATCTTAATGAGTGGAGCCGTCCTTGGTATTTCCCTAGGACTTAATGCAGTTCTTTTTGATAAAGACCAAGTGGCCTTTATTATTTTAGTTATAACAACTCTAGGTATTGCAGCATCATTTAATACACAAATTAGAAAATTTAAAGGAAGTTATGAAGTCGGGCAGTACTTACTTTTGGTTTTTTGTGTTGGTATCGGATCAATGGCCAATATAAATGAATTATTAAATGGTAGTTGGGTTTATGTCGTTTTTTTAGGAACTGTAATGCTTCTGTCAATTACTATCCATATAATACTTTGTAAGTTTTTTAAAATAGATCGTGATACTGCAATTATTACAAGTGTCGCGGGGATTTTTGGGCCTCCATTTGTAGGACCCGTTGCTGAGCAATTAAAAAATAGAGAGATAGTTGTTTCAGGTTTAACCAGCGGCCTTGTAGGGTATGCAGTTGGTAATTATTTAGGCATAGCTGTCGCCTACTTAGTTAAAGGATTGTAGTAGGGGCTTAATATGGAGCCCCAGTTTCTTATCTACTATACACTACATAGGTGATTGAAAATCTTTATCCATTACAGTCTTTCTTTTTGCAACAGATGCATTCTCAATGGCAGCATCACAAATTTTTTGAACTCTTATTGTTAACTGCTCCATGCACTGTTTAGATGTACTAAGTTCACTTTCATCTTTTACAAAATTTTTAATTTTACTGGCAACAACTAGAATTTCATTTATTTCGGGCTTATCAACATAAAAGTTAAAGTCTCGACCCATTACTGTTTTTCTATCTGATTTTTTTGTATGATCAATTGCACTTTTTAAAGCATCTTGGATGTCAATATTTAAAGGATCAAAGAATGAGCCCGATGTACTAAAGCCAGCTTTTTCTTTTATATACTTCTTAATTTTACTCAAAACTATTAAACTTTCCATTATTTCTCCTTGTTTCGTGTTTTATTTTTTTAATTAAAAAACCAATTATAAACAGATCTTTTGTTGCTATCACCTGAAATTTTCTTCAGATTATACTTAGCACCGCGTAAGTGCTATGAGTCATTGATCTAAATTGCGAAAATTATTTGATTTATATTGATTTATTTAGTCAGAAATTATAAAAATTACTCCTAATTATATTAGTATGAGGGTATATGAGCGAAGATAAACGAATTGTCATTACTGGCATTGGGTTAACTGCACCAAATGGTAGCACTTTAAAAGAATTTAGACATAACTTAATCGAAGGTAAGTCAGGTATTACACTTGAAGAAATTCGTTATATGGGTAAACATCCTGCAGGTCTGTGTGAGTTTGATGAAGTAAAATATCAAAAAAAGAAAACAAGACGTCGTGGTACTCGTGCTGGATCAATTGCTATTTTCTGTGCAAATGAAGCTCTCGTAGACTCAGGAATAAACTTCGAAGAGATTGATAAATCAAGAGTTGGTACTTACTTAGGTATTACTGAACACGGTAACGTTGAAACTGAGGAAGAGATCTTCTTACTTCATGAAAATAATCTAGATACGACATTATGGTCTCATCATCATAATCCAAGAACCGTATCTAATTCTCCGGCCGGTGAAGTAAATCTAAATCTTAAAATTACTGGACCTCATTATACAATTGGATCTGCTTGCGCAGGTGGAAATATGGGAGTTATCCAAGGTGTTCAACAATTAATACTAGATGAAGTTGATTTTGTTCTTGCTGGTGGAGTAAGTGAATCAGCTCAGACTTTTGGTATATTTGCAGCTTTTGCGGCTCAAGGGGCTCTTGGTAGTCACGAAGATCCAACTAAGGCTTCAAGACCTCTAGATATTGATAGAAACGGAATAGTGATCTCTGAGGGGGGTTGTATTTATACTCTTGAAAGAATGAGTTCGGCTAAGGCCCGTGGAGCTAAAATTTATGGTGAAGTTTTAGGTTATGGCGTAAATACAGATGCCACAGACTTTGTTCTTCCAAATACTGAAAGACAAATTCAATGTATAAATAAAGCTTTGTCTAAAGCAAAGATAACGAAAGAAGATGTAAATATTGTTAACATGCATGCAACAGGAACTAAAGCTGGCGATATTAATGAAGTCGCAGCAGTAAAAGCCGTTTTTAACGATTGTACTAGCACTCACGTGAACTTCTCAAAAGGTCATATAGGGCATGCAATGGGAGCAGCTGGAGCATTAGAGTTGGCTGGTAACTTATTAAGTTTTGAAGATGGTATCGTTCACCCTGGAATTAATGTCGATAATCTAGATCCAGACTGTGCAATGAAAAATCTAGTAATTAATGAAGCAAAAAATGTTGGAAGTGAAAATATTAACATAATACTTAATAACTCTTTTGGGATGTTAGGAATTAATTCTAGTGTAATAATAAAAAAAGTATAAATATATAAAGTTAAGAGGATTAAAAATGACAAATGAAGAAGTAAAAAAAGTGGTTCTAGATATTATTGAAGATGTTGCTCCAGATGAGGATATTACAACTCTAATAGCAGAAGAAAGCTTAAGAGATCAATTAGATCTAGACTCTATGGACTTCTTAGATATCGTTATGGAACTTAGAAAAAGACATAAAGTTGAAGTACCTTCTGAGGATTACCCACAACTTGCAACATTAGCTTCTTGTGTAAGTTACCTTACTCCAAAAATGCAATAGAAAGCCCTATAGGAAAGCAAGTAGTATGACAAACCATTATGATGCCATCATTATTGGTGCAGGTATGTCTGGTCTAGCGGCCGGTATACGTCTTGCTATGTTTGATAAGAAGGTTTTGATCTTAGAAAAACATGTTATAGCTGGTGGCTTAAACTCTTACTACCAGAGACGAAATAAAGAACTTGGTGGTGTAAGACTTTTCGATGTTGGACTTCACGCTCTAACAAACTTTGCCAAAAAAGGTGAAAGAAAAAAGCCTCTTACTAAATTATTAAAACAGCTTCGCATCTCTTATGACGATTTAAAACTTCACGAACAAAGTCATTCATTAATTCATTTTCCAGATACAATACTTAAATTTAATAATGATTTTGACGTTCTGAAAAATGAAATCGAAATTGCTTTCCCAAAACAAAAAGATGGGTTCTATAATCTATTAGAAAAAATAAATACTTTTGATGAATTAAATTTAAATCAAGGTTACTCACCAAGTAAATCTGTCCTTGAAAAATATATTTCAGATCCTCTTTTGATCGAAATGCTTCTTTGCCCACTTCTTATTTATGGAAGTGCTTGGGAGGATGATATGGATTTTGCTCAATTTGTTATTATGTTTAAATCTCTTTATATGGAAGGTTTTTCAAGACCTGAAGATGGTGTCCGAACAGTTCTTAATTTACTTACAGATAAGTATCAATCTGTCGGTGGAGAGTTAAACTACAGAGAAGGTGTTGAAAGTATAATTACAAAAAATGGAAAGTCTGTTGGTGTTAAAACAAAGAAAAATGAATATACGGCCAATATGATCTTTTCTTCAGCGGGTCTACCAGAAACAATTAGTCTTTGTGATGAAGTTGAAATGGTAAAACAACCAGCTGTTGGAAATATGTCATTTATGGAATCAATAATTATTACAGATAAAAAAATTAGACTTTCTGACTTTGATTCTACTATTGTTTTTTACAATGATTCTAGTAAATATCATTATAAAAAATCAGAGGGTCTTTTTGATCCACGTTCTGCTGTATTTTGTTGCCCTGATAATTATGAATTAGAGAATCGCGAAGGCGAAGGAACTTTAAGAGTTACCTTTATGGCCAACTATGATAAATGGAAAACTCTAGCCAAGAGTGAATATAAAGAAAAAAAAGAAATAGTTAATGATGAAAGTCTAAAGCTTATAAAAAAACTTATACCCAATTTTGATTATGAAGTTAGATTCTCTGATGTTTTTAGCCCGACAACTGTTGAGCGATATACATCTCATTTCAAAGGCACTGTTTATGGTTCAACCGATAAAGCTCGTGATGGTAAAACACCTTTTGAGAACCTTTATATAATTGGTACTGATCAAGGATTCTTAGGAATAGTAGGTTCTATGTTAAGTGGAATTTCTATTGCAAACCTTTATGGCCTTATGGAGCAAAAATGATTTACGAAAATATTGTTATTGACTCGTTTGCTTATCATGACCCAGAGACTTTTTTAAGTTCTGATGAGTTTGAAAGAAGGCTTGCTCCTGTCTATGGAAGATTAAACTTACCAGCGGGAAGGTTAGAGTTACAGACATCTATAAAAAGTAGAGGGATGTGGAGTCCTGGAACCAAACCTAGTACTATTGCTACTGGTGCCGCGGTAAAGGCATTAGAAAAATCGAACTTAAGTAATTCAGATATTGATCTTCTGATTCATACAGGTGTTTGCCGTGATTTCTTAGAACCTTCTACGGCTTCTGTCATTCACAATAATTTAGAACTCAACTCTGAATGTATGAGTTTTGATGTCTCTAACGCATGTTTGGGATTTCTTAGTGGTATAACAATTGCTAGCGATATGATTGAGCGTGGAACTATAAAAACGGCTCTTATTGTTACAGGAGAAAATAGTGGACCTTTAATTGAAGAAACAATAGTCAAGCTCAACTCCGATATGACTTTAACTCGCAAATCAATAAAGAAATTTATTGCAAATTTAACAATTGGTTCTTCTGGTGTTGCATTTATAATTACACATTCTGACATCAATCCTGATGGAGCAAAAATATTAGGTGGGACAAGTCTTTCTGATACTAAAGCTTCTGGTTTATGCCAAGGTGATGGAAATACCAATGGGCTTATGATGGAGACAGAGTCTGAAGAACTTCTTCATGCTGGTGTTAAGTTAGCTGAAAAGACATGGACAAAAACAAAAGAAATTTTAAAATTAAATAACGATGACTTTAAACATATAATTTGTCATCAAGTAGGTATTGCACATAGAAATTTAATGTTTGAAAAACTTGATCTCGATTTAAAAACAGATCATACTACCTACGATCAATATGGAAATACAGGGTCTGCTGCTCTTCCTTTGACTTTAATTAAAGCATCAGAAAATAGAGACTTTCAAAAAGGTGATAAAATAGCCCTTTTAGGAATTGGTAGTGGACTTCACTCAATTATGTTAGGAGTAGAGTGGTAATGAATAATCATAGTATGAGTCTTAGAGAAAAAATTGAAAAAACTAGTTTAAAGAATCTTTATCCTTTTAGATCTAATTTTCTAGATATAGAGGGAAAACAATATCATTATATTGATGAGGGAAGTGGAGATCCAGTGCTAATGGTTCATGGTAATCCTACATGGTCTTTCTATTATAGAAACTTAGCGACAGCACTTAAGGGTACTAATAGAGTTATTGCATCTGACCATATAGGTTGTGGTTTAAGTGATAAACCTCAGGATTATGAATATACTCTCGAAAACCATGTAGAAAATCTTAAGAAACTTGTAAAGTTCCTAGATCTAAAAAATATAACACTCGTTGTTCATGATTGGGGTGGCGCTATAGGTTTTGGATTAGCAACTGCGATGCCAGAATTAATAAAGAAAATTGTTATTTTAAATACTGCAGCTTTTCATATGAATAGAATTCCATTCACAATTGGTCTTTGTAAAAATAAATTATTTGGAAAGTTTATTGTGAAAAAATTTAATGCTTTTGCATGGCCTGCTACTTTTATGGCAACTAACAAAGGTCTAGAGTATAATGTTAAAAAAGGTTATCTTCTTCCTTATGATAACTCAAAAAACAGAATTGCAGTCGCTGAGTTTGTTCAAGATATTCCATTAAAAGAAAATCATAGATCATTCAGTACATTAAACTCAATAGAGAAAAAACTTAAAAGTCTTAAATGTCCAAAACTTATCCTTTGGGGCGGTAAAGACTTTTGCTTTAATGATCATTTTTTTAAAAAATGGCAAGATATATATCCAGATGCTTATTACAAGTATTACAAAGACGCTGGTCATTATGTATTAGAAGACGAACAAAAAGATGTCATTCAGAATATTAAAGATTTTATGGACAGGGTATGAATGTAGCTAATCAAATTACTGATATCGCTATAAAATTCCCTTACAGGCGATCAGTTGTTATGCCTGAAAAAAAAGACTCTCTTGGTAATTACACATATTCTCATTTAACTTTTATACAACTCGAAAAAAGAATTAATCAGCTTAGTAATAAGCTTGTGAATTTGGGTTTAAAAAAAGGGCAAAGAGTACTCCTATTTGTTAAGCCTTCCAAGGATTTCAGTGCACTTACTTTCGCTTTGTTTAAATTAGGAGCAGTTCCAGTCCTTATAGATCCAGGGATGGGAGTTAAGAATTTTTTAGCCGCTATTGTTCAAGTAAAAGCTGACGTGATTATAGGAATTCCTAAGGTTCATTTCATTCGACAAATATTCAGAAAACCATTTCTAAATATTCAGTTATTTATTACAACTGGTAAATTTTCAATCTGTGCGAAATCTATTCACAAAAATATATCCGATGAACCATTTATTTTTGATGCTGAAGACATGAAACCATCTGACCCTGCTGCTATTCTTTTTACAAGTGGTGGAACTGGTACTCCAAAAGGTGTTGTTTATACTCATGATATTTTTATCAATCAAACCAAGATGCTTCAAGAAGAATTCTCTTTAACCGAGGAGGATGTTGATATTCCTGGATTTCCATTGTTTGCTTTGTTTACTCTGGCCATGGGAATGACTAGTTGTGTTCCAGATATGGACCCATCGAAACCAAAAAATGCTAATCCTAAAAAACTAATTCAAAATATTATGGATCAAGGAGCTACCTTTGTCGCCGGTAGTCCTGCAATTTGGGAAAACATAGCAGAATATTGTATTGAAAATAGACTAACACTTCCTTCAGTTAAATATCTTGTAATGTTTGGTGCTCCTATTCCTGTTAGTCTCCATAATAAATTCAAAAAAATACTTACTAATGGAACTACATTTACTCCTTATGGAGCTACTGAGTGCCTTCCAGTGAGTAATATTTCTGGAACAGAAGTACTAAATGAAACTGCTAATATGTCTAACGAGGGGCTTGGTACTTGTGTTGGAGTACCATTAGCAAATGTTACTATTAAGATTATAAAAGAAATTGAAGGTCCTATAGAAGATATTCAAAGTATTATAGAAATGCCATTAGGTTCTATTGGAGAGATTATCGTTAACTCCCCATCAGTTACTCCTGAATATTTTTTAATGCCGAAAAAAACGAGAGAGGCAAAAATATATGATGGCAAAAAGATTTGGCACAGAATGGGTGATGTTGGATACTTAGATGATAGAGGTAGGTTATGGTTTTGTGGAAGACAAACTCATGTGGTTAATATTCAAAGTGACTTTTATTACTCAATCCCTGTTGAAGCAATTTTTAATAAACATTTACAGGTTAAACGTAGTGCTCTCGTTAAAATTCATTCAGGTAATGACAGAGCAGGTATTGTTATTGAAAGAAATGACGGTAAGACAAACTTATCAGTTGAGATTAAGAATAAATTTTTTACAGAATTAATTGATATTGCTTCTAAGTATGATCACACAAAAGAAATTCATGATCTTTTCTTATATAAAGATTTTCCTGTAGACGTCAGACATAATATTAAAATTGATAGAAAGAAACTTACTGAATGGGTTAACGAGAAAGGATTATAATGAAAGTTCTTGTTACTGGTGGTGGAGGCTTTCTTGGTACAGCGATTTGCAAAGTTTTGATATCAAAAGAATATGAAGTTATCAATTTTTCTCGAAATAGCTATCCTCATCTGAGTGAGCTTGGGGTTAAGACACATAAAGGAAACTTGTCAGATTTAGAATCAATCAGAAGCGCTTTAAGTGGTGTTGATGCTATTTTTCATGTTGCAGCTATTGCAGGTGTTTGGGGCAAGTATGATACTTATTATCAAACGAATACAATTGGTTCACAAAATATAGTAACCGTTGCAAAAGAGTTAGGAATCAAATTTCTAATCTATACCTCTACGCCAAGTGTAGTTTTTGGAAAAGATGATATAAATAACGGCGATGAATCTCTAGATTATCCAAATAAATACTTAACTCATTATGCTTACACTAAACACTTAGCTGAGAAATATATATTAAATTCTTGTGATGACGATTTTCATGCTGTTGCCCTTAGACCCCATCTTATATGGGGACCTAATGATCCTCATATTCTTCCAAGATTAATTGATAAAGTACGCGCAGGGCGATTGAAAAGAGTTGGAGAAGGAACTAATCTAGTAGATATAGTCTATATTGATAATGCGGCCATGGGCCACGTCTTGGCTTTTGAAAAATTAATTAAAGATCAAAGTATATCCAGTAATGCCTACTTTATAGGCCAGGAGGCGCCAGTCAGTCTTTGGGATTTTATTAATAAACTTATTGTTTTATCTGGTGAAGAACCTATAGAGAGTTCTATTTCATTTAAAAAAGCATATTTCATCGGTGGTATTTTAGAAAAAGTATATTCAATTTTAGGAATTAATAAACCAGAACCTCCAATGACAAGGTTTATAGCTACCCAGTTAGCTAAATCTCATTATTTTTCACATGCAAAGGCCAAGAGTCACTTTGGTTATGAGGCAGTGATCACAATTGATGAAGGGTTAAAGAGAACTTTTGCAAAACGAAATGAAAATCTTCATTTAACTAAAAACATAACAGATATGACTTCTACAAATTCAGATAAAACTCTTCTGTAGATACCTTTAGACAACTTTTTATTTATGTTCTCAATAGCAGTATCTATAAGTTTCACTTTAATATTTATTTTATTTAATTCTATGCTAAATTCATGACTTATTGCAAATAGTGCAAAAACTAGATTTACTTCTGTTGAATCTTGTCTGGGATATGATTCCATTCCATGTATTCCGTGATGTTCAGATATCATTCTTATAACATCCGGATTAATAATTTTTATCATTATTTTCTTCACTCATCCAACTTATTTACTATCTAACTACTAAGCATAAGACTGCTGTTAAGAAGCTATTATTATAGAGATAAGTGCCTTCCTGATTCTTGAATTTATTCAGAAGAGAAAGTATCATTTTATAATTATATGCATTTTTGATCTTAGATTCTTAAGGCTTCTCTTTCTATTCTCCTTCTAGATATAAAAGAAAAACTTTTCAATAAACATTATCGATATAAAGTGAAGTTATTCCTTTTTCTTTTAAGTTTTATCTTGATTCATTAGTGATTTCAGTTTCTTTATTAATAAGTTTTATAAACTTTTCTTTATTAATTTTCAAATAAAAATCATTAGGGTATTTAGCATTCTTTATTTGTGGTCATTTTAAAGGTATATATTCAATATCATTTACGCTTTCTTTAGTGACTTTAATATATTCAATCTCTAGTTTTATATAAATTAAAGAATAATTTATATAAATAATATTGCTCGAGATTAATTAAGGCTTTTTAATTTCATCTATAATAAATATTTTTTTAAATGATTCTATATGAATGTCATAATCTCCAATCTGATCAATAACATCCCATTCTGTAATAAGAATATTTTGTTCTTTTTCTTGATCCTCATCTTCATTCATGACTACTAATTGATCCCAGAAGACCTGCAATATTAGTTATCATGTGGAGATGTTCAAATAATATAATAATTTTTATTCCATTAATCATATACTACTATCGACTTTTATTAGGTTAGATATTAATTATAATGACTTAGCAAAACCTTTAACTATATCTTGATCAAAATAGTTTGAATTCATACCTAGATCTACAATTTGATTTGTTGCATTTATACCACTTGATAATGGGCTTAATAAGAATATGATTGAATTTGCAACTTCATCCGTCTTTAAAGCTTCCTTTCTCAAGGTTAATTGCTCAGAATATAAATAATTCTCAATATAATCTGGAATTCCAGCACTAGCTGATGTTTTGAGTGGACCAGCTCCGATTGAATTAAATCTGATATTTGAAAATTCGCTAAATGACTTTGCTAGATAACATATTGTTGTCTCTAGCATGGCCTTAATAGGTCCTAGGTAGCCATAGCTAGTAGCTTTTGTGTTAGATATAGATACAGTTACTACTGAAGCTTCTTGATCCATAATTAGCTTTAATTCATTCGATATTTGAATAAGGGAAAATGAAGAAATATGACAGGCCTGTAAGTAATCTTTTAGTTTTGTTTCATGGAAAGGCTTTGGTCCTTCTGAGAAATTAGCAAAGGCCATCGAGTGTAAAAAACCATGAAGCAAATCCGTATGTTTTAATATGTTTGTTGATAATAACTCTAGATCAATTGGATTTTCTACATCTAAAATAAAGGCCGGTGAGTCTGGAAACAAATTTTGTACAGATGTTAGATTCTTTTCATTCTGAGCTGAAAAAATTGTTTTACCGCCAAATTCTAATATTTTTTTTGCACAAAAATAGGCAACACTTTTTTTATTTGCAACGCCTGAAATATAATACCATTTATCTTTAAATTTAAATTGATTCATAATTTATCCTACAAGTGTACAAGCAAATTCAATTTGTAATGCTGTTTTACCATTGGCCAATAGTTTTCCTTTCATGTAGGCCGCATTACTTATTAATTCTTTTAGCTCCACTTTTATTTCTAGCTTATCACCAGGTCTTACCATACTCTTAAATTTCGCTGATTGAATTCGACTTACAACGGCCGTTTTTCCTTCCAGTCCACCATCCATAATATAGCTCATTAGCAATGCACCTGTTTGGAAAGTAGCTTCACATAGTAATACTCCAGGCATAATTGGATCACCTGGAAAATGCCCTCTGAAAAAATCTTCTTTACCAGTAATTAACTTTGAAGTTGTTATTGTTTTTTCAGTTTTATCTAATATGTCTTCTATATATAAAAATGGTTCTCTTTGTGGAATACGTTTTAAAATTTCTTCATTCATTAAAGTCCGCCTGATATTTCTAAAGTTGCCCCGGTAATATAGCTAGCTTCTTTACTTGCTAAGAATTTAACAGCGCTTGCGACTTCATCTACAGTTCCAAATCTTTTCATTGGAACTGTTTTTTTGTACTCATTCACTTGTTCCAGTGGGAGATCAGCTATTAGTTCTGTTTCAATGAAACCAGGAGCAATATTGTTAACAGTAATTTTTCTTTTTGCTACTTCTTTACTAAGAGTTTTACTTAACGCTATTTGCCCGGCTTTACTTGCTGCGTAGTTAGCTTGCCCTGCTAATCCTAATGCTCCGCCAATAGATGATATATTTATAATTCTTCCATATCTACTTTTCATCATCAAAAGAACAGCTCTTTTAGACATATTAAATGTTCCCTTAAGATTAATATTTAAAACCTGATCCCATTCATCATCTGTCATACTTGCTGTAAGGTTATCTTTTCTTATACCAGAATTATTAATTAGAACTTCTATGCTTGGAAATTCGTTTTCAATTTCAGTAAAGAATTCATCGCACGCTTGAGAATTAGATACATCAAATTTCTTTAGAACTAGCTTGTCTCCAAATTGTACCATTTCATCTTTGAATTTATTGGCCGCCGTATCGTTACTTGCATAAGTTGCTACAACTGTTGCACCATCTTTTAGAAAAGACTCTGTGATTCCTCTTCCTATTCCTCTTGTTCCACCTGTAACAATGACTCTTTGATCATTAAAGTTAGACATGTATTGCTCCTTGATCATTTTTACTATTTGATTCTGTTTTGATTTGTTCATCTTTATCTAATTTATATAAATAGCTAGCGATTTCATTTGATTGAATTACTCCGTAGTTTGCAGCACCCAACCATCCACTCATAATAATGCCTACACTCCCTGCATGAAATAAACCATCAACTTCTTTGTGTAAATTCATGCTTACATCAAGACCTTCAAACTTAGTCCCAAATGATGTACCTGACTCATGGTGAACAAACTTTTTTACTGTTCTTGGTGTTGCAGCATCAACGAAATCAATTTTATTTCTAATATCGGGAATATACTTCTCAAGACAAACTAGTGTCTCTTCAATCATCTTTTCTTTTTCAGCTTTATATTCTTCTTCAGCTAGATCGTTCCAGTCTGAGTAATTTGCATTCGTTGAACTAACAATACAGTACCGGGGGTTTTCATCGTAAGGTCTACCTTCAGGATAATAAACACTAAAAGTTCTACTTGTAATGTTCATATCTAGTAGGGCCTCTGAGTCAAATGTCGGATGAGTTGAAGTGAAAACAAGGTCCCCTATATGTGGAATTGTTTCTCCTGGTCTTATTCCCATATAAACTTGGCAACTTGAAGAGTTCATTCTGATGTCTTTAGTTTTCTTGATAAAACTTTCTGAGAAATTTTCAGCTCCGGCCATATTTATTATTGTTGACCTGATATTTGCATTAGATAAGACAGCTTTAGATTTTATGAAATCATCTTTAAGCATTACTCCCTTTGTAATTCCACCTTCAATAACAATCTTCTCAATTTTTGAGTGCATTTTAATATCAACATTATTGGACAATAGTTCTTCTCTCATCATTTTAATAATGACATCAGTCCCTCCTTTAAATGTGTAAACACCTTTACTCATAAAGTTTGAAAAAACGATACCGTAAGATATTGCAGGGTCATCTAGTGTAGAGCCATTTGCATAAACAATTGGCTCCATTAGAAATCTAGTAATATCATTTCTATCAGGAAAAAATTTTTGAAATAAATCACGATTGGTCATGTGTTTATTATCATAGAAATTCATCGATTCGATGTAGTTATAAAAGGAGTTAACTGTTACTATATCTACTTTAAAGTTATTAACAAGCTTATCTGTAAAATCCTCACGAGTGAAACTTGATTGAATGTTATATTCTGGATTTATAAACCTTACATCTTTTAGTTGAACTATATGATCTGCAATATTTTTATTCCAATACTTTCGACATGTTTTTTTCATACCAAAAGGAAAGCCATGTAAACTAACATCAAATACGTGATCTTTATTTTGGCGAAAAAACCAAGTAGCAAAACCGCCAAGCTTATTATGCGCCTCTAAGAGAAGAACTTTCATCCCATCTTTGGCCATTTTATTTGCGGCTGTCATTCCAGCTAGTCCTGATCCGACTACAATTACATCATAGTCTTCTGTTACACGATCTTTTGCTTTATAAAGCATTTTATTCTCCATCAAGAATTTAAAAATTTGTTACAAAAATCCGACCAGTTTAAACTCTAAAATTTAGCTGTTTTCTCTGCGTTATTTTTAGAAATTAATATTTTCTTAAAGATAGGTTAGCTAATGGCTTTTTAGTTTGAGACTTGAGGTCTTCTTTTTATTCTTCTAGCTACGTCAGATAGATTGTCTAACATTTTAAACAATAAAAATGGTTCGCCGTATGGTATCCTAGATTACCTGTGAGCCTATTATACCATTCAGATTGAATGATATTCCTTGAAGCTTTTGTTGGTTCGTCTGTATCAAGTCCACTGTGATGTGCATAAGTTGCATCTGCAGTTAATGATAATAGCATTGGTGCCCAAAACATGATTAGAGCATTAACTGGTTTTAATACTTTGAATCCAATTAGCACTAGGCCTGTTAGAGTTACCATCATTATGAATTGTTTTTGAACTTTTGGATGTTTTTTACCAACTTGAAAAGCTCTGTAATAGCTTTTGGCAGTTACTTCAAGTGTGTAGCGAAGTCTGCTCATTTTTTTTATTATTTTTATTCATCCATCTAGATTCATCTTTTTTTGATCTAAATAGTTTAAGTGATGTCCTAAGTTATGATGTAATACCCAAGTAAAACCTGCGATTCCAGTTTGTAATCCATACATAACTTCGAGTAATCTATTTAAAATTGTACTTTTAAACGTAAAGCAGTGTTGATGATGATGATTCCGCGCAGAAATATTACCTTTAGGCCAAATACCTATAAGAAACCATAGAATTAAGAAAGGAATACTATCTACTTTTACAAAAACGAAAATATCCAAACAATATAATAATTGGTAACCTGTCTTCTTTGTATTTAAAAACACTCATGATGCACCTATAATTAAAAAAATGTAAATTTATGTTATGAGTTCATAAATGTCTTAGCAAGTTAAATGAGCTAAATTCATGTTTAATTTATTGAGGTAAGCAGTACATCGCTACTTATCAGTCCTCGTCGTAATTGTATGGTCTTCACCTTCTTCTGGTGGGTTTTCAATCCAAAATTGACAAGAATCTTTTAGTCTATTGCTTGATTTATCTTCAGGATGTTTTTCGTGTAATGCTGTAAATATTGAAAGAGCATCTTCAAATTTTGCATCAACAAATAATTGATATCCTATTTTAAATTGTGCAAGAGCTTCAGGATCCATCATAAAATCATGATAAGAATAAAGAACTTCATATACTGAAACAGGTTGTGTTTTTCCTTTTACTCGAACACGGTCTATCAACCTTGTAACAAATTTTCCTTCTTCTAGTCTTGCATATGTGTATTCAGAGATAAGTATTTGAGTTCCATAGTACTTACAACTAGATTCAAGTCTTGCCCCTAGATTCATTGTATCTCCAAGGGCCGTGTAAGCAAAAATTTGATCTGATCCCATATTTCCAACATTACATTCTCCGGAGTTTAAACCCAGACCTATTTTAAATTCGGGAAGTCCTTTTTCTCGAAACTCATCATTAATTGCAGGTAAGGCCTCCATCATTTTTACTCCTGCATCTACAGCTTGAGTGACATGATCACCAATGTCTAGCGGTGCGCCCCAAAAGGCTACAATTGCATCACCTATATATTTATCTAATGTACCATTGGTAGCAAAAACAATATCGGTCATCTCTCCCATATAGCGGTTAAGGGATAATGCTAATTGTGTTGGTGATAACTTTTCTGAGATGGATGTAAAGTCTCTTACATCTGAAAACATACAAGTAATGTCTCTTCTCTCCCCACCAACTTTTAGTTTGTCAGGATTATTAAGCATATCATCAACAATTGAAGGAGCAACATATCTTGAAAATGCACCTTTTATTTGTTTTTTCTCAGCATTTGCTTGATTGAAATTTAAAAATGTAATCCATGAATATGTCGATATAAAGGAAAACATTACAAAGAATAATTTAAGCTCATAGCCTTCAAAAAGAAAGTATTGATAGTCTACAAAGTAAGCCGCAGCAGAAACCAAAATTACAGTTGATAAATCTAGGATTGCTTTGTTGAAAAACATTATTCCTAGAAGAATAACCATACCAATTCCTAGCAAATAAAAAGAAATTTTTATTGAATCATCTAAGTTTTGATAGAAATATCCATGTTGTAATTGATGAATAATATTCATATGGGCATAAACACCAGGCATTTTAGAGTCTACAGGTGTATTTCTTAAATCGTGAGCACCGGTCGCAGTTGAACCTACAAAAACAATTTTATTTTTAAAGAATTTCGATAATCTTTTATCATCTGGCTTTGCATTGACAACTGTGTGTAATGAAATATCTTTGAATTTTGGTTCAGCACCTAGCCATCTTATCTTTGTTTCCCCGCGGTTATTAACAAAAATTTCTTTGCTGTTAAATTTCATTAAAGCAGTTCCTTGAGAATTTATTTCAAGCTTATGTGAATTACCAGTGAATGCTTCTAGTGTTTTTAAACCAATTGAAGGTAAGTATAATATTCCATCAATATTAGCTACAATTTGATAATGTCTAAAAACACCATCAGTATCTTCAAGCATGTTAATATATCCAAGATCTGGTCCTGGTTCTAAAAGTTTTTTTATAGGATACGTATGCTTTTCAACTTTTCTTGCGCCTAATCCTATTTCATCATTTGCTTGTTGAGAGTCAATTATAAAGTTATAGAGATCTTCAGGCATCTCTTCATAGAACTCACCATAAGAATTCTCATCTTGAGTTGTATAGGCCATTATAACTTTATTACCGGCTTTAGATTGGAATTTTGCAATGGCTTCCGCGAAAGAATCATCAGGAGATCTCTCTCCACAAGTCTTCACTTCTTCAGGAAAGATAACATCAAATGATACAACTTTTGCACCATAGGCACCCAGATTATCAAGCATTTTAGACCAACTCATTCTATCAACGGGCCAAGAGCCTAGTGTTTGTAAAGATTCATCATCTACTTTTAATAATATAATATCGTCATTAACAATATCTGTTTTTAAAGTCTCTTGCATTCTATAGTCATAGAATCTATCTTCAAAAAAAGAAGAATATTGAATATACTTTTTGTATGGATAACTATCTGGAATTTGTCTTTCTAAAAAACTGAAAAAGATGCTTAAAATACCAAAGGCGATAATAAGAATAACTCCAATATAGCGAAGAAAACGAGAAATTAAATTTGCCACTATAAATCCTTTTGATTTATTACTTTTAAAGTTATATGTTTAAATAATATCGGTTATTTAGTGATTAAAAATTAATAATAGTTCCTTAAGGTTGAAAATGATTGAAGATTTAAAAGAGCGTTTTAAAGCACATGTACTAGATCTGCAGGATCAAATTACAGATCGGATGAAACTTCTAGATGCAAATATAGAACTTGTTCAGGATAACTGGGAGAGATTGGACTTTGCTGATAAACCTGGTGGTGGTGGAATTACTCGAGCCTTCGAAGGTAATTTATTTGAAAATGCTGGAGTCAATACATCAGTTGTTTCTGGTAAGATTAATCCTGAATTTGCAAAAAAGTTAAACGGTGATGCTGACGAGTTGTGGGCCACTGGAATTTCATTAATTATTCATCCCTTTAGTCCAAAAATACCTACTGTTCATGCAAATTTTAGAATGATTCAGCAAGGGGATAAAGTTTGGTTTGGTGGAGGTGCTGATTTAACACCTTTCTATCCATTTGAAGAAGATTTCGAGCACTTTCATAGTGTATGGAAAAGAGCTTGTACACCTTATGATTGTTACGCTGAGATGAAAAAAACATGTGATGAATACTTTGTTAACTATCATAGAAAAAATGAAATGAGAGGAATTGGTGGAATTTTTTTTGATCATTTAAATTCAGGCGATTTAGAAAAAGATTTTAATATGGTAGTTCATTTATCTAATCACTTTATTGAATCTTACTTTCCAATTGTAGATAAAAGAAAAGATGAAGATTACAACACTGAAGATGTTAATTTTCAAATGCACAGACATGGAAGATATGTAGAGTTTAACCTTCTTCATGATAGAGGGACTCACTTTGGATTAAAAACAAAAGGTAGAACAGATTCTATTTTAATTTCTCTTCCTAAAAGATGTATGTTTACTTATAAGTATGCTCCAAAAGAGGGAACTCCTTATGCTAAAATGAACGAATATTATTATCCAAGAGACTGGGCTTAGAAAAAAAACTTTTGATAAACTAAAATCTCAGATGTGGTACTTGATATAATTTGATCATTTTGCTTGTCACTTAAACTATAAGTTGCGGCACTTATTCCCAGTATCGATCTATTGAATTCTTTACCTAAATTAAAATTGAATAAATTTGATGGACCTGATTTGAAAGAATCATTTAATTTACTTCCCGAGTAGATTGTCTGGCCAATGTTTGCGCCAAGTGCAAAGAGTGCTTGGATGAAAAATCTATTTGATACATATTGTCCTGTAACACCATACTCAAGGCTTAGTGTGTTTCTTCTAATACCTCGTAAGCCTTTATATTCGGAAAAAGTCGTTTCTAAATTTTGAGGAATTAAAGTTTGATTTGATTGTAAAAAATTTTGTGAAAGGCCAATTCCTATCAGTGTTGACCAAGATGTTTTCTTTTTTGATTCATAGTATCCAGTTGCATTTCTTGCATCAAAGTTATCTGCAAGGAAATAATTCAAATGCACTCCATAGTTAATAGTTTCTACACCTAACAGTTCAGTGTCGGATATATCTTCCTTTTTAAGTTTATATCCTGAATAATGTTGATAATTAACCTGCCATACTTGTTTCTTAAAAGCTTTTTTGAACCTAACATCAAAGTATTTACTTCTTTTTATTCCACTATCAATTTCATTACTTTTGAGTGGATCTAAAAAGCTCAAACCTATTGAATACCCATTTTTGGATAATGCTAAGCCTGCATGTGTTCCAACTTCTGGAACATATTCTAAGGCCTCTTTAGTTTTTTTATTTTCAATTTCAATTGAATTTCCAGGAGTAGATAATGAATACTCTATCGCATCAAGCTTACTATATTTATTTATTTCATCACCATAGAATAAAGTAATACCTGAGATTAAAAATAAAAAGATAACACTCATCTAGCTTACTATTCTTCAGGAGCTATATAGACTTCTATTTCTGGATGATATTCTTCTCTGAGTATTCCTCGAATTGCTTCAAGAGTACCTGTTGTTGAACTAGGGCATGTACCACATGCTCCTTGGTAGCGAACTATTAATACATTACTGGTGAATGAAATACAGGCCATATCACCACCATCACCTTGAAGGCCTGGACGAATTCTTTTATCAAGAATTTCTTCTATTTTTAAAAGGTCTTCAGGTAAATGTTTTCTTCTTTCAAGTTCTGGATCATGTTCAGTAAAGTCTGGGTTATGCTCATCAATATGATTCTCTATAGTCGTTTGAATTGCTGGCTCTAATGAATCCCAAGGCTCAAATGTAAACTTACTAATAGTAATTACATTTTGAAAAAAATGTATCTGATCAACACCTCTTAAATCAAAAAGTGAAGCCGCTAAATTTACTTCCTTTGCTTGATTAGGGTTCTTGAAAGATGTTTTTCCTTCAGTTTTAACACTTCTATCTAAAATGAATTTTAAAGCATTTGGATTCGGTGTTGGTTGAATTTGAATGTCCATATATTTTCCTTAGCTGAATAGATCAACTATCTTATTTAAAGTATCTGTTAATTTATCTATATCTTCTTTTGTATTATAAATTGAAAATGAAGCTCTTGCAGTTCCTGGTACTTTCATCCTCTGCATTAGAGGTTGAGTACAGTGATGACCAGTTCTGAGAGCTACACCATATTTGTTTGCCATCGTAGCAATGTCATGTGGATGAGCACATTCTAGTGTAAATGAAATTACAGCGGACTTCTCTTTCGCATTTCCTATAATCTTTAGGCCAGGTACTGATAATAATTTTTCAGTTCCGTATTTTAGTAGCTCATCTTCATACTTTGCAATATCTTCAAGGCCTGTTTCGTTTATATATTCAATTGCTGGTGCCCAAGCAATTCCAGCTGAAATATTAGGAGTACCCGCTTCAAATTTATATGGAAGATCATTATAAGTTGTTTTTTCAAAAGTAACTTTATCGATCATATCTCCACCACCAATAAAGGGAGGCATTGCATTTAGAATTTGTTCTTTACCGTAAAGGGCACCAATTCCTGTTGGACCAAACATTTTATGTGCACTAAAGGCCATAAAATCACAATTGAGATCAACAACATTAATTTTCTTGTGAGATATTGCTTGAGCTGCATCTACAAGAAAAAGGGCTCCAACTTTTTTCGCTTCAAGAATTAATTCTTTTATTGGATTTATTGTCCCCATCGAGTTTGAAATATAAACCATACTTACAAGTTTTGTTTTTTCATTTAATAATTGTTTATACTCTTCGATTATAATGTCTCCATTATCATCGATAGGAGCAACCTTTAAAACAGCTCCTGTTTTTTCACAAAGCATCTGCCATGGAACTATATTCGAGTGATGTTCCATATGTGAGATTAATATTTCATCTCCTATCTTTAGGTTTGCATCACCCCAAGTTCTGGCAACTAAGTTTATTGATTCAGTTGTTCCTTTAGTAAATATAATTTCTTTTCTGGATTTTGCACCAATTAGATTTTGTAGGAGATCTCGAGTCTTTTCATACTTTGTTGTACCTATTTCGCTAAGAGTATGAATTCCTCTGTGAATATTGGCCGTCTCTTTAGAGTTATATATCTCAATTGCTTGAATGACGGAGTTTGTTTTTAGCGTAGTTGCAGCACTATCAAGATAAGTTATTACTTGTCCTTCGTACTTAGACGTTACTTGTGGAAAATCTGCTTTAATCTTCTCTAAATTAATCATTTTTATTACCAAATGCTTTTGATTCAAACTTATCTGTAACTTCAATATGAATATACTCACGTATCAATTTATTGTTTATTTTTAATAATACATCATACGTAAATGCACGAGCTAGCATCATTTTTGCTTTTTCAGGTCTTATACCACGTGATTCAAAGTAGAAGAGTTCTTGTTCGCTTAGCTGTCCTGTTGTTGAACCGTGTGCACATTTCACATCATCAGCAAATATTTCTAATTGTGGTCTACTGTTTGCGTGAGCTCCCTTGTTTAGAATTAAATTTCTATTTAGTTGTTGCGAAGTAATTAATTGCGCATCTTTATTTACTCTGATTAATCCAGTGAAAACACCACGGCTTTTTTCACTCATAATCCCTTTGTATAACTGGTGGCTATCTGTATGGGGAGCATTGTGATTTATTCGTGAATTAATATCACAGTGCTGTTTTTCAGCAAGAGTATAAATACCACTTGCAGTGCATAGAGCACCTTCGCCATTTAAATCAATATGAATATTATTACGTGTAAGAGATGATCCAATATTAGTTGTGAAACTTTCATAGTTAGAGTTACTTGAAACTTGCGCTCTTATATTGTTTGCAAAGCTTGCTGTATGATTAAAGTCTTGGTGATGAACATGTAAAAAATTAGCATTTTCATCTACAACAATACTTGAAGCAAAGTTACAAAACACATTTGAATTATTTGTCGTTTGATATGTTTCTAATACTTCTACTTTAGCTCCGGTTTCAACTTTGAATGTATTGTGAATATTATAAAGTCCTGCATCAGTTGTATCAATTATATTGTGAATCATTATAGGTTTTTGGCTTGTGAAGTTCTTACCGAATTTAAAGTGGTGGCCAGCATTAATTGTAGACTCATTTACATTGTATAAAAAATCTTCTGTTAATGCATTTTTGTTTTGAGCTATAATTTTAGTGGACTCATCTGTTAGTTTGGATATTTCCAAGTTTTCTAAATCCCCAAAAAATTTACCATTCAAACAATATAGATTATGAAATTTATCGTTTTTAAAGTCACTTGATTTAACATTAGAATCAGTAAATGATTTTAATTCAATGTTTGCTTCTAAAGAGTTCTTTAAATTCGTATATTTATAAGTTTCTGTTCTTCTAGTAGGTATCCCTAAATTAATTGCTTTATTTAGGGCATCTAATCTAAGGGAGCTAAACTTATCATTATCTAAGTTTTTTTGGAATAACTTTAAATTATCCTCAAATGTAGAGATTGATTCCATTATTTATTATCTCCAGTTAGCCAATCATAACCTTTTTCTTCAAGTTCAAGTGCTAGAGAGCTGTCGCCAGTTTTAATAATTTGGCCGTTATGTAAAACATGAACAAAGTCTGGTTTAATATAATCTAGTAGTCTTTGGTAGTGAGTAACAAGAACTATTGAGTTGAATTTATTTCTAAGCTTATTTACACCATTCGCAACAGTTTTAAGTGCGTCGATATCAAGCCCCGAATCAGTTTCATCTAATAGAGCTAATCTTGGATTTAATATAAGCATTTGTAGAATTTCATTTTTTTTCTTTTCACCGCCAGAGAAACCTTCATTTACAGGTCTATCTAAAAAATCTTCACTCATCTCTAGTATCGGTAATTTACATTTAACATAAGTTCTAAAGTCATCATCACTCATAGTATCTGCACCTTGATGCTCACATAGGGCGTTAAATGATTCATGCATGAAATTTATGTTTGTTATACCAGGTATCTCAACGGGATATTGAAAGCCTAAGAATATACCTTCACGAGCTCTATCACTCGCTTCAAGATCTTCTATATTCGTCATCGTCCCATTAATACTTAGCTCTACACTACCTTCTGTTACTTCGTAGTCAGGGTGGCCCGCTATAACTTTAGATAGGGTACTTTTTCCTGAACCATTTGGTCCCATGATGGCATGTACTTCTCCAGGTTTAACACTAAAGTTAATTCCTTTTAATATCTCATTACCTTCTGCAACTTTTGCATGTACTTTTTTTACTTCTAACATAATTTTATCCTAAAGGTTTTTAACCAACTGAGTTTTCTAGTTTCATCTCTACCAATTTAACTGCTTCCACTGAAAATTCAAGTGGTAGTGTTTTGAATACGTCTTTACAAAAGCCATTTACGATTAATGATATTGCTTTTTCTGGGTCTATTCCACGTGATTGTAAATAGAACATTTGTTCTGCTGAAATTTTTGAAGTACTTGCTTCATGCTCAACCGTCGCTGTTGAATTTTTAACATCAATATATGGGAACGTGTTTGCTTGGCATCTGTCTCCAATAAGCATTGAGTCACACTGAGAATAGTTTCTCGCATTATGAGCACTAGGCATTATTTTAACTTCACCCCTGTAAACACCTTCAGATTCTTCAGCCGATATTCCCTTCGAAATAATTGTACTCTTTGTGTTCTTACCAATATGGATCATTTTAGTTCCAGTATCAGCTTTCATTTTATTATTTGTTAAGGCTACTGAATAAAAAGCACCCTCAGAATTATCACCCTTTAGAATACAACTAGGGTACTTCCAAGTAATT
>Ga0209712_10000991_pt1 | contig 24447 bp, 23 predicted proteins | sample ArcOceMetagenome_FD_187443 | JGI IMG/M metagenome (GOLD analysis project Ga0209712, IMG submission 187443) | Marine eukaryotic phytoplankton communities from Arctic Ocean - Arctic Ocean - Greenland ARC118M Metagenome (SPAdes) (version 2) | ecosystem: Environmental > Aquatic > Marine > Oceanic...
TCGCCAAAAAAGGGATTGGCTCTTCGTCTTGTGGGAAGAAACCCTACAAAACTCATGAAGAGTTTCTTTATTATGAGTTTGGTGGAGGCGTAGACCCAGATAAATTATTAGAGGCATATGATCAAGAACATATGCCAACTCAAGAAGACTTTGTTAACTGGTCTATAAGGTTCGTTGCTGAAAAGCATCCAGAATGGCTGAACGACACACATACTCTAAATCAAGTTAAGATTCATGAGTGGTTAGGGGCCTATTTCAAAGTTCAGGCGTTTGAGATATACAATGCCAACGTAGTGTCAGAAAGTGGCAATATATGGGAAAAGAAAAATCGTATTTGGAAGGAAAAGCAAAGGCAAATAGAAATCATTCGAATAGAAAAAATTGAGGAACAAAAGGCAAAGAATAGAGTGAGACTTAAGAAAAACGCCTTGAAAATAAAGGCTCAGCGAATTGAAGACGCTTCAAAGCTGTCCATCTTTGAATTTGACGGCGAGACCTTCAACTTAGCACTAGATAAAGTAGAGTTTATTGAAACTAGCTCTTTTAAATTAGAACGCTCAGCAGAATACCTTTGGCCTTGGCAACTTCATAAAGGCTTTATAAATGGAAAACTAAAAACAAAAAGTAACGGCTCCAAGTGGTTTAATAATATCCTAGTTTATAAGCATGATAGCACCCAAGAACAAAAACTTGTAATTAACGTAGACACCCCAAGAGCAAAGCCCTTAGCACGGCATAAAGACTCTCTTGAGAAGAAATGTGGGCCGAAATCAATGGAATGGGGATGGCTAACTTTTATTAGTCAAACCAACGACATCAAGAGTGCTAAAAACCAACAGTGCCATTATGATTATTTCAAAGAAGCCAATGACAAGCCAGCTTGGGAGCTATTTCAGACAGTGTTAGGTGGCACAGACTCTATATTGGGCTATCTGCAAACCAATGTTGAAAGGTAAGTTGGAGAGTGGCTAATATGAATTTCTATTATCGTATCGTCTGCGTACTAATCGCCTCATTGATGGCAACACATGCCTTGTCTCAAGACATATCAGGCTGGTCAGATAAAACTATTTGCCGTCTTGCGAAAACGACTCCTGACAAAATTGAGTATCAAGCCGAGTCGACAAAACGTGGGCTAAGTTGTGGTGGTTCAAACACGGCAAACAGCAGTGCTTCCTCACAAAAAGTAGCCAAGGCACTTGCAGGCATTGATATTGAGAATGACCCTAAGAAAGACTTCTTCAAACCCCCACTGGCGCCGAAACCAACTAATCAATTGTACTGGTTTGGGAGAATATGGCGAGTCGCAGACTATAACAATGATGGGGTTTCCGATGTGCTATACATAGGCACTATGAACGCAGAAAATTCTGTTGCTGGGTCAGAAGATACAGGAGATATCTGTGGTACAAAGGCTTGCTCAGGACACCAACCACTGCCGTCATTGTATCTGGGGGACGAAAAAGGGCAATTAACTTACTCACCTCAACTGTTGATTGATGACCGAAAAAAAGGTGGTATGTCCTTAGGTCGACAATTACTAGTTGCCGATTTCAATAGCGATAACACCTTAGATTTTTATGTCGCTGATCACGGAATTGGCACTCACAAAGGCGTTAGGGACAGCTACTTTTTAAGTCAACCTAATGGTACTTGGATTGAGTCATCCGGCACACATTTAAGTCATTCAGGTTTCAAGGTTTTTGACCACGGCGCTGCAACAGGCGATATTGATAATGACGGTGATATGGATGTTGTTATAACTGAACTCAATCACCAAAATAATGGCACCTCTTTTTGGTGTTTGATGAATAATGGCACTGGTTTTCTAAAAAAACGTAGGTGTGGGGGCGCTTTTGCCTTTGGCTTAGAACTTGCGGACCTTGATGGCGATGGTGATTTGGATGCCTTGGTTGGCGCTCACGAATTTGAACGAGGCCAAGAATTTACTGGCATTGTTTGGAATAACGGCAAAGGGTACTTTTCCCAAAAAACTACACTCCCACAACACAGAATGAAATGGGGAACCATTCCTGAAGTTTCAGCATCAGACCTAGATAATGATGGTGACTTAGACATTGTGTACAGTAGAGCGGGTAAATTGTATGTGGGCACCGCAATACAAATTATTGAAAACTTAGATAACAAGACATTTAAAGATCACGGCATATTCCCTTTGGTCGAGGCTCCATCTGATTTTAAACCGATTGGTGAAGGGAATGAGTGGAATGACTTTATAGAGAATATTATGTTCAGGGATTTTGACCAAGATGGTGACAATGATATTTATTTGTCATCTGGGTCACGTAAAACTAATGGGTCAATTTTGATTAACAATGGGAAATTTAAATTTGACATATTAAGTCCCAGTGAATCGACGCGATATTTTGAAGATGGTAGTCAAAAGAAAATCTTGATCAACCTTGATTATGCAAGAAAGCAAGCGGTAACTAAAGACACAGTCCACTCCAATAATTTTTCTAAAGCGTTATCAAAGTTACCATCAATACAGTTTGAGGGTATAGATGCGTTTAAAGCATTTGAAATTCCTATTAGCTTAACCACATCAGGGGCGCTAATTATTGGCTTTAAGGATGTTGAAGTTGACCGACAGCATCACAGTCCATGGCTCAAAGCACGGATACATCTTCGGTATGGCAACCAAGATATATCGACTAATTTATGTGTTCAATATTACCCAGAATATGAATTCCTAGCACCACGTGTTTCATTTACAAGGGGCGATTGGGGCGATGTCGAGGAGTATGCACACAGTTCTAGTGGGTGTAATGGCTTTGTAGGAAACTGGGAGTACGATGACAATGTTTCTAAGTTGGAGGCGTTGGGGCTTAAGGCTGTTATTGATGATGTGCGTTTTAACTATAACCAGTTCCTAGAGGAAATTAGTGCTCAGTCAAATATTTCTGCCAAATTCCTCCTCGACCAAAAAGTGAATTGATGTTTTAGTCCACTATTTTTCAGGCATCTAATCAGATTGTAAGCATTATGCACCTTGATAAATTCTTGCCTTGAAAAGGGTATAACCTAGTCCTCATCAGTTGCTAACATAGGGAATATGAACCTCAAAACTGACTGTTCCATTTCTTTTTTATGTTGAACGAATAAACGCAGCACCCTAGGGGATTAAAAGGCCTAGTTGAGGAAGAATAATTGGGTTTAGCGAAGGCTGCACTAAAAAATACACCATCGGCTTCAGTCGATTAAATGTTTAAAGATCTCAAGCAATGGATTCCAGTATTGTCACAGTTAAATAGTGAACTCTAGACAGCTTTGCCAAACCTGGTTCAGTTATGTATTGGCTCCAGTCTGGTTGATTTCTTACACGAAACAAGCATTACCTTTGCATTCCTTTTCAGTATTTACACCCATACTGACACTAGAATGCTTATAATTGTGGGACAGATATTGAAGACACCTTTTTGAAGGAACGATGTGTCGTCACAAATCTGAATGACTGCTTAATGATTTTGCTAACTATTATCAATTAAGTAATCAATCGAGTTTGTCACTAAAATTATAAAGAGTGCAACCAAATGAATTTAAAGAAATGTATTGCTCAAATACCCTATCTTGCAAGTATTTTCGTACTTTTGCTGTTTTGGCTCCCAGCGACTGCTGGTGAACAAGAGGATGTACAGGCTACGATCAACGGCCAATGCCAAGCGTTTTTGGAAGATGATGTGACTAGGGCGTTTACTTACGCTAGCCCCTCGATACGCTCTATGTTTGGTACGCCGCAAAATTTTGGTGAAATGGTTCGGCGTGGTTATCCAATGGTATGGAAACCCGCAGGTATGACATTCCTTGAACAGAAAGAAACCCCCCAAGGGCGCACTCAAGATGTTCAAATTTTTGATGCTTCTGGAACAGCCCATTTTTTGAGGTATTTTGTGACGCAAACTTCAAATGGATGGAAAATATCAGGTGTGCAATTGTTGGATATTGCTGATATTAGTGTTTAGCACAACATCCACGTGGGCTGATTACGCAGTGTTTTAAACCCACAATTAAATCACCCCGAAAAACCGTGATGGCAGCGGTAACAGTGAGGATTGGCACAGTTACTGCAAATATAATGAAGATACAAGTCTGCGGTCAAGGTGGTTAAGCCTTTGTAAGATGGCCAGCCGTGGATTGAACTGTTAAAGCAAATATCACTATTAGCCCCATAGTTAAACCAGTTGCAGCTGGGGCCAACGTATCGCCCTAGTCATCGCTATTTATGTAACATAATGACGTGCTACTGTTGGTCTGTAATGCCTTCTCGCCTCTGAGCGATGAGCTGCAGTCAAACCCTAAAGTTATAAAAGCCAACCGTATCGAAACCATTAATTGCGCTAGCGCTAGGCTGTGCATTTGTGACTGAATTACATGCAATAGAGTGTACGTTCTCACAAATCACACAGGTTTTTGGAGGCCTTTATATCGCTAGCACTGTTTTAGTGGGGTTTACAGTTTGTTTGGGGTAGATACTCGTCAAACTTTACGAACGTCTCAGGCCGCAAGCGCCATATTGTAACCCAGTTTTTTATTGGACCCATTCGGAAATAACTGGGATAGATAATGATTATTATGAGCTAGCTAAAATAATTCCTAAACCAATAACTGCTATCCAGATCCAACGCGCAGGAGCAACTTTTTCACCCAGCCACAACCAAGCAGTAATCGTTGTAATGGCAGCAAAAGCGGCAAAACCGATGCTAGCCGCAATGCGGCCATCACCCTGAGATCCCATAAGGAAAGCCCACAGCGCGGCTACTTCTAAGGTGGCTTGTGCAAATACTAAAGCTGCCACTTTGCCTCTAGGTGTGTTGAGTTTTTGGCCCTGCTGTAGCTGCCAAGCCACCAGTATGACTACGCTAATTAGCGCAAACATGCGATTTAAATATAACGCAGGCATGGGGCCTATTTCGGCGCTGGCTTCTTGAGCAAAAAACATGCGTAACGACACAGTAAATGCTGTTGCTAAGCCTAACAAAGCAGTGGTACGAAGCCAGGTGGCGGAGTAGTCTGGTTCGCTAGCCGGGGTTTTTGAAGGCCGAGACAACATAATTACACCACCAAAAACCAGTGCTATAGCCAGCCCCTGAGCCCAACTAAAAGGTTGGCCCGCTAACGCGTTCATAGCCACTAACATTACCGTAAAACTTGATGCTGCTGGTGAAGCAACTGCCACAGGGCCCCGTTCAAGAGCTTTATATAAAAACATGAGAGCAACAATATTAAGTACACCAGAGGCTGCTGATACAGCCCAGGCATAGGCATGCCAGCGAGGCCAATTGTCAGTAAACATAAATAATACACTTAAACCCAAAGTAGATAGGCTCATCACTGCTAAGATTAAAATGCTAATTGACACTTTTTGAGTAGTGGCGCGGGCTACCGCATCAGAGACACCAACAAACACAGCAGCTAACAAGCCCCAAATGATTCCACTCATGCATGTATCTCGTTGCAAACTTTATATTAATAATGTTGCAGCTTAGGCAATAATGAGGCCTTTGCCAAGAGCCATTCTAATTGACACAAAAAACCATTACAGCGATTACAGAACGACATCACCCTAAGCTGCCATAAACCTAGGCCACCAGCCAAGTTTTCGTTGGCGCATAAGGCTCATTAATTTCAAGCCGCATGGCCTGTTATTGGCCTGTAATAGCTTCGAACAAGTACCTCACTAGTAGCAGCATAACCCCTAGGAGATGGGTGGTTTTATACTGTTATACCCTGCCTTTTAATGAAGACTGGTGTGAGTGAACTTTCTAAAATACACATTTTTTTGGATTCAAATTTTTAAAAATACATCATTGACAACACAGGGTCCTTCTCCAGGGCCCTGCTATGTGTTCCACAAACAGTATTTTTTCTGCGTGATAACCAACCCAGTTATCCACCATGAAACCATGATCTGCAGCCATCTGAGTTAAACTACTTACTTGGCCCTTTTGTACGCGGTCAAAATTCTCAAAGGTGAAATTGCCTGCCAACAGCTTTGAAAATGTTTTCATAAATTATTGAAAAATATTCTATTATAATCAGGGGTTTTGTGACTAACGGGCGCCAACCCTACTCTGGGTTTTTCTAACAACACCCCCAAATTTTATATAAATCTAATCCACTGTATGTATCACTGACAGGCCTCCAAATATTTTAACATGGCTTAGAGGCAAGCCACACACCAAATGGAACAACCCAGACGTGTCATAAAATAAGTATCGATTATGGTTATGATAGTAATTAGGTAGGGTCCACACTAAACTACCCCTTTAATAGTTAGGCTTCCATGACCAATGAAAAAATCTGATTTGCCACAAAAAATTTGTGCGGTGTGCGAGCGCCCTTTTACCTGGCGCAAAAAATGGGAAAGGGTTTGGGATGATGTTAAATACTGCTCCGAACGTTGCAGACGTTCATCTAAAAGTTCCAAAGGGAATATTACAGATATTAAGCGGCCATAGGTTGTGAACCCTGAGACTAGTTATTCTAAGCCCTTTGTATGCCATAACTGACGCAAAACTAGTCTAACACGTGGTTAAATCAACTTGTGGGCTAGTGTTAACCTTTAGCAAGCTTATCCGCCTCTAAATAACACTATTAAAGAGTGATCATATTAGGTTGGCTTACTCTTGTACTATAGTTTGTAGCAAAATTTGCTTCCAAATAGCAATGTCATCAATGAGGGTGGTTTCTCTGCGCACACCCCATGGCCCAAACTCCACATGGCTTACGCCCATTACATGAACTTCCGCACCCGTGGGCGCACCGTAACGACCAAAACCTTCATGCTTACCCGTCAAAGACCAGCGAATTGCGCTACGTGCGCCAAGCATAGGATCATGACGGCCAATCTGATGTTCAATTTTAAAGCTGGCATAAGGAAACGCACTGCGTAAGCCAATAAAAAATTCCTTTGCTGTATCAATACCATGTGCTTCGACGCCACAAGGGTATGCCAAATGACACGCCCTGTCGTATTCGTCTTCAATCACTCCAAACTCTGCACGCATAATTTTTTGTAAAATTTTGGCATGTTTGTGACCCCACTCATTGCCATTACCTACGCCATTATATGGCCCTACAACATCAGAATTAGGAGTTAGGGGAAAGGCTACATCGCCTGAGTTTATTAGCGCTTGCGCCGCAGCTTGGGTGGTTTGGCCTAACTGTGTGGCTATGGCGCCATTATCACGGATCAACCATTCATCCCATACCCGATTGCCATGGCAAAAGGTGTCAGCAATGGTTCGAAAAGTAACTTTTATGCCAGTGGCTTGGCCAAACGCCCCACCCCTGTGGGTAGCCGTGGACACGATGCGATGGGAGGATAAAAAGCCTGCTTCATCATCACCACACCAAATGACATCTTCACCGAGTAATTGGCGATCTGGAAACTCAGCCAGCGTTGCCATGGTATTTGCTTTACCCGCACCATTACCTTGGCTGATGCCGGCGGGGGTTCTTACTACCAAGTCTTCACTATAATGCCAGTCAAGTGCAGCAATGTCTCGACCCTCCCAAATCTGCGCGGTGCATTTAAGGATGTAATCTGGCAGGCTTTTATACTTAGGGTCAAAGTTTTTCATAGGGTTACCATATTGGTGTGAAAAATTACTTATGGCGTCTATTATTGTGAACTAATAATGATGCATAACGCTTTTAGTTCTTGGAGAACAAGGCCACCATAATTACAACTAATTTTAGCATCACCACCCTGCACAACCACCAATAATACGTGTGATAATAATGTTTGGCTATCAAGGTTGACCACTGCTGTTGATGGTGCCATCACATTACTGGGCACACAGTCTATATGATCAATTGTAAGTGCCCGCTTTAAGGGCAGGCGTAAAGATGGGAATATTGCCTATGTGTCTTTGGCGCAGGTGGTTATTTCTATATTGTGTTGCTGTAATTGATCAGCGATCACAGAATTATCCATTTGATCGGTGAAAAAGTAATCTATGCTGGAAAACCCTGCGACTTTAGCAAATGCTTTTTTGTTCCATTTGCTCATATCAGCAGCCAGTATTTTATGCTCGGCATTGTTTAAGATAGCTTGCGTGATGCAGGCGTTATCACGATCAAAGTCCATTAAGCCACGTTGGATATCTAAAGAACCGACGCTTACAATAGCAAAATCGACATGGAAGTTATTAAAAAATTCTACCGTCTGTTCGCCTATTAAATCTTGATCTGCAGGGCGTAAATTACCACCGCTGACCAGCACTTCGATGTCACTTTTTTGAAAAAATATACTGGCAACATTAAGGTTATTAGTGATGATTTTAAGCCCTTTTTTAGGCCTTAATTGCTTGGCAATCGCCTCCATTGTAGTGCCAATCCCTAGTGCAATTGAAGCGTTATCTGGAATAAAGCTGGCGATGCACTGTGCGATTAACTCTTTCTCTTGGGCATTAATAATACGTCGATTACCGAACGATAAGTTTTCAGCACTAGGGAGCTGGCCCACACCACCATGATGCCTCCTGGCTAAGCCTAAATCACACAATTGGGTAATGTCGCGGCGAATAGTTTGTGCTGCCATGTCAAAGTGCAACGATAGTGACTCAACACTGACAAACTCTTTGCCGCTTAATTGCGCTAATATTAATTCTTGTCTAACGTTGAGTTTCAATTGCTAGATGCTCGTTTATAAATTGTAGTTATGCAATTAAGGTACTGGTGCTTAAACGTGGTTATACCTTTGCGGATAATCAGTAATTATCGCATCCACGCCCCAACCCCAATGTGCTTTTACTAATTCAGGGTCATTTGGGGTATAACAATAAACCTCATAACCTGCAGCTTTTATAGCTTCTACTTGCACTTTTTGCAACAGTTTGTAATTGCAATGACAGCTCACGGCGTTAATGCTTTGCATTTGCGCAAACCAGTTTTCAGGGATTTCATCGTATAACTTGCCAAGTTGCAATTCAGGCTGATGATTATGACAGTACTCTAACGCAGCTTGATCAAAGCTTGAAATAATTAGTTTATCAAGGTCTTCCCAATGCTTTTGTAATAGTGCCAACACAGGTGCAACTACTTTCTCTGGACTATTTTCATAAAGTTTGAATTCTAAATTAAGCCCTAACCCTAGAGATTGAATTAAAACGATCGCCTCTTCAATGGTGGCCATCTTTTCGCCTTGAAAAAAATCAGAGAACCAAGCGCCACAATCAAGTGCAGTTATGCTTGTGGCGTTATGGTCGCTAAGTAACCCTGTGCCATCAGAGCAGCGATCAACACTGTTGTCATGCCACATCACAATAGTGCCATCACCGCAGGCAACAGCATCTATTTCAACCCATTGGCAGCCTTCTTCAGCGGCTTTTTTTAATGCTGATAAAGAGTTTTCAGGCGCTAAGCTAGAGAGCCCTCGATGCGCCATAATTTTTGAAGTTAACATGCTTTGTCCCAATGTGTTTGACTAATGTTTAGTTTAGTTTTTGTTGTTCTCTAACTCAGTAATCTTATGTTACAGACCAAAGGCGTGCCACTGATAAATGTGAGTTTAGCCAAGGCAGACCACTAAAAATTGATGAGATAGCGTAGTTATATTGTTTAATAAATCCTCTGCTGAGTGTTAGTATCAAAGAAATATAGTTTTTCTGTATTAAAGCTGAAGGGGTAGACAGCACCAATTTTGGCATCTAATTGGCCATCACATTGGATTACAACCGGTTGCTCAGAGTTTTCCATTTTTAGGTACAATAAAACGTTAGACCCTAACTTTTCAATCATCTGCACCGTTCCTTGTAAGTCTGAGACTGACTGATTGAAATGTTCAGGCCTGATGCCTAACACTATTTTGCCACGCTGGGTAACGTGTGTAGGTGTGGCAATACTCTGTTGTCCTATTTTTATGCTTTCATCACACACTTCACAATCTAAAAAGTTCATAGCCGGAGAGCCAATAAAGCCTGCTACAAATTGATCTTTAGGATCGTCATAAATTTCCATTGGCGTGCCAATTTGCGCAGCAATGCCATTATTTAAAACAACTAACCGGTCCGCCATTGTCATCGCTTCAACTTGATCATGAGTTACATAGATCGTTGTCACAGCAAGTTTTTGTTGTAGCGTTTTAATTTGCATGCGCATTTGTACGCGTAACTTAGCATCTAAGTTAGAAAGCGGCTCATCAAACAAGAACACCTTAGGGTCGCGCACAATGGCGCGGCCCATTGCTACTCGCTGGCGTTGGCCACCAGAAAGCTTGCTAGGGCGACGTTGCAGGTAGTCTTGAATTTGCAGTAATTTAGCCACATCTTGTACGCGTTTATCTATTTCATCCTTAGGCATTTTCATTAGCTTTAAACCATAGGCCATATTGTCATATACCGTCATATGGGGATAAAGGGCATAGTTTTGAAAGACCATCGAAATACCACGATCTTTTGGCTCAAGGTCATTAACGACCTTATCATCAATTTTAACTTCACCAGAGGTGATGCTCTCTAGTCCCGCGACCATCCGTAGCAGGGTAGATTTACCGCAGCCGGATGGGCCTACTAAAACAATAAACTCGCCTTCCTCAATATCTATATTGATACCGTGAATAACTTCGGTATCTTGGTATGACTTTTTCAGTTGTTGCATGTTGATAGTTGACATTATTACTTCTCCGAATCCGTCAGGCCTTTAACAAAAATTTTCTGCATAAAAATAACCACTAAAATAGGTGGCAGCATTGCAACAAGGGCTGTCATCATGATCAGGTGCCACATAGGCTCACTCTCTCCAGATTCCAGCATTTGTTTAATACTCATTACGACTGTGTACATGTCAGGATCTGTGGTCACAAGCAGTGGCCACAGATACTGATTCCAACCAAATATAAACAAAATAACGAACAAAGCAGCTATATTAGTTCTCGACATAGGGATGACCACATCAAAGAAAAATCGCATAGGGCTTGCACCGTCTATCCTAGAGGCTTCCATTAATTCGTCAGGGATAGTCATAAAGGTTTGTCTAAACATAAACGTAGCAGTTGCAGAAGCGATCAGTGGGATGCTCAAGCCGGCATAAGTATCAAGCATGCCGAAGTTAGCGATCACTTCATAAGTGGGCAGTATCCGCACTTCAACTGGCAGCATTAAAGTAAGGAATATCATCCAAAAAAAGAACATACGAAAGCGAAATTTAAAGTAGACGATTGCAAAGGCAGAAATGATTGAAATTACAATTTTACCTACCGAAATCATCAACGCCATGGCCAAGCTGTTCAGCAATGTTAAGTGAATAGGTGCACTAAAGCCTTTGCCACTAAAAAGCAGTTTGAGATTAATCCAAAACTGATTGCCCGGTAACAACGGCAATGGCACTTGTGTTAACCGCAAAGCGTCGTGGCTAGCTGCAACAACCATTACCCATATAGGGAATACAATTAACGCTACCCCTAAGATCAACACCGTATGACTGACAAAAGTCGTCATTGGTCTATTTTCTATCATTAGTATTCTACCTTGCGCTCTACATATTTAAATTGGACTACGGTAAGTAAAATAACAATAAACATTAAAATAACTGACTGCGCAGCAGACCCACCAAGATCAAGCCCAACAAAACCATCATTAAATACTTTGTAAACCAGTATCTCAGTTGAATTACCTGGCCCTCCACTGGTGATTGCGTGAATTATGCCAAAAGTATCGAAGAAGGCGTAAATGATGTTGACGACCAATAAAAAGAAAGTTGTAGGTGAAATCAGTGGGAAAATAATGGTACGAAACCGATGCAATGGCCCTGCGCCATCAATGGCAGCGGCTTCAATTAACGATTTTGGAATAGAGTGCATAGCGGCAACAAAGAATAAGAAATTGTAGCTAACTTGTTTCCAAGCAGCAGCAATAATAACTAAGCTCATTGCCTGGCCACTATTGAGTTTATGATTCCAATTTATGCTTACAATGTCGAGAAAATAAGGGACGATCCCCAATGTTGGATTAAACAAAAACAACCACAAAGTACCTGCTAAAACCGGGGCTACTGCGTAGGGAATAATTAGGAGTGTTCTATAAGTATGGGAACCTTTAATGACCCTGTCAGCTAGCGCTGCAAAAAATAATGCAAACCCCATAGAAAGTGCGGCGACAGAGACTGAAAAGAAGGCAGTTCTAGTGAATGAATTTAAATAATTTTCACTATCATAAAGTTCAGCGAAATTGTCAAACCATACGAATTCAGTCGATAATCCAAAGGCATCTTCTAGTAAAAACGATTGGTAAAGGGCTTGAACTGCTGGCCAAATAAAAAATAATAAGGTAATGGTTATTTGTGGTGCTACCAATAAATAAGGTAAATACGATGTGTTGTAATGGACACGTTTATGCATTGCAATACCAAGGTTTTAACGAAGTTGAGTGGATATTCTGGAGTATCAAATTAACCTTCCACCTATATTAGCTTTAAAGAATAAGTATTTAAACAGCTGAAATTGGGGCAAGCAGAGAATTAGGGATAGTCTTTTTACTAAACAGCATTGTGCATTGTTAACTGTTGAGAATCCACAGAGGATATGAGCTTATTAACTATTGATTTAAAGTGTGTAAAAAGAAATTTATAAAAGCAGTGACAGCCTACTTTTCCAAGTAGGCTGTCGTTGGATCATTTATGCTTGATCACTTATTAGCTTTTTCAAACTTGCGTAATAGCTTGTTTGATTGCGAAACTGCATCATCCATTGCTTCTTGAGCCGTTTTTGAGCCATTCCAGATTTTTTCCATTTCTGCATTGATAACATCGCGGACCTGAACAAAATTACCAAAACGTACGCCTCTAGAGTTTTTAGTAGGGGTGTTTAAACTTAGCTGCTTAATAGCAATGTCTGTACCCGGATTTTTATCGTAAAAACCTTCTTTCTTACTTAACTCATAAGCGGCCGTCGTGATAGGCACGTAGCCCGTTTCTTGATGCCACCAAGATTGTACTTCAGCAGAAGATAGGTAGCGCATAAATTCTGCAACACCCTTATATTCTTCTTTTTTATGGCCTTTTAAGGTCCATAGGGTGGCTCCACCAATAATTGAATTTTGTGGAGCATTGGTTACGTTAGAATCGAACGGCATCATCGTTTGTGCATAGTCAAATTTAGCTTGGCCTTTTATAGAACCATAGTATGCAGACGAGTTAATCCACATACCGCAATCGCCATTAGTAAACATTGCTAAGCTTTCACCACGTCTGCCACCATAAGTGAAACTGCCATCGGCTTGCATGTCAGACAAGCGCTGTAAATTTGCCGTTACATTTTTGTTATTAAAAGTGAATTCAGTGTCTAGACCGGCATAACCGTTCTGTTTGGTGCCAACAGCAATATTATTCCAGGCACTGTAGTTTTCAATTAAACCCCATGATTGCCAACCCACTGCAATACCACACTTCATTCCACTGTCAACCAGCTTCTTAGCACTAGTTCTCACTTCGTCCCATGTCTCAGGTGCAGTATCTAATCCAGCTTTTTTGAATGCATCACGGTTGTACCAAAGCACAGGTGTAGAGCTGTTAAAAGGCATTGATAGCAATTCGCCTTCAGGTGTTTGGTAGTATGAAATTACCGCAGGTAAATAATCTGATTTATTTAATTTAACACCTGCATCATTCATTACCTGCTCAATCGGATAAACAGCACCTTTTGCCGCCATCATGGTAGCAGTTCCCACTTCAAACACTTGCACAATGTGTGGCTGTTTTTTAGCTCTAAAAGCAGCAATAGCAGCTGTCATTGTTTCGGTATAGTTACCTTTATAAACCGCATTAATTTGATAATCTGTTTGTGACGCATTGAAATCAGCAGTAATCTTGTTAACTCTTTCCGTGTTGGTGCCGCCCATTGCATGCCACCAATTAACTTCAACCGCAGCATTTGCTACGCCAGAAAGTAGTGCTGCAGCGACTGAAGCTGCAACTAATGTTTTTTTAAGCATTGGATCTCTCCCTTTAAAAACTGTTATTTAATTTATTGTTAACTTTATCGAACTAAAGTCGTTATTAAGTATCTAGTTTACGGATCAAACAAATTTATTGCGTTTCAACTGTTCTCATCGAAACTGGTAAAAGCTCCAATTTGCGAACTGTAGATCGGCTAAAAATCATGACACTTTAACGCCAGCCAATTGATACTACCCTATCGTAAGCTTGAAAAGCAATGTGTTCGAATGACAATAAAAAACCTCTTTAATCGATTAAATAATGTAAAAACACTTTATATTGTTCGTATGATCATTTAAAAAGCGCGACTGAATAATATTTTCTTATAAGCCCGTAAGCCATTACAGATGATGCCAGCCTACTATGGAGCGTAATTAAAAGATAAGATTTACTCAACGTATCCAGTTTCTGTCAGCGATGGCAAGTTCACACGGTCATCTACATATTCATCATTACCATTGGTAGCAATGGGGCTTAGATTAATAGTCAACGCTGTATGGCCACCATGGTTTTATTTTTCCAGCTCAAATTTCTCAGTTATGGACTAGACTTAAGTCGTAGATGACGATAGTGTAAAGTTGCTCACGATATCCATAAAAACAATTAATAAAAAGGAAATGCTATGAGTTTATCTTTAATTTTTAGGCTTCAAGCCACTTTTGCTGCAATTTGGGCCTTACAGTTAGTTTTTTTACCCTCAATGGTTTTTGCTCAGTATGGCTGGACACCCTCACTTAGTTTAGTTGCACTAGCCCAAGCGTGCGGCACTGCAATGGCTGGCCTAGCTATTCTTAACTATGGTCTACCCAAGTGGGCCGATGAGGATCAGCTTGCAGTGGCTGCAAAGTCTGCAAGTTTTATTGCAGCATTATTTGCTGTAATGCAGCTTTATCAAATCCTTATTTCTGGTGCAGCGCCTGGCGGAGCAATGGACTGGGTAAGCACTGTTGTCACTGTTCTTTTTGCTTTAGGTTTTTTCATAAAATCGAAATAATGAAACCATAAATTTTTTCTTAAAAGGGGGCGTAGTTGGCCTCCTTCGTTATTACCTTATATAGACGTGTGCCCACTGGGAAACACGCTGGGAATGCTAGAAGCCTAATTGGCGCTTTTGGCGAAGTTTAAGCTGATACATAGGATTTCAGGGCCAGTAAAACTGCACATTTAAGTTGCTTTTACATGAAAGCAGAAAGGCATTTATACCTCCCTACCCTAGCTCACTAATCTTCCAGCACCAGCATAGTAGCGGTAAAGCGATGCAGAAAAGTATCTAAAAGAATGTGTTGGGCCTGACTCAGGAGTTAAGCGCTTTTCTTAGCAAATTGCAGTAAATGAATGCCTCTTAAGACTCACTTCTTAAGTATCTAAACCGCCTAGCCCTAGTTTTGTATGGTGCTGGATCAGGTGCTAAGCGTAAGCCACGCGCAGTTAACGACTCTTCAATGTTAAAAAGCGTTAACTTACCTGCGTTGGGTATTCTTGTAATCATTAATGGGGTACAACGCACTAACTGTTCAATCGTCAAGATCCCCGAAGCGCTTAATGCGTTCGTGGTTCTCGTCCGCAACGCCAGCTTTGTTATAAGCTCTCCAGCAAAGTTGTTGTCTTGACAAATTTCTTTAAAAAAAACCACTTGGTTCGGCTTGCCTCTAAACCTATCCATTTAACGTCTCTTTAGTTTTTAATTTTCACCAAAAAAGCCCAGCTTGGCTGGGCAAAACACACAACCAAATTTTAAAAACGTGTCCTGTGTGTTGGGGTAAACGAAAGGTTCATAAAAAAGACAGGACCACTTCATTAATCAAAAGGCTGAACATGTTCGACCACATAAATACAACCAACTTAGATTAACCATGGCCACTAAGCACCATTTCACGAGTTTCTAATCTAAATAGGGCTCGGTAGCACACTGTTGCTGCCAAACCTGTTGCAACCAACGGCACTACCTGCAGAGGGATGCTGTGAGACCCAACCAACGCTAACAAAGTTGCACACGGGATCGTAAACACAACGCCCAAAGCCAACAAAATAGATCGCTGGGATTTGACATCACTCACTTCACGAACACCAAAGATCATCACAGCACCCATTAATGCCATGGCTGCCATCATATAACGCTTCACAATCCCCACTTCTAGCGCCAGGCCTTCTGCACTTGGGAACATGTTAGAGGTAAACACATCAGGGGCTGAGACAAAGGCCACCGCAAAAAAGGTGCATAGCGCTGCACAGACGGAAGTGATCGACTTGTATTTCATTATTACTATTCATTCCACAAAGTTAAGGCAATATTCTGGGTGCCTTTTAAAATAATTTTAGCTGTTTTATGCAGCATTTTTTAAGGATTCAAAAATAACCTAAAAAACTTACAGATGTTTATTTGTAGATGTTCATTAACTGAACAATGGTTAATTTATGTGTTCAAAAGCTGAACATATCGTCACACCCACACCGAGTTAAAATTTAACCTTAGTCTGTCGAGTTTTATATCAATATACTTGCGCTGAAACGAACTTAAGCGGTAATGCAGCTGGGTAACCTATCAGCAGGCAGTGGCCTACACTTGGGGGTTGAAAATGGTCAGGACCTAACCTAGGCTGTAGTTTTTTGAGTTTATGGAAGGTATTTAATTACCTTAACCATAAAGCCCACAAAGCAACTGTCGGCAAAGGTGTAACACTCATGCTGATGATCAGCCCCACGCGCCTTCCCATGGTTTTAGCCCACGATTGAAGCCACATTTATGATAAGGTTTATGATGGTAATAAGGGTTAACCTGCACTAGTAATGGTGCAACAAAGTAAATCAGACAGAAGTTGGATTTTAATTATGATGAAATGGACATATGATTTTAATATGAAGAAGATAGTTTTTTTAGTGTTGCTAAGCCTTACAGCCACGGCTTCTGCTAGTGAAGAAAACCTTAGCTTTCCATTTACTTCCGACAGTGGCAAATATTGGCAGTACGTTAGTGATAGAACTATGGGGGGAATATCCAATGGCCAGGTTACACTTGAGCAGGATGCTGGCATATCGTTTGCCAAACTTACTGGCAATGTAAGTACAAAGAATAATGGCGGTTTTATTCAATTACGCTCGAGAATCTCATTTGCCAATTCTGACAAAACCGGAAAAGAACTTCAGGGGGTTCGCCTGAATGTGCGTGGTAATGGTGAGACGTATCATATTTTTATTAGAACTAATGATACTAGGTCTTATTCAGACTATTATTCAGCCACATTTCAGGCAAATACCAACTGGGAAGTGATTGAATTCCCTTTTAGTAGCTTTGAACGCAAGCGTGCACCTGATTCAACCTTACGCGCTAGAAACATAAGAGCCTTTGCTGTTGTTGCTTATGGCCGTGATTTTACAGCTGATGTTTCTGTGTCTACTGTGGATTTTTACTACTAACACCAGCCCCAGATACTAGTACCTGTAATCTATTTACTATGGTGTCTTGTGAGGCTCAAAATGTCAGTTGAGTGCCCACTTTAATCTTCTGCTTATCAGTTGCCAGCATGGCAATAGTATCACCTTTAGTAACGAAATGATGGCCAGTAATGCTAAACAACACACCATTGCAGGGAGTCATTATTGGGATAGATTGTGCAGTAGGGCTGCCAAGCAAAACGACGTCTGCAAACGGGGCACCTGCCTTTAAAGTATCGCCCAACTTTGATCGATAGGTAACAATGCCAGATATTAAGGCGTTCACCATTTTCACTTGACCTACGCCTAGCTGCTTCAGTTTAAAAGGGTTTTGTGGTGCCTGTGACATCTTCTTCTAAACAAATGGGAAAGCCCAATGCGTTAGCAAGTGCCTTACCCATCTGTTGTTGGTGTACACCATAAAAAACATGGGGCAATGCAACATCATCACAATGTAAGTCCAGCACGTAGTGTGCATCGATAGAATGGGACCGTAGTATTTTATGCAATGAGTTTATTTCAAAATCATCTGATCTTTGGCTCACCAAGTTTTTTAGGCCTGTTCGCATAAGCTGATCGTTTTCTATCAGATCATCACCAAATGAACCTATTAAACTAGTCATCACTTGGTCAGCATTGATGGCCATATTACAGTTAAAGTTTTGCCCAGTATGCCAGTCGCAACGACCAATCACATGACCAAAAGACCACTACCTTAAACCCACTGGGTTAGCAAAAGGCACTAATAGAATTTCTGCATTAATTGCGCCCTGCTGGTCAAGCTGTTGCAAATGCCTTAGTAAGTGCTGCGAACCAAGCGGCCCAGGGTATTCGTCAGCATGCAAGCCAGCCTGAATATAAACTTTCTTGCCACCCTTTGAACCAAAGCGATGCAAGTGAATATGTGCTTCATTGCCTACGCTTGCAGCAGGTAGTTTTATTGTTGCAAATGTCATGTTGACAACTCGTTAATATGCAACGTGTTAGTAGGTGTTCATCACAAACCTATACGTCCACACTATTTAGAACGGGTTAGTCAGCAACCTTTTGTTGCACCTTGATTACCAGTTCAACACGACGGCTAAGCTCGAAGTTCTCACTACCATCTGCATTGATGATTAATTGGCTTTCACCCCAAGCCATGGTGGTGTCCGTTTGCATATCGCGTAGGTTAAGGTAGTTAACAGCTGTATTTATACGCCTTTGGGATAAGTCGTAGTTATAGTTGTCCGTTCCTCTACTATCCGCATGCCCACCTAGGCTCACTTTGAAAATAGTATAGGCGTTACGTGCCTTCATTAGCGCTAATTCAATTTTTTCCTGCTGATCTACTCGTAAGTTGTTCTTATCAAAGTCGAAGAGTATATGAGTGGTAATTAACTCTACAGGATAACTATAGGTAACCACTTTAACTGTGGGCTCGGAAACTAGCTCAGGTGTTGGCTCAACCGCTAACTCTGTTTCTATTTCTGTTTTTGTTTCTGTTTTTGTTTCTGTTTTTGTTTCTGTTTCTGTTTCTGTTGCTGGCGCTGGTGCTGGTGCTGGTGCTGGTGCTGGAGTAACAGCGGCAACCTGCACTTCTGGCGCAGCTATAACTTCTTCAACAACAACAGCCACTTTTGCTTCTGTGGTTTGCGTTGCTGATACTTCGGTAGCCACTGCTGGCTCAGCATCTAGCGCCTGTTCAACTTTGCTAGTTGGTTCAATTAGAGCTGGCGATGCTTTAACAGCATCAGTAGCGTCTGCCAAACATTTGGGTTTTCCTAGCAACTCCCATGAGCCATTACGAATACATTGGCCATTGCCATCCAATATCGGGTTACCGTTTTCAGACCACCAGAAGGCCCGATGAGCCAGTGAGTCATTATCATTGTGGGCCTGCATTATTGTGCTGCTACATAGCAACACTATTAAACATATTGTTCGCAACATAATTTTCCCTTTTAAATAATCTGGTGATGGTTTCCTCTGACCATAGTCTACTTCATGAGGGTAAGAATTAACATATGAGGGGTTAAACCGCACATTATTTATCTCAGTACTAGGTAGGTGGTTATTGGTTAAAAAATTAATGCTGGCTTTTGCGCTTCCAAAGGCGCCCATCAATAGCTGATAACCCTATAGCAATCAACGCCATACCTGCTAGATTAACCCACTGAAGAGTTTCATTTAAGAATAGTAAACCTAAGAATATTGCAGAAACAGGAACTAGCAAAGTGACTAGTAATATATTGGTGGCACCAGATGACGCTAAAATTTTAAAATATAAGATATACGCTAATGCAGTAGAAAATACCGCCAAGGTTAAAATAGAAGCCCACACAATAATGCTAGGAGAACCTGGCCCTAATAAGGCTAAAGGCCCGTCTACATAAAAGGCAACAGGAGCCAGCAGCGCAGTTGAACCGGTGACTTGGCCTGCCGCAATTATAATGGGTTTAAGCCCCATGGCCTTAAATCGTCGCCCAAAAACACTTGCAAATGCATAAGATAATGCCGCGCCCAGTATGGCTATTTGAGCCAAGATAGTGCCCTGCTTGACACTGTCTAAACTAGGTATTCCAATCATCATTACAACACCCAAAAAACCAACAGCCACACCCACAAGCTTCATGGCTGTTGCCCGCTCATCCACTAACAACAAGCCAACCACAATGACACCAAACAAAGGAGTGGTGGCATTAAGTACCGATGCTAAACCTGATGCAATGTGCGTTTGGCCCCATACGATTAGGCTAAAGGGGATGACGTTATTCAATAACCCCATAATTAAGAAGGCCACCCATACATTTGGGCTTTTCGGCAGGCTCAAGCCCATAAAGAGTACGATAATCCATAACGTAATGGCCGCTAGCCCTACTCGCAATGTCACTATTGTAAGGGGTGGTAATTCTGCCACCGCAACCCCAACAAAAAAGAAAGATCCACCCCACAGTAGAGATAGAGTAATCAGCATTAGCCATTCACGCATACCCATGGATGTATTAATAGATGATGTCACGGTGAGCCCTCTGCAAGATAAGTTTGTTAAATAGGCTATTTTATTTAAATAGACTTAAGTTAAAAGTATCAACTCTTTTGCCACACAATTAAACGGTTATTAGCCGGCATCGGATAGTCTCTTTGAAGCACTAGTCCATATTTTGTAGCTAAGGCATTAATATCATGAAATTCTCTAATGCCCTGATGAGTAAATTGCTGTTGCAGTCTTGCATCGAAATCTACGTTGCTTTGCGCTTCAAGAACACCTAAATATTTCATTGGGCCATAAAGACAAAATACGCCACCTGATAAAAGCCGCTCACCAATGCCAGAAAACATAGCAATAACAGCCTGCCAAGGCATAATATGAGCAGTATTGGCAGAGTAAACAGCATCATAGTGAGCAGTTGGCCAGGGGTCACTGAGTACGTCTAATGGCAAAGGGGATAATAGATTAGATGCTGGGTGGTCACTCATCCAGCATCTAATACCTGCATGATTTTGTTCTCGGTCACTCATCTGCCAGCTTAGGTGGGGCATTTGTTTAGCAAACCACACCCCATGTTGCCCTGTTCCGCTACCCACCTCTAAAACATGTTTTTTGTTAGCAAAAACGTGCTCTAAAATTTCACCAATAACTACTTGGTTATTGGCACAGGCTTGTGAAAAGGGCTTATGCATTGGCTATATTACCAAATGACGGTGAATTCATTGGCCCAAGTAATCGTTTTTTGGTGTTCATATTGCTGCACTCAGAATGTTACAATAAACGGCCTAAATACTACGTCCATATGGCGCCTTTGGCTATAGGTACAAGGCATATTAGCCAGCCCATTATGCTGCCAATGGCTTCAGAAAACTGCAGCATTTATAACCACTAATGTAGGCAGTGACATAAGTTAGCGCCTGCAACTTTTATTTAAACTTAGCCACTAACTATTGGCTTCGCTACCACGGAATCATATATATGGAAATTCGCCCAGTTTTAGATCATGCCCAAATTCATCCTACCATTCGCACAGGGGTGGCTCAGTACCACTCAAAAATTGTTGCCCAAGTAATTGATACTGTTAGCAATAATCAGGCGGTGGTGATTGGTATGTCTTTGAACCCCGCTGTTAAAAAGGCCAGACAACTACTTGAAGGCCAAGGTTTAAAGGTAACGTATTTAGAATTTGGTGGTTATGGCAGCATGTGGCATGAACGCTTAGCTATTAAAATGTGGAGCGGCTGGCCAACCTACCCACAGGTTTTTGTTAATGGCATGTTAGTGGGTGGGGCTAGTGATGTGAAATCACTGATTGCCAATAACGCACTTTAAAGTTTGATTAAATTTGGCAATAAAAACAGGTGGCTGACCTAATTAAGTTAGCCTTTAAAACCATACACAAAAAACTTAATGTACCAATTTATACCAATAATTTGCTAATTTGAGCCATATTGATATGATGTCGATGGCTGAATCGCTAATTCTTAGCATGAGCCACACAATAATAACATACTCTAAAGAGGCGAATTATGATTGATAGCATCGTAAGCAGCATAAAAAAACTCACTGAAGCAGGCATGGCACTTATTGCCCTAGCCATTGTTTTAGAAGTAATTTTTGGTGCGAATGTAGCATTCGTAGGTGTCGGAGTTGTTGAGAATGTTCTCAGCATTGTTGGTGCATTAGGAAGTGAGGGCTTGGTAGGTTTAGCCTCAATCGCAGTCATCTACTCTCTATTTAATAGATAGTAAATAACCAGTAGTGCTATAAAAGCCCACATAATATGTGGGCTTTTTTGATTCTATGGTGGGGTCTGTGCAAGTGAAAAATAGTTACAGCAAAGTGGATGTAACCACTTAAAAATAGATGTTATGATCATTTTTAAGCAATGAGATGAACCCATGACGAAACACACGAGAGCCAAGTTTTGGCCTAGCTTTAGCCCAAGCTCGCTCACCCTTCTTGCAGCAGCAACTGTTTCTGCTGTGCTTGGTTCAATCCATGCTTTTTCTATACTTTTAGCGCCACTTGAAACTCTTTTTGACGCCACCCGTTCGGCAGTCTCATTAACCTATTCTCTTGCTTTGGTGTCGTTATCTATTGCTGTGTTGCTTGGCCATTTAGCTTATGGCCGCACATCTGCTGCAATTTTTCTTATGGCCACGTGTGCCTTAGCTGCTCTAGGAACACTGATTGCTGGGCTAGGAAATTCACTGTGGGTTGTGTGGCTTGGATATGGGGTAGTCTTTGGCGCAGCTAATGGGCTTGGTTATGGGTTTGGATTGCAACTCGCAGCGCAAGCTTATCCGGGGCGAGAAGGCTTGTCCATGGGCATTATCACAGCGGCATACGCTTTTGGGGCGGTCATCTCACCCACCCTGTTCAATTTTATATTAGACACCCTTAGCTTTACGGCTGTCATGATTACATTGACAGCACTATTGCTTGTTGTTGGCCTATTAAGTGCACTGATACTCAAGCAAGTGGGGGCAAAATTCTGTAATAATAAGCCGGGGTCTGCCACCTTATCAGCTTCGCGTCGCAGCCAGCAACTACTGTGGCTTGGCTATTTTGGAGGTGTGTTATCGGGGCTCATGGTGATTGGTCATTCTGCTGGGGTTGTTGCCACATTGCAGCCAGGCATCGCACCCTGGGTTGCACCTATGGTGATAGCCACCTTTAACTTGCTTGGCAGTCTAATTGGCGGCCGTTTAGTTGATAAAATACGTGCAGAGGGGTTACTGGCGATATTAGCCATTATCACTACGTGTGCACTTATTAGCTTAGTTGTATTTGGCAGGATTGGTGGACTCTTTATCAGTTTAAGTGCCATTGGTTTTGCCTACGGCGGCACCATTGCTGCATACCCTGCGGCTATTGCGAAGCTATTTGGTGTTCAAGACATTGCCAAAATTTATGGCCGTGTATTTACAGCATGGGGCTGTGCTGGGCTCCTTGGGCCATGGTTGGCTGGCTGGCTGTTCGATATTAGTCGAGACTATCAATTAGCATTATTGATTGCCGCGGCCTTTAGTATTGTTTCGGCCATGGCTATGGTTCTATTATCAATGGATAACCGATATGTGCGTGTTTGATTGCACGAATACAAAGACACATTGCTGCCGTTGTGCGTTAGGAGAAATTAATGATGGACACTGACAGCATTAGTAATGCAGGCAAACGTATGCAGCCAGTGAGCAAAAAAATGGCAGGTATTACTGGATGACGCCTGTAACACCCGCTTCATTAACGCTAGGCAGACTTTGGGTTCTCGCCAGGTAGACCGCGACATGGCAAAAGCTAATTACATCGGCATCCCAACTTACAGTGCAACAGTCTAAATTAAATGCTTAGGCAAATGAGCAGACCCAAAAACAGCACTATTGCTAGCGCCACAGAGCCTGCACACAGAGGCTAAGATCTACTGGGTCATCACGTTAAGCCAATCATTAACCCACTGCTTGCGGTTTTGATTGATTTCAGCTGTATCTAGCTGCAATACCTGAGTAGGTTTAATTAGTTTGCCATAAGCTTCTGGCATGTCTGCAGGCGTGTTTACAGGGTACATCACGTTGCTTAAGGGTAGGTGCTTTTGGAAGCCCTCACTTACCATGAAGTTTAGGAAATCGTCAGCCAGTGCCGAATTTTGAGACGACTTTAACTTTGCCGCCACTTCCACTTGCAGGTAATGACCTTCCTCAAATTCAGCCGCTTGGTACTGGTCTGTACCTTCAACAGCCATATGGTAGGCTGGAGACGTGCTGTAACTCAGCACCATAGGTGCTTCACCTGCCATGAACAAGCTGAAATAAGCTTCACTCCACCCCTTGGTGGTGGTTAAAATATTATCCGACAACTTGGCCCAAGCCGCATCTGACTCATTTCCATAAACAGACTTCATCCACAACAGTAAACCCAAACCAGGGGTACTTGAACGTGGGTCTTGAATGATGATCTTCAACTCTGGGCCCGCATTAACTAACTCGTCTAAACTTTTTGGTGGGTTAGGCATAAGCTTGGTGTTGTAAACAAACGCAAAGTAGCCATAATCAAAGGGCACAAACGTATCATCTTGCCAGTCGATGGGC
>Ga0209712_10000993_pt1 | contig 24428 bp, 17 predicted proteins | sample ArcOceMetagenome_FD_187443 | JGI IMG/M metagenome (GOLD analysis project Ga0209712, IMG submission 187443) | Marine eukaryotic phytoplankton communities from Arctic Ocean - Arctic Ocean - Greenland ARC118M Metagenome (SPAdes) (version 2) | ecosystem: Environmental > Aquatic > Marine > Oceanic...
AAATAAAGGGTCAACAGAAGTAAAAACTCATTCGTTCTACTTCCGCGCTGCAGGCCTTGCCTGAAGCGAGATGCGTATACTACGCGTCTCAGTTTTGATGTCAACATTTTATTTAATTAAATCTGAATTTATTCAAATCTTATTTTTAAATGTTTAGTTAACAATTTAGCTCTTATAAAGAGGTGTTAACGTATCAAAACAGCCCGTTGGGTTGCCCCTTTGAACTGGATGCGCATAATAGCGAGTTTTGATTTTTCGTCAACCCTTTTTTGATAATAATTTGAATTAAAGGTTTGATTGATTATAATTACTACCAAGTGGGTAAAAATTCAGCTTTTTGATAAAACAACTTGGCAATACTTTGCTTAAACAAGATTAATATCTATAGCGAGTTATAAGGTTTATATAGACAGTTTGAATCTGATGTATGTCCTTGAGCCTATTTATTTACCTTTCTTTTTATTTTTTTTACATAAAAATCACACTTATAGTTGCACATTAGTAAAAGGTGGGTAACATAGAATCGCAATTTTGTATCCTTATATAATCATTTAATAATAATAATCAGGTATTAATTATGAAGAAGACTCCCCATTTTTTAATCGTTGTTTCAGTTGCTGTTGGTTTAGCTGTAATAGGCTTTTTTTCTACTACTGTTTTTGATAATACGGTGTTGTTTGCTACTGTTGACCCGATGGTAGTTGCTATTAGTATTTTCATCGGTGCTTTTGTCGCCCCTTTTATAGCTAAAAAAGAAATTTCTGGAGATGAACCAGATATCAAGACTCTATATGTTGGTAATTTACCCTACCGTGCTAACGAGTCTTCCATTCGAGAATTGTTTGCTCAATATGGTACTGTCCATTCAGTTCGCTTAATGAAAGATAAGCATACAGGTAAACGACGTGGTTTTGGTTTTGTTGAAATGTCAGGTGGTGATGGTGATGATGCAGTGTCTGCACTAAACGATACTGAATTTCAGCAACGAACACTAAAAGTTCGCGAAGCTAAAGATAGAGTTGACAGAGTTGCTGATGATATTTAGTAACCCTTTATAAGTTTTATAAAAAAACCCACTTACGTTGTGGGTTTTTTTATATCATAAATTTAATACTATGTTTTAAAAGATCATTTTGTTGATTTATTTATGTCAGTTCGTCCTCGCATAAAGCTATTTAACACTAGATCATTACACCCAATTCTTTAGCTGAATATAAACTTTAGTTATGCCCAGTTAACTACCTCTTAGTATTAAATACATCGGCTTTACATGATAAAATGCCATACTCCACAGATATAATACCCTTTAATACTAGACAAAGTTTCAACTCACGTTAAAATCTGCGCTCTTTCTTATTGGCAACATAACAAGGTAATTAATGTTTAGTCACATTCACCCTGATAACTACGAACAACAGCTTACCGATAAACATACCACGATCAGTAATATGTTTGTCGACTTCCATTTGCCCGATGTTGATCTATTTAAGTCAGAGCCATTAAATTATCGCCAACGAGCTGAGTTTAGAATATGGCATGAAGGTAATGATCTTTATTATATTATGTTTAACAGCCAAACCAAAAAGAGATTTAGAGTTGATAGTTTTCCTGTCGCTAGTAAATTAATCAATCAAGCGATGGTAGGGTTGATAGCGGCTATCCGAGATAACGAAATATTAAGAAGAAAACTGTTTCAAGTCGACTTTCTTTCTACCCTAAGTGGCGAACTACTCATTAGTTTATTATACCACAAACCCTTAGATGAAGTTTGGGAGCAAGAAGCGCTTGAACTCAAAAATAAACTTTCAGTTATTGCACCTGTTGATATCATTGGCCGTGCAAAAAAACAAAAAGTAATTTTAAATAAAGACTTTGTTATGGAGTCCTTAACTGTTGAAGGTACAACTTATAGTTATCAACAAGTCGAAAATAGTTTTACGCAGCCTAACGCCAAAGTAAATGAGAAAATGTTGTCATGGGCGAAGCAAGCAACGATGGATACAGGTGGCGATTTAATAGAGCTGTATTGTGGTAACGGGAATTTCAGTATTGCCCTAGCTCAAAATTTTGATCGAGTATTAGGCACAGAAATATCAAAAACCTCCGTAAAGTCCGCTCAAATAAATATTACTACCAATAATATGACTAATATTGATATTGTTCGGATGTCGAGTGAAGAGTTTAGCCAAGCGATGAATGGCGAACGAAAATTTAGACGATTGGAAGGTTTTGATTTAACTGCCTATAACTATGACACGGTATTAGTTGATCCACCACGCGCTGGTTTAGACCCTGACAGTGTAGAATTAGTCAGTCGGTTTAAACGTATTATTTACGTGTCCTGTAGTCCTGAAACACTTAAAGATAATTTAACTGAGTTATGTAAAACTCATACTATTGAAAAATTTGCCTTATTTGATCAATTTCCATATACCGACCATATTGAAACAGGTGTAATACTTACTAGGAAATAGTCAACATTTAGACTTTACACCCTCTACACAATCGATAGTTTCTATATTTTAGAACTCATCGCCAATGCGCCACGTGCCAATATACGTAATTGTAATATGGTGCGTCGTGTAAGAGCATTTTGTTCTTTTTTATCAACATCTAGGGCATCGGCCCCTGCACTAAAAACAATAACAACAGCGGCATTAGCCTGTAAATAAGCAACTTCTGCGCTAATTTTGTTGGCATGCTGCAAGTAATCACATAATTCTAAGGTAAAATAATGGATTTCTCGGTTAACCGCTGCACGAAATGCTTGCGATGTTCCTGAGCGTTCTCGTAATAACAACCTAAAAATATTGCCGTTACTTTCTAAAAACTCCATAAATGTCACCACAGAAATCTTCACAACAGAACCACCTTTTTCGATACGCTGTCTTGCTTGACGCATAAGCTGACGCAAAGTTAAGCCTGCTTCATCGACTAAGGTTAAGCCTAATTCATCCATATCGCTAAAATGACGATAGAAAGACGTTGGCGCTAAACCGGCCTCTTTAGCCACTTCACGTAAGCTCAAACTCGAAAAACTACGCTCAGCACTTAATTGTCCTAATGCAGCATCAATTATCTGTCGGCGAGTTTTCTCTTTTTGCTGCGCTCTAATACCGCTCATTAGCTAACCATGTTAATTTTTAAAGTGACCTCTATATCATACTGAATTATCGGCGGATTGTCAGTTGAAGTCTTTTACCTACTAAAAATTTCATTTGGGACTTGACTGGTCTGATATGTCAGATAGAATAGTGTACACTTGTACGCTGAAATATTTGATCATCTTAACTTAGCAGGAAAAAAATGACTAAACCCAAATTAATCTGGCTGAATGTAAGCTTTTTTTTAATTACCTTTTTAATTGCCATAATAGCAGTGCCCTATCGCGCATTTACTCATGGTTTTGACAGTGCTGAAATATCTTTTGCCGTTATTTGTTTTATCTATTGTGGTATGTCGATAACTGCTGGTTATCATCGTTTATGGTCCCATAAAACCTATCAAGCTCATTGGAGTCTTAGGCTTATTTTCGCCTTAGGTGGCGCTTTTGCATTACAAAATAGTATTTTACATTGGTGTTCAGACCACCGAATACATCATAAACATGTCGATAATAATGGTGTTGACCCTTATTCAGCAAAAATGGGTTTCTGGTATTCACACATTGGTTGGATGCTAAGAGAATATCAAGCGAGCCGCTATAATGATTATACGAATGTTAGGGATATTCAAAAAGATCCAATCGTTGCCTGGCAACACAAATATTACTTCCAACTAATGATATTAATGAATGTTGGTATTCCCCTCGCTTTTGGCCTTTGGCATGGCAATATCCTTAATAGCCTATTGCTAGTCGGTTTTTTAAGGTTAGTGCTTAGCCATCACACCACTTTTTTTATCAATTCTTTAGCTCATACTTGGGGTAAACAAACTTACACTGATAAAAATACGGCTCGAGATAACGGTTTCTTAGCTTTTTTAACCTTTGGTGAAGGTTATCATAACTTTCATCATATCTTTGAGAATGATTACCGTAACGGTATTCGCTGGTGGCAATTTGATCCAACCAAATGGTTAATTAAAAGCTGTGAATATATCAAGCTGACATCGCAACTTCGAGTAAGTCCAGAAGATCGGATTGCTAAGACTAAGTTAGCTATGGTACTAAAACGCAGCCAACAAAAATTAAAGTCTCACCCCGATGCTGAAAAATTACTCGAGCGCCTACAATATGAATACGATACTTTAGTCCATAAGATAAATGAATATTATGCGGTACGTAAACAAGTCTTTGCCCTTAAAAAACAACAATTAGTTGAGGATGTCGAAAATTCAGAACCAATGAAACAATATCAAGTGCTTAAACAGCGGTTAGCCGATCAGCAACGTAGTTGGCAGTTATTCACTGCAAATATTGCTTAAGTATACAATAGGGTTAGCTGGTATTGATCTGTTGGTAATATTTTTCCATATAATAACTTTATCTTGTTAATTTTTATTTAATAAAAAAGGAGCTGACTAGCTCCTTTTTTGATGAATAAATAATAAACTACTTATGATACGGTTTAGATAAACGATGTACAGACTCAATAAAGTGCCCTGCGTGCTCAGGATCAACGTCAGGATGAATACCGTGACCTAAGTTAAACACGTGACCAGTACCACCTTCACCAAAACCCGCTAATATCTTTGATACTTCTTGTTCAATACGTGGTTTAGGCGCATACAACATTGATGGGTCCATATTACCTTGAAGAGCTACCTTATCACCAATACGTGCTTTAGCGTTTTCAATATCAATCGTCCAATCTAAAGCTACTGCATCACAACCTGTTGCAGCGATGCTTTCTAACCACATACCGCCATTTTTGGTAAATAGGGTTACCGGTACTTTACGCCCTTCATTATGACGGGTTAGACTATCAACAATTTTGGCCATATATTGTAGTGAGAATTCTTGATAGTCACGAGGAGATAACACACCACCCCAAGTATCAAATACCATCACTGATTGTGCACCAGCAGCAATTTGAGCGTTTAAATAACTAATCACAGAATCTGCTAGTTTATCAAGTAACAAATGCAAGGTTTGAGGATCAGAGAACATCATTTTTTTAATTTTGGTGAACGCTTTAGAGCTACCACCTTCAATCATATAAGTTGCCAATGTCCAAGGACTACCTGAAAAGCCAATTAAGGGCACTTCACCTTTAAGCTCTTTACGAATCGTACGGACTGCATTCATCACGTAACCTAATTCATCTTCAGGGTCCGGCACGGCAATTTTTTCAACATCGGCTTTACACGTAATTGGACGTTCAAATTTCGGCCCCTCACCTGTTTCAAAATATAAACCTAAGCCCATAGCATCAGGAATAGTTAAAATGTCACTAAATAAAATAGCGGCATCTAGAGGAAAACGACGTAAAGGTTGAATTGTTACTTCACAAGCAAGCTCAGCATTACGACACACTGACATAAAATCGCCGGCATTTTTACGTACTTCTCGATATTCTGGCAAATAACGTCCCGCTTGGCGCATCATCCATACAGGAGTGTAATCTACAGGTTCACGTAATAACGCACGTAAATAATTATCATTTTTTAATTCAGTCATTCAATTGGCCTCAATTCTCGTATGCTGAACATTCTAGCATTCGCTCTGTTTTGAATCTATGGTGGAAATCAAGTCAATTGACAGAAATATTTAGTAACATTTATAAAAAAAAGAGTTTTGTAACGTTGGCATATAAATCAATAAGTTAAAAACAACATTGTTACAAAAAACCTATGTACGAATAAACTCGTTGAGTTTATGCTCTATTAAAGTTGTTGCAGCGGCAAGAATGGTTTGCTATAAATTGCCTGCGCTAGAGAAAACGACCAATAATAATAATAAGTTTTTAAAAGTATAACTAAAAAGAGTTTTGTTTAACAAAACCGTACAGCGAGCATTTCAAGCCTTACCTTTGGTAAGGCTTTTTTATTGCCTGCGATAAAATCTCCGTTAACAACTGTTAATCCACTTACGCTAGAGCCTAATTCCCCCTTAATTATCGACTCTTTTATTTAATCTGAGGCTTTATTAAAAATAATTTTTCTACTTTACACTTTTATCTTAAATTAAAATTTTCATGCCTTTATCGCTTTGTAATTGAATACTGGCTAAGCTTGGATATAATATCATTTGAATACCATCCTTAAATTAAATATTACAAAAGTGAGACCAAACAATGAATCAATCAAAAAACAAATCATACGCCATCGAAATTGGTCGAGGTAAAATCAAAGACAACTTTCTAGCTGCGCTTGTAACCTCTAATATATATAAGGTCCAAGTAGTCAAAACTAAAAAAGGGAAAGGGTCATATCAGCGCAAAAAAAAGCACAAAGGACAAGAGTCCTATTTAATAGCTGCATAATTTAACAAATGTGATTATTAAATAGGACTTTTATGTAAGTCAAAAATACAAAGGACAATGATTATTTTCTTCTAAATGTCTTCTTAATAATATATCAATAACATTAAGGCTGTTTGGTGAATATGAAAGTGACTATAGTGATGGAGGAATTGGGATAACGTGATCAGCCCGACGTGGAAATTACCATATGAGATTAAACCGCTTTAAATAGAGGCAAAGCCAAATTTAATCAGTTAATTAGAATCATTTTAATCTCAAAGTAGAAACACAATATCGCTTTACTTATTCTTAGTATTAAAAACGGGACAAGATGGGCTTAGACTTGGACTTACTTCAGCAATCAAAGCATTTGTATCCTGCGAGCAGGGAATGGCATTTATTCCTTTTTCAGAGCCATTTCCATCTGTAAGTTCGTTGCAAGCAGAATTACGAGAGGCCTTACCAACCGATGTCTTATCTTCAGTCATTGGGCCACATTCAAGGTTAACCTGCATATACCCATACTTTCTATCGTTATCTGTAAGCTCGACACTTGAGCAGCCATTAAAAAAAAATCCTCCTATTAACATCAATAGTAACTTATCCATTTTTATCCCTTAATCGCCCAACTAAAAGATATACTATATATGATATATTCCGCCGAGCATATCAACTCCTGTCTCTATTAATACTGTTATATGCTGGCTCTAAACTTTTGTAATATCTTATTTTTTGCCGTGGTAATTTAAATGTCGCTGGATGTGAGTTAAACTCTAAAAAAAATGTTGTTACCTCCATCGATAGTTTTTTGAATTTATACCTAACCAACCTCAATTGATGAGTTTAATTGAAATAACCTTATATAAATTAACAAACAAACCATTGAGGCCGTATTATTGATGTTGGAGTGCAGCGCTTACATGATGTGTCTTCGCCTATCAGCTATTACTGGAGGCAAAAAAAAACCGATAGCAAGGCTATCGGTGTATAAGCTATGAGGAAGCTAAAATAAAATATTACAACAAGCGTTCATTGGGGAACAAAAGCATTATAGAGTATCCGCTCTAACCTTGTAAAGTTAAATTTGTAATTAATTTACATTTATGTAATTTAATTACAAAAAAGTTACAAACATCGACACTCTGCTATATTAAGAGATAAAATTAAACAGTTAATGAGCCTGCTCCCAATTATCACCAATACCCGCTTCAGCCACTAAAGGAACACTTAACTCAACCGCATTATTCATTAATTCAACTAATTTCTGTGTGGTCTCTTCAACGATATCTTGATGTATTTCAAAGATTAATTCATCATGTACCTGCATAGTCATGACTACGCGTGGGTCATTTTGTACTTCCAACCAACTTGCGACTGCCAACATTGCCTTCTTAATAATATCAGCCGCAGTACCTTGCATTGGTGCATTTATCGCCGCACGCTCAGCGCCCTTTCGTCGCATCGCATTTTTAGCTTTAATATCAGGTAAATATAAACGACGACCAAACAATGTCTCAACATAGCCCTGTTCAGCGGCTTGCTGTCGTGTATCTTCCATGTAGGTAGATACATTAGGATAACGTTCGAAATACTTATCCATATACTCCTGTGCTTGGTGACGACCAATGTTAAGCTGCTTAGCTAAACCAAAAGCAGACATACCGTAGATCAAACCGAAATTTATTGCTTTGGCGCTACGTCTTTGATCGATAGTTACCTCATCTAAAGAAACATCAAATACTTCAGCAGCGGTAGTCTTATGGACATCTCGGCCTTCTGAAAATGCAGCAACTAACCCTGGGTCATCACTCAAATGCGCCATAATACGTAATTCAATTTGAGAGTAATCTATTGCCACTATCTTATGATCTTTTGGTGCAATAAAAGCTAAACGGATCTTTCGACCTTCTTCAGAACGAATAGGTATATTCTGTAAGTTTGGATCGGTTGAAGATAATCGTCCTGTTGCAGTCACAGCTTGCTGGTAAGAAGTATGAACACGATTAGTTTTAGGGTGAACTAACAAAGGTAATTTATCAGTATAGGTTGATTTAAGTTTACTTAATCCACGGTGCTCAAGAATAATTTTTGGTAGAGGGTAATCTAAAGCTAATTCTTGAAGCACCTCTTCTGCGGTAGATGGCGCACCTTTAGGTGTCTTTTTAATCACCGGTATTTTAAGTTCATTAAACAATATTTCTTGTAATTGTTTGGGTGAACTTAAATTAAATGACTTACCGGCAAGATCATGCGCTTGAATTTCTAATTCATCTAATCGCGCACCAATTTTACTACTTTGCTGATCAAGAATATCACAATCGATCAATACACCGTGTTGCTCCATACCTGCAATTACAGGTAATAATGGCATTTCAATGTCTTCGAAAACCTCAAGTTGTTTACTCGCTTTGCACAGTTTGGGATAAATGGCATGATGTAGGCGCAAAGTGATATCAGCATCTTCAGCAGCATAAGGACCCGCTTTTTCTAAGTCAATTTGATTAAAGGTAAGCTGCTTTGATCCCTTGCCGGCAATATCTTCAAAATGAATAGTTTTATAACCTAGGTACTTAAGAGCAAGGGCATCCATGTTATGTCTTGTGGCGATACTGTTAAGGCAGTAAGACTCAATCATGGTATCAAAAGCAATATTATGTAATTTAATTCCGTAACGAGACAGCACATTTGCATCGTACTTTAAATTTTGACCTAATTTTTTAAGCTCTCTATCTTCAAGCAGTGGCTTTAACTGTGCTAAAACCCAGTCACGGTCGAGTTGTTCAGGCGCTCCCAAATAATCATGGGTAAGTGGAACATAAGCTGCTTTGCCTGGCTCTACCGCGAATGATAATCCCACTAACTCAGCTTTCATATAATCAACACTGGTAGTTTCAGTATCAAAAGAAAAATAGGCAGAGCCTGCTAACTGTATTAACCATTTGTTGAAAATTTCTTTATCTAGAACAATATCATAATTAGTTTCAATATCACTTGCTTTAACTAAGTCTTCACTCGGTTGCTCTGCAATACTATCCAGTTGAGTATTCCCTTTAGTACCGGATTGCAAGTCTGCTAATAGGCGCTTCAATTCAAATTTTTGGTACAGCTCAGTTAAGGTCTCAACATCTGCGGCTTGGGGTTGCAATTCGCCAGCTGTATGTTCAAGTTCAACATCAAGCTTAATAGTCGCTAATTGATACGAGAGTGGGAGTTGCGCTAAAGCCGAACGTAAATTTTCACCTACCTTGCCTTTGACGTTATCAGCATTGGCCATCACTTCAGTTAATGTGCCGTATTCAGCTAACCATTTAACAGCAGTTTTAGGGCCACATTTGTCGACTCCTGGGATGTTATCAACCTTATCCCCCATCAAAGTAAGATAATCTATGATTTGATCGGGTTTAACACCAAATTTATCTAAGACACCTGCTTCATCTAATTCAACGTCCGTCATGGTATTAATCAAACGCACATGTTGATTAACCAACTGTGCCATATCTTTATCACCCGTTGAAATAACGGTTTCAATACCCAAGGCTGTTGCTTGTGCAGCTAAGGTACCAATAACATCATCCGCTTCGACGCCAGGAGTAACAATAAGTGGCAAGCCCATTGCAGCAATTATTTGATGAAGTGGCTCAATTTGTGTACGCAAATCATCTGGCATAGGTGGACGATTAGCTTTATATTCTGGGTATAAGTCGTTACGAAAAGTTTTACCTTTAGCATCAAAAATAGCAATGATATTTCCATTGGGGTAATCTTTTTTAAGACTACGTATCATATTTAGTACACCGGTAATCGCTCCGGTAGGTTGGCCATCAGCCGTTGACAATGCTTGTAAATAGGGGACATGGTAAGCACGAAATAAATAAGACGAACCGTCGACTAATATAAGCGGGGATAATGATGAATTTGGCATGGTAATTTTATGGATGGCAAAAAAGTAGACTAAGAATGCCACATTCAATGAGCTCACTCCATAGTAGCCTTAAGATAAATCACTAAATCTGTGGATAACTTTGTTGACAAACAGGGGAATGTCTATATCAATTAATAAAAAAGATACAGAACTGGCTTTTATACTATTGATTTTATTGACAAAAATGGAGAGCTAATCCTTTTACGCCACAATATTATTATTTTTGTTTTTGTGGATAATTAAATTATCACCATTACTACACCACTGCTCAAATAAGCAGCTAGGCCAAATAACGAGTTAAGAGATTACCAGATTTTTGACTCATTACCAGAAAATTATTAAACTATTTTGAAAGGTTTATTACCACTAGAAATAACAAAATATTATAAGTAGAAACCACCTGACTTAGCGTTAGATCAACTCTTATTAATTTATTTATTTTCTTAAAATATTTTACTCAAATTACTTTTTATTTTAGCAGGTCAACTAATGCTAGTTAAAAACTCACCGTTTAGAGGAGTATTTGATATTAAGGGGTGTGTAAGCAGATACACAATTGCCTGGCTTTAAACTAAGGCGCCATTATTCATTAATTAAACATCTTATTAATAAGAGCCTATAGCGATTGATTTTCAGAAAAATTACTGAGTAAACTTTTAGTTGAAGATTTAGATTTTGGTATGGCCGGCATTAACGAAGGCTTAATTTCAAATACTGCAGCGCCATTTGGTGGTATTAAACAATCAGGTAATGGAAGAGAAGGCTCTAAATACGGTTTAGACGACTTCCTAGAAATCAAATATTTATGTATGGGTGGCTTAGATACCTAAATAACGCCTATTACTTAAACATAGCTTAACTATTCCACTTAGTTATCAAGCTCAAAAAAAACCTAAAAAACTGTAGAGCACTGCTAGGATTTAAGGCTAGCTGCGTTAATTTAATTTTCTAGTTTTCCCTAAAGCACTAATTAATAATAATAGACCAATCTGCTGAACCGCCGTCAAATGACGCTAGTACTTTTTTTATCGGAAAGACATCGGTGACCTTTAGGTAGGTTGAAGTACTCGTTGATAATATACCATCGGTTACTGTTACTTTAAGCTCTGTGACTTGATTACTTTTTACGTTTGGAAGAGTAAAACTAATTGTTTTAGCACTTGCATCGCTGAGGTGAAGCGGCGGTCCTAATAATTGAGTCCATAAATACACTAGATGATCATTTTCAGGGTCCCTACCTTGAGCGGAGAGTTTAACCTTAGAGCCTTCATTGAAGCTAGCATTATGGATGTCGATAGAAATACTAGGTGCTTGGTTGGGTTGTTCAACAGCGATTACACCAAGATCAGTAATCTCGCTATTTATTATAAAATCACTATCGTTAATACCGCTATCTTCAATGATTAAACGAATACAATTATCTTGGGCGTTTAATCCCCCATTATATGAAGAAAAATGGCCATTAGGACAGTTTCTATGTTCATTGATTAACGCTGAACTAATCGTGTTTTTACTATTTTCAACAAAAGTAAACCAACCTTGCTTACTAGTGTATTGACGATAAATAGCATTTTTAGGTAATACCACATTTTCAGATAATGGGATAACCAAAAAAACAGAGTTACCTTCTTCATCAAAACCATCGATAGTAAAATTTTACAAAGGCGTTACCTTAGTAAAATGATTATCTGAGACAGCGCCCTAATTTGTATGGCGCATTTTTATAATTTTTTTATTTTTTGTCTTTGGTGACTAAGCATTATTTTGATCAACGCGCTCTATTCGATGCTTGCATAAATCATAATCATAATCATACCGGTATATTGGTTTTTTATTTAAGACCTTCAATAATATATTGACCGGTAAAGATTAATTGAACCTCTATTGGTTTATTAGTTCTATTTTTCCAATACCAACCATGTGAACCATCAAACGGCGCAGTAAAACTGCCCTTCATATGGTCAACAGTGGCTATAGTATAAGACTCAAAATAACCGCTAGTGTCTCCTTTGGGCTCACCATGAAGATCAACATAAACCGGGCCTTTGTTGGTCTGCCATTGGTAACTGACTTTTTCAAATTTTGCCATAGCAAGCTTATATTCAATGCCACGCCCAGCAGGTATAGTAAGCAAAACCCTTCTTTCTTCAAGGTTATTGCTGGTGGGCTCTGCAATTCTTTGCTTCTCGTTAAGCGGTTCATTAAAGACTGTGAAGCCTAATGCTCCACCTACACCTGTAGGATCAATGTTGTACTCAGCCGGCAAAATAAATAAAATCAAAGTAGTAACCGCAATAACCAACGAACTAATGATCGCTTTGATTAACGAGGTCTTTTTGATGTTTTTTTCCATAGATAACTCTCTTTTTGAATTTAACTCGCCTTAACAACAGGTTAATTAATAAAATAGCCCGTTAATTGCATACCGACTAGCATAAACCCAGCACTCATTAATGCCGTATTGGTGGTCGTCGTAAAACGGTTAAACGATTCGTAGCGACGCCAAACATTGATCACCAGCAAGATAAACATTAAGGCAAAAAACTGACCTAATTCAACACCGATATTAAACGCGATTAAATTTGATACTAACCCCTCTGAAGGCAGTTCAAACGCTTGAATTTTTGTCGCGAGGCCAAAACCATGGAATAGGCCAAAAATTAAAACCGCCACTTTAGTGTTGGGTTGTTTCCCTAAGTAATGTTTAAAGCCGCCAAGATTATCAAAGCCCTTATAAACTACTGACAAACCAATAATGGCATCAATTAAATAAGCATTAACTGTAATATTAGCTAATACCCCTGTTAGTAAGGTTAAACTGTGGCCTAAAGTAAACAGACTAACGTAAAGTAAGACCTCTTTACCCCGATACAAAAAGAACAAAACACCAACCAGAAATAATAAATGGTCGTAACCTGTCACCATATGTTTGGCGCCGATATACATAAATGGGATAAGTTGGACCCCACTGTTGTTTAGTAAAAAATGGCGTGTGGTTTCGTCAACCCCGTGAGCAAAGGTTTGAAATGACGTCAATGGTATTATGATTAAAGCCGCTATCACAAAAATTGATAGCGTGAACTTTGAAAACATTGATTACTACTCCTTAGATCGACGCGAGTGCAAGTGACACTAAAAATAAGTTTTAAAATTGAGGCCAGCGTTACTCAGGCTATAAAAGCTTATGAAAGCAGGTTATCTTATCTCTCCCATATCTTTTTGTGGTTTTAGTTAGATAAAATACTCAACAATTATGATGATGAGCCCATGGGGTAAAATACCATTTTATATTAAATATCTTAGCCAAAGGTTGTTTAACTAAAACCACGGAATCAACTTAAAAAAGGATCAACAGACGTCAATTATTCCTGACTCGTAAGCCATACTTTGACTTTACGTTCCAGCATCACCATAGGTAACGCACCGCCACCTAAAATAACATCATGAAACTCACGAATATCAAACTTATCGCCCAGTTTTTGTTCAGCCAACCGCCTAAGTTCTTGAATTTTTATCATCCCTATTTTATACCCTGTTGCTTGTCCTGGGATAGTTAAATAACGGCGTACTTCAGACCTTGCTTGCTCGCCAGTAATCGCAGAGTTTTCCTTAAAATAGGCAATGGCTTTTTCTTCACTCCAACCTTTTGCATGCAAGCCGGTGTCTAATACCAATCGAATTGCCCGCCACATTTCAGAACCTAAACGACCAAATTCTGAAAGTGCGTTTTGATAAGTACCTGGCATCTCCTTCGCTAACCATTCAGAGTACAAAGCCCAGCCCTCACCGTAGGCATTCAAATAAGACTGTTTACGAAATGTAGGTACGTTATCTAATTCGAGTGAAATGGCTATTTGCATGTGATGACCTGGCAAACCTTCATGATAAGCGATCACTTCAAGCTCTCGTTTAGGCATTGCTGTCATATCGGATAAATGTGCGTAGTAAACACCCGGTCTTGAACCATCAGGCGTAGACGAAGAGTAATGCTGCGCTGCACCATCTTGTTCGCGAAAAGCTTCGACACGTTTCACGACCATATCGGCTTTTGGTAGTATTCCAAAATAGTCAGGTAATACTTTTTTAATTTTATTAATCGCTGATGTTGCGTCATCTATGTAACCTTGACGCCCTTCATCAGTGTCAGGGTAATACAAACGTCGATCATCTTTGGTATCTCTCAGGAAAACAAAAAATGCTTGCAGACTACCTTCAAAACCAAATTCAGCTTGTACCACGTCCATTTCGCTGCGCAATCGGGCAACTTCTCTTAATCCGATATTGTGTATTTCATCTGCGCTAAGGTTAGTGGTAGTTTGGTTAGCTAAACGCTCGTTATAAAACGCAAGGCCATTAGGGAGTGCACTAGCTCCTAAAGCTTGCTCGGTTGCATTAACTTGATCTGTTTTCTGCCATGCAATGAGTCTTTCATATGCTGGCTTAAAGTCATTTATAAGTGCTTGCTGAATAGTCTTAGTAAACTCACCCGCCTCGCTTGGGCTGATGTGGCTTTGTTCAAGTAACACCGCTATTTTAGTTTTTGCGTCAGCCCAAATTGCACTGTCATCACCATCACTAAATGGTGCACCCGTAATGATTTTAGTCGACTCATCAATAACAGCTTCAAAAGCAAAATATGGAGGTCTCACCCCTTTTTTGGCAATCTTTTTTGAAAGGCCAATAAGCTGGTCAAGCGCTCTACCAGTAGCTGATACTCTCATTAGATACTGCTGCATGTGTTCAGCTGTTTCGACTTTATGCAGTGCGATGAGTAATTGTGGAAAAAAGCTATGAACAGCATTCATTTGTTCAAATACGTAGTTGTTATAACGAAACTCATATGCTGCGAATGCTTTCTCGCTCATATACACCCAAAGGTCATAAGATAACTTAGCGTCATCGCTTAGCTTTGCATAATCAAATGTGTTTTTTAATTCGGTTAAGTTGGCTTTTTTGAACGCAATTTGTGCGTCGTAAGCTTGCTCTGAATAGTCATCTATTTCGTCTTGACGCTCAATTCGACCTAGATATGTTAGCGAGGTTGGACTTAACATCAGCTCTTGCTCAAATTTATCCTCAAACCATGCGTTCAATTTTGCTGTTTCTGAGGATTGTAAGGCTGAACTAACCAATGTCGATTTCACTGGCTCGTTTACTTGAGACACCAACATATCGTTAGATTGAACACACCCCAAAAGTGCAAGACCTGGTATAATAGAAAGGGTGGCAAGTACTATGTTTTTCATTGGCATAATTATCTCAATTTAAAGTTGATATTCTGATCATATCATTTTCATAAAATACCGAGACATGCTGCCTCATATTGTCCCTAGTTACATCTTTTTTATATCTTTTTATATCTTTTTATAGTTTTCATAGCTTTTAAGGACTGAAAGTCGGTAGTTTCCCGCTTACTGCCGAACTGTTTTCACAAAATGTAACATAAGCACCTCACGCTGAAGTTCAAACCAACTCTGAATATTGCTTTTGTTTATAATGAAAAGCTCACTTTTATTATTTTATCAAATGACCCCCTCGTTATTGATCTAAAGTTCTGGCTAGTCTAAATTTATGAACGACTTCTCTAATTCAACTTAACTTATTAAGACCCTAGACTGTCGGCTCTAAAACTAAAATCATGATCAAAAGATGAAAATACCGTTAAACAACGATAACAATAACGGCTACAAGCTCTTCCCTTAAGTCGATAGGTCACAATATTAAAAGACCTAGACTGCAGAAATCAACATTGGTCCCTATTTGATAAATATGGTGTTTATATATACAATCAGTTGATGTATATAATATATTATAATAAAAACAAGGGTTTTCGATGTCTCGCTCGCTAATCCAAGAGCTCAAACGGCGTAATGTCTATAAAGTAGGTGTTACGTACCTTATTTTAGCCTGGGTGATAGTACAAGTCTCAACCGCTGCCGTTCCTGCACTGCATTTACCCTTGTGGATAAATACCGCGGTGTTTTTATTTAGTCTTATTGGTTTTCCTTTCGCATTATTTTTTGCCTGGGCATTTGAAATAACTCCCGATGGCGTTAAGCTCGGATCGGAGGTTGATCCTAACGATTCTGTTACAGCACATACCAGTCGTAAACTGGATTTCATCATTATCGGATTATTGATGGTCGCTTTAGGGTATTTCATTTATGAGAGTCGTTTTATTTCACCGTCAACCAATCCGTCAACCCACAATATTGCCGCTGAACAAACCGATGTTGAGACTACGGCACCTGTCTTATCCCTTGTGGTATTACCCTTTGTAAACATGAGCAAGGACCCAGACCAAGAATATTTTGTTGATGGTTTAACCGAAGAATTACTTAACAGCCTTACCCGTATTAAAGGTTTAAAACTGGCGGCAAGAACAACCAGTTTTTCCTACAAAAATAAGAATATTGATATTAGAGAAATAGCCCAAAGTCTTGATGTGCAATATTTGGTCGAGGGAAGTGTCCGAAAAAGTGGTGAAGATATTCGTATCACCATGCAATTAATTAATGGGGCCGATGGCGCTCACATTTTATCGAAAACCTTTGATAGAAAGTTAGTCAATGTTTTTGTCTTACAAGAAGAGATTAGTGAACAAATCGCAGCGGCCCTTAAACTCACCTTAGTACATAAAGAGAGTCACTATAACGCGGCGTTAGCCAAATTAGACTACATTGCGGTTGAGCAATTAGTGACCTCACGCGCACTGGTTAATGAATACAACGAATCGTCAATACAAAAAGCAGTCGATGTTTTAAGCAAGCTCAATAAAACCTATCCAAATACCGCTGAAATTCTTGGCCTAATGGCATACGCATCTTACACTCAAATGATGATTGGTGAGTTTAAATCAGATACCAAGTTCGCAATTTCGCTGGCCGAACAAGCATTGATTTTGAATGATAAAAACTACGATGCTTTAGTTACTTTGGCTTTTATCTATGGAAATAATCCACAAACATTCCACAAAGCAACAGGGCTTTTAAAAGATATAATACGTTATTATCCTTCAGACCCAGATGGTTATACTAATTTTATAACTTACTTAAGTCGCAGGAATACACCTTGCCCAATAATAGAGTCCTTCATCAAATCTATACCTAATGGCTTATTGCCAGCTAAAGAACAACAAGAGTTTTCTTTTCTCATTACCCATTGCTTAACACCCAATATTGCCGCTGACACCTTAGCAAAAAGCCATGACAAATCTATTGTCGACTATACAAACCCTGATACTCAATACGTAAATGCTAAAAGCGATGTCGATGAAAATCCGAATCAAAAAGCGCTATCAGACTATTACTGGTATTTGTTGAAAATAGGGGCATATGAAGAAGCGCAGCGTATTATTGAAAAAATAAAATTACTGGAGCAAAGCATTGGCAGTATGATGACCATCTTCGATTCTTATAATCATGATATTAATCTTTCCAAAACTCCTTTTGATGCATTAGATTCACTTGACACTTTAGGGAGCCGTTTAACCAATTTGGATGTTGTATTGGCCCTTATTAAGCAGTCATTAAAGGAGGATAAACCTGACGTTTTACGCAATTACTTAAATAAGGTGACAGTTTTTCCTGTGTCAATAGAAAGGTTAGTAGATTCTTTAGGTCTTATTACCTTGCAATATTATGCAGGTGAACTGGCTTTAAGCGAAAAAACGGCTGTTACTATGTTTAAGCAATTAACAGCCTATAAAAAAGAATTTCCAGCGTCCTATCGCTATTGGCAATTACAACGCAGTTACTTAGTACTGTCATTTTATAGCCATAACGAACAGATGGCGCAAACTATTTTAGCGGATGACTTTCCTGTAGATTATGTTTACTGGGGGGGACGGGGTTATAAAACAACAAAATTTCAGCTTCAGCCTTGGCAAGATAATCCTGTAGTGATTGAATACTTAAGGCGAATTAAAGTAGACCAAGCACGCGCCAGAGAAAAGTTTGGTGTGCAGTAAAAAGTGAGCGGTATCTTGCTGCCGAGACAACATAATTTAGTTGCCCGAGATGTAAACCGACAGCTTGCATTAATTGAGAACTCAGGCAGTTTTTACATCGAGAAAAGTCATAACCCGGTTATGCCTTTTTTATAGGAAAATTCAATTAACTATTATTCAATATTCGCGACCTTTAAATAACAGCGAACCTCAGACTGTGCTGCTTTTTTTTGACTTCTACTGACTACTAAGCATATTTTCTTTAGTGTAGGCTTTATTTTAGTCATAAAAAAAACCGGCCTATCGGCCGGTTAAAAGTGAATATAAATTATTATAGATTTTTCTCTAAGAATACTTCTAGTTTTTCATACATCTCTATTCTATTTTCAACTTTTCTAAAACCATGGCCTTCGTTTTTTTTCACTAACCATTCATAGGGTTTGTCTAAATCATCAAGGCGGTCTTTGAGTAAATTTGCATGCTCAATAACTACACGGATATCTTTAAGACCGTGGATAATAAAAAGTGGTGCTTTGATATTTTCAACATGGTCAATCGGCGACATACTTTTCATTAACTTAGTATCTTCCGGATCCCCAATTTGAATTTTCATGACATCTTTCATTGGTTCCCAAGTGGTTGGCATTGATGTAAACAATAAACCAACATCAGTGACACCAACAACATTAACACCACATTTGTATAAGTCGGGGGTAAACGTTAAACCCGCCATTGTTGCATAGCCCCCATAACTCGCACCATAAATACACACTCGATTGGCATCGGCAACACCCGATTTTATAAAATGATTAACCGTATCGGTAATGTCGTCCTGCATTTCATGTCCCCATTTGCCACCATAGCCCGCTTGTTCAAAGTTTCTACCATAGCCTCCAGAGCCTCGGAAGTTTACCTGAACGACGGCATATCCTCGGCTTGCTAAAAATTGAGTGTCTGGGTTATATCCCCAAAGGTCCCGAACACCAAACGGCCCTCCATGAGGGTTGATAATTAGTGGGATGTTTTTGCCATCTGTATTTTTAGGAATAGTGATGTATCCACGTAAAGTTAAACCATCACGACTTTTGAATTCAAAGGGTTTCATTGGCGATAGAATATTAGTATCAAAAGCTGAAATACGATTTCCCAACGGGGTTATGCTTCGTTTTTTTTCATCCCATAAGTAGTAACTGCCCGGATCAGTATCACTGTAAGCGGTAATAATTCGAAGTGTCTCATCTTTGTTCATACTGGAAGTATTGACTGTTTTCCCTTTAAATGTATTCTTCAACGCATTATTAAATTTAGCTTCTTTTTCATCGAAAAATACTTTTTCAGGATAATCATCAAAGTAACTTATGCCAATTAACTTTTTACGCTTACGAGACAACATTAAGTTAGTAACATCAACGTTGTCATGGCCAAAAATCATCTTTCCCATTTCATTAGTTTTAGGATTGTACTTATAAACTGCAGCTTTATCGCGGCCAATATTTGAAGAAACAAACATCATCTTGTTATCATAATCAAACATCAAGGGCATCACGCCTTCATCTAAGACATTGAATTTACGAATAACCTTAAATTCTTTAGCATTCTTTTCTTTGTAAAGAAATTCGCCTTTAACCCCTTTTGTTGATATGGCACCGCGCACATCACCGTCATGATCAACAATCCAGCTTTGCACATCACCTGGATTTTTAGCAATAAGTTCCATAGATGGATTTTGTTCTCGGCGATTATTCCATTTTGTATCAATTCTTAATTTATATAAATCAGGGCTTTTAACGTATCGCTTATTGTACTGAACAATAATATGATCCGGGTCATTAGGTAGCGTATTAACAATGCTTGCCATCACAGCTCTTCGGTTAGAAAAGCTTGCTCTAATTAATTCTGTAATTTTAGGTTTTTTGGCACGATTTACACTATATAAACTTAGCGCTTCTTGGCCATCAGTTTGATCGACAGTAAAAACGATTCGGTCATCACTCGCCCAAAAATAGTCTCCCACATCGTATTTTGTAAACGCCGAAAGAACAACAAGGTTCTGTTTATCCTTGGTATCCATAACAACTATATTTAACCGATCATTTATTGGCATTAATGTCGCCAGATACTTACCACTTGGCGATAGGCTTATAGATGTATAATCTGGAAGGCTAAAAAAATCTTTTGCCGATGGTATATCATTATTGTCAGCTAAAGAATTAAAGCTAAGCAGCAGTAATGAAAATGATAGCAAGACTAATTTGATATTCTTCATAGAATTTTCTTCTCGTTTTTATAGGTGAAATTCATTTAATTATTATGCGCGATTTGCTCAATCAGGACTTGCGGTGATATCAGTATTGATTGATTTAGAACCAAGTATTAGCTTCACAGTTAAACTCCCACATCATAAAGTCTAAACGACGACCTTGAGGGCTACCTTTGTTAAAGAAAGATGTTTAAACGAAGATACTACAGGTTGATATTTCAAAGTAATCCCTTACTTATGTGTATATTAAATACAACATACCATGCACATTGATAAAATAATAGAAGTTGTAAAATTATAACCTATTGAGTTGTATTATTAAATTTGTGTCATTAAGATTTACACTACGAACATTGGTCATAAGACACGCTAAAAATAGCACCTAGCGGTTGCTATCACTCTTTAAGCTGGCTCAATTATAATATCAATTCACAGTTATTGAGTGATATTATACTAGGCAATATATCGCTCTCCTTATGCCCATAAAAAAAGTCATAGCTAGCTATGACTTTTTAATAGACAAACTCATTTCACCATTATTCAATATTGGCGATCTGCTCACGCATTTGTTCAATCAGCACCTTAAGCTCTACTGCACTGGCGGTGATATCGGTATTGATTGACTTAGAACCAAGCGTATTAGCTTCACGGTTAAACTCTTGCATCATAAAATCTAAACGACGACCTTGAGCGCCACCTTTTTTTAAGATGTTTTTGGTTTCTTTAACATGGCTGTGGAGCCGATCCAGTTCTTCTTCTACATCGGTTTTTTGCGCAAGTAGAACCAATTCTTGTTCTACTCTTGCTGAGTCTAACTCGATATTGGCGTCAGTAAATTTATCAGTGATTCGTTTACGTTGCCATGCGATAACTGCTGGCATGTGGGCAGTGACTTTTTCAGACTCTGTTACTATAGCGTCTAGACGTTGTTCGATTAACGCTTTTAGGTTTTCGCCTTCACTAACTCTTGCCTCGATAAAGTCGTTAAGGGCTTGATCAAAACCTACCAGCATATCAACTTGAATGCTATCCATATTAGCTTCTTCGGCTTCCATAACACCTGGCCACCGCATAATTTCTACTGGGTTAACACTGCTGTTACCCGCTAATGCGCTGATGGTATTGGCATGGTTGATTAGCTCTTTCGCTAATGAACTATTGAGGGTTATTTTACTTTTAGCCGCAGGATTAGGATTAAAGCGAAGGTTACATTCTACTTTGCCACGATTGAGTTGTTTACGAAAACGTTCACGTAAAACAGGTTCAATACCTCTAAATTGCTCAGGTAAACGAAAGTAAGTTTCTAAAAATCGTTGATTTACGCTGCGAATTTCCCAAACTGCATTGCCCCAGTCACCTTTGACTTCAACACGTGAAAAAGCGGTCATGCTGTGGATCATATTTTTGGTCATTACTTGGTTCCAGCTAAGTAGCCGTGATAAGAATTCACTGGCAGTCTAAATTTAGCTAATTATGCCTCAGCACAGACAAGGTAGCCAGTTTTAGCTTAACTGTAATCGTTGTTTAATGTGGTCGGCGACTCTAAAAGCATTGGCATAAATAGTAAAGGTGTAAGGTACGCTGCCACCGGTTGGCATAAATGAGCCGTCGGTGATAAATAAATTGTCTACTTCATGAGCCTGACAGTTTTTATTGAGCACTGAAGTTTTAGGATCGTCACCAAAACGACAACCACCCGCCATAAGATTTGAAGGTGGATAGCCGCTGACCGACGATGACACATTTTTAGCGCCCATGGCCATTAATAGTTTTTCTGCTTTTTTCGATAAGTACTCGCCTACCTTTAAGTCGTGGTCATGATAACCAATACGGACTTTAGCAACCGCATCGCCCCATTTATCAGTTACTTCGTCATCTAAACTGACAAAGCAGTTATCATTGGGGAGCCAGTCATTAAAGACTTCAAACCGCAGGGTTTTATAAGTAGTAAATTCTTTCTTGAGGTTTTGCTTTAGTTGCTCACCCCAGACCAGTTGATCATTTTCATTTTCATCTACCCCCCATTGGCTGCCGCCAGAACGGGCAACAGGATTTTGATGAAATAAAAAGTCGATAGTGCCGCCTTTGGCTATGCCTTTACTATTGCCACCTTTAAAGCCTTCGTCATTGATTTGATACCAGTCTTGCAAGGAACGATTAATAAAAGGGCCCACTTGTTTGAGCTCGTTCACTTGTTGTTTAGATAACTCATTATAATTAAAATCGCCACTACCGGTGCCGCCCGCACTAAAGACTAAGTTTTTCCCGACTTGGCCATTATTGTTCGCCAGGCCATTAGGGAATTTCTCCCCTGTTGAGGCCAGTAACAAGCGAGATGTTTCTATTGCTTGGCAAGCCACAACATATATTTTGGCGATTGCGGTTTGTTTTCGGCCCTGGCCGTCATAATACAAAATGCCGGTTATTTTTCCATGACTATTAGTCGCAATTTTATAGACTTTTGATTGGGGCTTTATTGTGCAGTTACCACCGGCTACTGCATGGTTTAATAACGCGGCTCTGCCACTACCTTTTGCTCCAGAAGAACAACCATAACTACTACAATAACCAGAATACTCACAACTTTGTCGACCCATTGCCGGTTTTGATAATATCGCACGGGGGACAGGAACTGCATGGTAACCGATGAGTTTAGCCGCTTTGTCAATCCAGCTTGATATCGGATGTTCTGCCAAGGGGGGATAGATAAAGTCGGTTGACCGTGGTTCTTGGTTGGGGTGGTCTACCGTTTTACCCGATACACCAACATCGCGTTCAACTTGGGCATAATAAGGTTCTAAGTCTTGGTAACTTATTGGCCAGTCTTCAACGTTAGCCCCCTTAATCACACCAAAGGTTGATTTTAGTCGAAAGTCGATGGGTTTCAAACGATGGAAATAACCACTCATAAAGTTTGAAGAGCCACCAACAACGGTACCATTCCAAAAACTCCAACCTGACTCACTGGTGGCCTCTCCTTGCCAATAAGCTTCACCGTTACCATCTTGATATTGCTCTTCAATAACGTGTTGTTCATCTTCTAATTTAGGGTTATAAACATTGCGCAGACTAATGGCTAACTCATCTTTATAAAATTCTTTTTCTGTTAGCCATGGGCCTTTTTCTAACACTAAAACCTTAGCACCTGCTTTTGCTAAACTATAGGCAACAGGCGATGCTCCAGCGCCACTGCCGACGATACAAATATCATAGCTCATGCTTTTTTACCTTTACCTTTTAATAACTCGCGGTGAGCAACCAAATTAACGACATCAATATTTTTTTCTGTGTTTTTTGCTTTGTTAGCTTTAAGCCCACTTTGTTGATTAGGTATTTCATAAAAACGAGTACCTTCATTGGGTAGTGGAAAACCGCCTTGGTGTTCAAGCCACTGCCAACCGACTTGATTGGCATTCCCCCCATAAACTGGTGGCGTTAAGGTGGCTTCTAAAATATAGCCTAACAAGGTATTCAACCAATTCTGCCCAGCTTTTGATTGGCTAATACCACGCAATAGTTTTTCTTTCTCTTGACCCTCTAATTCAACAAAGCCCTTTTGTAATTGGCTTTGACTATAACCATTTAACCAACCAACCCCTTTGTAGATAAAATCAATTTCATCTTGTTCCGTGGGTTGAAGGTGTACCACATTAAACAAATAGGTAGTTGCTTGAATTTCTTTTGCCCCAGGGCCAGACTCTGATGTCGGTAATAGATGATGTAATACCGAATCCAGAGTTAACCAGGGATCAGAGCTTAACTGTTCAGGCAAACTTACCAACTCAGCTGACCCGACACGAAAAGGCAATGCTGCAGCGACAACAGTGGCGCCGCCAGCAGACTTTAATGCACCTTTAATTATCTTACGGCGACTAAGATTTTTCTTAAACAACT
>Ga0209712_10000997_pt1 | contig 24399 bp, 23 predicted proteins | sample ArcOceMetagenome_FD_187443 | JGI IMG/M metagenome (GOLD analysis project Ga0209712, IMG submission 187443) | Marine eukaryotic phytoplankton communities from Arctic Ocean - Arctic Ocean - Greenland ARC118M Metagenome (SPAdes) (version 2) | ecosystem: Environmental > Aquatic > Marine > Oceanic...
ATTACCAACAATGATAAAATCCCTTATTTGTTTAAAGCGGCTTCTCATCCTAATTATCTTTGCATTCACGGCTTTAGCCAATGCTGAAATTTATCGCGTTGTTGATGCCGATGGAAAAGTGACTTTTACTGACCACCCGCCAGAAAACACAGATAACTTAATTGAAGCTGTTCCCGATGCTGACCCACAGCAAAATATTACGCCAACACCCGAAAGTCTTATTGAGGAACAACCCGAATGGCTCAAAGAGGCGCAAGAAAAACGTGCGCAAAAAACTAAGAACAACAATCATGATAAGCAGATTCAAAATCAACTAGACAAACAGAATTGGAAGCGTTCACTTAAAGCTGCAAAAGCCAATTTGAAAGAAGCTGAATTATTATTAGAAATAGGTAGAGAACCTAGCGAGGGTGATTATGTTGGCAATGCTGGCGGCGGTGCCAGACCATCATCGGACTATCTAAAACGATTAACCTTTTTAGAAAAAAATCTTGCTGATGCAAAACGTCATCTAATTAAAGTCCAGCGCTCCAAACCAAAATAAGCTTCAAGATTATAAGCTTCGAAAATCTATATACAAATAAACGTTAACGTGGCTTTAATATCAACCGACTATTTTTCTGATCAATTTGGAAGTTAAATGCTTTCAAAAAATTCATCCCCAACAATCCATCACCATTATTTTTACTGCTATTATTTTCTAATACCATTACTACGAACTGCATATTGGGTATTCGGTATTCATCTATTTCAAAAGAAGAGAACTGATAAATCGGCGCTTTTACAATGCCTCCTGCGGTATTGATTGTTGCGTTTCGAACAAATTCAGGCGCAAGTTGATTTTTAATACCGTTAAAATATTTTGCAGACATAACCGAAATGGATGCCCCTGTATCAATCATTAAACGAATAGCACTGCTATTATCAACAAGACCATTGACTAGGTAATGCTCTCGCTGCTGTTCTAATGCAATCGATACTGATCGTAAATCACTTAAATCAATTAAGGCTAATAACGATTTCACTTGTTCGGCATAAAAGGCATTAAATTGTAAGCTGTACAATAATGTCCTTGCCTGCGAATATTGTTGTAGCTCTATATGCGCTTTTGCCAACATTAATAAATAAGGAGGATGTTGCGGCTCATGCCAAAGTAAACGCTCAATAAAAGTAATCATGGGTTGCCAAGCTTTCTGCTCACTTAAGCGTGCAATCTCAGCATCCACTATTGCTGAAATTTCTCGTGCAAAACGGCCTTGTTCAGTAGCCGGTAATTCTTCCATTAAGCCATAAAGTGTTTCTACAGCATTCTCAACTTGTCCCGCCGCTAATTGCCATTGCACCTGCAAATAACGCAAGGCTTTGTCATAGGGCCGCGCTCGGAGCCATACCTCGGTCAACTGTTTCACTGCCTCAACTTTGTCTTCAAGCAACCACTGCTCTGCACTGTTAAGCCATTGGATTTTTAATTGCATCGCTAAGTTGACATCATGACTGCTTAGCCATTGCCAGCCATCAATAGCTGTATCGAAATCACCAGCAAGAAAAGCGTCGTTTAAATCGGCTACTAATAAGACTTTATCATTTTTTTTATCACCAACACGAAATAAGTTTTCTAAATGACGTCGCTGCCCCTTATTACTCTCTATGACTGCAGATTCACCACTAGACCCTGTCTTTAAGCTCCCCGAAGCCGAGCCTAGAGCACCGCTTATAGCAGGCAGGCCAATGGAGTGACTTAACAATAAATAAGCGTTAAGGCCCAGAGAGACCATCAAGAGGGCGATTAATAGTGTGTTAGATCGCATAAATTCCAAACGTACCTGTGTTTAAAAGAGAAATTAATATAAAAGTAGTCATCAACATTAACCTAAAAGCGTATTCATCCAGTATTTTTTTATTTTACGCTGGGCCTCAGTAATCTTCCATTGGCCAAAATTAAAACAATCAATTAGTGCACCATGGTGGTGCAAAGGCTACACTAGACTCACTCGGGTTTATAAAAATAGCAATAAAGCAGCATCACCTTCTTTTTATTTCAAGTTTACTAATTTTAAGCTGCTGTTTTATAACTGTTTTTTATAAATTTTAAATAACGCCCCAATATTGGCATTTTGCGCACGATTCTTGCACTGACTATATTATGATTTCAGAACAACTACATACACGACTACTTGAGAACCTCAGTACAGCCATTTTGCTACTGGATGATCAACTGCGCCTGAGCCATATTAATGCAGCCGCTGAAATTTTACTGGGCCTTAGTGGTAATCGACATATTGGCGAACCCATTAAAAAGCTACTGATGGCAGCCGATTCAACCATTGTTACTCTACAAGAAACACTGGCATCAAGTAGGCCACACACCCAGCGTGAAGCAATATTAACGACAAGCACGGGCAGTAAGATTACTAAAACCACTGTCGATTACACTATCACACCCATTGAAGACATACCCGGCAGCGCGCTGATTGTTGAGATTCAACCTATTGATAGGCTCTTACGCATTAGCCGTGAAGAAACACTTTTTTCAGCTCAAGAATCAACGCACGCCTTATTAAAGGGTATGGCTCATGAAATTAAAAACCCTCTTGGCGGTCTTCGCGGCGCAGCACAACTGTTAGAGCGCGAATTAAACGATGAAAACTTAAAAGAATATACACAAGTTATTATTAGCGAGGCAGACCGTTTAAGAAATCTGGTTGATCGCATGCTTGGACCAGCAAAGCCGCAGAGCTTATCGACAATTAATATTCATGAAGTGTTAGAGCGCGTGCGCCAGTTAACTGAAGCTGATGCCGGTGAACGCATTAGCATAGTCCGAGATTATGATCCTAGTATTCCCAATTTCCTTGCCGATCCAGAGCGCTTAATTCAAGCCGCATTGAACATTACTTGTAATGCCGCTCAGGCATTAGAAACAAAACCCGATGATGGCAACAAGCCACAAATTACAATTTCTAGTCGTGTTATCCGTCAATTTACTATCGGTGGGCATAATCATAAATTAGTCTGCCGTATCGATATTAGAGACAACGGTCCAGGTATACCTGATGACATTCGAGACAACGTTTTTATTCCCATGGTCAGTGGTCACGCAAGTAACTCTGGTCTTGGCCTTTCTATTGCGCAATCTATCGTCAATCAACATCACGGCTTAATCGCTTTTACTAGTGATGTCGGCGATACCTGCTTTTCAATTTTTTTGCCGTTACAAGTTAGCGGTTAACTGGAGATTTTAGTATGTCAAAAGCAAACAATGTTTGGATTGTTGATGATGACAAATCCATACGCTGGGTTTTAGAAAGAGCGCTTTCGCGCTCAGGTATGAACGTTGATGTATTCACTGATGCTGAAGCATTATTAACGCGTTTAGAATCGGATGTTCCCGATGTTATTGTCAGTGATATTCGCATGCCAGGTATCAACGGCTTAGAAATGCTAGCTAAAATTGTAGAACTACATCCTAAGCTCCCCGTCATTATTACTACGGCGCATTCGGATCTCGATAATGCTGTATCTTCTTATCAACGCGGTGCTTTTGAATACCTTCCTAAGCCTTTTGATATTGATGATGCAGTAGCGATGACGCGCCGAGCACTTGATTACGCCGATGAGAATGACAGCGGTGCAATTGATAATTCAGACAATGAGCCGACAGAAATGATTGGTCAAGCGCCGGCGATGCAAGAAGTATTTCGCGCTATTGGTCGTTTATCGCAATCAAATATTAATGTCTTAATTAATGGTGAATCCGGCACGGGTAAAGAATTAGTCGCTAAGGCTTTGCATCAACATAGTCCACGTCGTGACAATGCTTTTATTGCCTTAAATATGGCGGCTATACCCAAAGACTTAGTTGAATCAGAATTGTTTGGTCATGAAAAAGGCGCATTTACTGGTGCCTCTCAGCAACGTGTTGGTCGCTTTGAACAAGCAACTCGTGGCACTTTATTTTTAGATGAAATTGGCGATATGCCAGCAGATATTCAAACACGATTATTACGCGTGCTTGCAGATGGCGAGTTTTATCGAGTCGGCGGCCATACACCGATTAAAGTCGATGTTAGAGTTATTGCAGCGACGCATCAAAATCTTGAAGAATTAGTTGAACAAAAACTATTTCGTAATGATTTATTTCACCGTCTTAATGTTATACGTATGCACTTGCCACGCTTGGCCGATCGCAGTGAAGACATTCCTCAACTAGCCAGACACTTTTTACAGGTTAGCAGTAAAGACCTTGGTGTTGATCTTAAAATATTGAGTGATGAAACTGCCAAATTATTTACCGCGCTTCCATGGCAAGGTAATGTTAGACAGCTTGAAAACACTTGCCGCTGGTTAACAGTTATGGCTGCGGGTAATGAAATACAGCCGTCTGACCTGCCCCCTGAATTATTAAATCCGCAGAAAAGCGTTAGTGACCAAAGTTCAACATGGGAAGAACAATTACGGAATTGGGCTAATATAGAATTAAGTGCGGGTAAAAACCGTATTCTTGATTCAGCAACACCGACCTTTGAAAAAACCATGATAGAAATTGCACTTAAACATAGCCATGGTCGTAAACGCGATGCGGCTATTTTATTAGGCTGGGGCAGAAATACCCTTACGCGTAAAATGCAAGAATTAGATATGAGCCCAGGTCGTCAGCAGGCTTAGATTTATATTGTCTAAATTAAGAAAGCATTAATAAAGAATTTATAAAGAATTAAGTGCTAATAGCTTAACTAGCCTCGCGCCTGAACTTCAACTAACCGGAAGGCGCGATCGGCTGGCGGCCCACACTGACCACTGCTTCTTAACGTATAGTAATTTTCTAAAGCGCCATCACCATCGCTGTCATGTTGCGTTACTCCGCAGCTCACATTAACTTCACAACTACTCATGCCTGCAATTAAAAGTGACCAAGCTGATATAAGCGGTGTAAGCGACGCTGGTGGGTTATTTAAATTACCCGTACAACTGGCAGGATTCACCTCTAACACTTGATTTAAACCGCGCTCAATACCACTTTCTGCAGCCATTAAAGCTCGCATAGAAACTACTTCGCGGGCAATACTCTGCTCACCTTCACTCAATATTTTTTGCATCGCAGCGCCTAACATTGCCACTACCACTAAGACAAATATTGCGACTGGTATAGAAAAGCCTCGCTGCTTAAAAAAAGAAAGCTGCCGGATACAACCGCCATATGTTTTTTTAGTATTCATTGGCTAATCTCATGCCGATAAATAACTCTGTCATTCCCTCGGTAATGCCCAAAGCTCGCTGTATTAACGGGGTTGCTTTCTGTTGTCGAAACATCTTCATCCCAATCAAATCGAAGAAAGTCCTCAACATTAAATCGTATATCAACATTGCCTTCATTATTATTTCCCGGCGCCGATAACGTTACACCACCAACGCCGGCATTAAAGGGACTGCCTATAATACTGCTTATTGATGTTTCACCACTGCTAAGACGCTGCGTATAACTACCGCTTACAAAAGAAAAATCTGTCGCCATATAGCTCGTACAATTATCATCTCGGTTAGGAATAAAGCGCCCTGTCACACCGCTAGCTTGATTAAAATACTGGGCTTGAAAATGCATGGTTAATGGTCGTGTTTCTGGACCGAATCCGTTCTCCAAGAATACTCTACCGTATCGCTGCTGACTTTCACCTAATAAAGCGACATCGTTAATACTGTCATTATCAATGTCAAGATCCAGCGCTTGAATACTAATTCCGTCTGCATCAACGGCTAGGCTACCTATTGAAACTGAATGAGGACCGTTAGCTAACGCTGTGCGATCAATCGACAATGTCGTTTCAATTTCAGCGACCCCTAAGCTCACAGCCATAGAGGGACCCCATAAAAAAGTTGTGTTGTCGTTGATGTCACTGGCAAGAGGTAAACGAGTTGATAACTACTGGCGGGTAACATGAGCGTGCAAGCGGGATGTTTAAGTGCATGTTGCTGACAAAATGTGGTGACAGCTGTAGCAACTGACGCTGCTAAATTCGTTGCAGTATCAGTTTTCTTATCACTATTATCTAAAATAGAAATACTTTGACTGGCAATAATTTGATGGTTTCTGGAGGCGGTGATATCTAGGCACGCAGCCACGCTATCGATCATGACAGCAATACGCTCATCATGTTTATTTGCCTTTCTCTTTTTTGCCCACCACCTGACTGTGCTCAAGAACTATTACCCCAAGAACCTAGCTACCTTTTTCATTAGCTCAATTAGTCTGTTCAACTAATTTAACTAATCCATTTCCGCTATCGGTAACAGCTTATGACAAAGCTTTATCAATATGATTCAAAACAGAAAAACTGGCATTGTTGGCAATTTATTTCGGCAATGAGATAAGTGGTAAGCAAAGCGAATTTATGTAACTCTATGGTCTTATATTTTGCAGCTATCAAACCCTTTCTTTTACATAGCTAACTAACAATAATTGCTAGAAATAACTAAAAACAATTCAAGACAGCTAAAGACAATTCTAGACAACTAAAAACAGCTCCAGACAACAAGAGACAAGACAATTCGCTAATGCCATTAAATATTATTTTGTTTGAGCCAGAGATAGCCCCTAACACGGGTAACATTATTCGCCTTTGCGCCAACACAGGCAGTCATTTACATTTGATTAAACCTTATGGCTTTAGTTGGGATGATAAAAAACTGCGTCGTGCGGGTTTAGATTATGCCGAGTGGGCACATATTAAACATTGGGAGTGTTTTGCAGATTTTGCTGCTGAGCTGACGGATCCTTCGCGCCTGTTTGCACTCACTACAAAGGGCTCTCTTGGGCATCATGAGATTGAATATCAAGAGAATGATAGCTTCTTATTTGGACCAGAAACCCGCGGGCTGCCGGACAGCCTTCTGGATACGCTAGCGCACGAGCAAAAGCTGCGCCTGCCTATGGTGCCGGGTAGTCGTAGTTTGAACTTATCTAATAGTGTAGCGGTGGCAACGTATGAAGCTTGGCGTCAGCTTGGGTTTAAAGGAGTCTAAAGGGGTTGAAAGGAGCTTAGCGGGGTTTAATTGATGTTCAAGCCTTATGCTAAATGGAACAAAATGTTTCTCATGGCTATAAATTTTACATATCCCAATAAAAAACCCGACGGCATTAACCATCGGGTCTCTTGTTTTTCTAGCTTTAACGCTAAGCTGTCTCTTATAAAGAAACAAACCTCAGTCAGCTATAAACCTTCTATCATATAATCAACAGCAGCCTTAACTTCATCATCTGAACAGTTAGGACATAAACCTCTAGCAGGCATCGCACCCTTACCATTAATGGCATTACTGTATAGCAACTCAGTACCTAACGCTAAACGCGCGGTCCAATCGGCAGCAATACCGAATTTTGGTGCTCCGGCAGCGCCAGAAGCGTGACAGGCAAGACAACCTTTGTTGTAAACATCTTCAGCTGAACGTGGACCTGCAGCCGCAACTGTTAATGCTTTGGCGCAATCTTCACCTTCAATGCAGATAGAACCTACCGCATGGATGCGAGACACAATACCGTCTTCAACCGAGCCAGCTTGTAATACAGCAGACGTTAATGTCGCTGCTAACATTGCCATTGCACAGACAATCATTTTAATTTTTTTCACAAAGGTATACTCAATAGTAGAAATCAACCCATCAAGCGTGTGCTGATGGATCTTTAGCGCCAGTAATTATAACGGTTCAAGCCTGAGGGGGAAGCTTGAATTCTGCTGAAATTACACAAACACTAGTCTTTTTTACGGGGTTGATTGCTCGCTGGATCAGTCAAACCGCTAGATGCTGGCCCAGAGGTGAATAATACGCTCTGTTATTTGGCCCTCATCCGTACTGTCTGTTTCGATCAAATAATCTGCATATTGGCGATACAGCGGTACCCGCTCAGCAAATAAGTCATCGAAGGTCTGCGATTCTGGGCAGGCAATGCCTCGCGCACTCCAATTATTGATTCGCTCTGTTAATGTTTCTATGGAGGCATCCAGATAAAATAGCACCGCGCAACTTTGTAAATAATCAATGCCTTTCGCGCCATATATAGCGCTGCCACCAGTAGCAATAATCGTATTCTCAAACTGATGATCTAAGATCGTTTGCTCTTCAATGGCGCGCAAGCGCTCAAAGCCTTGGTTATCAAGAATATGCTGCAAAGAGGTTTGCTGAGTGTGTTCAATTAATTGGTCGGTGTCACAAAAACGCATGCCGAGTTGCTCAGCCAATAATTGGCCGACTGTACTCTTGCCCGCGCCAGGCATTCCAATAAGAGCGATGTTAGTCTTTTTTTTCATACCAGAATAAGGGTGCCAAAAAATTGGTCAGTGATACACATAAGATAGTAGTTACAGCATTTTACAATGGTAACCTATGAAGGATTCAATGCTTAAAAATTCAAATGTTTTTACATTTTTTTTTAATGTTAATAATTATATGAGGCATTACATCAATATGATCTAGCATCAAGGTCCTAGATCATATTATTTTTACAATGACTGAATATCAAATGAAGCTGACATAAGAATTAATCGATGTAATCACTAATGCTTGGGCAAGAACATACTAAGTTACGATCACCATAAACATTATCAATTCTTGATACTGGTGCGAAATATTTATTTTCACGCAAGCTAGTTAATGGATACGCCGCTTCTGAACGAGTATAAGCATGCGCCCAATCATCTGCCGTTAACTGCTCGGCCGTATGGGGTGCATTAATTAATGGATTGTCGTCTAAGGCCCATTCACCGCTGCCCACTTTATCGATCTCAACGCGTATCGCTAACATCGCCTCACAAAAACGATCGACTTCACATAAAGCTTCACTTTCTGTTGGCTCTATCATTAAAGTGCCCGCCACAGGAAACGACATAGTCGGCGCATGAAAACCATAATCAATTAGACGCTTGGCAACATCTTCTACTGCAATGCCCGTCGCATCTTTTATAGGACGTAAATCAATAATACATTCATGGGCAACGAGTCCTTTTCCGCCTGTGTATAAAACAGGAAAAGCATCCGCCAATCTATAAGCAATATAATTAGCACTTAATATAGCGGCTTCAGTTGCACGACGCATACCTGAGGCGCCCATCATGCGTAAGTACATCCAGCTAATAGGCAATATACTTGCTGAGCCAAACGGCGCACTCGATACCTGTGGTGCTTGCAGATTCACTTCAGGTGACGAAGCCATATTCGGTAAGAACGGAGCCAAATGCGATTTAGCGGCAACGGGGCCAACACCTGGACCACCACCACCATGAGGAATACAAAATGTTTTATGCAAATTAAGATGCGACACATCGCCACCAAAATCACCTGGTCCGCATAAACCCACCATCGCATTTAAATTAGCGCCATCAACATAAACCTGACCACCACGTTCATGAATGATTTCCGCCACTTGACGAATCTGTTCTTCAAACACACCGTGAGTCGATGGGTATGTCACCATTAATGCAGCTAAATTATCAGCGTGTAAATCGGCTTTAGTACGAAGGTCATCAATATCGACATTGCCATCACTATCGCAAGCAACGACAACCACTTTCATATTACACATTTGTGCCGACGCAGGATTCGTTCCGTGAGCTGAGCTCGGTATTAAACAAATATTTCTCGCGTCATCACCACGGCTTTTATGATAAGCCGAAATCGCTAATAAACCGGCGAACTCTCCCTGCGACCCAGCGTTAGGCTGCAATGAAACCACATCATAACCCGTGCACTCTGCCAGCATTTCTTCTAGCTCGGCGATCATTTGCTTATAACCTACCACTTGTTCTGGCGGCGCAAATGGATGAGGGCTGCCAAATTCTGACCATGTCACTGGAATCATTTCGCTAGTGGCATTTAATTTCATAGTGCAAGAGCCTAAAGGAATCATAGTGCGATCCAAGGCTAAATCTTTATCAGACAAGCGACGAAGGTAACGTAGCATTTCGGTTTCTGAGTGATAACGTGAAAACACAGGATGACTTAATACGGCATCTTGTCGAAACGGTGAAACACTAAAATCAATAGTCACAGTATCAGCTACCGAAGCATAAGCGCCGTCGCTGTTTCCTGAAAATAATGACCATAGCAATTCAATGTCGGCTGTCGTTGTTTTTTCATCAATAGAAAAACCGATATGTGCATCATCGACTTTACGTAAATTAATTTTTTCATTCTGAGCGCGCGTATAAATAGCCTGTGTTTGATCGGCCGTCTTAATTGTCAGCGTATCAAAAAAGCGTACGTTGCTACGCTCGAAACCACGCTCAGCCAATCCGGCTGCGGCTGTCGCCGTTAAAGAATGAATGCGGCTAGCAATATTACGCAAGCCAACAGGGCCGTGATAACAAACATACATAGAGGCAATAACAGCCAATAACACCTGTGCTGTACAAATGTTAGATGTCGCTTTTTCTCGACGTATATGTTGCTCACGTGTTTGCAGCGCTAAACGATAAGCAGACTTGCCATCAGCGTCAACTGATACGCCTACAAGGCGACCTGGCAATGAACGCTGGTATTTGTTCTTGGTAGACATATAAGCAGCATGCGGCCCACCAAAGCCAACAGGTACGCCGAAGCGCTGCGTGTTACCTACCACGACATCAGCGCCAATAGCACCTGGAGATTGCAATAACACCAAAGCCATAATATCAGCGGCCATAATGACTAACGCTTTTTTCTCATGCGCAGCGACAACAACATTATCAAAGTTAGGAATTTCACCTGAGCAACCGGGGTATTGTAATAACACACCAAAGTAATCACATGCGTCTAAATCAGTTTGTGGATTACCAACAACAATTTCATAGCCCGCCGCATAGGCACGCGTTTTAACCACTTCAATAGTTTGTGGTAAACAATCGGAATCAACAAAAAAGGTATTCGCTTTACTTTTGGCTGAGCGCTTGGCTAAGCCCATGGCTTCAGCAGCAGCACTGCCTTCGTCTAGCATCGAGGCATTAGCGATATCCATGCCGGTTAAATCACAAACCATGGTTTGGAAATTCAGTAGCGCTTCTAAGCGCCCTTGTGAGATCTCTGGCTGGTAAGGCGTATACGCCGTATACCATGCTGGATTTTCAAGAATGTTTCTGAGTATGACGGTTGGCGTAATGGTGTCGTAATAACCTTGCCCAATCATAGAACGGAAAGGTAGATTTTTTTGTGCAATCTCTTTAAGTGCCGCTAATGCATCGGCTTCACTTAATGCATCGGGTAAATTTAACAATTCACTTTTATAAATGCTGGCAGGTACCACATCACGAATAAAGGCATCCATCGATGTATAGCCTAACGCCGTTAACATGGTTTGCGTATCATTACCGGTGGTACCAGCAGATAAACCGACATGGCGATCTTCAAAGTGATCACCTAACAAGGCTAAATCGGCTGCTTGTACAAGAGAAGAATCAGTCACCTCTGTTTTAGCGGCTACAGGCATATCAACGGTTTCTCTTTCGGTATTTAAATTTTCATTACAGATTGCGTCGGTCATAATTCTCTCTTTCACTTATATTTTTTGTCTTATTAATTTCGGTGCTTTTAGCTTTTAACTCTTAATAGTTAGCGCTTAGCCACGTACATAATTCTGTTTTACAAAAGGTAATTTACTTACTGTCATGGGTCGAAGCTTTCCGCGGACTAATGCTTGTACTTTGGTATCGGCGGCCGCATAACTCGCGTCGACATAACCCATCGCAATAGGCTTTTCTAGGCTTGGTGAAAAGCCACCACTGGTCACTATGCCAATTTCATCGCCGTCTTGATTAACAATAACGGTACCTTCACGAATTGGAGCGCGACCATCTATCGATAAACCCACTCGTTTTTTCGGCGCACCATTTTTTAATTGTTCTAATACAATATCGGCACCTGGAAAACCACCTTCTTTCGCCGCTTCTAAGCGTCGACTGCGACTCACACTCCAAGCCAAACCTGCTTCAATGACAGTAGTCTTTTCATTCATATCGTGACCGTAAAGACACAGCCCAGATTCTAATCGTAAAGAATCTCTCGCCCCCAAGCCTATCCATTTTACTGCGTCATCATCAAGAAGAATGTTTGCAATTTTTTCAGCATCGGCATTAGGCATTGAAATTTCAAAACCATCTTCGCCGGTATAACCCGAGCGAGTAATAAAACATTCGACACTACCAATACTTACACTAATGCCATTCATAAATACTAATGACTCAACTGCAGGCGCAAAACGAGCTAACACTTTACAGGCAGCTGGGCCTTGTAAGGCAAGTAAAGCTTTATCGGATTGGTAGCTCACTTCACAGCTACTAAGGTGTTTAGTTAGGTGCGCTATATCTTGTTCTTTGCACGCGGCGTTAACCACTAAAAAGAAAGTGTCTTCGCTTAGTCGCGTAACAATTAAATCATCGAGAATACCGCCGTCATTATTCGTGAATACGGCATAGCTTTGTTGATTAATAGCTAAGGCACCAATATCGACAGGAATAATTTTTTCAAGCTCCACAACGCTGCTTGCACCACTTACGAGCACCTGCCCCATATGCGACACATCGAACAAACCCGCTTGCGTTCGCGTATGTAAATGCTCGGCTATAATGCCTTCGCTGTATTGCACCGGCATTTGATAACCGGCAAATTCGACCATCTTCCCACCTGCGACACAATGCATATTATAACAAGCTGTTTTCATTTCTATAGATCCCACAGGCTTAAAAAAGTGTATTCTAGCGTCTTTAGTACGTATTTGTTAAATTTATAGTTCTGATCTTTGTATAAGGTTTTTAAATATGAGAAATTTATCGATGGACGCCTTAAGGGCATTTATTTCCACCGCTGATCTTGGTGGTGTCACAGCCGCTGCCGATCACCTTGGCCGCTCACAACCGGCCATTAGTCTGCAGATAAAAAAGCTTGAAGAATCACTGAATGCTGAGATTTTTACTCGCTATAACAAGCACTTAAAGCTTTCAGAATCGGGCGGCCGCATTTACGATACCGCTAAACAAATTCTGGCGCTGAATGATCAGCTAACCACTCAATTTAGCCAGCCTGAACTAGCTGGCCAAATACGGTTAGGCATCCCCAGTGAATTTGCCACTACTTTACTGCCAAAAATTTTAGGCCGCTTTTCTCAAGCCTACCCGATGGTTGCCTTAGAAGTATTTAGTGATTTAAGTCGCAATCTGCTTTCTGAACCCCAACGCAGTCAATATGACCTTATTTTGGCGCTGCATGATAAGCCTTCGGCGCGTCGCAAGGGACTCATTAAATCCGACAAGCTTGTGTGGGTTGGCAGCAAAGAACATCGTCATGACCGCCAAGAAGCGTTACCGCTCATACTGGCCCAAGATGGCTGCCTTTATCGTAAACGAGCCCTACTTGCTTTAGATAAAATTAAACAGCCTTGGCGAATTATTCATACCAATCCCGACTTATCGGGTATTCAAGCCGCCATTCGTGAGGGCCTAGGCGTGACAGTTCTCGCCGAGAGTACAGTGCCCGAAGGTTTAGCGATTATTGATCGTTTCGGGAAAAGTGAATCACTGCCGAATCTTGGCAGCATCGATATTAGCTTGCAGTATGAGCGCCGGAGCGTATCAGAGGTCACCGAACGTCTAGCAGGCTATATACAATCGAGCCTTCATTAACAGTAAAAAAGAACAGGCAGAAAAAAGGCGCTTTTTAAGCGCCTTTTTTCTACTCATCAACAAGCTAGTTAACCGGCTAATCAAATGATTTTATTAAGCTACCTATTGTTGCCTTAGCGTCACCAAATAACATGCGCGTATTCTCTTTAAAGAATAATGGGTTATCAATGCCAGCAAAACCGGTGGCCATTGAACGCTTTAATACAAACACTGTGCGAGCTTTATCTGCATTAATCACCGGCATGCCATAAATAGGACTGGATTCAACTTCGCGTGCCGCAGGATTAACGACGTCATTAGCACCAATAACAATGGCAACATCAAAACTGTCCATGCGCGGGTTAACTTGATCCATCTCTAACAACAAGTCATAAGGCACATCGGCCTCGGCAAGCAATACGTTCATGTGCCCAGGCATACGTCCGGCAACAGGATGAATGGCATAAACCACTTCTGCGCCATTTTTTTCTAACATGCCTTGCAACTCTTTAACGGCATGTTGCGCTTGTGCAACGGCCATTCCGTAGCCAGGAATAATAACAACACTCGCTGCAGCCTCTAATACATAGTAAGCATCTTCAGCAGACATAGGCTTAACTTCACCCTGCTCTATTACTGGGCCAGTACTTACTTTGACGGTACCAAACCCTGAAAACAATACATTGGGTAGCGAACGATTCATTGCCTTACACATAATGCTGGTAAGGATAATACCGCTGGCACCTACTAATGAACCAGCAACAATCAATAAGATATTACCAATCGCAAACCCTGCGGCTGCGGCTGCAAGACCAGAAAAACTATTGAGTAAAGAAATAACCACCGGCATATCGGCACCACCAATCGGCAGTACAAACATAACGCCTAACACCAGCGATAAACCAACAGCTAAGTAAAGCCAGTTGTCGTTAGCAGAGTCTTGAAAAAACAATGCAGCACAAACCAACACCGCTATTAAAATACCGCTATTAACAATACGCTGACCCGAGTAGACAAATGCTCGCCCTGAAATTTTCTCACTGAGCTTGCCATAAGCCAATAACGAACCCGTAAAAGTTAGGCCACCAATTAATATGGATAAGAAAATAGTGACCAAGCTGAAGTTATCAACGGCTACGCCACTGCTCATAGCTTTAACTAAGGCAACCGAAAGTGCTGCCCAACCAACAAATAAACTGGCAAGGCCACCAAAGCCATTAAACAACGCAACCATTTCTGGCATCGAAGTCATTGCTACTTTTCTTGAAACAACGGCACCTACGAGCGCGCCCACAACAACACCAACAGCAATTAATTCAAAGCTAAGAATTTGCTGATTGCCTAAAGTGACCACAACAGCAATGAGCATACCTACAGCTGAAATGAGATTGCCTTTTCTTGCTGTCGCTGGCGAGCCTAAGAATTTTAGACCGACAATAAATAAAACGGCTGCAACAACGTAGACTAAATTAATTAACGTGTTATCTATATTCATTTGCCGTTACCGCCTTCTTTCTTTTTAAACATGGCTAGCATGCGATCTGTCACCATGTACCCACCCACTACATTAATTGTTGCGAATGCTACGGCTAACACACCTAATATGCTGGCAAATTCATTGCTGGTAGAGCCTGCAGAAACTAATGCACCTACTAGCGTAATACCTGAAATGGCGTTCGAACCTGACATCAACGGTGTATGTAATGTTGATGGCACTTTATTGATTAATTCAACACCCAGAAAAATGGCGAGAACAAATACAAAGATGAGAATAATAATTTCCATGCTTACTTGTCTCCAGAGCGAATATTAGCAATGGTCTCATTAACGATTTCATTGCCATGCGTAATCACACAACCAATTAAATCATTCTCGAAATCCAATACAACGTTTTTAGCTTCCGCATCCCAAAACTCACTCACTAAACTGAGTAAATTACTGGAATACATTTGCGAGGCATCGCGTGGCACTGAGTTAGGCCAGTTGCCTGTGCCAACAATTTTTACACCGTTAAGCTCAACAATTTTTCCCGGCTCTGAACCTTCAACATTGCCACCTGTTTCTGCCGCCATATCAATGACAACACTACCCGCTCGCATACCTTCGACAAATTCGCGCGGCACAATAACCGGCGGCTTACGACCAAATACTTGCGCAGTGGTAATCACTACATCTGAAGCGGCAATCACATCTTTCTGTGCATCACGCTGTATTTGCAATTGCTCTGGCGTTAATGCTTTTGCATAACCGTCTTTTGTTGAGCCAGTTTCACCAAGATCAATTTCTAGAAATTTAGCGCCAACAGAATGTACCTGCTCAGCAACTTCTGAACGCGTATCAAAGGCAGTAACTTGCGCACCTAGGCGCTTGGCCGTGGCGATGGCTTGCAAGCCAGCAACACCTGCACCAATAACAAATACCTTGGCTGGCTTAAGCGTGCCAGCAGGCGTCATCATCATCGGTAAAATAGAAGGCAGATAATTAGCCGCCTGCATAACCATGACATAGCCTGCTAAGTTAGCTTGCGAACTCAAGGCATCCATTTTTTGAGAGCGCGTGCTACGCGGAATCATTTCCATACTGATAGCGCTAATATTTTTAGCTTTTAACGCATCAATTAAGGCGTGCTCATTAAAGGGATCAAGAAAGCTAACATGGATGCTGCCCGACTTGAGTAATTCAACATCGGCTAAATCAGGCTTGCGTACCCGCAACACTAAATCAGCAGCACCGAGTAAGGCGACTCTATCGGCTGAGAGGCTAGCACCTGCTGCTTCGTAATCGTTGTCGGCAAAGCCGGCACCAATACCGGCTCCGGCTTCAACGCTCACTTGGGCGCCCATTTTGACGAGTTTTTTGACCGAATCGGGCACCAGCGCTGTTCGCTGTTCACCTTCGGCTGTTTCTTTAGGAATGGCTATAAGCATAAAGTTATCGATTCTTTTGTTGGCAGAATAATATTGAGAAAACGTATACCTTGATTGAGTTGCTAATTTATAGACAACTCATTATTCGTCATTCGAATTAACCATTAATAACATGATGTTATGTACGGTGATTTTGCTCCTTATAATTGCCTAAGCAACCAAAGACCGAATATCTTATACGGCGATTGATACCTTGGCCAGAGTCAATTAATTCAAAAGACGCTCCAAGATGTAAAAATCAATCACTTAGCCTTAGATATAAGAAAGCTCTATAGTTCATATAGTTATGGATGATTATTTTAGAGGGAGATTACCACTCTAGCCGAGTGATTTTCACCTCATTGCCGAGAGTTAATCGAATGAGGTGAAATGGAAGGGGGATAGGGAAATAAGCTGTGGGGCGTTAACTATTCTTCTTCAAGCAGACGGCGGTCACCTTTACGGCGCTCTTTACCAACAGTGTCGTCAGCACCAACATTTTTCTTTCTACGGTCATTGCCACCGGCTCGTTCTTCAAGGGCTTCATCAAGTTGCTCAAAAAGACTTAAATCTAATTCTTTTTCATCACCCATGGTTTGTCACTCCTGCATTTTATCTGACTATTATTTGGCTGCTTTTATGGAAAGTGCGACTATTTAGGCACTCCTAAGCAATCGCTTTTAAGTGTAGACCATATTTAACGACTTGCTATTATTTGAGCAAGAAAATATCGCCTTTAAACATAACTTTTACACCCTTTAAACACTTCTTTCTATTAAGCGTATCTAACTATTCTCATCTGCAACATTGCAACGATCTCGCCCTTGCTGCTTAGCCTCATACATGGCTTTATCGGCACGTGAAAACAGTGTTCGCGCATCGTCACCTTCGAAAATTTGCGCAATACCTATCGAAATAGTGACTTTTAATGGCTTCGATTTAAAGTGGAATGGACAATCACGAACCTGCACACAAATAGCATTCATTAAGGTAAGCGCCGCTTTAGCATCTGTTTCTGGCAGCAGAATAACGAACTCCTCGCCCCCATAACGGGCAATAAAATCTGCTAACCGCAGGCGATGCTGCATGGTTTTAGCCAATACTTTTAAGACTTTATCGCCCGCTAAATGCCCATAGGTATCATTAACCTGCTTAAAATAGTCTACATCGGCCACGACTAAGCAGAACTTTGAGCCGTAACGTCTTGCTCGCTCTAGCTCAATCGCAATGCGTCGCTCGTAAGCTTCTCGATTAGGTAATTTGGTCAGTACATCACGCTCACTGCGTCGCTGCTGTACTTCAACCTCAGCTTGGGCTCTAGCGGCTTCTCGCTCTAGCGCCTGAATTTGATGCTTCAAAACGTCGCGCTCAGTCTCATACTCTAATTGCTGCTCAAGTCGGTCAAGCTTAAATTGATCTAATTGACTAAAAATAGATGCCAGATGCGATTTAACGGACCCTTGCAGAGAGACTAAAGAGCTCGCATTATCAATATCTCCGGCAAATGATGCGATATCTTGTCGAACGGCTTTATCAAAGGCTTCGCCGCCATCTAAAATAGTCTTTGTTATATCGCCGACGCCATTAACGCCATCGCATAAAGTGCTTAGCTGATCATTGAGGCTTTGTAAAAATAATTCAAATTCATGCTGATCGTTATCTAGCGTTGCAATAACAACAATACTGAGCTGCTCTAATAATTCGGCTAACTCCGTCCAGCCTAATCCTGCGCTCAATAATTGTTGCGCTTTTTTTAGGGCATTCTCGGTAGAAGCAAGCGGTCGAATTTGAACCAATATATCGGCTAATATGCCTTCTATAACTTCAACAATAGCGGGGTCTGGAGACTGACTAACAGATGAATCAGAAGCGTCGCTATCATTGCTTCCTAACTTACTCAGCACTAAAGCTTGCAGCTGAGAAAACTTAATGGGCAGTAATTCTTGTTGCGCCGGATTATTAATTCCCTGACGTGAATCACGTACAAAAGCAGCTAACTGCTTACGGATTTCAAACGGCGGGTTAAGAAGCAATAATTGGGCAATACCATCACTAAAGCCTTGTAGCTGTTGCTCTGCTCTATGCCGTCTAATATCGGCCATACCATTAGCCGAGCTTTCTAACTGTGCGACTAACTCAGAACTAATTGCCCCGTCATTACCCTGCATTTGAATACGCAGTTCATCAATAATTCGGTCCAAACTGTCATCTTGACCTTCTGCAGCCAACGATAAATAGCCTAAGGAATCATCTAAAGAGTGCCGTAATTGATTTAAGACCTGTTCTTTTTTATCTAACACAGACTGTAATGTCTGTATTTTTTGCTTGGGATTTCCTTTGAAAAAAATCATAAAAATCCTGTTATGCCTTTAGCTTTATTTTATTAACATTATCTATTGAACAAGAAGCGACCAAAGCAGTACTGGTACTGGGTGATGCTCGCTTTTATTCATTAACTGTTTGTTCATGGCTCTTACTAACGAGCACTTGATGTTTAGAGTATAGAAGCAATTTCAAAATCTAAAAGCCAAAAAAAACCGCTGAAATCAGCGGTTTTTTTAAATCAAATTTTCGAGCTACTTATCTTCGAACTACTTACTTGTTCGCTCAAGCTCAACAAGGTAATTAACCACATCAAGCATGCCCGCCTGGCTGCCTGCCATGCGCGAACTAATACGATACTTACCATTCACGACCATTTCTGGTGTGCCTTGAATAAGATAGTTCTTACGTGTTCGTTTTTCACCCTGCGATACTTTACTCATAATACCAAAGGCATTCACTTTCTTACTAAAGTCTTCTTTATTAACACCATACTTAGCAAAGACTTCGGCAAACTTATCTTGATCAGCCAGCTTTGGACTCACCGCTAATAACGCAAAAATTTCATTATGAAATTCGCGCGGCAAGTTAAAGGCTTCGGCCGTGTAATACACATTGGCGTGTAAACGCATAAAGTCACGCCATACAGCAGGGGTTTTCGCAAAGATCACATCATCGGCAATGGTCTCTTTCCATTTAGCTAATAACGGCTCTATTGCATAGCAATGAGAACAGCCATACCAAAAAACCTCCATCACTTCTATTTTGTTAGGATCCAATGTTCTAGCTGGATTAGGCAGTACTTCATAGTGCGTTCCCGCTTGGTACTTCGCTTCTACGGCTGCATCTTCAGCACACGCAGATTGAGTAAAAACTAATGTCGGCATTAATAGTAAGAGTGCTGCCATGCGGCGTACTGTTGTCATTGCTTGCTATCCTTCTTTAACATTGGTTCAACCGCTATGGCTGGTTATAAGCTAATTTGACCACCCGCTAGATGATCGATTTTTTTCTAAGACCAGCCACATAGCTAGCAACCGCTTGGATTTCGTTCTCATTCATTCGTTCCGCTATGCCTCGCATAACCATACTTTGGCCATCATTATTACGAGTGCCTACTGAAAAATAACGTAATTGCGTTGCGAGATAATCAGCATGTTGGCCAGCAATCATTGGGAATCCGGCTGGTGCATTACCCGCGCCCGCTGGTCCGTGACAACCTGTACATGAAGGAATGCCGCGCTCATGATTACCATTTCGGTAAATCTCTTCGCCTAACTCAACCCATTTGGCTTCAGAAGCCCCTTGAGTTTGGGTTTGACTCGCATAATAAGCCGCGATATCGGCTAAATCAGCATCATTGAAGTTATCGAGCTGACCAACCATCATCGCAATCTCACGATCCCCACGTTGCACGTCTTTTAATTGCTTATAAAGGTACTTTTCGCCTTGCCCAGCCAGTTTCGGGTTAGAAGGTATTTGGCTATTGCCGTCATTACCATGGCAAGCGCCACAGCTAGCTACTTTATTCTTACCCGCGCTAGCATTTCCGCCTGCCTGCGCCACAGTGGCTAATGAGAGGCCCAGTAAGACCACAAAAAAAGCGTTAGAGAAGTGTTTCATTTTATCTTCCAAAGTTTGATCTATTGATGAATTATCGTAAATTCGATACTGTAAATCGCCTGCACTAGGCGACTTATTACTAAAACGGCCAGCATTCTACCATCGACATCTATTTATAGGTCCAGATATTTTGCTGTGCATATTGCTAAACATTTGAGCAATCCACTCATTCCAACTCGTTATTTTAGTATGGCACCCTTATTAAATACGCCATAAATGGCAATCTGCAATACACTGGCCGCCTAGAAAGCAGCTTCTTATAGGTATAATAGCTATGTTTTTGAATAAGCTATACGATAAGCCGCGTTCTAATATACCCATTAGGTAGCCAGCTACACACTACATTTATTAAGCAATACAATAATTTGATGACCATTATGACTGATGACTCTCGACTCTCAGAAATTGAGCTACAAAAATACTTCCAATCGGCTGCTTTTACTCAAAGTGCTGCAAAACTGCCCCAATGCCCTACCGATCACGGCCATGAAGTCGCTTTTGCTGGTCGCTCTAATGCGGGTAAATCGAGTGCCATCAATCGTATTACCGGACAAAAAAAGCTCGCTCGTATTAGTAAAACCCCAGGCAGAACACAGCTTATTAACTTTTTTGGCCTGCGAGATGAACAACGATTAGTTGATTTGCCCGGCTACGGCTATGCAAAAGTCGCACTGGCACAAAAACTAGAATGGCAAAAACATTTAGAACATTACTTAGAAAAACGCGCATCACTTACCGGCCTAGTGCTAGTAATGGATGTGCGACGACCACTGCAACCCTTTGATACAGTGATGCTCGACTGGGTTAAGCAGTACCAAATTCAATGTCATATTTTAATTACGAAAGCCGACAAGTTGAAACGAGGACCCGCTATGCAGGCCTTATTTCAAGTCGAAAAAAGTGTTGAAGACCAGCCACATATTAGCGCCCAATTGTTTTCGGCTACCAATGGAACTGGCTTAGCACAAGCGCAAGATAAGCTTTATGGTTGGCTGCATCAGCCAGAAATTACATAGGGCTAAGCTTTTATTAGTCTAGGCCCGCACTCATATTTAAGAGCATATAAATGGCACATTAAGCACCGGCGCTACAAACCTTAAAGTAGCACCGGTCTTAAATTATTCGCTTTACTGATTGGATATTGGTGTTACGAATACTTCTACTCGACGATTCAATGCGCGCCCAGCTTCTGTCGCATTCGATTCACGCGGCTCATATTCGCCACGGCCTGATGAACTCAAATTAGCACTCGATACTCCATGGCTCGCTAAGTAAGCGCTCACCGACGCTGCACGACGCTCGGATAATGCTTGGTTATAACTTTCAGAACCTGTTGAATCTGTATGGCCAACGACTTCCCCTTTTGATTGATACTTTTGCATCACATCGGCCACTTTATTAAGGCTAGTGGAAAACGAAGATTTAATATCGGCACGATTAAGATCAAAAGTCACTTCGTTATCAAAGGTCAGTTTAAGTAAATCTTCACGCACACGCTCAATTTCTATATCTGAGCGGCGCTGCTCAGCCGCTAAGGCATCACGAAACGCCTGCTCTTGCTTGTCCATATGGTTGCCAATGCTTGCACCTGTTGCCGCGCCAGCAATCGCACCTAATATCATGCCTTTATCTCGATTACCGTCGTCGTCGAGCTGGCCACCCACAATAGCACCCGCTACGGCACCCATAATGGCGCCCATTTTTGCATTGCTTCTATCGGTCGTTGTATTACCCGAACCCGCTGGCTGGGCTGCACAGCCTAATAAAGCCGTACTGAGAATGATTGGTAAAATTAATTTCATGTTATCTCCTTGAGCAGTTTTAAATCGTTATTAATAAAAGACCGAATGAACCTTCGACACATAATATGCAGAACTACACCGTTAATGTACCGTAACTTTTTGCACAAAATAATCTACCTTCCGCACAAAACTAAAAAAAGTCTTATTTGTAAAACAATAAGTTAGCGCCTAATAAGCCATTTTGTAGAAAAATCTTTAGCCGATTTCTTGCAAAACCACTGTATGGGTATACACTGTTTAAGTATACAGTGATTGTTGCGAAGTTAATGTTCGAGCTTGTAATCCAAACAACAGATTATTAAGTAATTAGTTATTAGAAGGTTAGCTATTAAGTATCTACTTTCTAAGTAACTACTTATTAAATGATTAACTATTAAGTAACTAGTTATTAAATGATTAGCGATTCAAGATCAAATAAATCGCTTTGAAAAGATCACTATTTAAACCAGACATTTTACATTCAGCCATTAATAAATTTAGGTAACTCATGATGCTATCAACACTTATAAAAACCATCATCAATAAAACTCATCATCGCGGCTTAAAAAGTGGCTCAAGTATAAGTAATCGCCTTACACAAATTCGTCAGCAGAATTCATTAGCAGCTCATGGCTTCGTTAGTGGCAAATGCCAATCTGTCAGTTATGAAGCATTTAGACATTGCCTAAGTGATATCGCCACACCATTGGTTTGCAGTAAAAAAGGCACTACCTTTATTTTTAACCAACAACAAAAAGTATGTGCATTAATTAAGCCGCCTTACTTTGATGCTCGTGGCCAATGCCAACCAGTGCGTTACTTTTTAGCCGAGGGTGTACAGCTGTCTGCTTTCTCATCATTACGACGTATTGAATTACCACGTTTGCTTTGGCAGGCTAAATCACAAAGCGCCATGCAAGGATTACTCAAAAGCATTAAACATTTACTAGCTCCATCAAATAGTCAGTCTAGAGTCATGAGTAAACGAAAATCACCCGTATGGACTAGCATGCGCCTAACCGCATAGTTCATTTTATAGACCGCTAACTTAGTTTAATTAATGAAAACGGATTATTTAAGACCCGCTTCAAGTACAACTTCCCCTCAGATACGCAAGGATGCGCCTCTTAAATTAAAATCCTGTAACATCCTCACACTTTTTAGCTGTCATATCTGCGAAACATTTAGACCTCTACTAGGCTCTAATAAATAGAGACAAAAAAGCTCGGCAATCAATATGTGCTTAGTCTCTTTTTAGCTCAGCTTTCATTTATTGATTAGAGGTCAGATTTACTGCTATGAGTATTCAGTCGTTACCTAAAACAGATCAAGATGATGCACCTAAAGTATCGAATCGTCAGCATTTGAAAAACTGCTTTGCCATTAAGAACGGTCGTTGGTTTGTCACCAATAAGCGAAACGAACAAGCTGGGCCTTTTAATGATAAATCAGAAGCACAAATGGCACTTCTTTATTATGTAGGTCGTACTTGCTGGCCCAGTGCTAAGCAACTAAGAGAATTTATTCGTTTCGGTCGCTAAAGCTCCAAATAATTAGCATCCTTAATTAATACGCATAGAAGCCATTAGTGGCTTCTATTGCCAACTTCCCCGTCAAATAACACCTTGCCTGAATTTCTCTATATCCCGACCATCGAGTCAAAGACCATTAATCCTGTGACGCAATGATCTTATCGACGCTCAATATGCGTATAATGGTTATATAAGTTGTAACCAACAGCCATTAAATAAGACACGATTTGCATGAACAATTCTCAAAATATAGATTGGCATAACATCGATACCGTATTGTTTGATATGGACGGTACATTGCTGGATCTTCATTATGATAATTATTTTTGGCTACACTATTTGCCTGAGCAATATGCTTTATTAAAACACTGCCCTATTGATGAAGCTCGCGAACAACTAAAAGATAAAATTCGAGGCCAATTAGGCACGCTTAATTTTTACTGTATTGATTATTGGATCGATGAGCTTGAAATCGATATTATTGCCTTAAAGCATGAAGTGAAAAATCGTATTAAATTTCTACCTCATGCCGAAGCACTTTTATCCGCCATTAATGCATTGCCGGTTCAATCCTTAATTGTGACCAACGCGCATCGTAAAACGCTTGCCGTTAAAGATG
>Ga0209712_10000998_pt1 | contig 24394 bp, 19 predicted proteins | sample ArcOceMetagenome_FD_187443 | JGI IMG/M metagenome (GOLD analysis project Ga0209712, IMG submission 187443) | Marine eukaryotic phytoplankton communities from Arctic Ocean - Arctic Ocean - Greenland ARC118M Metagenome (SPAdes) (version 2) | ecosystem: Environmental > Aquatic > Marine > Oceanic...
TATTTAGCTTTATTATTTAGCTTTATTGTTTCGCTTCATTAATTTAAGCCAGAGCCATTAGCTCTGTTATTATCCATAAAGGCTCCAACATGACACAAACTCAAATCGTTACTTTTGCTCAAGCGGGCGGCCCTGAGGTTATGGCGCTGACTGAAAAAACACTTTCCGCCCCCAGTGCTGGCGAAGTCAGTATTAAGCAAGAAGCCATTGGGGTAAATTACATTGATGTGTATAAACGCAGTGGTGTTTATCCCACCCAATTTCCATCTGGGTTAGGCTTTGATGCTGCAGGGGTAGTCATTGCAGTGGGAGAAGGTGTAACTCACGTGAAACTGGGCGAACGTGTGGCGTATGCTGCCCCCTCACAAGAATCTTATGCCAGCCATCGAACCCTAAACGCGGCTCAAGTTTGTCCTTTGCCCGATAATATTTCTTTTGAACAAGCCGCCGCTATTATGCTCAAAGGTTTGACCACCCAATACTTGTTTGAGCAAACCACACCTTTGCAAGCTGGTGATACGGTATTATTCCACGCCGCCGCAGGGGGGGTTGGCTTACTCGCCTGCCAGTGGGCGGCCGCTAAGGGTTTGACCCTGATAGGCACGGCGGGATCAGACGAAAAATGTGCACTTGCATTAGCTAATGGTGCAACCCACTGCATTAATTATACGCGTGAAGATTTTTCCAAAAAAGTACAAGAATTAACCCATGGTAAAGGTGTGGACGTCGTCATGGATTCTGTGGGTGCATCCACCTTTGAAGGGTCTCTAAACTCACTCAAACCCTTTGGCATGATGATCACCTTTGGTAATGCCTCGGGTAAAGTTCCACCAGTCGATGTGGGAATTCTTGCTGCCAAGGGTTCTTTAAAATTAACCCGTCCCACAGTTGCAACCTACGTTGCTGATTTTGATCGGTGCCAAAAAATGGCTAAGCACCTATTTGAGATGGTAAGTTCGGGGGCCATTAAAGTTCACATAGGTAACGTCTACCCCATGGCTAATGCAGCCCAAGCCCATATTGATTTAGAAAGTCGTCTAACCACTGGTTCTAGTATTTTAATCCCTTAAAGTTTTGGGCTGCCCTTCAATGTTAAAAGGTAGCCCAATACATTACTCCAACAGTTGCAAAGCCTTAACGCCCTAACCTAACAAGACCAGAAGCGAGTCCTACAGCAGAGGCCACGCCATCAATGACCGGAACATTATGGGTTTGCGATAACTGACTAGCAAGATCTGCCATACCCGCGCAACCAAGCACTAGAGCACCGGGTTGTTCTTCACGTAAGGAACATGCCATTTCATTAGAAATTTTATCTCTGGCACTACTGCCATCAATTTCCAGATCCAGCACTTCAACTTCACTCGCCCTTACCTTAAGGCAGGCAGACTCTAGACCATAATCCCTAAGGTTCTCTTCAATCACGGGCACAGATATAGCCAGTGTGGTGACTACAGAAAACTTAGCACCCAGTAGCATTGCGACATGAAAAGCCGCCTCACCTATGCCAATAGTGGGCACACCACTCAGTCTGCGCGCCTCCGCAAGACCCGTATCATCAAAGCAAGCCAAAATAATGGCATCAAAACCATCATCACGCCCTTTAGCCACCTCTTCCAACATCCCCGGCAGTGCCGCTAGGCCATCTTCTGGTCCTTGGATAGATGCGGGGCCAGTTTTAGGGTTACGGGCCACAATATCAACATCGGGGGCCGCCACTTGTCGCGCCACCTCGCCAATTTTATCGGTCATAGATGATGTTGTATTTGGATTAATTAACAATATTCTAATATTTTTTTTGTTCACGAAACTTCCCCACCCAAATAGAGAGCTTTAATACGGTCATCCGCTAGTAAGTCCTTAGACAAACCACTAAGCGCCACGGAACCTGTAGCCATGGCATAAGCACGATGAGATATTCGCAAAGCCATACGTGAGTTCTGTTCTACCAGCAGTACTGATACTTTTTCATCTCGGTTTATGTCAACTATCGACTGAGCAATGTTCTGCACTAATTTAGGCGCAATCCCCAATGATGGCTCATCCAGCAAAAGTAGCCGAGGTTTTGCCATCAGTGCTCGACCAATAACCAACATTTGCTGCTCACCGCCACTGAGCGTGCCTGCACTTTGAGCGTACCTTTCTTTAAGCCTTGGGAACCGGCCCAGCACCATTTCTAATGTCTGAGCAATACCGACCTTATCTTTACGACTAAATGCGCCCATCATTAAATTGTCTTTAATTGACATAAAGGGAAATACCCTCCGACCCTCAGGTACCATGGCAATGCCCATCTCTACGATCTTATCTGGCTTTGTGCCGTCAATGCGCTGACCTAAATACTCAATAGAACCTTGTCTAAGCCCCTGCAAGCCTGTTATAGCTCGCAATATTGATGACTTACCAGCACCATTGGCTCCGATTAAGGCCACAGTTTCTCCCTCATCTATGTTAATTGACACCCCTTTGAGGGCGTAGACATGGTCATAGTAGAGTTCAACATTTTCAAATTTTAATAATGCGGTCATGGTTAAAGCCCAATTGAGTCGTCTTCGCTGCCTAAATAGGCTTCGATGACTTGTTCATTTTGCTGTATTTGTTGTGGCGTTCCCTCAGCTATTTTTTCGCCAAAATTAAGCACCACAATACGATCTGAAATCTTCATTACAGCGGGCATGTCATGTTCTACTAACAACACAGTCACACCACGGTCACGCACACCACTAACGAGTTCTACGGTACGCATGGTTTCATCATGATTCATGCCAGCAAAAGGTTCATCCAATAGCAGTATTTTAGGATCAGTGGCTAAGCCAATGGCAATTCCCAGTGCGCGTAAATGCCCTTGGGGAAGAGTACTAGCCAGTTCGCCTGAGATTTCACTTAAATTAAGAAACTCAAGTATTTCATCAGCTGAGCGACGAAACTCGGTTTCATCTATATGGGCTCTGCGTGAGCCCATATAAAAACCAAGGAGGTTGGTTTTTGATCGCAAATGATGGGCAATGACCACATTCTCTCGCACAGTCATACTTTTAAAGATGGTGGTTTCTTGAAAAGTACGAACTACGCCTCTTCGAGCCACAATATGCGGCGCTAGGTTAGAAATACGTTCGCCTTTAAACAGCACTTCTCCAGATGTGGTGCGTAAAAATGATGAAATCATCTTAAAAAGTGTCGACTTACCAGCCCCGTTTGGGCCAATCACAGAGAGTATTTCTTTTTCTTGCACAGCGAATGAAATATCTTTATTCGCCGTCAATCCACCAAATTTTTTGGTGACACTTTTGACCTCTAGTAAGGCACTCATTTTTTCTCCTTGTTCCATTTGAACAAACGAAGGCTTAACAGACCATTAGGTACCGTTAGCATTAGAAGAATCAAAATAGACGAATAAATGAGCAGTTGAAACTTGCCCGTTTGAAACAGTAAGTCCCAGCCAAAATAAATCACGACGGTGCCCAACATGGGACCAAAGACATAACCCAGCCCCCCAACAAACACATTAAGCATAAAGTTAATGGAGTCGGCTACCTGAAAGCTGGTGGGATAAATAGACTGTGAAATTGCTACAAAAATCGACCCACCAACACCCCCAAGAAATGATGAGATCGCATAAGCGGTAATCCGCAAGGTGGTAATGTTAACACCAATGGATGATGCTAATTCTTCGTTTTGCTGCAGGGATCTGCACAAGTGTCCCATGCGAGAATTAACCAAGCGATACATGCCCGCAAAGCAGATCACCATCAGCGTCACCGCTAGGTAATAGAATGCCAGCTTCACATTTTCTAAGGTAGAAAAATCTGGAATAATGGTCATCCCAAAAACAGACAATTCTCCCGGTAATGGTATGGATACAATACCCTTCGCACCATTGGTTATGGGTAATGCCAATGCCGTCAACTTTGCAACCTCAGTCAGTACAAGGGTAATCATGGCAAAATAGACGCCCTTCAAGCGCAGTATTGGCAAGCCAATCAGCACACTCAAAACCGCACAAAAAAGCCCTGCTAAGGGGATGGTTAGCCAGAAAGAAACCTCATACTGGGTCACCAATACTGCAGACAGATAACCACCAGCAAGGGCATACGCACCTTGCCCAATATTAATACGGCCAATATAAAATGTTAGCCAAACACCTGCACTAGCAATGGAAAGCAACGCAACGGAAGTGAGGGTGTAATAAAAATCCCACCGACCTGACACCTCAATAAGCCAAGGTACGAGCACAAAAACGCCAATGAAGAAAATCACAACTGCTAAAAATCTTGATGTTAGTAACATTGCTCTAACCCCATGGTTTGCCCATCAAACCTTGCGGCCGGATAGACAGAAAAATCATCAAAGAGACAAAAATTACCAGATACGTCAAGTCACCATAAGCAACTAATACAGTCAGGCCAATGGACTCAAGCATACCCAAAATAAAGCCACCCGCAATCGCTCCTGAAATCACGCCTGCCCCACCAATCATAACCATCATAAATGCCTTAATCGAAACCGGCCCACCAATGCCTGAGTTAACCCCAACAATAGACACTAGCAATCCACCCGCAACACCAGCCAGCATCGCTCCTAGAGCAAAGCCAATCATTGAATAGCGGTCAACATTAACCCCCATTAACTGTGCCGCAATTCTGTCCTGAGCTAAGGCCCGCATCGCCCGACCAGGCTTTGAATACTGCATAAAAAGTATAAATGCAACAATAGCTGAGCCCGCTAGAGCAGCGATCAATATTCTGTCATAGGGCATGATGACGACAAAATCTAAGTTCATCACACCATCCAATATTTTGGGAACCCCACGCTGCTTTTCACCAAACAGTAAGAGAATAATAGCGTCTAAGAAGAATGCGATCGCAGCAGCCAACAACATCGTACTTTCTTCCCGCACCGATTTTCGTATGACGGGTCTAAATAGAAATTTTTCAATCACCGCGCCAACCAAACCTAGGGTGACTCCCGACGCAACAATCGCGACAAAGAATGGCAAGCCTAATTTGCCATAAATAATATAGGTGATAAAACCCCCTACAACATACAACTGCCCGTGGGCAAAATTGAGTACATTCATGAGAGCGAAGATTAAGGTTAACCCCAGAGCAATTAACGCGTATTGCATCCCAAGATACAGCCCATTAACAAGAACCTGTTCCATAACAATATTTTCGCTAGACACCCAGGGCAGAGCCCTGGGATAGGATATTAATTCAATGCATCGAAGTTAATCGACCTCAGCAATGAATAAGGTTTCAAACTTGCCTTCATTGTAAACGTTAACAACGAGAGGGATTGATAGCTGACGGCGCTGGCCAAAAGAAGACATGCCAACGTACCTAAGCACTTGATCACCTTTGAGGTATTGATTGGGTGCACTGAAGGTATCCATGGTTTTCTTAAACTCATCAACATTATTGATTGCCGCCGGATTGGCTTTGAGCGTCTCTACAATGTATTCAAGCGCATAAACCTTGGTATTTGACTCATCATTATACTCACCAAACATTTCTGTGTAACGAGCGATGAAGGCCTCCATGTTTTTGGTACGAATAGTAGGCGTTGAAGCACCACCTACAGATATAAACCCATTAGCAAGACTACCAGCACCTTCTTGCAACACTTGTGCGTCCTGACCTGTTTCTGTTGAGATCAAACCTTTAAAGCCCAATTCCCGTGCGGAACGAATAATTTGTGGCGCATTGGCTGGAGCAACTCCCGACAACACCAAAAGATCAGGCTGAAGCTTCACTATGGGGATAATAACGGGCGAAAAGTCTGTCGTATCGACCTGATACGTTACCGTTTTTGAAACCACTTTTAACCCAAGTGCTTCGGCAGCAGCTACACCACTTTCTCGCTGAGTTAGAGGATCAGATTCATTAGCAGCGATAAATGCGACTGTATTCACGCCGTTGTTATCTTTTAAGAATTTGTATATTGCAGGCCCAGACTGATAGTTCGCCACCATACCCAGTACCGCGTTAGAGGCTGGCTTTTGATAAAGTGATTTTGGGAATGCATAAGGAAAATAGATAATGCCATTTTGTTCAGCCACAGGGCGAACCGCTGCTGCACCATCATCAACATTGGGGCCCACTACATAATGGATGTTCTCTTGTGCCATTTTCTCCATGCCCGCAATCGCCCGTTTAGGGTCTTTTTGGTCATCAAATGAAACAATTTCGAGGTCATAAGTAATACTACCTATTTTTACACCACCGTTGTCATTAATAATAGCCGCACCTGCTTCCATGGAGCGTTGGTTAGAAATACCCCACGATGCTGCAGGTCCGCTGGTCACGCCAACAAAACCAATCTTAAGTACCTCATTAGCTGCCAAGGTAATGGGCGAGTGGGCACTTGTTAAAGCCAAGGCCGCTGTCATCAGCGAGGCCTTTAAGAACGTTATTCTTTTCATCATATGCTCCCAATATTTTCAAAATCCTTAAGCACCTAATGCGCCTAAGTGAGTCAAATGCAAATGCTAACTGGCACCAACTTTAATTCACATTACAATTGTTAACAATTATTGTCAAATTGTTAGTAATCTTTGCCAACAATTTTTACGAACACTTATTTAAATTAAAGTCACCTGTTTTTTCCACACCAAAAGGATTCGATCATAAAAGTACTGACTCTTAAAATCATGAGAGCGAAGATTAGGGTAACCCCAGAGCAATTAACGCGTATTGCATCCCAAGATACAGCCCATTAACAAGAACCTGTTCCATAACAATATTTTCGCTAGACACCCAGGGCAGAGCCCTGGGATAGGATATTAATTCAATGCATCGAAGTTAATCGACCTCAGCAATGAATAAGGTTTCAAACTTGCCTTCATTGTAAACGTTAACAACGAGAGGGATTGATAGCTGACGGCGCTGGCCAAAAGAAGACATGCCAACGTACCTAAGCACTTGATCACCTTTGAGGTATTGATTGGGTGCACTGAAGGTATCCATGGTTTTCTTAAACTCATCAACATTATTGATTGCCGCCGGATTGGCTTTGAGCGTCTCTACAATGTATTCAAGCGCATAAACCTTGGTATTTGACTCATCATTATACTCACCAAACATTTCTGTGTAACGAGCGATGAAGGCCTCCATGTTTTTGGTACGAATAGTAGGCGTTGAAGCACCACCTACAGATATAAACCCATTAGCAAGACTACCAGCACCTTCTTGCAACACTTGTGCGTCCTGACCTGTTTCTGTTGAGATCAAACCTTTAAAGCCCAATTCCCGTGCGGAACGAATAATTTGTGGCGCATTGGCTGGAGCAACTCCCGACAACACCAAAAGATCAGGCTGAAGCTTCACTATGGGGATAATAACGGGCGAAAAGTCTGTCGTATCGACCTGATACGTTACCGTTTTTGAAACCACTTTTAACCCAAGTGCTTCGGCAGCAGCTACACCACTTTCTCGCTGAGTTAGAGGATCAGATTCATTAGCAGCGATAAATGCGACTGTATTCACGCCGTTGTTATCTTTTAAGAATTTGTATATTGCAGGCCCAGACTGATAGTTCGCCACCATACCCAGTACCGCGTTAGAGGCTGGCTTTTGATAAAGTGATTTTGGGAATGCATAAGGAAAATAGATAATGCCATTTTGTTCAGCCACAGGGCGAACCGCTGCTGCACCATCATCAACATTGGGGCCCACTACATAATGGATGTTCTCTTGTGCCATTTTCTCCATGCCCGCAATCGCCCGTTTAGGGTCTTTTTGGTCATCAAATGAAACAATTTCGAGGTCATAAGTAATACTACCTATTTTTACACCACCGTTGTCATTAATAATAGCCGCACCTGCTTCCATGGAGCGTTGGTTAGAAATACCCCACGATGCTGCAGGTCCGCTGGTCACGCCAACAAAACCAATCTTAAGTACCTCATTAGCTGCCAAGGTAATGGGCGAGTGGGCACTTGTTAAAGCCAAGGCCGCTGTCATCAGCGAGGCCTTCAGGACTGCGTATTTCGAAAAGCTATTTACAAACATTAGATATTCCTTACTTTCTGATTAAATTAGTATTAGGTTGAACTATTAGCACTAACTTTGTGTGCTTAATTTAATAATTGCAAAGGTTGTGCCAATATTAAAAATCATATTTATTTATTTTTAACTATATATTTCAACAATTTAAGTTTTATTAAATTTGTTCCCCATTAAAAAAATAAGTAGCGCACCATATTGAACATAAATATTTAAAAAGCGCACCAAATTGTTCATCATTTTTGAGAACAATCATGATGAACATGTATTTATGACAATATAGACGCCTGTCATGTACAATGTTGGGAAATAAAGTAGACTTGGATTGTTGTATGATCAAAATATTTTGTTGCAAGCTTGGGAGACTCAATTGACTCAATCGACGGCTATGGGCGGCGATACTTATACCTCAAATCCTGAAGAGCAAGTCGTTGTAGATAGTATCTATACGGCTATTATGGAACAACGGATTGCGCCAAAAACCAAACTTAGCGAAGCAAAGCTATGCGAAGTGTTTGGAGTTGGACGTATGCGAGTGCGACGTGCATTGTTATTGTTGGCGAGCCAAGGCATTGTTGATCTAGAGTCTAATCGAGGCGCTTTCATCGCTTGTCCCAGCCCTCAAGAAGCCAACGATGTGTTTACATCACGCATGCTCATAGAACCTAAACTCGTTCATGGCCTATGTATTGCAACCCATAGCCCTGATGTCAGTCACCTTGAAGAGCACATTAAGCTAGAGCACGCAGCACGCACAGACTCAGATCGGTCTCACATTATCCGGCTCTCTGGTGAGTTTCATGTCAAGCTGGCAAGTATGAGTGGAAATTCGGTGCTCATTAGAATTATTCGAGAATTGGTTACAAGGACCTCACTTATCGTCGGTTTGTTTGGTGATAGTGGACATTCCAGTTGCCCCGATGGCGATCATGCAAACATTTTAGCAGCAATCAAGAAGGGCGAGCCAAGTGAGGCTGAAAGGCTGGTATTTGAGCACCTGCAACATATTCATACAGGCTTAGACCTTTCTAGATCCAAACCCCAAAGACCTGATCTAGCCAAAGTGTTTGGCATGGAGTAAGCCTGCACATGGCCTACATAGGCTTAGCAGACTAGTCTGCCATAGAAACCTCAGCAAACCACTAAGCTAGAAGGCCTCCTATGTGCACAACATTTGACTATATTATTGCTGGTGCTGGATCGGCAGGTTGTGTGTTAGCTCGGCGCTTGTCTGATGCCGGTCATCAGGTACTTTTACTAGAAGTGGGGGGTAGCGACAAATCGTGGATTTTGCAAATGCCCGCTGGTTTACGCTCAGCCTTCAAGCCCACCTCTAAATACAATTCATGGTTTCATACGACCCCACAAAGACACCTTAACCATCGCCAAATACAACAACCTCGTGGTCGTGTGTTAGGTGGTTCTTCTTCAATAAATGGCATGACTTGGCTCCGTGGTCATGCCCTAGACTATGATCGCTGGGCAAAACAAGGCGCTGCAGGCTGGCAATGGGAAAACTGCTTACCTTATTTTAAAAGGCTGGAAAGCACTCAGCAAGGTGATGCTGCATATCGCGGCCGCAACGGCCCTATGCATGCTCAAGTACAACACCAACTTAGCCCTTTAAACTCGGCCTTCTTGGACGCTTGTGCCCAAGCTGGCCACCCAATTACCAATGACGTGAATGGTTTTCAGCAACTTGGTGGCTCGCGCTTTGAAATGAGCGTCAAAGACGGCATCCGCAACAGCACAGCCTACGGTTATTTACACAACCAAGCTAATAACGACAACCTGACTATTTGGACTCACTGCCAAGTGCTTAAGGTCAACCTGAATGGGACTAAAGCTAAAGGCTTTAAGGTGTTTTATAAAGGCCAAACGTTAGATGTGACTGCACGCAAAGAAACCATATTAAGCAGTGGCGTTTTTGCTTCACCTCAGCTGCTTATGCTCTCGGGTATTGGGCCCAGAGAGCACTTATCTGGCCACCATATACCCTGCGTGGTTGATCTGCTTGGTGTAGGAGAAAATCTGCAAGACCATTTGGAATGCCATATTCAAATAGAGACCACACAAGCCGTGTCTTTAAACCGAGAACTACAACCCCACCGCATGCTGTGGGCTGGCATGCAATGGTTTGGCTTTAAAAAAGGCGTGGCTGCGGTGAACCAATGCCACGTAGGGGCTTTTTTAAACAGTTCTGAACAGGTGACTCACCCCGATGTGCAATTTCACTTTTTCCCTATGTTTTTTGACAAAGACTGGATTCCAGTATCAACCACCTATGGCTACCGTATTGGCGTTGGCCCAATGCGCCCCACAAGCAGGGGCAGTGTGCGCTTGCAAACGACAAATGTAACAGATCCTATGCGCATAAACCCCAATTACATGGCCACTGATGCTGATTGGCAGGTGATGCGAGAATGCATGCGCTTAGGCCTGGATGTGGCTCAACAGCCTGCATTTAAACCCTACCACCACCGAGAACATACCCCGGGGCCTTTGATTCGATCAGCCAAGGCCATGGATGACTTTATTCGCCAAGATGCTGCCAGTGCATATCACCCGTGTGGTACCTGTAAAATGGGATCTGATAGTGATGCGATGGCTGTCGTTAATAGTCAACTGCAAGTGCATGGCATAGAAAACCTTCGGGTGATTGATGCTTCAGTAATGCCCTCAGTTCCCAGTGCTAATATCAATGCAGCGACTATTATGTTAGCCGAACGAGCCAGTGATATGCTTCTTGGTAACCCCATGCTGCCTGCAGAACCACTACCCTTTCACTATTCCCATACCCACCCCTAAAACAGGAACTACCCTATGGACCACATCTTCTAACGCCAAGCCAGCAATCAAAAATTAACTGACTCTCAACACCGGCAGTTATGGCAAAGTGATGACAGCAACAATTTTAGCTATGCCTATGCCTATGACTAAGATGTTCGTTTTGTGGTGCAAGCTAGAGGCGATATTTCTTTAGGTATTGTGCAGGTCAATGATATCACTGATGATATTGAACCAGCTTTAAATCCCAGCTTCTTAGCCTATTAGTTAAGTCCACTGTGTTGATGTTTAGCCACTGATATACTTTAATAATGATCCGTAAGAAGAGTTGTTAATATGAACCTGTTTTCTCAATTGTTAGACCCACCTATTAACTTGCTGCCTCAAGATGGCGAAGCCAATTATCACGGTGTGGTTTTTAGTGCTGAGGATGCAGATTATTTTCTAAATTATTTAACCAATCACATTGCATGGAAAAATGACGCTGCCATTATCTTCAATAAAAAAATCACCACCAAACGCAAGGTGGCCTGGTATGCCAGCCAAGCATTTGATTACACCTACTCTAGGATAACTCGGTCTGCATTGCCATGGACACCTGAGTTGCTTGATCTAAAACACAGAGTAGAAGCCATTAGTGGGGAGACATTTAACTCATGTCTGCTCAACTTATACCATAGTGGTGATGAAGGTATGGCTTGGCATAGTGACAGTGAAAGGCAGTTACTGCAAAACGGTGCGATTGCTTCGGTGAGTTTGGGTGCAGAACGACAGTTTATGTTTAAACATAAAAACACCAAAGCAACCCACGCTTCAGTACTACAACACGGCAGCTTGCTAGTGATGAAGGGCGTAACACAAACTCACTGGTTACATCGCTTACCCCCCACTAAGAAAATAAACTTACCAAGAATTAATTTAACCTTCAGAACCGTGACTAAAAGTTAGCTTAATAGGTGTATCAGAGGCCTACCCTTCGATGGTTCAGTTAAACCGTTAACAATCTGTGTAACCGCTAGCTAAACAAGTATTAGATAAGCTTTGTAACTTGGTTTTTTGGCTGGTATCCATGTCACTGGCAAGTAACTGTTTATTTTTAGCGCCCAGTTCATTGCCACCATAGGCACTGATGTTGTACCACACATAAGCACGATCCATGTCCTTTGCAATACCATTGCCATATTGATACATCACACCTAAATGCGCTTGCGCCTCAGCCAGCCCTTGGGTTGCTGATAGGGTATACCATTCTACTGCGGTCTCGTCATTCTCCGACACACCCTGCCCATTGTCATACATAAGCCCAAGGTTAAATTGGGCTGCCACGTCGCCCTGTGCCGCTGCCAAATTAAACCATTTGAGAGCAACGTTATAGTCTTGTGGCACACCTTCACCAGCGGCATACATGGTTCCCAGACCATATTGGCCTGCAGCATCGCCCTGCTCAGCTGCCAATCGGTACCACTTCACCGCTTTTTCAGGATTCTTTTTCACGCCTAAGCCCAGTTTAAATATCGCCGCTAGGGTATTTTGAGAATCAATGTCGCCCTGCTCAGCCAAAGGCACCCATTCTGCTAAAGCGACTTCGTATACGCCTTTTTGGAAAGCTTGAAATCCCTTTTCGTAATCAGCGGCAACTGCCATGCCGCTGCCCATGAGAAATGAGAGCGTTAATCCGATAATTACTTTTTTAATATGCATTTTTTGTCCTAAAAATTTTATAACAATCAGCACAAAATCTACTGATATAAGATCGTGAAAGATATCACAAGATACTAAGAAAATTAAGGCTTTTAACTAGGTCAGCTATAGCTAAAATAGCCCAGTTTTAAATGATGAGTTCCACCTAATAAAAAGTTTAAAAGCAACATGGCACTTATTGGGCTTACCTTTTAGCCTTTAACACACTTCAGTCAGATGTTTCCTCTATTTTTTCCCATGTGTTGTCTGAGGTAAACTTGAAACTGCCTTTAAATGTCATTTGTGGCCATCTTTGAGGTTCAATAATACTCAGAAATAGTTTGTCGTTCTTAACGTATAAGCTATAGATTTTGCCCACTATAGGAAGAAAACTATACGATGCCTCGTACACCAACTGTGTGTCCTCTGCCAGCTTTACCAGCTTAAAATATTCTTCCTTTAGCTCATCAAATTTGGTTTCAAAAAAATGCGTTGCAGTCACACCCCGCTCTTTTTTATGCTGCAGCACATCTGGAACAGTAAAAGCAGGCGCACCAACATGGGTTGGATACGGCATCGTTGCGGCAAAGGTTGTCACACTTTCTGGCTTCTTCATTGGTTATCTCGTTTTAACAATGACACAAAGTATTGAGTCTTAGTAGATGAATAAGTAAAAATTAAAGCCCGTTAATGAGCATTAAACAGTCACCTTTCTGCTTCGTTGTTTAATACAGAGGTCATAGACCGTTTAAGCATCGTATAAATCTGTTCCCCACTGGGTTAACCCTCAAATAAAAATCAAACGTTTATTCGTGAGTTGATCCGTTGTGCTTCTATCCATTGTGACTTTAAAAAGTGGGATATTGAGTTCAGTTTAGTGGATGTAGATGCATATTCTGGTTGCCATTATAAGATATACACCAACAGATTGCACAACTGTAAAGCGGTTTATTTAGGTCGAGAAAACAGGAAAACCCAAGATTTAAACTGAGCGTTTAAACAATGGGTTTAAAGAAGGAATTAGCTTTATTAACAACGCCTAACAGGGCCAAACATTAGATTATTGTCACTCTATGTAAGGTTCGACCAACTCGACATTCATCGAGTAAGCTGATTGCACCTCCAAACCATTGGCAACCCCCTCTTCATTGAGTTGGGTTTGGGATCGACTGATATTAAGTGTGCCAGTAATCCATACGGGTAAGTAAATGCTCTCTAGCTTATATCCTGTTTTTAATTTTCCATGAATGATCTGATTGGCTGGCGGAGGTGGCGTGTGAATGCATGCCCCATAATAGGGTACTAATAAAAATTCTTTAAGCAGCGTATCACTAAATTCTAGTGGTAACACAAAACCAGGCACTTTGACCTGCATACCTTCAAACGCATCTACCACTGGAGCTGCATCAAACATGGCTTGCGCAGTTTGTTCAAGAATCATTAATTCACTGTCTGAAAGAGCGTAGTACTGGTCGTCGGTTAAGTCATCAAATACTTGATTGGGGTTCCAGTCTTGAGGCATCAGACTTTCCCAATCAATTTTTGTGGGCTCATCTGCAAAAGCACCATGCCAACTGAAACAGGAAAGCAATAGCATGAGCAACAAGGGTCGGTGGGCGACTTTTAAATGTTTCATCAAGTTCTTCTGTGTTATGAGCGGACAGACATACCGTCTGCTAAAGAGTTTTTATAGGCAAAATAAGCAGGCACTAGACCCACCAAAAAACTAGCAGCCAAAAGCACGCTAATCATACCAAGTTCTCTAACGTTTGGTGCGGTTATGGGGATGAACAAACCGTAGTTTTTTTCTATCAGGGGCTGAGCTACCCAAATGCTCGAATAAAGCATGATCAACCCTATTATAATGCCAATCGTGGTGAGCAATACTGTTTCAGTGATGAGTAGGCCCATAATATGCCAGTGACTGGCACCTACGGATCGAAGAATAGCCACTTCACGCCTGCGCTCATTGAGCCCAGCTAGAGAGACTGCCAGCATTCCTGTAAGGGCAGCCACCACTACAAATAAAGAAATAATTAGTAGTGCTTGTTCTGCCACTGACATTAAACTCCAAAGCTCGTGGAGTGCAATGCCAGGAAAAATAGCCAATAAAGGCTCAGCAGCATAGTCGTTAATATAACGCTGCATTTTGAACGACACTATTTTACTGTCCAAACCTACCAGAAAAGCGGTAATCGATTCTGGTTGTAAATTAGATTCTGTCAGTGCTTTTTTAGCCTTACGCTTTTTCATAGCGCCCTGCCAGTTAACATGCATGGCCTCTATGCCAGCTAAGCTGACATGCATGGTTCTATCGACTGGGGTTCCTGTGTGCTCTAAAATACCACTGATGACAAATGGCTTATCCTTATGCTGCGCAAAACTTGCGCTGCCAGTGCCGTGAGAAATAATCACTTGGTCGCCGATGGAGTAGTTCAGTGTGTTAGCCACCTCAGATCCAATGACTGCATCAAATACGCCCTCAAACTGTGCACCAGAAGAAAATTTAAGGGTTCTCTTTTCACCATATTGATAAACAGAGAAATAGTCCCTGCTGGTACCCATGACACGAAAGCCACGGTGTGAATCACCTAGGGATATAGGGATAGTCCATTTAACGCCTTTTTGTTGCGCTATATCCTGATAACTTTTCCAAGTGATGTTGTTGGTGGCACTACCAATCCTGAAAACTGAGTAGAGCAATAGCTGAATAGATCCACTTCGGGCACCAACTATTAAATCTGTACCCGAAATGGTGTTGGCAAAACTACTTTTTGCGTTGACTCGCACCTTCTCAACACCTAGCAAGAGAATAACACTCACTGCAATCGAAACAATCGTTAAAATGGCAGTAGAGCGCCGACTTTTCAAACTCTTACCAGCTAATAATTTGAGGTTCATATATCAGTCTCGTTTTGTGGATTGATGACTGACATATCTGCAACTCGATCGAATAAATGTTGATGCGTGGGGTCGTGACTCACATAAAGAAGGGTTGAACCACTGAGCTTTATTTCGTCGAATAAAAGCTCCATAAATGCTTCTCGCGCATCATAGTCAAGAGATGAAGTAGGCTCGTCTGCAATAATGAGTTGAGGTTGTCCAATCAGCGCACGAGCCGCCGCCACTCGCTGTTGTTGCCCCACACTCAATTCACTTGTAGTCCGCTGAAAACTAAACTGTCCCTTCGCATACAAACGACTCAGCAAGTAAATTGCCTCTTCATTAACGCTGCCTGAACGTTCAATCGCATTGTCGCGCCTCAGCTTTGAGAACCGGCACGGTAAGGTCACATTCTCAAGTATTGATAAATAAGGGATCAAGTTGAATTGCTGAAAGATAAAACCAATGTGGTCTGCTCGAACCCTGTCTCGCTGCAATTCTTTAAGCTGGCAAAAATCCTGCCCTACAATTTCAACCTGCCCTCGCTGGGGCCTGACAATACCACCGATAATATTAAGAAGGGTGGACTTTCCAGATCCAGAAGCCCCCCGAATAAACACATGCTCATGTTCTTCTATGCTGAAATTACCCGATTTAATAGTGAGATTTGCTTGGGCATGCCAAGCAAAATCCACTTCTTTAAGTCTTATTATGGGTGACTTAGAGTCAGACTCAGTCATTAGTTACCTAATTTAATCCGCGTATTGTTGACATCTAATTCCTGTTTGATTTGCCCTTCAGAATAAATTACCTGAACATCAAGGTCAGCAATGCCTGGGAAAAACTTAAACATATTCACGTCGATGGCTGCCAAATTGTTAAGCTGATTGCATTCTAACCTATATTCAGCAATAAATTCTGCGTGCTCAGCTTTAGCCACTTCTCCATGATCGTCATGGTCTGCTTCATGATCGTCATGACCTTCTTCATGACCTTCTTCATGACCTTCTTCATGACCTTCTTCATGACCTTCTTCATGACCTTCTTCATGACCTTCTTCATGACCTTCTTCATGACCTTCTTCATGACCTTCTTCATGACCTTCTTCATGACCTTCTTCATGACCTTCTTCATGACCTTCTTCATGACCTTCTTCATGGCCTTCTTCATGCTCGGTCACCCAATTAGCAGAGGCTTGAACTGTTTGGCAGGACACGTCTCCTGCTAGTTGAAAAATGGCATCAAAATTAGACAAATTTTTCTTAGCCTGTTTGATTAACAGCAGCTGTTGTTCATCTTCAGTTGCATATTCAAAACCCACAATATTCACTGCGGGTGATTCGAATTTCATCTCAATGGTGTTGGTGTCTATGGCAATATCAAGACTCGCACTGCCGTGTTCATGAGCATCTAGCTCGCTAGCGACCACATGATGAGAGGGTAATGTGAGCATAAGACTGGCCAATGCTAGAGTGATAGAGTTAGATGTTTTCATTCCTGTTCCTTAGATATGTTATAACATAACAATAATGGTAGCATGGAACTCATAAATAAACATCACTACAAGGTAAATTTTAATAAATTAACCTGCCTATTTAATACTCAATTAGTTTTTAAAAGCTCATCACAATCAGGGGCTTATCAGCACCAAAAGCGCCATAGCTTTAGCCTTCAAACTCAGCTAAGCCTTTGCCAAATACTTTACAAATAGCAAACTGCCTAAACACAGTATTAAGGAGCATTGTATTAAATGTGCTTAAAAATCACACAAAACCTGCAATAGCAGGATTTAAGCATGCAACGAGATTGACTCCGACTGTTACCTTGACTTGAATAGTGGTCAGCCAGTGAGCACTTTCACCTCATGCAACACTTTATTTAACACGTGTAGCAAATGCTTAACATCCTGCGCACTTATTGTTAATGGTGGGCGTATTTTTAATACATTATCATCTGGGCCTTCGCTACCCATTAAAATGCGCTCTTCACGCATACGGTTTTTTACATAATCGGCAATTTGGGTTGCGGGCTTACGGGAGCCTTGATCACTTATTAGGTCCACACCAACAAACAATCCATAGCCACGCACATCGCCAATACACGCATGCTCTTGTTGCAGCTTGTGCAAGCCTGTAAATAATAAATTGCCCATGTCTCGCGCGTTATTCATCAACTGTTCGTCTTCGACAATGCTTAAGACTTCAGCGCCCACTACACAGGATAAGTTGGAACCACCAAAGGTAGAAAAAAACTCTGGACCTTGAGCAAAGCTTGCCGCAATTGCAGGGCTAGTCACCACAACACCAATGGGATGACCATTGCCAATGGGCTTACCGAGCACCACAATATCGGGCACCACATTTTGTTGTTCAAAACCAAAATAATAGTCTCCCAGCCGCCCTAACCCGGTTTGCACCTCATCGGCAATGCATAGGCCACCGGCCTTACGCACGTGCTCATACACATGCTCAAGGTAGCCTGGTGGCGGCACAATTTGCCCACCTACACTGGGGAAAGTTTCAGCAATAAAACCTGCCAGTGGCTCTCCCTTAGCCTTTAAGGTGGCGATGTGCTGCGCCACCTGCTGCGCATACAATTCACCAGCGTTGGGTTTATCACGTCGATATTGACCCCGATAATCATCAGCCACATCCACCAAATGTACCCAATCGGGCTGACTTAAACCACCTGCTGTAGCCCTTGGTGAAGCAAACTTATAGGCCGAAACATCAACGGCACCAGTGGTATTACCAAAATAACCATGCTTAGGCGTAATCATGTGCTTAGCACCGGTGTGAGTGCGAGCCAAGCGCAGGGCAAGCTCATTGGCCTCACTACCCGAATTAACAAAGTAACACACCGACAATGCAGCTGGCATATGGCTTAATATTTGCTCCGCAAAGGCCGAGCGGCTGGGATGTAGGTAACGAGAATTGGTATTGATACGTACTAATTGATCAGCCGCAACCTTGGCAATGCGCGGGTGGGCATGCCCCACATGGGGCACATTGTTGTATGCATCGAGGTAAGGCCGACCCCACTCGTCAAACAAATAATGCCGCCAACCGCGCAAGAACATCACTGGCTCTGCATAGCTCAATTTAACATTATGACCAAAGTGATCTTCACGCACTTGCTGGGCATGGCCTTTATTGGGTGGGCAATATTGTGTGCGCTGATGATCTAAATTAAGCAATAGGGCTGGATGTGGGCACACCCTCCGCCATAGGTTCACATCATCCGGGTCTACGGCACCGGGCCAATCATAGCCCATACCCTCAATAGACAAGGCCAACTGCACGTGGACATGGGGATCCCAGCCACCGTTATGGCTAGGTTCACCTAACTGTGCAAACACCTCCCCTGCGCTGAGCTTCTGGCCCACCTTAAGCTGGGCTACCAAACGTGGGTTAAGATGGCCGTATAAACTATAAAACTCATCACCCTGCGGGGTTTGATGGCGCAGAATAACCACACCGCCGTAATCTAAGTTAGCTTGACGGTTATCCGTAGCTTCCACCGTGGCCGCTAAGGGCGCATAAAGTGCGGTGCCTGCCGGGGCAAATACATCCAAGCCTAAATGTACAGTGCGACGATTGCTGCAGGGCCACGGGCCATTTTTAAAGGCCTTGTCGGTATATACCAAACGCGGTTCTAAATAATAACCAAGCGCCAACTTCAGGTTGGGCTCAATCAACTGTTGGGCTTCATGGGGTTTAATAGAAAAGGGGTTTTGAGGCAGGCTACTGCCCTCCACACTCAGTTCAACCATTGGCGCTTGTTGCAGATCAATGGTTTCACCCAGTAAGGGGAAAAACGCCCCGCTATGCTCACCTAACCAAGCTAAGGTAGGCTCAGCAGCAGAGCTGAGGGGCAATCCACAAGCAAAGCGCAGACGCGCCTCAATTAAGCCTCCATTCAACTTGTGGTTTTGCAAAAACGCCCACGCAGGCCCTTGAGAAATAGTAATGTAAGGATCGTCTGGGTTGTCCAAGGCCATGAGTGTGGAATTAACTACACTCACAGCCAAGCGCATACGTAATAAAGGCCAAACTAAAGCCACTTCTATGGCTGTGAGCGGCGCACTGCTATGGAAGCCCGCCACCAGTTGAGCCAAGGCCTGTTCTGGCTGCGCTTGATCTAACACAATATAAGCCCCAGCAATGGCTAAATCACACACCCTTGGGGCCCAGCACATGTCACCAAAATCAATAATACCGCTGATGTGGGGCGCTTTATGAAGGCTCCCCTGCACCAGAATATTGTAGTCGTTAACGTCATTATGAATACACTGCTTAGGTAAGCTGTTTAAAGCTGTTTCCAGCCCCTTAAACTGCTCGACAATTGCGGCGACAATACTCTTTCGTGCCGGGTCTTCAATACACTCAAGCTCATTGTTAATCCAGCCAGCCTGCAGCAAATTCCATTTGAAATCCCGCTTGAGGTAGGCATGGTGAAATGACTCAAGTTGACTAGACATGAGCCCCATATAGCCGCCTAACTGATGCATTAAGGCCTGAGGTTTAGGTTGGAAATGAGCGTAGCTAAGGCCTTCAAATTTACTCAGCAGCCAGACCATACGTGACTCGCCCTGAGGGTCTTGATACACAGTAAAGTTGTGCCCCTCTAGTGTGGCAATCACCTGAGGCACAGGAACTTGGCTAGACTCAGACTGCTGATGCAAGTGCGCTAAACCCAAGCATTGCATGTCTACAAAAGCTTGCTCACAACCAGGCCGCATCACCTTGAATACAAACTGTTGAGTAGGAGTTGCGACCATAAAGTTAAGGTCATATTCGCCATCAAGCTGCGTCAGAGAACACTCAAGCCCCCAAATATGGGCAATGGCCCGACTCCAATGTAGTAACATAAATGATCTCTGTAGCGGCTTAGCAGTGAGCCATTATCCTATCTCACAAAGCTGAGCCTGAACAGGCGCACGCCGCACATGGTTTACAAAACATGAACTCAATAACCCGTGCTTGGTAACCGACTCACATACAGCATCAATTAAGCATATACGCTCCCAATAATGAATTGAACTGTTAGGACTATTGAGCCAAATACTATTGAGTAAACATTGAGGTTTATCCACTTTAAAAAATGGTTTGATTCAACTCTTAACCATCAGCATACCCATTTTCAGCGTACCTAATGGACATTTTTTGTGCCTCTTCTATTTGAGCGGGAGTCATTGCGTTAGCGATGGTTTTTTTATGTTGAATACCTTTAACGACGCCATTAGAGGCTGCTATGTCGTACCACATATATGCTAGCTTATAGTCTCTAAGAGCGGCATTTCCTGCGCTATACATAAACCCCAAAGCATATTGAGCAAGAGCATAATTTTGCTGTGCGGCTAAGGTATACCACTTCACAGCTGTTTTATCGTTCTGCGGAATACCTTCGCCACTCCTATACATATTCCCTAGGTTAGATTGAGCATTCGCATGGCCCTGCTCAGCAGCCAAGGCATACCACCTTGCAGCTTCCTTATTATTAATTGCAACACTTTTGCCTTTCTCGTGTATATCCCCCAAATAAAACTGAGCTTCCATATGCCCTTGCTCAGCAGCTAACGTGTACCACTTTGCAGCTTCATGATCGTTTATTGGTACACCCTTGCCTTTGCCATACAAATCCCCCAGATAAAATTGGGCATTGGCATGCCCTTGCTCAGCGGCTGAGGTCACATATAGAATTGCGGTTACACTATTTGCTATGCCTGCGACACCGTTAGTGTGCATTTGTCCCAGGTTAGATTGAGCACTTGCGTGGTCTTGCTCCGCTGCTAGGAGATACCACTTTGCAGCTGCTTTGGCATTCTTTGGCACACATTCACCCTTGTCGTACATGAACCCTAATGCGTATTGAGCCAGAACATACCCTTGTTCAGCTGCCAAGGTGATCCACTTAACTGCGATCGTTAAGTTCTTAGCAACGTGCGTACCATTTTGATAAATCATTCCCAGATTATATTGAGCCTTAGCGCTGCCTTGTTCAGCGGCCAAGGTGCCATTATTAGGACCCTCCTGGTTGTTCTGACCAGTGCCAGCATCGCGTTTGGACAACTCGTGCAGAGCATCTTGAGCTCTCCCATGCCCTTGTTCAGCGGCTTCTTTGTACCACTTGACTGCCATCCCATCATTTTTTGGTACACCTTTTCCATGCTGGTAGATCACCCCCAAATTATATTGCGCACTTGTGTGCCCATGATCAGCTGCTGCGGTGTACCACATCAGTGCTTTTTCGTAGTTCTGTATAACCCCATCGCCACGCTTATACATGACTCCAAGATTATACTGGGCCAAGGTATATCCCTGGTCTGCAGCCAGAGTGAACCATAGAACCGCTTTATGGTCATTCTTTGCAACCCCCTCGCCACTAACGCACATATTCCCAAGGTTATATTGGGCTCTGGCGTGACCCTGCTCAGCAGCGAGAGTAAACCACTTAAATGCTATGACATGGTTCTGTGGAACACCATCACCACGTTTATGCATAAAGCCAAGATTAAACTCAGCACTCACATGTCCCTGTTCGGCCGCTTTGGTAAACCATTGGACCGCCACCCCATCACTTTGAGTAACACCTTTACCAATTCGATGCAGAATGGCTAGGTTATACTGGGCGTCAGCATGCCCTTCCTCAGCCGCTTTTAAGTGTTCGAGCGCAGTTGCCGAATCACCTTTAGGCACACCACTATCAAGTTCATTAATCCTTAATAGTTTAGCTTTTGCCCGGTCATGCCCTTGCACAGCAGCAAGTGTGTACCACTTAACCGCTGTCTCATGGTTCTTTGTAACGCCAACACCATTCGCACACATCAACCCTAAATTGAATTGAGCACCAGCGTGCCCCTGCCCAGCAGCTTTGATATACCACTTAGCTGCTATCTGATCATCCTGTGTGACCCCTGCGCCCCGCTTATACATGAACCCCAGATCATATTGAGCCAAAGCATCGCCTTGTTCAGCAGATTTAGAGTACCACTTCACTGCTGTCTCATCGTTCTTTGCAACTCCTGCACCCTGGGTGTACATAATTCCCAGATTATATTGGGCTCTCGCATCACCACACTCAGCCAAAGGAGCCAATTCTATTATTGCCACTGCATAGTCACCCAACTGAAATGCCCTTAGGCCGTGGTCAAATTGTGAGTTCATAGGTTACCTTTTATTTTTATACCACAACTATATTAAAAGCTGATCAATTAGACAAGTATTACAATAAATGGCTTTTTTATATCACATAGTTACATTAATATTGCCACCATAAAATTACTTTAGATATCGTAATAATCCCAATTTTTTAACTACCTTCACTAGATTGCCATGTGTTCATATTGCGCCTTTAAAACAGCCTGATGTACCTGAAGTAAATTGCATATTCATGGGAGGAATTGGTTCAGGGCGACTATATTAGAATGAGTGACGCCCTAACTTAAAAGAAGCACCTCAAATCACCATTTGAGCGCTAAAACTCAACTAGGCATAAATCTCGTGGCCAAATATAACAAGCACTCTTAACCATCAGGCACAAAAACGCCCTATGTTAATAAAGCTTAAGGTTAAGTAATTAGCAAACTTAGTGGGATCAAAGTGACAACCTCACACAGTTAAAGTGGCGTGGGTATAATTTATATATCTATTTTATATCAGTAAAATATGAAAATTCAGGGTTAAAAGAGACAGATTAAAGCGATCTCATACACAAACCATGGCCGATCTTGGCAATGTAAAGACTAAAGCGAGAGGTAAACGCAAACGGTGGCCCGTGTGCTAATAACTGCTCAGCCAGTGGTGTAAGGTTTAAAAGCAGTACTAATTAGCATGGTACTCTGCTTCGGTAACTTATTGAGTATTCATAAAATCGTCATCATTGTCGCCTAAAACGGCAGTAATAATGACTACAAAACGCAGTGCCTGTTAATAACCAGCGCATAGCTTAAAGCGGGATGCCTAAAAGCCACTTGTGGTTGAATCAGACGTTTTAGTTAACCGTCGCTTTGATTGTTCTTTAAAACGAAACAGTCTTTTTGAAAATGCACTGTTTATCACTTAATTGGCAATGAATATAATGTATGCCTATGTTACACAGCGGCCCTACACGAAAGAGGCTGTTTGAATACATTTTTGAAATAAGTAGTAAAGAGAACAGATTATGACCCAACAACTATTAAGAATTGATGCCAGTATGCGTAAAAATGGCTCTTACAGCCGTAAACTTGGCGATCGCCTTATTGAGCAACTTTATACGCAACAGCCACATACATTAACAGAGCGGGATTTGGCTGACGGCGTGCCACATATTAATGAAGCTTGGATAAACGCTAACTTCACCAATGTTAGTGAGCGCAGTACAGAACAGCAGGCAGCTTTATCCTATTCTGATGTACTAGTTGGCGAATTGGAAAGTGCAGATGTGGTTGTGATTGGTTTACCCATATATAACTTTGGTGTACCCGCAGCATTTAAAGCTTGGATTGATCAAGTGGTCAGAGCTAAACGGACCTTTCGCTATAGTGAAAATGGCCCTGAGGGTTTGTTAAAAAGTAAAAAGGCTTATATTATTTTGAGCTCTGGCGGCACTCAATTGGGCAGTGATATTGATTTTGTTTCCAGTTATCTGCGTCATGTATTGGGCTTTGTTGGTATTGACGATGTAACATTTATTGATAGCAGCGGCATTGGCAAAGATGAAGAAAAGGTTTTGACCAATGCCCATACCGCGATTGATGCAATTAAAACGGCTGCGTAGACTCTATTAAATTTTTGTATCAATGGTAGATAAGGTTGGGCTGGTAGAAAGAAGCCATTCAAAAGTACAACTCAGACTAGTCTGTGCTTACACAATTGATCGGCTAAGAGGGGCATAAACTGCTCTTTGATGATACTCCGATTTAGTTGACTGCAGACTAAATTACGGCTGATTTTATCAACGGAACTACAGAAAATAGTTTTTATTCGGTGGTTTTATTCGATTAAAGACTACTATGGCTGAAAGCCTCGTAGATGGTGGAGCCTAGCTCTATCAAATAC
>Ga0209712_10000999_pt1 | contig 24388 bp, 24 predicted proteins | sample ArcOceMetagenome_FD_187443 | JGI IMG/M metagenome (GOLD analysis project Ga0209712, IMG submission 187443) | Marine eukaryotic phytoplankton communities from Arctic Ocean - Arctic Ocean - Greenland ARC118M Metagenome (SPAdes) (version 2) | ecosystem: Environmental > Aquatic > Marine > Oceanic...
GCGCTGGCAACCAAATCCATGGCGCCGCCCATGCCTTTTACCATTTTTCCTGGAATTTTCCAGTTGGCAATATCTCCGTTTTGAGACACTTCCATAGCCCCCAAAATAGTTAAATCTACGTGTTGCCCACGAATCATTGAAAAGCTAGTTGCGCTATCAAAATAAGACGCTCCCTTAAGTGCTGTGATAGTCTGTTTTCCTGCGTTTATAAGATCTGCATCTTCCTCTCCCTCAAAAGGAAAAGGACCCATGCCAAGTATGCCGTTCTCGCTTTGAAACTCTACCTGTATATCATCGCGTACAAAATTTGCCACCAAAGTAGGTATGCCAATACCAAGGTTTACATAATAGCCCTCCTTAACCTCTTGGGCGATGCGTTGTGCTATTTGATTTTTATCTAACATAGTTCTTTGTTTAGTGTATGGACCCTTGATTTGATTTGCATTATCGATTAGTGTCGTTGTCTTACAGTTCTCTGCTCTATGCGCTTTTGATAGTGCTCTCCTTGAAAAATGCGTTGTACAAAAATACCCGGGATATGAATTTGATTTGGATCCAACTCCCCTGCTGGAACTAACTGCTCAACCTCAGCAACTGTGATTTTAGCAGCTCCACACATATTGGGGTTAAAGTTTCTTGCGGTCCCTTTAAAAATTAAATTTCCTGCAGTGTCTCCCTTCCATGCTTTTACAAAAGAGAATTGCGCCTTAAAGGCGTGTTCAAGCAGGTGCATTTTTCCGTTAAAGTCTCTAGATTCTTTACCTTCTCCTACCTCGGTACCGTATCCCGCTGGGGTATAAAAAGCAGGGATGCCACTTTGTGCGGCCAAACAGCGCTGGGCAAGTGTTCCTTGGGGTATTAATTCTACATCCAGCTCACCGCTGAGCATTTGGCGCTCAAATTCTGCGTTCTCTCCTACGTAAGAGGAAATCATTTTTTTGATTTGCCTTTTTTGAAGCAATAAACCCAAACCAAAATCATCTACCCCTGCGTTGTTAGAAATACAGGTTACTTTTTTAACATCAAGGCGAACCAATTCTGCAATTGCATTTTCTGGAATACCACATAAACCAAAACCTCCTAACATAAAAGTCATTCCATCCTCAACGCCATTACATGCCTGTTGAACATTTGCCACTGTTTTATTAATCATGTGTCTTTAATTTTTCATAAAAATACAAAAGCCAAAGTACATTATGCATACTTTGGCTTTTGTTTGATAATTTTGAGAAATCAAAAATCAAATTCATCAGGCACTTGGTCTATATCTTTAGGGGCCGTTTGCGCTTTCCATTTCTCACAATCTACCTCAATTGTAAGGTCTGGCGGAACAGTAAACTCTTCTTTTGATATTGCTAAACGCTCATCATTATAACAATCTTTCATATACAAGGCCCAAATAGGCAGTGCCATTGTAGCTCCTTGCCCATACATTGTTGACTCGAAATGAACAGAGCGATCCTCTCCCCCAACCCAAACTCCTGTAACAAGATTTGGAACCATACCCATAAACCAACCATCACTATTGTTTTGTGTGGTTCCTGTTTTACCTGCTATTGGGTTTTTAAACTCATAAGGATATCCTGTTACGGTAGATTTATAAGCCCTATTGGCGCCTGTTTTATGGCGCAATCTAGAGCCAGAGCCAGACTCTGTAACACCCTGCAATAAATTAATGGTTACATACGCTGTTTCGCTGCTAATAACATCTTTAGTTTGCGGGGTATGCTGGTATAGAACCGTTCCGTTTTTATCTTCAATTCTGGTAATAAGTGACGGCTTTACATATACCCCTTGATTGGCAAAAGTGCTGTAAGCTCCTACCATTTCATATAGAGACACATCTGGTGTTCCTAGGGCTAGAGAAGGCACAGGCAACATGTTTTTTGTGTCTATTCCCATTTTCTCAACCAATGTGATTACTGGCTCTGGCCCTACGCGGTCTATTAGTCTGGCAGTAACTGTATTTACAGAGTTGGCCAAGGCATTTGTTAGCGATAGCATTCCGCCATATTTATCACTAGAATTCTTTGGACACCAGTCATTCATGTTCCCTCTAGTTCCGGCAGGAATACAGTACGGTGTATTAGGCAATGTATCACAAGGAGACATGTGCATTTGATCTATGGCAGTGGCATAAACAAAGGGCTTAAAAGTGGAGCCAATTTGTCTTTTACCTGTTGATACCATGTCATACTTAAAGTGTTTGTAGTCTATCCCTCCAACATAAGCCTTTACTTCACCTGTTTGAGGATTCATAGACATCATAGCGCCCTGCAAGTAATTTTTGTAGTATCTAATTGAGTCTCTAGGGGTCATTACAGTATCTATATCTCCTTTCCAAGAGAAAATGCGCATCTTTCGCTTTTTGTCAAAGCTTTTTAAAATTTCTTCTTTGCTTTTCCCTTCGGCGGTCATGGCTCTATAGCGTTCACTTCTGCGTATTGAATTTTTTATTATTCTATCAATTTCCTCGGGTTCTACATCTCTAAAAGGAGCTGTCTTGTTGTATTTATTTTGCTTGGTAAATTCATTTTGTAGGTTAGACATATGGCTGGTCATTGCCTTTTCTGCATAGCTTTGCATGCCAGCATCAATAGTGGTGTATACCTTTAATCCATCTCTATAGATGTTAAAGTTAGTGCCGTCGCTTTTTGGATTGTTTTTAGTCCAGTCTCCCATAAAAGCACGTGCATACTCTCTAAAATAAGTTGCCAAGCCCTCAACGTGTCCTTGCGGTGTGTATTTAAACTCTAGGGGCGTTGCCTGCAGGCTGTCTTTAAGCTCTTTTGAAATAAAATCATACTTCTGCATTTGAGACAAAACAACATTCCTTCGGTTTTTAACTCCCTCTGGATTTCTTAAAGGATTATATAAAGAGGAGTTTTTAAACATCCCAACCAACATCGCAGATTCGCTGACATTGAGCTGGCTTGGTGGTTTGTCAAAATAAATATTACTCGCAGATTCTATCCCAATAGCCTGGTTTAAAAAATCATACTCATTAAAATACATTGTAAGTATTTCATTTTTGGTGTAACGCCTCTCTAGACGGGTTGCAATAATCCACTCTTTAACTTTTTGTATCCCTCGTTGAAATTTATTTCTTGAGGCTTGATCTGTAAATAATTGCTTTGCTAGTTGCTGAGATATAGTACTGGCACCACCTTTACTTCCTAAATAAACAGCAGCTCGTAGTGTTCCTCGAATATCAATACCGCTATGGTCATAAAAACGGATGTCTTCGGTGGCTAAAAGTGCGTTTTTAAGATGCTCTGGTAGCTCCTGATAGGCCACAGGAGTTCGGTTTTCTTTGTAAAACTTACCAATAACCTTACCGTCTGTAGTGATAATTTCTGTAGCAAGGTTTTTTTCTGGATTCTCGAGACTTGTTTCATCTGGAAGGCTACCAAAGACACCAAATGAGGCCAACAAAAACAACAAGGCAACGGCCACTACAATGCTCAATAGCAAAAGCCAAAATAAGGTAATGAAACTACCTTTTTTTTTGGTTTTCTTTTTTTTTCTGATGGTTTTCTTTTGAGCCATGCTATGCTACTTTTTGTGTTAAGGCCTGAAATGTAAATACACTATTATTAACTTAAAACAGTGTTTTTTAGTTTTCTTAAATTTGCTTGGTTAGTATACTAACTACTTTACTGTTTCAAGGCTATAGCCTATATCTGTTATACCCTCAAGTTTTCTAACGCCTTGCGGCTCCCCATTATTGCGCACTGCATGGGAAATATGCAGCGTGTAATTTCCTGCTTCATTAAAGGCAAGGTTTTGTTTAAAAAACAATTTATTTTCCTTTACGCTTCCAATACCCGTTCCTAGCCAAGATCCATCTGGTCTTGCCATTTTATACTCCAGTGTATCTAACACTGTTTTGCCATAAGGGTGTTGTAATGAAACAATCAAAAACAGATTGCTAAAAGGATACTTATTGTTATTTCTTACGGTAATAAATGCATTATATGTGGCTAAACTATCTAGCCTTGGTAGCTCAAAAATAGCAGGGTCTTTTACCTGCCAACCCTCTGAGTTAATTGCCACAGTGTCTGCGGTAATACCGCTATGGCCACAGGCTATTAAAAGCAGAGATAAAAGGCTTGCAAAAAAACAGTTATACATTACTTTTTTGGGTTGTTGGGTTTATTACGGTTGTTACGGTTTTTATTTCTTGGATTTGGTTTGTTTCCTGAGCCAGCAGTAGCGCCTGTTTGTTTTTTGTCTCTAGCATTGGGTTGGTTTGGCTTTGTAGATCCAGCTGCTACTGGCTTTCTAGAATTGCGTTTCTTCTTCTTTCTACGCTGTGATGATTTTGGCTTATCAAATCGGGTAAGACTGTCTTGACCCACCACGTTACTGAAAAGCTCGGTATCATCAATCTTGGTTTCTATTTTATAATCTTCAAGATTGGCAACGGTATTCCCTTTTTTGTTAACGGCAATAATTTCGTTAACACGTTCTAGGGTTAATTCATGCCAGTTCATGGCTTCTTTTTCATAGGCAAACCACAATAGGCCCTTAAAAATGTCTGTTTTTTGACAAATAGCATTCCCTTTCTCTGTTTTGAGTTTTACATCACTCTTAGGGAAGGTTGCTAGTGTGTCTATGTAGGTGTCCAGCTCAAAGTTTAAACAGCACTTTAATTTGCCACATTGCCCTGCAAGTTTTTGAGGATTTAAAGAAAGTTGCTGATATCTTGCCGCAGAGGTGTTTACAGACCTAAAATCTGTTAACCAGGTAGAACAGCACAGTTCTCTACCGCAAGAGCCAATACCTCCCAGGCGAGCTGCTTCTTGTCTAAAGCCAACTTGTTTCATCTCAATACGAGAATTAAACGTGCGTGCAAATTCTTTAATTAGTTCTCTAAAATCTACACGCTCTTCTGCGGTGTAATAGAAAACAACTTTGGATGCATCTCCTTGAAACTCAACATCACTAATTTTCATGCGAAGCCCTAGCCTAATGGCAATAACACGAGAGCGTTTTTGAATATCTGCTTCACGGTCTCTTACCTTTTGCCATATGTCAATGTCTTTTTGGGTGGCTTTTCTATAAAGAGTTGGTAGTTTGGTGGCGTCAGGATTTTCTTTTTTCTTTTTCATTTGTACGCGCACCAACTCACCTGTGAGGGTCACAATACCAATGTCATGGCCAGACTCTGCTTGTGTGGCAACAATATCGCCAATGCTCAAAGAAAGATTTTCGTTGTTTTGATAAAAATGTTTACGTCCGTTTTTAAAACGTACTTCCACTCCTGTGTAGGGAGTCATATTTGCAGGAAGCGACATATTTGAAAGCCAATCAAACACCGTTAATTTGTTACAGCCATCGGTTCCGCAAGTACCATTGTTCTTGCAGCCTTTTGGTTGTCCATCGGCGCCAGAGGCACAGCTAGTACAGCCCATAATAATTATATATAGTGGAGTTTTTGGTTTTTTGTTTATTTTCTTCCGTTAGATCTTTGCGATCATCAACCTCATTGTTCAGTTACATCTTCACGGTATTTGAATAAACAAATCATTAAAACCAAGAAACTCTCGAATAAATGAAACACTATTGTTTACAATGTAAAGGTATTAAATCTTACAGAATAAAAATTCAGAATTATAAACTACTTCTTAAATTGAAGCTTCTGAGATCTCCCCTTTTTAAATATCTTGTTACTTGCGTGGGTTCCTTTGCGAAGCTCTTTTTGCTGCTCAAAGGGTAACTGAATAATTTGATGGCACTCATCACTACAAGTATGCTCCATTTTTTCTGCGCAAACATCGCACTGAATAAACAACAAATGACACCCCTCATTAGCACAGTTGGTATGGCTGTCAAAAGGGTTTCCGCATTGATGGCAATTAGAAATAACATCATCGCTAATACGCTCGCTGCGTCTGTGGTCAAAAACAAAGTTTTTCCCTAAAAATTTATTTTCTAGGCCTTGGTCTTTCACTTGGCGGGTGTATTCTATGATTCCGCCCTCCAACTGAAATACATTTTTAAAACCTTTGTGCTTGTAGTAAGCGCTGGCTTTTTCACAACGAATTCCTCCGGTGCAATACATCACCAATTTTTTATCTTCTTTATGATCTTGGAGGTCTTGTTCTATAATATCTAAGGAGTCCCTAAAGGTGTCTACATCTGGTGTGACTGCATTTTTAAAATGTCCTATTTCGCTTTCATAGTGATTGCGCATGTCTACTAAAACCGTATCTGGATCTTCTATTAAATCATTGAAAGTTGTTGCGTCTACATGTACTCCTTTATTGGTGACATCAAAGGTGGTGTCATTAAGCCCATCTGCAACAATTTTATGGCGCACCTTAACTTTTAGCTTTAAAAAAGATTTTAAATCTTGCTCAACCGCAATGTTTAATCTGCAATTTTCTAAAAAATAAATGCCATCTAAAACGGCTTTAAATTCACTGAATTTTTTTCCTGGCACAGAAAGCTGTGCATTTACACCTTCTTTAGCTACATATATACGTCCCAAAACACCAATTGCGTCCCAAGCTAAAAATAAATGGTTTCTGAAAAGTTCTGGATTGCCAATATGTGCGTATTGATAAAAAGAGAGGGTTAGGCGATCATCTCCTGCTTGTTCTAAAAGAGCGGCTCTTTCTTTGGCACTTAATGTATTGTACAGTTGCATGCTATACCAATGTTAAGGGTTAAAAGAATAATATACTAAAGTTCAAAAGTAGAAAAAAAAGACTGTCAAAGCATTATTATATGCATTAAATACTTCTAATTCATGAATCTATAGCAAGGAAACCTTCCAAAATTTGGAAATATTCCAAATTTTTGTATATTTGCACTGTTCAATTACTTACAAGTAACTGTTCACAACCTTTAAAAAACAAGCAAGCATTTGATTGTTTCAAGTAAAACGAAGGTTTATTTTTAACATCAAAATAAGAAATAAAAAAAAGCATTATGGCAGATAAAGAGAAAGAAGCAAAATTAAAAGCATTAAAACTTACCCTAGACAAATTAGACAAAACATATGGTAAGGGAACTGTAATGAAAATGGGAGACCAAGCCATCGTTGATGTTGAGATTATACCCTCTGGATCACTAGGGCTTGATGTAGCACTCGGTGTGGGTGGATATCCAAGAGGAAGGGTTATTGAGATATACGGGCCAGAGTCTTCGGGAAAAACAACGCTAACTATTCATGCAATCGCGGAGGCGCAAAAAAAAGGTGGTATTGCCGCTTTTATTGACGCAGAACATGCCTTTGACAGATACTATGCAGAGAGCCTTGGCGTAGACGTAGAGAATTTAATCATCTCTCAGCCAGACAATGGAGAACAAGCATTGGAAATTGCAGACAACCTAATTCGTTCTGGAGCTATTGATATTATTGTTATTGATTCTGTGGCGGCTTTGACTCCAAAAAGTGAAATTGAAGGAGAAATGGGTGATAGCAAAATGGGATTACACGCCCGTTTGATGTCTCAGGCGCTAAGAAAACTAACTGGATCAATCTCTAAAACCAACTGTACGGTAATTTTTATCAACCAGTTGCGAGAAAAAATTGGAGTTATGTTTGGAAACCCAGAAACAACAACAGGTGGTAATGCCCTAAAGTTTTACGCATCTGTGCGTTTAGACATCAGGAGATCTACTCAAATTAAAGACACTAACGGTAGTGTTTTAGGAAACAAAACACGTGTTAAGGTTGTAAAAAACAAAGTGGCACCTCCCTTTAAATTGGTTGAGTTTGACATCATGTACGGTAAAGGAATTTCTAAAGTTGGAGAAATCATTGATCTTGGTGTAGATTTTGAAATTATTAAAAAAGCAGGATCTTGGTTTAGTTATGACGAAACAAAACTAGGGCAAGGGCGAGATGCTGTAAAAACATTACTTTTAGACAATCCAGAGCTTATGGAAGAACTAGAAATTAAAATAAAAGACTGTATCAAGGCCTTAGCAGAGGCTTAACTAACTCCTTGAGCACGTCTAGACAAACTTTACTGTCTTGATTGGGGTACTAAAAATGTTTTGAAACAGGGTTTGGTTTTGCATAAAACCAAACCCTGTTTTTATTTTAGTATCTTTTGCTGGTTTTAACGACTAATTTTTAGGTGAATGCTTTTTTTAAATAATATTAAAGGGGGTATATTAAAATCTTATTTAGATCGTTATAGTGGCGCTACTGTTTTACAAATAAAAATACGCACTACGCAACCCTCTTCACAATCAAGCATCTAGTTGGTGTAGGAACCAATGATTTAGGGCTTATTGTGTAAAACAACTGCTAACAAACCAAGGCAACTACATTTGACTTTAGACCAACTCATACAAGGCTGTAAAAAGAAGGACGCTAAGGCACAAGCAGAGCTCTACAAGCGCTATAGCGGTGTGTTGTTCTCTATTTGTTTGCGATACTCTCCCAACAAGGTAGAGGCAGAGGACAGCTTGCAAGATGCTTTTATTACTATTTTTAATAAAGCAGAACAGTTTAAAGAAAAGGGCTCTTTTGAGGGTTGGATAAAAAGAATAACTGTAAATACAGTGCTTCAAAAATATAGAAAGCAAAAAGTGTTTGCTATAAGTGATGAGGCGCAAATTGAGGATACGGCCAACCAAGAGGTTATTGATAATGGCCTGCCCCTTGATTATTTGCTTAGCATTATTCAAGAGTTGCCCCAAAGGTACAGACTGGTATTTACCATGTATGTTATGGATGGGTATTCTCACAAAGAGATTGGAGGCCTATTAGGGATTAGTGATGGAACTTCAAAATCTAATTTAGCCAGAGCAAGAGGGATTTTAAAAACAAAGATTGACGGCTATAACAAAAATAGTCTTTAGTATATAACACGTTGCTGATAAAACCAGCACAGCTATGAAACAAAAAAAGAACATAGATCAACTCTTTAATGAACGGTTCGCAAATCACCAGGCAGATCCTGCCTCTCATGTTTGGGATAAGATACAGGCGCGTTTAGAAAAAGACAAGAAAGATCGTGTTATTGCAATATGGTGGAGGACAGCTGGGGTTGCAGCAAGTTTAGCTCTAATTTTCTCCTTAGCAGGCCTGTTAGATAACACACAAAGTAATAGTATTGTTGAGCAGCAACCAGAAGTAAAAAACAATAGTACCCCGTCCCCAAAGATTGATAAAGCGCTAGAGATAAACTTGCGTCAAGACAACACTCGGGTTGCCACAACAAATAAAGACGCACAAAACCAGACCATAACACCCCAGATAGAAGTCAATGATAATAAGACGTCAAAAAACAAAATTATTGTCTTAAATAAACCAAAAAATGCGGTTGCTAAATTAGCTGTCAAAAAAGATGCTGGTGTTCCAGCAAAAAATTTGGGCGTGGCAGTTGTAAAGCCAAATAATTCCCCTGTTATTTCAGAAAATAAAGAAATAATAAACACTGAAGTTGTAGTGCCCACTGGTAGCTCCACTGTAATAGCTGCCTTAGAAAACATAAGCCCTGAGGGGGCAGAGAAACAATCTATTTTTGATGCCATTAAAGAGCAAAAGCAGCTTGAGTCTAAAGATGCGGTGGCTAAAATATCTTCCCAAGAAAACCTTTGGGAAATTGCACCAAACATCGCTCCCGTTTATTACAACACATTAAGCCAAGGGTCTTCCATTGACGCTAGTTTTGCAGATAATTCTCAAAGCGGTGATGTAAATATTAGTTATGGTATCGGAGTGCGCTACGCACTTAGTGATAGATTGAAAATTCGCTCAGGTATTAGTAATGTTGCACTAAGCTATAGCACTTCTGGGATAGAACTAGGTGATGGCCCGGTCTCCTTGGCGTTAAAAACCATAGATTATGCCAGTGAGGGGGTTGTAGTTATAGCTCAAGATTTGGGTACATTTTCTAGTCAAAACCAAGACGGCACCTTTGGTGATATAACGCCAAAATCAACAAATGGAGAAGCTTTCATAAATCAAAACATTAGCTATTATGAGGTGCCTTTAGAATTAAGCTACACCCTTTTTGACAGCGCGTTTGGACTAGATGTTATTGGAGGTGTAAGCACACTACTTTTAGGAAATAATGAGGTTTCGGTAACCGCAGGAAACTATAATGAGGTTCTTGGGTCTGCGAACAACTTATCTAGTCTTAGCTTTGCCACCAATATAGGGCTTGGGTTGCATTACAAAATGTCAAGTAAATTTAGGCTGAATATAGAGCCTATGTTTAAATACCAGCTAAACCCATATACAGACTCCTCTGTGAGTTTTAAACCCTACTATCTTGGCGTATATACTGGGTTAAGTTTTAAATTTTAGGAAACTTCAAAGCAAATAACAACTGTTGTTTTGAGGTGTTTTAATTGTTCAGTTTGGGCTTCTTGGCCAAACGACTTCACTAAAAATCATCTCATCGCCATGAGGTGGTTTTTTATTTCATAAACTCTTTTACCTTATCAAGGGGGATGCTCAAAACAACAGGGGCATCGGTATAACTAGCAATTTCGTGTTGATTGTAATGAAGCACTAGGTTGTCTTGAACAAATCCAAGGCTAGAAGGCATTGTAAAAGTGTTGCCATTAAACCAAAAGTAATTAGCGTTAATGTTGCTTTTCTGCGAAATAGTAAACACTTTTCTAAACTCAATTTCAGCAAACTCGATAAGGGCGTCATAATGCTTAAATAGGCTTTGATTTGTTAGCTCCTTACCTGTTTTCATGTCAAAATTGATATAGCTAACATCATGATAGCCATGTGCGCCGCCTGTGTATTTATATTGCTTAAATTCTAAAGATAAAAACAAATCATCTCTGTGGGTCTCGGTTACCGAGGCCTCAACAAAATAAGCTGCTGCCAAATCTGGAAACTCTGCATGATCACGCCAATAAGAATCCACAAACCCTTTTGCGGCTGCCGCTATGGTTGATGCCGTTGGCTCTTGTGTAGGGTCCTCAAGATGCAAAGATGCCGCAATGAAGGTCGTTATAGCCTTGTTTAGTTGTGTTTCACGATTGTCCTGGGGCGGGTATAAAAGATAATCGATGGTTATCTTTGGGCAATCTCTGGACACGCAGCTCGATAGGTCCCCCTCAGAGAACGAGCGCGGCTGTGGCTGAAATAGTTCTGGGGTGCAACCACAACAAATAAGCGCCAAAAAAAACAAACACCAATGTTTATACTTCATCTCTCAAAATTACTAACGTATTTTAACTAAAGATCACTACAAAAATTATTTATAAAAGTTCATTTCATCCAAATACTGCCAAACGTTTTGGGGTAACAGAGGGCGAATATTTTTTTGATTTTTAATTCCGTTTCTAATAAAGGTAGAAGAAATCTCCATAATGGGGGCCAATACTTTAGTTATTTTAAGATGATCCTCAAAAGAAGTAATTGCTTTGTTTGAGCTCAATCTAGGGTAAACAAACAGCTCGTATCTGGAAAGTATTACCTCATAGTTTTTCCATTTATGGAAACTATTGAGATTGTCCTCTCCCATAATTAGGCAAAATTTTTGGTTTGGGTATTTTTCTTCTAAAAAAGCCAAGGTATTAACCGTGTAATTAGGTTGAGGTAGATCAAACTCAATGGCGCTTGACTTAATTTTTGGATACTCCTCTAAAGCAATATCAACCATCGTTAAACGGTGATTATTGTCTAGCAAAGAGCTTTTCTTTTTATGAGGGTTGTGAGGTGTTACCACCATCCACACCTGGTCTAAATCACTAAACTCTACCATGTGGTTGGCGATGGCCAAATGACCCACATGAATAGGATTAAAAGTGCCGAAATAAAGTCCTATTTTTTTTGAACCTGTCATTTATTCTTCTTCTAAAATACTATGAGGATTGTCTAGAGACGCTGCGTTTATAAATGGCTTAGCGATATGACTAGCCACCAACTTGGAGGCTTCTTCCAAAGCGTGCTCCAGGGTGTCGTTTAAAATAATACGATCAAACCTAGGGGCGGTTGCCATCTCTACGGAGGCTTTGGCAATGCGCATATTTATTTTTTCGTCACTTTCTGTTTTGCGGTTTTTAAGCCTAATTTTCAATTCCTCAACACTCGGTGGCTTAACAAAAACAGCCAGGGTTCTTTCTGGGAACTTTCTTTTAATTCTTAGCCCACCAACAACATCGATGTCAAAAATAACATTCTTGCCCATGGCCCAAATACGCTCTATCTCACTATTAAGGGTGCCATAAAAATTATCGCGATACACTTCTTCCCATTCTAAAAAGTCATCTTGCTTCATGTGAGTTTTAAAATCAGAGAGGCTTAAAAAATAATACTCTTTACCGTGTTGTTCTTCTCCGCGAGGCTCTCGAGAGGTCGCAGAAACTGAAAACTCTAAATTTAGGCTCTCTTGCTTTAGTAAGTGCTGAACGATGGTTGTTTTCCCACTTCCAGAGGGCGCAGAAAACACAATTAACTTTCCTCCTTTTGCCATTATAGTACGTTTAAAGCTTGTTCTTTTATTTTCTCCAACTCATCTTTCATCTGTACCACCAATTGTTGCATTGGCGCAAAATTACTTTTACTCCCAATTGTGTTTATTTCACGACCAATCTCTTGAGTAATAAACCCTAGTTTTTTTCCATTACTATCATCGCTGTGAATAGCCTCTTTAAAATAACTTAAATGATTTTCTAGGCGCACTTTCTCTTCTGTGATATCGTATTTTTCTAGATAATAAATCAGCTCTTGTTCAAACCGATTTTCGTCAACCTTTTCTTTAAGATCGTTTACTGCGCTACGAAGGCGTTGTTTAACCCCGTCTATACGCTGGCTATCTATTGTAAGAACGTCTTGCAGATGCTTGCCAATAATAGCAATGCGCTGCAAGAAATCATTTTTTAAAACCTCACCCTCGTCTGTCCTGTAAATGTTTATTTCAACTAAGGCCTGAGTGACAGCCTTTAAGATTTCAGAAAACTCATCTTCGTCAATCTCTTCACGTTCAGTCTTTAACGCATCTGGCATTTTAACAGCCATTTTTAAAAGCTCTATTTGATCTGCGGAAACAACCTCAGAGAGTTGCTGCATGTACTGCCTTAGGGTTGTTTCATTGATTTTGGTGGCTGTTTGTTCTCCTGTAGATTCTACAAACAAGTTCAGATCTATTTTTCCTCGTGTAAGTCCTGATGCTAACAATTTACGAATGTTTAGTTCCTTTTGTCTGTATGCAGAAGGAACCCGAGTGTTTAAATCTAAACTTTTACTGTTAAGAGATTTAATTTCTACGGTTATTTTTTTGGTTGGCAATTGTATCACGTGTTTGCCGTACCCTGTCATGGATTGAATCATGGGTTGTATTTAATATTGTTTTAATATGATATCAAAGGTACACAAATCATCACTGTTTTGTTTGGTGTGTCTGGTCTAAGGGATTTCCTTGTGTGTCAAAACGGGTCTTTAAATGTTTTTCTGTGGCATATAGCACATAGAGCAATAATAGCGTGTTTGTAATAATGGTAATCAATACGTTTAGTTGTGGATACAAAAAGTAAAGCGCCACAGGAATTAAAAAACTATATAAAGATATTTTAAAAAAAACCAAAGTGGAATACGTGTTGGCGGCCTCCCAAGTTGCTTGGTTTTTCATAGACCTTTGAGTTCTATAACCATATAAGTGATTTATTTTTTTAGGCGGAAATTTTTTAAGCAACCACCCAAGAAGTAACATAAAAGCGCAGTATCCAAGCGCCATATATAACTGGTTTTGATCTGAGTATTGGTTTGCTATCATTGTATAGAATTTAAAAAATCTAAGACCCGAACCTCAGAGTAATGTTCGGCATTTGTTACATGAAAGCCAACATGCCCTCCAGTTTTTGGAACTTCAAGGTAAATGTTTTCGTGGTGTTTTGCAACATCAAAAGGATAACACGCAGGACCCAAGAAGCTGTCGTTTGCCGCATTTAATATAAGTACAGGTATTTTAATGTTGGGTAAGAAATCTAAGGCGCTGCTTTTTTGATAGTATTCTGCTGCATTTTTAAATCCATGCGCTGGAGCGGTGTATATATTGTCAAAATCAAGTAATGTTTTTACTTGACTGAGTTTTTCTTTAGACATCACACCAGGAAATAATTTCATTTTTCTCTTGTACTTATTGCGCAAATCTTTCAAAAAAACAAGGGTATATGGTCTGTTGCGTTTTTTCATTAAAAAGTCCAGAGAAGACTGCAAGTCAATAGGGGCAGAGATGGCAATTCCTGCAACAATTTTATGTGAAATCTCTCTGGGTTCTCCAAGGTATTTTAACAATAAATTTCCTCCCAAACTAAAACCTATAAGCGCAACTTTTGAGTACTGCTCTTGAGTGAGTATGTGATCTACCAGTTCAGATAAGTCTTGGGTGCGCCCACTGTTGTAGGATAGGTACAGGCGGTTTTCCTCACCGCTGCATCCTCGATGATTCATAGCGGCAACATCCCAACCATCTTTAATTAGAGCCTTGGCCTGTCCTTGCATATACACTCGTTGGGCGTCTCCCTCAAGGCCGTGTAACAATATTGCTACTTTATTGCTTTTAGATCCCTTAGAGTCTTGGTAGCTCCAGTCTATGTCTACAAAATCGCCATCGGTGAGCTCTAGCCGTTTTCTGACCTGTGGCACTGTAGGAATTGGTCGTAATTTGGCAGAATAAATAGTAGAAAAATGGCTACTTTTAAAAAGGCCTTTGGCTTTATACCCGGAGCTAATAATTGGCATGAATGCGGTGTTTCTTAATGGGTGTTACACGAGGAGCAAAACTACTAAACTTTTAAGACATCTTAAGGGCGCAAAACAATACATTGAAAGTAATTCCCGATTATAAGAAAGGCTATTGGTATCTTTGCGGCTGGAAAAAACCTACAGGTTAAATTAACAGCCTAATTATGTGTTTTGCTCTTTTATGTATATGAAACAACTTATCACTAAGTCCATAGGCTTATTTTTAAACGCCGCAGCTATTATCGCTCCTCTATGGGGTGCAAATTTTGCTTTTAATTTGTTGTGTAAGGTGCGCAGAGCTGGCATTTCAGAAAAAGGAAAAGCATTTTTTGAAAAGGCAATACAGCACACGCTTTTGCTTGAAAAAAATACCGCTGTACTTCACAAATGGGGCAGTGGCCCAAAAAATATTCTTTTCTTACACGGCTGGGAGAGCAACTCACAGCGCTGGTTACCGTATTATAATATGCTTGAAAAGGAAAAATATACCATCTATGCGCTTGATGCGCCGGGGCACGGTATGTCTGGAGGAGACAAGCTCAATGTAGAGGTCTTTAGACAGGCTATTGAGGCTTCTTTGGAGCACATTGGACCTATAGACACTATAATTGGTCACTCCCTTAGCAATACAGCCCTTGGGTATTGCTACGCGATGAACCCCCATGTTGATGTCAAAAAATTTATAGTCATGGGAGCGGCCTCAGGAATGGATGCTGTATTTACTTATTTTAAAGAAATTCTTGGGCTCTCAAAACGCTCTGTATCCAATTTAAGTAAAAAGGTAAATACCATTTTTAAAATACCGCATCAGGAAGTTAAATTAATGTCTTTTTTCGAAAAAGTAACACAGCCCGTGCTGGTTATTCATGATAAAAACGATGCAGTAACACCTTTTGCGCCTATTGAAAAAGCGCTTAAAAAACATCCAAAAATAAACACATATATTACCTGTGGGCTAAAGCATGATTTAAAAGCAGAAGAGGTGTATACTAAAGTAATAGCCTTTATTGAAAGCTAGCATAATAAAACAGTAACCACACAACAACAATAGCATGTATTTAAAAGAGTTTGAAATTAGGTGGAATGATATTGATGCCAATCGGCATTTAGCCAACAGCGCTTATATAAATTTTATGAGCCACACCCGCCTGAGCTATATGCTTGAAAACGGGTTTGGTCAAGCCAACATGGTGGCCAACAACATAGGCCCTGTTGTGTTTTACGAGCATATGTTTTATTTTAAAGAGGTCTTTCCAGGAAAACCAATCACGGTAAGTCTAGCCCTTAAGGGGTTAAGTGAAGATGGCATGTATTTTTCATTTGAGCATAACTTCTTTGACCATACCGGTAAAAACATAGCGCGCTGTGAAATGATGGGCGGATGGATAGACCTTGCCAAACGCAAACTAAGAAGCCTCCCCGAGACCCTTTTTAATAGTCTTAGCGGGCTAGAAAAAACTGCAGACTTTTACATCATTACAAAAGAACATACACGCAAGCATGGGCAGGTTCCTAAAGATTTAAAGTAGCGGCCTAAGCGCTATTACTAAAGCTCACTAGTTTTTTTTTGGTTTCTTACGCGTGGCAAGATACACCCCTAAAAAGATGAGCGTAGCCGCAACAACTCTAATTTCGGTGAGTGTGTCTGAGCCCATAAGAACTGCAAATAGTGTTGCAATTAAGGGTTGCAGGTACATAAACACTCCCAAGACAGAAGGGCTTAGTTGTTTTAGCGCATAAATGTTAAACAAGTAGGTGAGTACCGTTGTGCCAATCACCACAAAGGCTAGTTGCCCTATTGTTTCATGCTCAAGATGTAGCCAGTTTACACTTACAAATTCCTGGTAACCAATTGGAATGTTTATTATAACGGCAAATAAGAAAAAGAACTTCATAAGCGTAATGGCGCCATACTTTGCTGTAAGTGGTTTTACAATTATTAAGTAGGTAGAGTAGGAGGCGGCGTTAACCAAAAACAACATATTTCCTAAGGGTATGTTTGGTGCATTAGGCTGTGTTTTTTCGCCAAACAAAATAAGTGCAAGGGCTCCAGCTAGACCTAGGGCAATTCCAACGGCTTTAATTAAAGTTATGCGCTCTTTTAAAAACACTCCAGACAACACAAGCAACAAAACAGGGGCGATTGTAATAACAACGCTACTGTTAATAGGAGTGGATAGGCTTAGGCCTTTAAAAAACATAGTCATGTTTAACACCATGCCAAAAAAGGCGCACGCTATTATGCGCATCCAATCTTTGGTTTGTATGGTTTCTTTTTTGTAAAAAAGCCCTAAAACCCAAAAAATAACCCCTGCACCACCTACCCTTAAAAGTATGAACCCATAAGGAGAAATCACAGACGGCATGAGGCCTTTTGCTATGGTATGGTTTACGCCATAAATAAAACTTGCAGCAAAGGCCGCAATAATGGCAAGTAGCCTTGGGCTCATCATTTATTTTGAAGTGAAACTTTGGCTTGGGCAAGAACTTTTTTGCTGTTTCCGATAAAAAGTTGCCCACTATTTACAATAACCGGGCGCTTTAAAAAAGTGTAGTGCTCTAAAATCAAGCTCTTGTAGTTTTCTTCACTAAGAGTTTGCTCCTTAAGGGCTCTCTCGTTATAAAGTCTAGCGCGTTTACTAAACAGCGCTTGGTAGCTCCCCGAGAGTTCTCTAAGTGCCTCCAATTGTTTTGCGTTTATATGCTGCTCTTTAATATCTTGAAAAACAACCGTGTTAGAGGGCTCAAGTTCTTTGATGATTCTTTTACAGGTGTCGCAGGTAGAAAGATGGTATATTTTTTGCATCGCTGGCGGGTTTTTATGTGTTTGTAGGTCTTTAAGTTAGTAGAGGGGTGTCTATTTTATCTTTACAGATTTCAAAATAGACTCTAACTCCAATTGCAAATCTCTTTTTGAGCTTGACGGCGCATAGGTAAACCCCTCTAGTATGAGATACCTGTTATTGGCTGTATCCCTTACGGCATAATTAACAAAAGGGCCTGCCATCCATTGGTTTTTTATTTCCCAGGTTCCTTTGGTTTCAAAAGCAAATTTATTGTTGATGGTTGTTTCTAGAATATAAGGCGGATAGGCTTCTTCTGTAATAAATTTATCACCATCCTCAACGGGCAACTGCTTAATACCAATGGCGTCTCTCATTTTTATAATTTCCATAAGAGTTGTGCTGTCTTGAGGGATTGTATTTAAAGGGACTTGATAGATTATAATATTAGTGTGTCCAGATTTAAGTTCTTTGCGTATCCAATAAAAATCTGCCTCAGATTTGGCAATATGATACGCAGAGGGAATCTCAAGAGTTAGACCGAAAGCAGAAGGTAAGGAGTCTAGCCTTAGTTTTGATTTTTTAGTGCGTCTTTGCCTTTCTTTAATTTCTGAGCGTTTAAACTCTTTTATAATTATAGGGGTGTTTTCCTTAATTATACTTACCAGCTTCTCTTTAGAGGGTGCTGTTATAAAAACACCTGTTTGAGGTTTTGCATATGGGTTTTTTCTGATCACTAGGGTGTCTTTTTCTCCAATAGTGACATGCAAAAACAATCGAGATGTTTTTACAAAACCGCTAAAAACCTCCGGAGGCAGTTGGCTTATAGAAAATAAAGGCTCGTCTTGAGGCAGTCCCGGTGTAGGGGAGGCAAAGCTAGCAAGTATCTGGTCACCAACTGCATCTTCCCAAAGGAGGTTGGGCATCACAACTTGAAGGGTGTTAATGTTGCCTACAGAGGGTTGTTTGTATTTTATAGTGGTACTTGTTGTATCCCCGCAAGCAGCTAAAGTAATAAACGAAAGAAAGAAAATATAGATAGGTTTCATACAAAATAATTAACTGGTTACTATAAAATTTTAAGCTCCATGCCTGGGTTTAATTTGGCGCTTTTAAGATCGTTTTTCTTTTTAATATCGGCCACACTAACTCCAGGGTATTGCTGTGCTATACTCCAAAGGGAATCTCCTTGTTTTACGATGTATGTTTTGGTGTTTTGGCCCTTGCTTGGTTGCTTTTTTGTGGCAACACTTGGTGTTTTTCTCGGAAATATTACTAGACGCTTTCCAACTCTTAAATTATTATCTCTAAGGCTGTTCCACCTTTTTATCTGGCTTATCCTCACGCCAAATCTAGCAGCAATTTTTCCTAAATAATCTCCACTTTGCACCTTATAATATATTTTTTTGTCTAAATCGTTTAGTTCAGGCAGGGGTTTTTCTCTTTTATTAAATGCCTGCTGTGCGTATGCGTATATGGTGTCTTGATTTGCCACAAACACCCCAACTTTATCGATAGGTAATCTGAGGGTGTAGGTCTGGTTTTTAACCACCGGTATAATCCCTAGCTTGTATTGCGGGTTTAAAAACGCTACTTCTGCAAGATCAATATCGGTGAGGTGGGCAACATGTTCTAGGGCGATTTGTTTTTTTATATGAATCGTGTCTGTGGCTATATAAGGTATTCTTGGCCCGTCGCTACTAAAGCCGTGCTGTTTTGAGTACTCAAAAATGTACATCGTTGCTAAAAAAGCCGGTACATATCCAGCAGTTTCGCGCGGAAGGTGTTGGCGTATGTTCCAATAATTTATTCGTCCCCCAGATCTTCTAATGGCCTTAGAAACATTCCCTGGACCAGAATTATATGCAGCCAAAGCCAAATCCCAATCGCCAAGGCGTTTGTAAAGTGCCTGAAGGTATTTACAAGCAGCCTGAGTTGCTTTTAAGGGGTCACTCCTGTCATCAACATAACTATTAACGTTTAGGCCAAACATTTTACCTGTACTAAACATAAACTGCCAAAGCCCCGTAGCGCCAACTCTAGACTCGGCTGTTGGACGCAAGGCAGACTCTACAATTGCAAGATACTTAAGCTCCAGAGGTATGTTGTAGTTGTCTAAGGCCTGTTCAAACATTGGGAAATAATAGTCGCTCAGCGCCATTAGCCTGCCCATAGTTGAGCGGCGATTTTTGAGGTAGTTTTTAATTACACTCTCTAGCGCAGGATTGTACTCGACATTAAAAGGTGTTCTGCTGTTTATTTCAGCTAGGCGAGCTTTTAAGGTGTCTGTTGGAAGCTCAATATACTCCACCGGCTCATAGGTCATGGCGGTGATACTGCCATAGATCTGCTCAAACATATCATTATTATACAGTTCGTCAAGCCAAAGACTGTCATAGCGCCTTGCCAAGGCCATGTCTTGAAGTTTAATTTTTGTGCTATCTGGTAAGACCTTAACGGCTAGTATGTCCAGAGAGTTTATGGGCGCTTCGACGGCTTGTATGGTGTCTTTTACCTGAGTTTTGATGCGCTGTAAAGAATCTTGGCTATGCTTAGAAACAGGGTCTTGCCGCTTGTTTTGATGGTAGGCCAAAGAGTCTTGGCTATACCCAAAAGTGTACACTAGAAAAACAATACTATACAAGAGATGTTTCATACATATATAGCAACGCAATTATGCTGCCAAAATTTTACTCAAAAATAAGCAATTCAAACACCTAGGTGTCGATTTTAAAAAAGATCAATAGCCTTATACTACGCTAATGGGCGTTTATTGTAGTATTGCTTGTATTCCTGGAAGTGTTTTCCCTTCAAGCATTTCTAGCATTGCGCCGCCGCCTGTAGAAACGTAGCTTACTTTTTTACTCAGGTTAAATTGCTTTACAGCAGCAACAGAATCTCCACCGCCAACAAGAGAAAAGGCTCCTTGCTGTGTTGCCTTTGCTATAGCGTTTCCTAAAGAGAGGGTTCCGCCAGAAAAAAGCTCCATTTCAAAAACACCAACAGGTCCGTTCCATAAAATTGTCTTTGATTTTGAAATCACATCTGCAAAATTACTGTTTGATTGTGGTCCAGAATCTAGTCCCATCCAGCCTTCGGGTATTTGGTTAATTGGGCTTATTTGTGTGTTGGCTTTTTCAGAAAATTGGTCTGCAGCAATCACATCTACAGGCAGATGAATTTCTACCCCCTTTTCTTTGGCTTTCTTTAAAATTTGTAAGGCAAGAGCTTGTTTGTCATTCTCAACTAGTGAGGTGCCTATATTTCCTCCTTGGGCTTTTATAAATGTAAAGGCCATGCCACCACCAATAATAAGGTGATCAATTTTATCTAAAATATTCTCTATTACTGTTATTTTTGATGAGACTTTTGCCCCTCCAATAACAGCAGTAACTGGTTTTTTGCTGTCGCCTAATACCTTTTCGAGGCTTTTTATTTCTGAGGCGAGTAGCGCGCCAAAACATTTGTTTTCTGGGAAATTTTCTGTGATAATTGCTGTTGATGCGTGCGCTCTGTGTGCGCTGCCAAAAGCGTCGTTTACATAAATATCTCCTAGCTTGGAGAGTTTTTTTGCAAATCCAGAATCTCCTGCAGTTTCTTCTTTGTAGTATCTTACGTTTTCTAACAGCAATACTTCTCCTGGTTTAAGGTTTGCTACTGCAGTTTCTGCAATATCTCCAACACAGTCAGGGGCAAATAAAACGTGTACACCTAAAACCGTGCTTGCCGCCTCAACAATGTGTTGCAATGAAAATTCTAGCTCTTTGTTTTTGGGTCTTCCAAGATGAGATAGTAACACGCAGCTCCCTCCGTCTTGCAATATTTTAACAATGGTTGGTTTTGCTGCCTCAATTCTAGTGGCGTCTGTAACGACAAGCTCATTGTTTAGCGGCACATTAAAATCTACCCTTATTAGTGCTTTTTTGTCTTTAAAATTAATGTCTTGTATTGTTTTCATAGTTGATCTTTAATGGCGCAAATATACAGTTTTTGGCGGCAAGTAATACTAGATTTTTCTGGCGGTAGTGTTTGTAATAATTCCCTACATTTGCAGATGCTTTTTTCTAACATATTAGGCCAAACACACATTAAAAACCATTTGCTAAAAAGCATAGAAAATGGTAGAATTCCTCACGCTCAACTCTTTGTGGGAAAAACCGGTAGCGGCTTGTTGCCTATAGCCTTAGCCTATGCTCAAGCTATTTTGTCTAGCAATCATGCTGTTGGATCTAAGGGACATGAAAATTGCATGGCTAAGGTTGCAAATCTTGCACATCCAGATTTACATTTTGTGTTTCCTGTAAACACAAACGAAAAGGTTAAAAAAAATCCTTTTTCTGCACTGTTTGTGGAAGACTGGAGAGCGTTTGTTTCAGAGAACCAATACGGCTCTTTGTATGACTGGTTGGCTTATTTAGGCATAGAGAAAAAGCAAGGAAACATAAATGTAGATGAGGCAAAGCAAATGCTTAAAACGTTGTCTTTAAAGGCCTATGAAGGGGGGCACAAAATCATGATTATTTGGATGGCAGATAGAATGAATGCCGCCTGTGCAAACAAAATTTTAAAATTAGTAGAAGAGCCTCCACAAAAAACGGTTCTATTGTTATTAACAGAACATGAAGAACACATCTTGGGCACCATACAATCAAGATGTCAAAAATTACAATTCCCATTACTTCCAGAAAATGTTATATCTAGTCAACTCGTTGAAAACAAAGGAGTTGAAAATAAAAAAGCAAAAAAAATTAGTAGCTTGTCTAATGGAGATTATCACCAAGCTTTAAGTTTATTGAACAATCTAGGCGATGATGCTGTTTTCGAAAATTGGTTTGTTGATTGGGTACGCACTGCATTTAAAGCCAAAGGAAATAAAGACTCTATCAATGCGCTTATTTCATGGAGTGAGGAAATTGCAAAGCAGGGAAGGGAAACACAAAAAAAGTTTTTAGGCTATTGCCAAGAAACCTTCAGGCAAGCATTGCTTAAAAATTATAAAGCAGATAGCTTGCTCTTCTTTGATGCACCTAATACAAAGTTCTCTATTGAAAAATTCGCGCCTTTTGTGCATCAAAACAATATTTTTGAGATTTCTGAAGCCTTAGAAACTGCCTCTTACCACATTGAACGAAATGGAAATGCTAAAATTATTTTTACAGACCTCTCCATCAAACTCACGCGGCTTTTACACGCCAAGGCGTAATATATTTAACAATAAGTGTTTCCTATTGATGTTGTCTTGGTGTATTTGCTTTATCTATTAAAAACAAACTCAAATAAAGCGCTTTAAAGGTGTTTTATAAAAAACCCAGACAATTAGACCTCTTGCTTGTTTTGGTTGCGCTAAAAAACCCCGGAAGCTGTTTTAGGCTTTTTTGAAGCAATATATAAGCGAAGAATGCTCTTTAGTTGATAGCGCCCTTATGTTTGACAAAAAACCAATCCATAATGCCTTGATGGCAAATGAATTCCCGGTTTTGTATTTTTCTGAAAGAAGACTTACATAAAAGGAGTCAAAAATCATTGGCTTTGTTTTAAGCAGCTTCATGTTTTCAGAAAATAGCTTGCTCATACTTTTTTGAGAAAAGTGCCACAAGTGTCTTGGCACGTCATAAGCCGCCCAAAATCCTTTATAATGTTTTGCGTCAAAGGAATTATAGTTTGGAACCGCAACTATTAAAACCCCATTTGGTTTCAATAGTTTTTGAATTGCCGTGATTGTGTTTTCTAAATCTGGAAGGTGCTCAAGCACGTGCCAAAGTGTTACCACGTCAAACTGTTGGCCCTTAAAATCTTCAATGCTTTGGTGTAGAAAAATATTTTTTTTGGCAGCAACTTCTCTAGCTTTTTCACTGGGCTCAACTCCGTAGACCTCCCAAGAGTTTTGTTTTGAAGTCTCGCAGAAATTACCGGTACCTGCGCCAATATCCAAAAGAGTACCCTTATGATTTGAGAGCGAATTAATAAGGTTTATTTTATTTTTTAGAGACCATTTTTGCACCATGGCGTACAAAAAGGGAACAATTCCTTTTTGGGTATTTGAGTGAGAAATATACGCTTGGCTCTGGTAATAACCCGCCAAATCCTCAGGTGCTGGTTGGGGTGTTGTTATTAAAATTTCTCTAGAAGAATCCAGGACCAAATCAAACGCTTCTTGAGATTTGAAATAATCTTTGGTAGAAATATATATGGATCCCTTCGGTGTCTTCAAGTGAAATTATTAAAATTTTAAATTTGATTGTTCCACGTGGAACAAGGTTATTACCTACCCATATAAACAAGCATTACAGAGATGTCGTTTGGTGAAACGCCGCTAATTCGAGACGCCTGTGAAACTGTTACGGGTCTTATGGCGCTTAATTTTTCTTTTGCTTCATAAGACAAAGATTTTAGCTTTGAATAGTCAAAGCCTTCAGGTATTTTAATCCCTTCTAATCTATTGAGTTTATCTGCATTATTTTTCTCTTTGGCAATATAACCTGCGTATTTAATCTGTATTTCTGTTTGCTGAAGCACCTCATGATCTAGATCGTGTTGGTTAATATAAGATGTCACAAAATCAATTTTTTGCATATCCTGCATCGTTATATTTGGCCTAGAAAGTGGTTTAAAAAGCTTGTCGCTTTGCTTTACTATGGCAGAATCTTTTTCCTCTAAAATAGGATTTATCACCTCCGGGGTTACACTGCTTTCTTTGAAAAAATCGACAAACGCTTCACTTTTTTGCTTTTTTTCTTCCATTAATCTAAGACGCTCATCGCTAGCGAGCCCAATGTTGTGTGACATTGGAGTGAGTCTGAAATCTGCGTTGTCTTGGCGCAGTAAGGTTCTGTACTCTGCACGAGAGGTAAACATTCTATAAGGCTCTTCTGTGCCTTTGGTAATTAAATCATCAATCAATACACCAATGTACGCCTCGTTTCTT
>Ga0209712_10001000_pt1 | contig 24383 bp, 15 predicted proteins | sample ArcOceMetagenome_FD_187443 | JGI IMG/M metagenome (GOLD analysis project Ga0209712, IMG submission 187443) | Marine eukaryotic phytoplankton communities from Arctic Ocean - Arctic Ocean - Greenland ARC118M Metagenome (SPAdes) (version 2) | ecosystem: Environmental > Aquatic > Marine > Oceanic...
CGAAGTCCCAGGAATAGCTCGTCGCATTAATTGAAGTGCTCGTAAAGTCAACCGTAAATATATTGTTATTATAAGTATAGCTTGCATTTACAGGATCACCAATATTTAAAATTATCACTTCCAAAGCTCCCGTACAGCCGTTGTTATCCGTAATCGTTACAGTATAAATTCCTGTACTCAAATTCATCGCGACATTACTGCTCGAAGGCCCATTTCCAAAATCATAAGTGTAGGGCATTTCACCTCCAGAGCCAATCACAGAGATCGCTCCATTCATCTGATTACATGTTTCATTAAAGGCATCCCCTAATAATAATGAAGGAGAATTAGCTCCTTCAATAGTAATGTCATCAATGGCTTGACAACCATTATTATCCGTTACCGTAACTACATAATTACCAATACTAAGATTTGTAAATATATTGTTATTAGTTGCTCCATTTCCAAGATCAAAACTGTACGGCGCGACTCCGCCTGTTGCATTTACCGTAAACCCGCCATTCATTTGACCGCATGTTTCAGGTTGAATATCGGAGAAAGAAATGTTAATCGAACTACTACTTCCTATGGTCGCAGATTGGAGATCAGTACAACCATTCGCATCCGTAAGTGTAATGTTATAAGTTCCTCCTGAGAGGTTTTCAAAAACAGAATTTGAAGTATTCCCATTTCCAAGATCAAAAAGAAATGGAGAAGTTCCACCGGTGGCTGACACCATGATGCTACCATCTGAAAGTCCACAAGTTGTATTTTGGATTGCTTCAATATTAAGGGAGACTGTATTTTCAAGTAAGTTAAAAACTTGACTAGCGGTACATCCTGCTGCATCCGTAACGATGACATTATATCCTGTCGCATTTAAATTAATAAAAATCGGATTGGTTCCTGCACCTAAACCAATGTCGTAAATGTATGGAGTTATTCCTCCAGTAGCAGCGATTTCGAAACCTCCATCAGATTGCCCACAGTTTTCGTTAGCTACATTGATGATAGAAAAAGTAGGTGCACCACTTGCTAAAATTGCTACCGATTGATTTGCCGCACAACCATTCCCATCAGTTACGGTAATCGAATACGTTCCTCCTGCAAGGTTTTCAAGAATAGGATTTAACGTCACGCCATTGCCTAAATTAAAAATAAATGGTGCAGTTCCTCCTGTTGCAGAAACGGTTATACTTCCATTTTCCAATCCACAAGTAGCATTGATAATCTCATCAACATTGAGGGTAACTTCATTTTCACCCAGCGTGAATATTTGCGAAGCATTACAACCATCAGCGTCCGTAACGATGATGGTATAAGTAGCTGAATTTAAGTTAGAAAAAATAGTATTTGACATGGCTCCAGTTCCAATATCGTAAGTATATGGAGCAGTTCCTCCCGAAGCTAAAATTTCAAAACTTCCATCCGTCTGCCCACAATTTTCATTCATGACATTTATAATAGAAAATGTAGTGGCACCTGAACTTAAGACCGTGGCAGATTGATTATCCGTGCAACCAATTGCATCCGTAACGGTAATGTTGTAAGTCCCCCCGGCAAGATTCGAGAAAGTAGCATTTATAGTTGGACCATTTCCAAGATCATACAAAATTGGAGCAACTCCTCCAGCAGATGAAACAGCAATACTTCCATTAGCAATACCACAGTTTGCATTGATTACTTCATCAATAGTCAGACTAATCTCGTTTCCTCCAAGCGTAAAAATTTGCGAAGCAGAGCAATTATTCACATCCGTAAGTATAATGTTATAAGTACCTGAATTTAAGTTAGAAAAAATAGGATTATTGGTATTTCCTGCACCTATATTATAGGTATAAGGAGCCGTTCCTCCGATAGCCGAAATTTCAAAACTTCCATCGCCTTGACCACAACTTTCATCGACAATATTAATGATAGAAAAAGAAGGAGATCCAGCGTTTCCTATCGCTGCATTTACCGTGGTGCTACACCCTGCAAAATCAGTAACCGTCACTTGATAATTACCTTCCGCTAGATTTGTAAAAGTATTGTTACTAGTTGCTCCATTTCCAAGATCAAAACTGAATGGAGCTATACCTGTACTTACCAAAACTTCAATCGAACCATTTGACAATCCACAAGTTACATCCATAATATTTATGGCAAAAGCAAGGACCGGTGGCGCATCAAAAACCACTACCGATATAGAATTGAAACACCCAAAATCATCTGTAACTAACACGGTATAAAACCCATTACTCAATCCCGTGAAATTAGGGTTACCAGTAGGCCCATTTCCAAGATCATATTGAAAAGGTGGTACTCCCCCAAAAGGAATTACGGTAAATGCACCGTCTGACATATTGCAATTTTCATTCAAAACATTAGCGACTGCTAATAGTGGCGCATCAATATTTACCAGTGTAATTTCAATAGAATCTTGACATCCAACAGCATCCGTAAATATAATGGGATATATACCAGCTGTAAGATTTTCAAAAATAGAATCAGCTTGCGGGCCATTTCCAAGATCATATAAAAAAGGAAAAATTCCGCCAGAAACTGATAAGGTGATTGATCCATTCGCCTGTCCGCAATTTTCATTTAAAACTTCTACCGCACTCAAAACAGGCGTATTAATCGCTAAAATCTCAATGGAATCTATCAACTCACACCCCGAATCATCAGTCACCGTAACATCGTAAATCCCCGCACTCAAGGTATCTAAAATCGACTCACTAGTTGCCCCATTTCCAAAGTCAAAAAGGTAAGGTTCAAACCCTCCATTTGCTACTACTTCAAAACTTCCGTTCATCAATCCGCAAGTCGTATTTTCTACATTTTCAAAATTTATAACAAAAGTATTACAAGTTATTGCTACACTTAAGCAATTTGAAAATGGCGAAGTATTTAGCATCGAATCAGTCGCCGTTGCTGTAATTATTGCCCCTCCATAAACATTCGCTCCACTCGGATATGGACTATTTAAATTCCACAAACTATCGGGCGTGACAATGCTTGTTCCAAGAAAAATTTTCCCTTGACAATCTGCACTCGCACAACCTGTCGTATCATTGATAAATACTTCAATTAAATCACCTGGGATTCCTTTCCCTAACAATACATTTACAGAAACTGAATCGACCGTTGGAGCTGCTTGAAATTGATTCCCATTCCCCAACAATTTGATTCCCTCCACATTACAGAATAGGCTATTTTGTTGGATCTGACAGAACTCCGACGAAGTACTTATGCGTACCGCCAATTCATTATTAGCAATCACATTTCCCTCTCCTACTCCATCACCTCCAATCAAATTTCCTTGGCAATTGCTTTGAACAATTACGCCACAATATTCATTTCCAGCAATGCTATCTTGAGCATAATTTGTCCCAATAAAATTTCCTTGCACCGTACAAAAAGAAGCGCCCAATCTCATCACCACACCACAGCCTTCCCAAGGACCAGTATTTGGTAAGCCAGGGAAAAAATCAGTTTCGTAACCATTATTATTAATCACATTTCCTTTATTCGGTGCTCCGATTATCGCAAAATTTGCCGCCGCTACATCAATCCCGTCGTCGGGAAAATTGACGATTTCCAGTCCATAAATTTCACAATGATTTCCTCTGATCCAAATAGCATTGATCGGTACCGTCCAATTATTTTGACTACCATCTAAAATAATTCTTGGAGCAAAATCAGCTACACCAAAACCCAGTTGAGTCGTCGCATCAATGGTCGTTTCTTCATCCAATAAAGCAGGTAATTCTTGTCCAGTTTGAGCTCCTACATAAATCCGATGCTGAATCGTCGAATCAGGAATATTAAATTTTATCACGTTCGCCCCCGCTTCATCATTCGCACAATTAATAGCAACTCTTAACGAGCCTTGCCCATCATCGGCTGTATTGGTTACCCAAATAATTCCGTCAGCGTCAGCACAAGTAATTGCCCCCTCAGTTACTAGACAATCTGCAAAAGAGGAAGTTATTCCATCGGGTGTAGTTGCCGTCGCTGTAATTTTTTCTCCTGCTTGAATAATATAATTGCTACTGCTAGTCGATAAAAACCAAATTCCGTTTTCTACGATGGCAGTACCCAAATATATTTTTCCTTGACAAGGTGCATCTTCGCAATTCTCATCATTCACTACAAAAACATCAACGGCATCTTCTTCGGGAGCAGATCCAGCAATATAATTCACCTGAGCAACATTAATAATCGGTGGTACTTTTTCAAAATTTCCATTATTCAAAAGTTCTATCGCCGTGGTGTCATTACAATACATAGAATTTGCTCGAATAGAAATATAGTGTGAATTATCTATTCGAATTCCAGTTGAATTATTAGCGATTATATTTAACTCACCATCGTTTAGACCGCCTATTTTCAATTCCAAACAAAAATCTCTCACCAGGATTCCACAAGATTCATTTCCACCATCCATCGTTTGATTGAAATTAGTTCCTATCGTATTTCCTTGAATCCAACAAAAGTCTGAACTACTTCGAACCACAATTCCACAGCCATTCCAAAAGCCACTAAATCCTGGAAAAAAATCTTGATCAATTCCATTAGAATAAATCACATTCCCTTTTCCAGCAGCTCCAATTCTAGCATGATCCGCATCATTCAAATCAATAGCATCATCTGGAAAATAGCGAATCACCAAACTATAAATTTCACAATAATCACCTAACAAATAAAGTGCATTATATGGCCCATTCCAATTAGCTAGGCTACCATCTAAAATGATCACAGGGGTTCCCAAAAAACCACTTTGAGTACTTCCATTGATGACTGTTCCATCATCTGTCAAGTTGGGCAAAGGCTGACCAGTCGAAGAACCTACATAAATAATATGTGATCCATTTCCAGGTATATTGAATTGAATTTCTTGTGGACCGAAGGCTCCGTTAGCACAATTAATTGCTGCTCGTAACGTACCTATTCCTTCATCATTAGTATTCGTTACGGTAATAATTCCTCCAACGGCTTGGCAAGGAGTCTGCGCATTTATTTTTGAAGAAAAAATAAAAAGCACGGAAAAGAGACAGCAGTAAACTGCTGTTCGAGGGTAATAATATGTCATAGTTTTTGAGAATTTTAATGTTAGAAAGTAGGGCTTAAACAACTTACCCAAGTAGGTAACCTATTTATTTCCTCATTCCTTAAAGCATCTTTAAGTTTTTAAATAACTGAAATACACTCTTATTTTTATTTGGTCTTGGTAAGGTTATCTTTTTAAATAATATTTTTTAAATTATATAAAGCACTAACTACAAGCAAGTTGTAAAGTATCCGTATGGTAATGATTTCCGTAAAAATCAGAATTAGAGTTATATAGATTGTTTTTGCTAAGGGGAAAAATTTAGCTAAGGTTAGTAGTTGGTTGTCTCGTAGACTAAATCAAAGATAGGGAAAAATGCGGTAATCTATATTCATTTATATGGGAAAATATTTCAATTTATCCCACCAATAAATTTATGATTTCTGTAAAATCACCTTCTTTCGCAAAATCTAAAACTGACTTTCCATCTTGCGTTTTGACATATTTATTTGCACCATGTTGTCGGAGTAACTTCTATAACAATACATTTAAAATGAGTAGAACTATATTTCAAAATGAATGTTATATTTGATAAATATTATTTCCGTAATTAAATTGTTATAAAAGCACATGTCCAACAGAGACCAAAATTTAAAATCCCTCCGTCCACTCATCCCAACTATCTCGGAGGAGAACGTCACCAGCGATTCAGAACATTTCCAAAATATAACTTTACGTCCTATTTTGAAATTACAACATGATTTGTTGATTCAGATTTTCCAACAGTATGTGATTCATCGAAAGAACGTTTTCCAAAAACTTTCTCCTGAAAAAAAATTAGAATATATCGAAAATAATATTCGTAAAGATTTAACTTTTAGGAGTTTATTGATTGGAACGGTAGTGGGGCATTTTACCCATGAAGAATATCAAACCTATGCTCAAAACGAAACTGAACTTCGAAAACGATTGATCAATATGTTAATCGAAAGGGTAAAAAGTCATTGATTTTTTTCAACAACTCACACACCAAACCAACCTAGCCTATCATCTAACTATCGTATTTTCAACCTAATATTGAACTACCCCGCCGCAAGCGGACGGAAAATCAGAAATTCAATTAATATAAAACGGGGTCAGAACTACGTCCCTTATTCGAGAATGAAAAAAATTCTATAACCTGGGACAGTCCTACGGACTTTTCTACAGCTACAAGTCCGTAGGACTGTCCCTCTTTGTAGAAAAATCTAAAATATTAATTCTTAGCGACGTAGTTCCAACCCCATTTTCTTTTTCAATTGAATCCTTGATTTGCATTAGTAATTAGTAGTAATAATTTCATTGCTATAACTTAAAAGTTGAGGCCATAAAATCCCCATTTATCGGCACCCGACGCAAGCATCGGGGAATTCTTTTGATTAAAAATTCTGGACATTCTAGTTTTATGGATATTCCGTTTATGGTTAGACCATCAATGATCAATCAGGCAGGAGAAATTGAACCGGAGCGAGCGATTGAGATTAGCTCAAAAATGGTAGTTGACTTTTTTAATAAAAATTTAAATAAAGAAAATATCGACCTCTTGGGAGTTGCGAATCAATATCCTGAGTTGGTTTTTGAAAAAATTAATTGAGGTTGAACTTTTGACATTGGACGTTGGACGTTTACGAAACCGTTAGACAATTAATGCTCCGATTCAAAGTAAAATTGAAGCGCGTCCAAAAAACGTAAAACGTTCAACGTCTAAAAAACTAATCTCTCACGTTCAAAATAAACCCAACCTTAAACACATTTTCAATACTAATCTTCGGATCATTTTTTAGCAACTTTCTAATTCGAGAAATAAAAACATCGAAGCTTCGTCCTAAAAAATAATCTCGTTTTCCATAAATCTGTTCGACTGCTTCTTCTCTTTTCAAAATCCGATTTTGGTTGAGGCATAATAAACGGAGTACTTGATTTTCTTTCTCCGTAATTCTTCGAGACACATTTTTATAAGAAAGTTCTTGACGTTGGTAGTCAAAAAAGTAATCGCCCAATTCGAATTGAGTCGGTAGAACTTCAGTTGGTTCCTCTTTTTCGTGCCTTCTTAAAATCACATTTAATCGGCATAATAATTCTTCCTCGTCAAAAGGTTTGGTGATAAAATCTTCTGCGCCAACCGCGTACCCTTTTAATTTATCTTCCCTCATCGACCGAGCTGTCAAGAATAAAAATGGAATATCTTTTTCCTCTTTTTTAATTTGACTCGCCAAATTAAAACCATCCATCTCAGGCATCATCACATCCAAAATACAAATATCAAATTTATGCTTTTTAAAACTCGCCAATCCTGATGCACCATTCCGACAAAGCTTTACTTTAAAATTTTGAGACTCTAAAAACTCCGACAACAACATTCCCAAATTAACATCATCTTCTACAATTAAAATATATTTATTTGACATTGATATAATTTTTAATTCTTAGATTAATTTTCAACTAAATAGGTATCGGTTTTCTTCAAGAGATTCGATACCTAACTTTGAACAAACTTCTTACCTACGAAGTATTTTTTGAGGGTAAAAATAAATCGAATCGAGTGCCTTTATTTAAGTCGCTGATCACATTTATAAAACCTTGATGGCGCTCCACAATCATTTTCACATACGCTAACCCTAATCCAAATCCTTGCTGATCATGAACATCTCCATTTTGCACGCGTCGGTATTTTTCAAAAACATCTTGTTGTTCTTTTTGACCAATACCAATCCCGTTATCTTCAAATTGAAAAAGGATTCCTTGGTTTTCCTTTTTCATTCTTATCTTAATTTCGGGAGTGGCGCAAGAATATTTGAGCGCATTGTCTAACAAATTTCGAAAGGCATTTCCTAAATGAAATTTATCTCCCTCCAATTCTATATTTTCTTCATTGGAAAAAAACAATACATTTGCATTTTTTTCTTTGATCTGAATATCCATTCCTTCGATCACATTTTGCATCAATTTCCTAGGACACAAACTTTCTTTTTCCAACTGATATTCTCCATTTTCTAATTTTGCTAAATGCAACACACGTTCGATTTGATGTTTTAATTTTCCACTTTCTTCCTTGACTATATCAAGGTATCTTTGATGAGTTGGGTCAGTTGTTTTTTTTGCTAAAAGATTCCCAGCCAATGAAATATTGGTCAGCGGAGTTCTAAATTCATGCGCCATATTATTAAAAAACTCCTTGTTGATTTGCGCCATTTTTTTCTGCCGTAACAAAGTGTAGTTAGCAAAAATAAAAACAGAAGTGATGAAGAATAAAATGAAGATGGAAGAGAAAAACATAAATTTTATTTTCCCAAAAATATAATCTCGCTTGTCTGGAAAGGTAATACTCATCACATAATTATCAGATTTTTGCAACGGATTCAAGGCGCATTGATAAGTGGGAAAAGTACCAAAACTACTGAACGATGCTTTTTCAATAATCTCCAATTCGTAATCCATATCTATCGCATAAAAATCAAAGGCCACCGCCAAGGTACTGTCCAAAGTGGATCTTACAAAAGGTGTATTTGATTCTACTTTGAACTCATCGCCATCTTGAAAATAGGGAACACAACCTCCTTCTTGCAGCAGCGGAGCACAACCTTTTGGAGAGTCTGCTGAAGCAATCTTACATTTCGTAGTAGGCTCGACGATGATATTTCCCGCGGCATAGCATAACGCTAGACGAACCTTTTCATCAAATTGTTCTTCGATTAAGCGTTGCGAATCCGTCAGCCATTTGACTTGAAATGCGATCAGCGCAATCAAAACTAAAGTAGAGGCTGCGATTACATAAGAAGTTCGGCTTGATTCCATGAAATTTATTTTTTTTAAAAACTAAAAACTTCGATAGGAGGGTAACCACTAATTCTTCTACAAGAAAAGGATTATTACTCTTTGTTATTGGTGTTTAACAGCTTTTTAACAAGTGAATAACAGGTGAAAAACAGCTTGGCGTTAGTCTTGCGGATAACTTTGTTGAGTCATTTATTTTGTTTCGAAACATCATTTCCGGTAGCTCAGCGATTCTGAGTGTAACAAATTTTATTTTATCATTTATAAAATAAAGTCAAATAAATTTTACTCTTATGAAAAAAATATTGATTGCTTTTACGTTGATTTTCTTGACTGCTAGTTTTTCAAATCAACTCCTCGCTCAAACGAAAACTTGTACTCCTCAGCAAATGGAAGCTTGTACTCCTCAGCAAATGGAAGCTTGCAAAAAAATCTGTGGAACAGCGGCGGTTGCTAATTGTACGACTGCTCAAAAAGCTGCTTGTAAAAAAGTTTGCAGCAAATCTACTGCAACAAAGGTAGCTGCTTATGATGGTTTTAAAGTTCCTGCAATTACTGTTGCGAAGACTGCTGCTTGTCAAAAGAAAATGGCTGCTTGCTCTCCTGCTGCTTCGGTTAAATTGACAAAAAATAAAAAGGCAAGTTGCCTAAAAAATAATACTAAGATAGTTAAAAATAAAGAAGAATTAGTTTCGCCTGTTGCTCAGAAAGTTGTTTTGGAGGCTACGGCTTCTAATAATTAATTAGTAAAATTTGAAATTTTATCAGCCCATGTCGAGCTAATTGACATGGGTTTTTTGGGTTTTGGATTTTTGGATTTTTGGATTTATTTTAAAAATTTGAGTTCGCTTTTCTTCTAATGAAAAAAAGCCATGACTGAATCTTAAATTGAAGTAGTTCCTTTTTTAAAACTTATACCCAACACCAAATCGAATCAACGCTTCTCCTCCAAGAACAAAATTCCCTCCTCCTTGTTTTTGCCGACTTTCTGGAAAAAGAGGATTATAAGTATTTACAAAATCTACTCCTACTCCAAAAAAGTCAAAGGGAAAATGTAAAGCAAAGTATACTTTTGAATTCAGGTCAAATCGAACTCTAGGAACGAAACCAAGAACTAAATAATATTCCGTTCTTTCCCTTGAATAAATTTCTGAATCAAATGAAGTAAATTCTGAAAAATGAGCCAATGCCCGCAACGAAGTACTAAAACCTATTTTAATTTTTCCCGAACTAATTTTTTCAATCCATCTTCCTTTTTCAAAACTAAATGCAATATTTAAATCATCGGATTGCCCAGCATAGGTATTGATAAAAAACAGAAATGGAGGATTATTAATCGTATTGGTGTCAATTGTTCTTTGAGTAATATTTCCTTCTGCTGATTTTTTTGAAAAGGAAAAACTGAATTCGATAAATTTTCCTTTAGATTTATTTTCTCTATAAAATCCGAGAGAAGTAGAATGATAAAAAAATGAAGGTAATTCAAAATAATAGGTAGGTAAATTTCCTGAAGGAAGATATTAAAAAGAAGAGTAGATTTTTAAAGAATGTTCAATTTCTTTTTCTTCCTCTTGAGCAAATGAAGAGATGGTAAAAAGACAAATCAAAAATAGAATGAGGAGAAATGTTTTTTTCATAAAGCTATGGTGTTATATATTTTTGCAAAAAAAAATCGAACCAAAATTACTTGAAAATAATTTTGATTCGATTTTCTTTTTCTAAAAATACTAAGAGAATTTGCGCTATCTCAAGATGGTCACATCACCTTTTAAAATAAGTCCCGCCGCAAAATCCAAGCGAAGAATATAATAATACGTTCCTTCCGGAAGAGGCTTTCCATTTTGATTCGTTCCGCCCCAATCATTACTATAAGGTTTTGCTTCATACACCACATCGCCCCATCTATTGAAAACAAGAAATTCATTATTGACATAATCGTTCGGATTTTGAACTAAAATATCAAAAACAAAAACATCATTTAATCCATCATCATTCGCGGTGATGGTATTGGTATTTTGTTGAATTAAACTGTCAATTGGTAATGGATCTTTTACATTAACCGTAATCGTAACCAATGAAGTATCGCAGGCATCCAAACAAATGTCAGAGCAAAATTCATATGCAAAAGTTTCCGTTCCGATAAAATCTAAATTTGGTGTATAGGTAAAACCTCCGCCACCAAGATTGTTAAGTGTTCCATTTGCCACGCTAGTCAAGTCAGTAAATTGTCCTACTCCAACCAAATCATTTATACTCACATCAAAATCCAATACTTCATTTTGTACCATGATGTAGGTATCATCATTGGTCATAGAAACTTCATCAACTGTTACGATAACCGTATCAGAACTATATTCAGAACAACCTAAAGCAGAAAGTGTCCAAACAAAAACATTCGCTCCAACTTGCAAATTGGTAACTTCTGTCGTCGGACTTGCTGGATCAGTTGGAATCGCACTTCCAAGACTCAACCAAATACCTGTAACATCAGTTGGTAAATTTCCTTCCAAATTAGTGGTCGTTTCACAAACTGCTAAATCATCTCCAGCAGCAGCAAGTGGGAAAGAGTTATTGAAAACAACTTCCACATCCGTAGTAGCTGTACAGCCAGATTGAGTATCGGTAACTAATAAGGTATAAGTCCCAGGAGAGGAAACTTGAGGCATTGGAGTATCTCCATCTAAGTCGATAGTTCCGCCGTTGGAAGCAGTCCACAAGTAAGTAATGGTTACTCCAGTTGAAGAACTTGTTCCGTTTAAAAGAATGGAAATAACTCCACAATCTAAATTAACTGGAGTTTCCGCTATAGCATCGACTGCTTGACTCGAGATGATATCAACTTGAGCGGTGGCAAAACATCCACTCGTGGTATCAGTAACGGTCAATAGATACGTTCCAATAGCATCAACTTCTGGATTGAGGTCAGTTTCAGTTCCGGTGATGATTGATCCATTTCCAGTTGTCCAAAGATAAACGAAATCATCCCCCGTCGATGAACCTGAGCCATCAAGAAAAATAGAAGTAGCGGTACAAGGTAATTCAGTTTCCATTCCAGCATCGGCAACCGGAGGAACAAAATCATTTAGAATTTCCAAAATAACCGTATCAGTACATCCTGTCAAAGTATCCAAAGCAACGAACTCATAAATACCTGCTGCATCAGCTTGAATCATTAATTGAGTTGAATCGGGAGAAGTAATATTTCCTCCCATTGATGCAGTCCAATTATAAATTACATCCATCGTTGATGCATTAACTGATGCTTCTAGATTAACTAGATTGGTCACACAATCAATATTCCCATCAGCCATGGCACTTGCCATTACTAAACTTGAATCAACTAAAACCAATGCCCCATCTTGATAAATACATCCTGTAATCGTATCCGTCACCCTTAAAGTATAAAATGCTTGAGCATCCACCATTGGCATAAATCCATCCGTTGTTCCTGGAATATAATTCCCATTAGAACCAGTCACCCATTCAAAAATTTGATTAGGTAAAAGCATCGTTCCTGATGCATCAAGAGTTACGATAGGATTACTACATGTAATGTTAGAGGTGAGCTCTACACTTAGAGTCGGTACTGGATCCTTTTGCTCTACAAAAACGGTAGCAGCATCTGTACATCCATTATCCATATTAGTAATACACAATGTGTAGGTTCCACCAATGTTGGCTTCCGCTATCAACGTATCTTGTCCAGCGACAATATTTCCATCTGTGGTTTTCCAAAGATATTCTACCCCTGCCGTAGTCGAACCAGTTCCGTTCAAGATGACCGTTGCTTCATCACATTCAAATTCAACGGTGTCTTGAACGACCATTGCACTTGGAGGTGTATTGTTGGAAGAAACAAATAATTGATCCATTGCAGAACAATTACTATTAAGATTGGTAATAGTTAAAATATAAGCACCCGGCTCATTTACAGTAGGCATTAAAGTATTTTCATTTCCATCAATTACTACACCTGAACCATCAGCTGCAACCCACTCAATAAAATACTCAGGGCCACTTGAAGAAACTAAAGACGCATCTAAAGTGACTTCAGGATTGGTACAGGTAATTGCTCCATTCCCTCCCGCTTCTACAATTGGATAGTCATCACTATCTGTCACTACCACCGTATCCATATTCATACATCCATTGATCGTGTCAGTAACGATGATTAAATATTCACCAGCCGATGAAATGGAAGGAGCAAGTGTAGTTGAATTCCCTGGTGCATTTCCAGCAAGCGCTGTCCATTGATAGATAAAATCATTTCCAGTTGAGGAATTAGAACCATCTATGGTGGCTGTAGTTTGTTCACAATCTAATACAACGTCATCTCCAGCATCAGCAAAGGGTTCTACAATATTTTGCGTTACCATAATACTTGCCGAATCCATACATCCATTATCATTATTAGTAAGTGTTAGTTGAAAGGTTCCTACTGCATCAATAATCAAATCACCTTGAGCATTAGTCCCTGCAATTGTTCCAGCAATGATATCCCAGTCTTCCGTGATATTATTTCCAACGGATGTACCTTGTGATAATAAAACTTCAGGAAGAGAACAAGTCAAAATTCCAGAAGCTACTGGATTTGGAATGGGTGCAATTGTGTCCATCAAAACGGTCATCGAAGATGTTGCCGTACAATTATTGATGGTATCTAAAACTTGTAAAGTATAAATTCCGCCAGCATCAACGAAGGGTGCTATTGAATTAGGATCTCCTATAATATTTCCTAAATTTGTTGTCCAAGAATATTTGAATTCAACCCCTGCCGAAGAATTTGATCCATCTAACTGCACACTTAAAACATCACAAGTCAATGTTCGATCAGGCCCCGCATTGGCAATAGGAAGATTTGCATCTTGGGTAATCATCGTCGTATCACTTGCCGTACATCCATTGATCGTATCTGTTACGGTCAATATATATTCACCTGCAGTTGTAACGGTAGGCATTAGAGAAGTTTCATCAGTAGCAATATCTCCACCATTGGTGGTCCACAAATAAGTAAAGTCTCCCGTAGATGAACCTGTACCATCCAACATTATGGAAGGAGTCGTACAATTAATTTCATTGTTCATATCTGAAACTACCGCAGTTGGTTCTGCCAAATTAGCTCCCACAATTACCAACGCTTCATCAGTACATTGACTATAGGTATTCGTTACAATTAGAATATAAGTTCCTACCGCATTGACCGACGGCATAGTTGTATTCCCCCCAGTTATCATACCTGGTCCTGACCAAGAGTAAGTGATAAGTGAACCTGAAGAAGAAGCACTTCCATCCAAAATCACTTCTGGATTTGTACAAGTTATATCTGACCCAAGAGCAGTACTTGCTGAAGGCGTATCATTATTTAAAGCAATCTCCACAGTATCTGTTGCCATACATCCCGTTCCGTCTTCTTCTACTGTTAAGATATAGGTACCTGCCTGATCTATTGTTGGATTTGGCATATCTGGATCCATTACAAAATTTCCACCAATCGTAGTCCAAGCATAAGTATAATTCCCAGCTGGATCAACTGTCCCATCCAATTCTAATTCCTCTACTACACAATTCAAGGTATCAGGTTCTCCAGCATCTACAGTTGGAGGAACCACATCTCCTTCCACAAAACTAAAAGCTGTACTGGAACAACCATTTGAAGTATCCGTAACAATCAAGTCATAACTACCTACTGCATTCACCGTTGCCATCAGCGTATTTCCACCCAAGATAGTAGCAGTCCCTGGCCCATGAACCCATTCATAAACTATATCAGTTCCCGTTGATGAACCCGTCCCGTCTAATACCGTTGTTGGTTCCGCACAACTAATCGTATCCAAAATTTCAGTCATCGCAATTGGAGCTACAAAATTTCCAAAAAGACTAAAGCTAGAAGAAAAAACATTCGCAGGTATACTCGAATCAGTAATGGTAACGGTATAACTTCCTACGTCTAATCCAGTCAAATCTTGAGTCGTACTATCATTGCTCCATAAGTAAGTGTAAGGTCCCGTTCCACCTGCAACTGAAATATTGATTGCTCCCCCATTTGCATCGTAGCAATTAGGTTGAGTCAAAGTACTATTTGTAATAAAAATTGTTTGCTGGATATTAATTTTTCCGCCCTCTGATTGTAAACCTAAATTATCTGAATTTCCAAATTGAATCACTTCAATCGGAATCGGATTATCATCAAATAAAATACAAGTCATATCATTCACACTTCCAATCACCGTAAAACACATTTCAAAAATGGTCGTTCCATCTGTCACGGTCACCCCATTAAATGGATCCATATCATTATCATTCCACGAAAAACCAATCAAGCCTGAACCGGAATTTGTTATTCCAAAAGAGCTTACGCCTAAATCCGATAAATTAAATGCCGTCACAGAATCATACTGCAAAACGGAAGCATCCCAATTTATCGAACTCTGAATACTTTCCAAATCATCAAAATTAGTTACACCTACTGGCAAGCAAAATGATGCCCCTGGTGCATAAATTTCATTAGGCATCGTAAAAATTAAAGGCGTTGGAACCGTTACATTTCCACCTTGAGTTACCAAGTTCATCGGAGTAAACATTCCATTATTATTAGCCAAAACATCAATCGTCGTAGGTGTCCCCGTAAAGTCAACTTGAGTGCTACTTCCTCCTGGACCGACTACGGTAAAACACAGGCGAAAAAATAGATCTCCATCTGGCATGCTTACCCCTCCTGGCGAAGGCGAAGAAAATGAAAATGTAGAAATTCCCGAAGCACTTCCTGAAGTATTAATATTAGCGCCTGTAAAACTGGGATGTAATGCATCAATAGAAGTGAGTTCTAATATCGTTTCGTCCCAATTAATAGAAAATTGTAATGAAACTATATTCGCCAAGTTCTCAGCATTCACGTTCATACAAAATGAACTTCCGATGCCGGCACTTTCATCTTCTAAGGTGAAAATGGCATCCTGACTTTGAACTTGGGAAATTGTAATGAATAGGAAAAATCCTGTAACAATGGTTTTAATTATATTTATCATCTTTGAAGTTTGATATATTATTGGGTCTTGTCTCTCGACAAGTAAGATGTTTAATTCTATTTTTTATAAAAAAATTAAACACCCAATTTTTGTCCTTTATTAAAAAATAACTGTCCACTAATAATTCTGATCTGACTCTTAAATTTATTTATTCAGAGAAAATGCCAAATTTATTTCATGCGAACTTCCTACCGCTGGGCCAAAAGTATTGTAGGAATAATCGAATCCATACCCTATTTTAAAAATGTTGTCCCAACCTAAGTTTTCACCTAAATTAAATCCAGTTTCCAAGTGAAAAGTCCCTGCAGTAGAGAGTCCCGTTCCTAGCCACATGTTGCTTGGAAATTGGTAACGAACATTAAAGTCAACTGATACAGGAACATTTGGCGCATACTTTATCCAAACGGAAGGCTCGACATAACCATCGTTATCAAAGTAATGGTACAATCCTAGTAGTCCATAAAAATGTTGAATTCTTTGAGTGGAGAAATCTCCATTTTCATCTTTAAAATTCAAATCCAAACCAAACACTTGTGGAACTGAGATACCTGAATAAAATAAATCATCCGCTAAGAATCCAGTTTCAAATGTTCTATAATAATATACCCCTAATCCTACGTCAGGAAATATTTTTGACTGATCTTCCATGCTCACCATATCACCTGGGTCTCTCACAAATAGTTCAGAAGAATTCACTCGATATTGAACTACACCTGCAGTCAAACCAATCGACAATCCGCTGTATTCGATATCATCTGAAATGATTCCTGCGATCCGACCATAAGCTCCAGTAAAACCAGTTGGCCCAGTTTGGTCGTTAACTAAGGATCCTCCAAACATTAATCCTACCCCTCCAGTTTCCATCACATATTCTCCTCGAATAGTTTGGGTTACAGGATGAGCATCAAATCCAACCCATTGAGTTCGGTAAGAAATACCAAAGGAAAGATTCTGTTCAGAAGTATGAAAATCACCATTAATCGCAGCAGGATTAAGGAGGCCAACATTCTGGCGATATTGAGTAAATAGGGGGATTTGCTGTGCAGATAATGCATGGCAGAAAAGAAACAGGGCTACTGTTAGGTATAACCGATTCATGGGGCAAAATTTGTTTTTGTTAATGGGCAAAATTACTTAAAATTACTCGTCGCGAATATTTTTATTCGTTAATCTTTTGGATAAAAATTAGCAATTATTGAATGAAAATTCTATTAAAAAAAAGGCTTGAGATTCAAAAAAAAGGGGGAAATACATAAATAATAAAAAACAGAATTGCAAAGGTAGAAAATTGAAATCACTTTTTGCATTTTTCAAATACAAAAAGTGATTTCAACAGAATTAAAGATTTTATTTCTTCACAAATGATTCTGTCTGAATTCTATCTGCGGTGGTTAAACTTAGAAAATAAGTTCCTGCGGGAAATCCTCCAAAACTAACTTCCAGTAACAATTCTTTTTGGTCAAATTCTTCAACATAAACTTGTTGCCCTAAAACATTGACAATCGAAATTTCATAATCTTCTGCATTTTGCAACAATGCTTTTACGTGAAAATTATCTTCGACTGGGTTTGGAAAAATTTCAAATGATTCTAAACCTTTTGGTGCATTGACAATTCCAGTTGTACCTTCTCCATTCATGTATTCGCCATCCACAATAAATAATTCATTGTCAACAGGGTTTTGCCAAACGACTTGTCTTGCCGTTATTTCATCTGAGAAAAATAAGACTTCTGTGGAATTTGGAATAGCTACCAATGCTTTAAAATTCAAGGTTATAATTACTTCACCATCTAGTATTTGAAGCGCGTTAATTGTGGATAGACTCGGAAGTAATCCCTGTGCAGCTTCAGCATCATTTATGTTAATACCATTTGCTGAAGTACCATCGGCAGACTGAAATTCTAGCACACTTGGATCCCACTTAAAGGTTTGTTGAATTCCAACGATATCAGCAAAATCTTCCACCGTTACTTCAAATTGAACCTCCTCGCCTACTTGAAACGATTCATTTGAAATCGTAAAAACTGGAGAAGGAGCCGCTAGTGGAGCTGGCATATAATCCGAACTAATTGCAGGATCTCCTCTTTTTATTGCAATAAAATCGACATCAGTAATCGTATCTGTAGCATTCACCGTGATAGAACCTGGATTAGAAAAACCTGGATTAGAAAAGTCATAATCAGCATCTATAAATAGCCAATTTTCTGGAGTACTATTATCTATTCGCAATGCTAATTGCATTACTTTAAAGATATCCAAAGATGTAATTGATTGTGTGCTATTTGCATCGCAAGCCAATATTTGATACATATTAGTAATACTATTAGTTTGCAAAATATGCTGTGACATCAATACCGCGTCCAGTACAGTCACCTCTTCAAACTTATCAAACACTCCACTAGGAGTTAAATCACAAGAGTAATTCAGCGCAACATCTGTAAACTCAAAATTACCGTCTACATCAGTTGTAACATTTCCATCACAATTAATTTTAATGTCAGGCACAGGGTATCCATTGTGTCGAGTTACTTGTCCAGAAATAGAAACGGTTTGAGAAATTAGCAAAGTGGGAAAAAAGAATAGTCCCACCACTAGGGCAAGGTAATTTTTTTTCATGATCATGGTTTTTATGTTTTCAAATAAATTTTACTTAATAAATATACTTTTTTTTTATAGGAAATGAAAAACGAAATCTACATTAACATAAAAAAGCGATCAAGAAGAATTATTCTTCTTGACCGCTTTTATTTATTTTTTCAGCATTGAAATACGCTGTCTTTTTTATTTGAATTCTTTAATTAATTCTCCTTCGCGTGTTTTTAAGCTAATGAAATACTTTCCTTTTGGAAGATTTGAAAAACCCATCGCAAGATTTAATTCATTAGTTTGAAAAGATTCTTCGTAGATGCTCAATCCGTCTTCATTGTAAATGTGCAATACAAAAGTTTCTTTTTCAAAAAAGGAAGCAACAACTTTTACATTGTTTGAACTTTCTTGCTGTAATAATTCGAATGATCTTAAGGTACTCAATTTTGGATCACCTTCAGTAGTCTGGAGATCAGAATGGCTGGTTTCCGCTATATAATTAAGCGCAATATCATGACTAATATCCATTGAATCCTGAGAAATAAGAACTTGCGGAACAAGCATTAATGCCATCGCAAAGGGGAGTATTGATGTTTTCATGGGATGAAGTTTTCTTAAAATTTATTTTCTGATTTTTTGATATGTGTTCAAGTACACCAAATATATGCTTTTTTTTCATAACCAAGCGGATATAAATGTTAAACTTTGACATACATTGATCTCATCATAGACGTAAAAACAGCCATTCGTTACACGTTAAAACAAAGTTCAACTAGTCATTTTTTTGGATCGGCTCTTGGTGAGTAGGTTCAACTGGAACCTCTTGCGTAGCAAAACTGTAAATCACATAGGTAGACAACACAATGATTACAGCTAATGAAATAAAGGAAAATTTCCATCCCCAGATGTTTCCGAGATATTCACCATCATCGTAATCATCGAGAAAATGAGGCTTTCTATTTTTATTGTTACTCATTCAAATATTTAATTAAAATTTAAAAAAAAGTGAACTTTTGAGGTTCATGGCAGTTAAAACACTTCTATGACTTGTATTTGACAAAGTTACATTCTGAAGGCAAAGTTATTGAAAATTAACTCATCCTTTATATTGATTCTTTGTTGAATATATAAAATTTCATCCCTATCTTGGTTTTAGTAACGGTCTAGTTTAAGACTCTCGAAGTTATTTGGTTATGGTGTTACTAGCTATTGCTTCAGATTTCTATATTTGTGATACCAACCTAATAACCAATAACTATTAGAATATCAAAGTAGAACTAATCCGAATATTTAAATTTTCCCAACAATTACATTCCTAAAAATATGAAAAGAACTGGATTTTTAATTTTAATGGTTTCCCTGGTAAGTTCTTTCTTCACCGTGATGATTTATAAATATTTTGACTCTCCTCAACAAATCATCATTCGAGAATCCTCTCCTGCCAAATATACGAACTATACTGACCGGCTTTTTTCCGATGTTGCCAAACGGCAATTTCTCTCCTCTGCACCTACTAATTTTACTTCTGCTGCGGGAGTGGTCACGCCAGCTGTCGTTAATATTCGAGCTACCACAGAAAATGATTTTGATCTGTGGGGCGGCTATGGAGGTTCAACTGGTTCGGGAGTAATTATTTCGCCTGATGGATATATTGTAACTAACAATCACGTGGTCGAGGATAGTGATGATTTAGAAATCACTTTATTTGATAAAAGAAAAATGGAAGCGAAAGTGATTGGAACTGATCCTTCCACAGATTTGGCTTTGCTAAAAATTACGGACGACCGAAATTTTCCTTTTTTACAAATGGGAAATTCTGACTCACTTTTAGTTGGGGAATGGGTGCTTGCTGTTGGAAATCCTTTCAATCTCGAAAGTACCGTTACCGCTGGGATCATCAGCGCCAAAGGACGAAATATTAATATCCTCGAAGACGATTATTCCATTGAATCTTTTATCCAAACTGATGCTGCGGTCAACCCTGGAAATAGTGGCGGCGCCTTAGTCAACACCAACGGAGAATTGGTTGGAATCAATACTGCGATCATCACTCGATCTGGAAAATATGAAGGTTATTCATTTGCCATCCCAGTTAATTTAGCTCAAAAAATCATTCGAGATTTAAAAGATTTTGGCGTTGTTCAGCGCGGATTTTTAGGAATTTTTCCAGAAGAAGTTTCCGAAGAGACTGCTGAGAGTTTAGGGTTAACTTCTTTGAATGGCGCTTACATCTCTAGGGTAAATGAAAATAGTGCAGCTGAAGATGCTGGACTCGAAGCTAAAGATGTCATCGTTGGAATCAATGGAAATGATATAAATTCTGTTCCTGAATTGCAAGAGCAAGTAGCTCGATTTAGACCGGGAAATACTATTACAATTGAATATATTCGTGATGGAGAAAAACGAAAATCAGAAGTTACGCTTAAAAATAAAAGTAATACTACTTCTCTAATTGGAGCAAGAGATGATGATTTATTGATGCGCTTAGGATTTGAATTAAGAGAGATGACTGATCGAGAAAGAAAGAAGTTAAAGATCGGTTCAGGAGTTTACGTGGTGAGTATTTTGCGAGGAAGTGCCATTGAAAAAACCCAAATGGATCCTGGCTACATCATCACTAAAGTAAATGATAAAAGAGTAAGTTCCGTCGATGATATGATTACTGAATTTAAAAATACAAAAGGAACTGTGATGCTCGAAGGATTTTATGAAAATTTCCCTGGTGAGTATTATTATGCTTTTAAAGTGGAGCAGTAAATTTTGTTTAATTGCTTATTTGTTTAACTGTCCTGACTGATGATCTGTAATCGTCAAGAATAAACAGTTAAACAATTAAACAATTAAACAACTCTCTCAAAAGTCCCCACTTCCTCTGTTTCATAAATTTTCACTTTCAAATTAACCATAAAAATAAACCCCACATTCTCTACCGAAATCAATTCGATATAACCTCAATGGTTCGAAACAATTTTATTACAAATAGCTAACCCAACTCCTGAACCTTTATATTCAGATTGATTATGCAATCGTTTAAAAATTTCAAAAATGGTTTTATGATATTCAGGATTTATTCCAATTCCGTTATCTTCTACTTTTAAAATCAAGTATTCATTTTCTTCAAAAATAGAAATCGTCACTTTCGGCTCAGTTGAATTATTATACTTCAAGCCATTCTCAATTAGATTTTGAAAAAGTTGAACCATTTGATGTTGATTAGCTTCAATAGTTGGTAATTTCCCATATTTGATCCTGACCTTTTTTCCCTCCAAATAATGCACAGATTTTTTTTGTAAAATATCAATAGTCAAATAATAGCTCAATCGCTACGAATATTAAGTCACTCTAATCGTTTACACATCCTTCATTTTTCATGGATAAAAATAGCCCCATCTTACGACTGTAAAAACGAAAAACATTTATTAATCTAAAAAAAACAGTCATGAAAGCATTATCATTTATCATTCTCCTACTCATTTCAAATGCCACTTTTACCGCCAATCAACTTGCGATGATTCATCCAAATTTGGAGATCAATGGTGAAGATGAGTCAATTTCAAAATTGGTTTTCAAACATAATCTTGCCAATTTGGGTGAAGCAAATTTTGGAGAAACATACACTCACTTTTTCGAATTTATCAATGAAGGAAATGCCACTTTAGAAATTGAAGATGCTTTTGCAAAAAGCGAAAATGCAGAAGTGTTTAGTTTTTCTCCAACGATAGAACCAGGTAAATCAGGTTGGATTCAAGTTAGGTTTGAATCCAACCTTTCTATTGGAAAATTTGAAGAATACTTTTTTATTCGTTCCAACTCAGGTGGTGAAAAAATACTTTCAAGATTAAAAATTAAATATGAATTATTCGAATACTTGGCCATCGGTGGAGACCATGTGGAAGCAACCGATCAGGTAAATATTCGGGAACAACCTTTATTAAATAGCCCTATAGTTTACACTTTGACCATAGGAGAAACTTGCAAAATTCTTGGCGACGATCTCGGAGATTATGTGGAAAAATTTGATGATTCGTTTTGGTTCAAAGTAGAATCGGAAGGTCGAGTGGGTTGGGTTTTGAGTGCGTTGACGGAGTTTTGATTTAAGTAATCAGGCCAACGGTTTTCAAATTATTATTTCACATGACGCATAGTTGGATGTCATCAACTTAAGGGAATTTCATGGCAAATAGCCCGTGGATTAAATCCACTCCTCTCCATTCTCAGGAAGAGAACAGCTGATTTAATCCGCGGCATTTTTTCCAAAATTCTTAAGTTGACGAAATTCGACACCTAGTTACCTGATTACCTGATCAACCATTCTAGCAATCAACTACTTCCATTTCCAAAGAAGCTTCAACTTCAGCAGACTGCAACGTAAAATAAAAAGTTGTTCCTGATGTACCATCCGATTCTATCCAGATTTCTCCTCCATGCCTGTGCACAATTTTTTTACAAATGGAAAGTCCCAAACCTGTCCCTTGGAATTCTTGCGAATTATGTAATCTTTTAAATAAAGAAAAAATTCTGTCATGGTACTTTTCCTCAATTCCAATTCCATTGTCTTTTATGGCAATGCAAGCTTTTTCGTCTTTTTCCGAAACAGAAACTTCAATAAATGGTCTAACATTTTTAGGAATAAATTTTATCGCATTGGCAATGATATTTTGAAAAACCTGGAAGAGTTGAATTTGACTCCCTAAGACGATAGGGAGTTTTCCATATTTAATAATTGCATTTTGCTCTTGAATATTGACCTCCAAAGTTTGTAAAACTTTAGTGATTAATTCATTTAAATTAATTGGAATAAAATCAACTTCCCTTTTTTCTACATTAGAGTACGATAACACATCATCTAATAATTGATGCATATGAGCAACCCCTTCTGTCACGAATTCCAAGAACTCTAGTCCATTTTTATCCAGAACTTTTGCATATCTTTTTTCAATCAAACCGGTGTAACTCATCACCGTTCTCAGGGGTGCTTTCAAATCATGTGAAGCGATATATGCAAAATTTTCCAACTCAACATTGGCAGTTTTAAGCTTTTCATTAGAATTATACAGAGCTTTATTTTGATCTTCTATTTGATTTTTTTGATCTCTTAATTTAAAATTATAATAATACTGTTTTTTATATAACCAACCTCCCACACCAACAATTCCAATCAAAACCAATAAGACAATGTATATAAAAATATAATACAACTTATTCAGCGCCTTATTTTTTTTTAGCAATTCGAGCTCTTTTTGTTGCTGACCTAATTCGAAGATAGTACTCAAATTAGCTAACTCTTTTTGGGTGATGACTCCTTTAATCGAGTCTCTTAATTGATAATACTTTTCTTGAAAATCATAAGCAACCTTATAATCTCCACAATTGAAATTTACTTCATAAATTTTCTTGTAAATATTTTCACGAAGTGGAAAGACCTTGTTTGCAATAGGATTTTGCAAGCATTGATTTAATATTATTTTGGCTTGAAAGCACTTACCGGTGAGCATTTTTAATTCCGCCAAAGCAATTTGAGTTTGAACCATTTCCTCCTTTTGATTGGATTCTTCCCTAATTTCCAAGGCAATATTTAAATACTCCAACGCCAACTTATAATCATTTAGCCTCATATAAATTAACCCCATACTATGCGTACAAAAACCTTCATGATATTGAGTGTTGAGCCCATATTCAGAACTACATGCTAAATTTTGGTAGTCCAGCGCTTTTTTAAAATCATTTAATTCATAATAAATATTACTTAACATATCATAACAATAACCTGCATCCTTTGGTTTTTTTATAGAAAGATACAACTCCAGCGCATGAGCAATTTTATTCTTTGCTGACTCAAATTGTCCTTGTTCTCTATCTAACTCAGCCAAGGCATAATAACTATTTGCAATGGCTTCGTTATCGCCCCTCCCTTTATTTAATTCCAAAGCTTTCATTCGATTTAC
>Ga0209712_10001001_pt1 | contig 24382 bp, 11 predicted proteins | sample ArcOceMetagenome_FD_187443 | JGI IMG/M metagenome (GOLD analysis project Ga0209712, IMG submission 187443) | Marine eukaryotic phytoplankton communities from Arctic Ocean - Arctic Ocean - Greenland ARC118M Metagenome (SPAdes) (version 2) | ecosystem: Environmental > Aquatic > Marine > Oceanic...
TGTCCATTTGCAGCAACATGACTTGCAGCTAGTCCAGATCTTTGCATATCAATCCACCGATGACCAGCTTCCCATGCTAACTCAATCATTCTTTCATTAAGAATAGCATCTTTAAAGTTACTTGCATCGAGCGTGATACCTCCACCGGGAACAGATCTTTCTCTAACCATATTAAAGTAAGTAGTCGCATCACCATAATTACCTGCTTCCGCTTCTGCTTCTGCTTTAATTAATAAGATATCTGCTAGTCTTAAAAGGATAGGCTTATCAGTACCCAATGCAAAATCAGCGTATTTAGTTATATACCAGTCACCATTAGCTGAATTTATAGTAGTGTCTACAGATGCACTTCTTGCATCACCTATTGTAAGAGCATCTAAGATAGTTTGGGAAGGGCCAATCTCATGACGTCCTCCAGGAGTATCCCAGTAGTAGAAAGAAAGGGAGTTCCCATCAGTAGAGTTAAAATCAATTTGAAAAATAGCTTCAGATGAAATGGAACCATTAAACAAATCCATATAATTCCCTACAAGTGTGTAGTTTGGAATTACGGCATCAGCTGCATCAGCTGCAGCTGACCAGTTACCTGTAGAAGCATAAACTTTAGCTAACATTGCATTTACAACATCAGCATTAATTCTACCAGATACACCTCCAGTTAATTCTGCTAATGATTTAGTTAATTCTCCAGCAACAAAATTAAACACATCACTTGCACTAGATTTTGCAACATTTACATCCGCTAAAACTGAAACGGGAGTATTGATTAAAGGTACATCTCCGAAAATATTAGCTAAGTAGAAATAAGTCCAAGCTCTTATAGCTCTTGCTTCTCCCAGAAATTGAGCTGCATCCAAAGCAGGGTCATCAACAGTAGGTAAAACATCTAACACGACATTTGCATTATAAATTAATGCATAGCCAGCTACCCAACCATCATCAATTCCAGTATTGTCAGGGAACGGATTACTCATGTCAATATCATTCCAACTTGGGAATGTTCCAGTATGATCTGTAATATCAGAAGCAACATCCATCGTGATGGTCATGGTGCCACCAAAAAGATCTTGGACATTACTGTATAAACCATTCATAGCTACTTCGGCACTACTTGCATCCACAATTAACTTTTCACTATCAATGGATTGAGCTGGATTTAGTTCTAAAGGTTTTTCACAAGCAAAAAACCAAGAAATTAAGATAAGCCCTAAAATATATTTAAATGTATTCTTCATTTTTAAAATTTATTTTGGTTTAAAATAAATGATTCAAAATCTACTTAAAAAGTACCTTGAATTCCAAATTTAATAGTACGGTTTAACCCTTGAGTTAAAAAATCAGTTCCAATCGCCAAGTTAGCAGTGCCATTATAATTAACTTCAGGATCAAGTCCAGAGTAATCTGTCCAAGTCTTTAAGTTTTCTCCTGCTACATAAATCTTTAAGTTAGACATACCAATTTTTTCTAAAAGATCACTTGGTAAATTGTAACCTAAACTAACTGTTTTTAATCGAACGAAAGAACCATCTTCTATCCAATGAGAAGAAGTACCTGCTCCATTCATAGCAGCATTAGTCCCACCAATTTGGAATACATCAGTTACATCACCAGCTTCTTTCCAAGCATTTAATACATTAGTGTTATTGTTGAATCCTCTTCTTAAACCATCTTCGTTGAATACACGAGTATAGTTTAATACTTCATTACCTTGTACAAAGTTGAAGAATACATCAAGGTAAATCCCCTTGTAAGAAACATTAGTTTTGAACGAACCATTGAAGTCTGGATGTGGGTTACCAATAAATTGATAATCATCTCCATTAATATCTCCATCTCCATTGATATCTTCAAAATCAAGGTCTCCAGTTTGAGGATTAACTCCTAAAGATTTCCATCCATAGAAATAAGCTAAAGGTTGGTCTTCATCAATTCTATTAGTGAAACCAGCATCAAATCCTTGACCATCAAATAGTTCAATAACTTTATTATCATTCGCTGCAATTTGAAATCCTACACTCCATTTTATAACTCTATCAATGATTAACCCATTGATACCTATTTCAACACCTTTGTTTTCCATTTTTCCTACGTTCTGATCAATTCCAGTGAATCCAGAACTAGGAGGAAGTGGTCGATTTAATAATAAGTCATTTGTGTTTTTGATATAATAATCAACACTACCATTTAATCTATCCTCCCAAAGTCCAAAGTCTAAACCAATGTTTAACTCAGTAGTTTCCTCCCATTTTAAGTCAGGGTTAGGAAGTGTACTTGGAGCAACACCAGGAGCACCTTGATAATTATTTCCACCACCTGCAAGTCCACGAGAAGCGAAGTTTCCAATACCTGCTTGGTTACCTGCTTTACCGAGGCTCACCCGTAATTTCATATTACTGATAGCACCTACATCTTTTAAGAAAGACTCATTGTTTATTTTCCAACCTACAGAGATAGATGGGAAGTATCCATATCTATTATTCGCACCAAATTTGGAAGAACCATCTGCTCTAAATGTACCCGTAACAACATATCTGTTTAAGATATCTACATTTACTCTTGTATAGTAAGATAAAAGACTATTGGCAGTAATATCTTGAGCTGCATTTGTATATTCAGCAGCAGAAGCTAAGTAAACAAATTCAGCACTTGGGAAACCAGTACCTGCTAAACTTGTATTATCAAATTTTGCATTTTCGTAATCGATACCTGCAAGAATTCCTAATCCTATTTTATTGATATTAGTTTGGTAATCGAAGAAGTTTTGGTAAACTGTTCTGATCGCAGAAGTAGTATTTAAAAATGCTTCACCATTCACACCAGCACCTTGCGATGTAGTTACAGGATTGTAAACACGCTCATTAAAGTCTGTGATATCTAATCCAATTCTTGACTGGAAAGATAACCCCTCCATGATTTGAAACTTAGCACCCACATTTGCAAGAGTTCTTCTGGAAGTTAATAAGTTCGTTTTTTCAGCAGCAGTAGCAATTGGATTTTCAAAAAACATCCCTGCAAAGTTGTAGGTACCATCTTCATTGTAAATATCAACATTCTGTGGCTGTAAAATAGCTAAACTTAAAGCTCCGTAAATATTATTATCTGACTGAACAACCTTAGTTCTACTTTTTGCCATATTAATACCAGCACTAAGTGTTAGCCATTTGTTAGCAGTATGATCAAAGTTCAATCTACCTGAAAGTCTATCAAATGATTGTCCTAATATGGTGCCTTCTTGATCAAAATAAGAACCTCCGATATAATATTTAGTTTTTAAATCACCTCCCGAAACACTCATGTCATATTGAGAAATTGGAGCTTTCCGATATAATGCACCCATGAAATCTGCATTTTTCATATTCCAAGGATCACCTGTCAAATCAGCATATTGCTCTCCTGATAACATATCCCAACGCTTAATATCAGTTTGCTCTCCAATAGAATAGCCAAAGTTGATTTTAGCTTTTCCAGCAGATCCTTTTTTGGTTGTAATCAAAACTACACCATTGGATGCTCTTGAACCATAGATAGAGGCAGAAGCGGCATCTTTTAAAACTTCAATGGACTCGATATCAGCTGGATTCAAATCAGAAAGTACATTGTGATCCATTCCTCCATAATAATTTTCAGAAAAATCTCCAGTAGTTACTGGAATTCCATCAATTACATATAAAGGTTCATTCCCTGCATTAATGGAGGAGTTTCCTCTAATTCTCATGGATTGTCCACCACCTGGCTGGCCACTATTGGAAGTTAATAACAATCCTGTTACTTTACCTTGCAATGCTCCATCAAGTCCAGCTACTGCTTTACCTTGGATATCTTCACCTTCTACTCTAGAGATGGCTCCAGATACATTTGATCTTTTTTGAGAACCGTATCCGACTACAAAAACTTCTCCCAATATTTTTCCTTCTTCTAGAGTTACTGTATATACTGAAGAAACTCCAATGGCAATAGTTTGAGTCTTAAATCCTGTAAAGCTAATTTCTAGTTCTTTAGCGTCTGATGAGACTTCAATACTAAACGAACCATCTGTGTCGGTACTTGTACCATTTGTGGTACCTTTTATAATTACGGAAGCGCCAATTAATGGGTCTCCATTTGTTTCCATCACGGTTCCCGTGATTGTTCTTTGCGCAAGCATTGAAAATGAGGCGCATAGAAAAAGTAGAAATACTAGTGTAGTTTTTTTCATACTAATCCGAATTTTGTGTTTAAAAAAATAGATTAATTTTGGACTTGAAAAGGTATTTAGCCCAATCATAATTTTTAATAAATTATGGTTCTTCACATTTACTTGTAGGGGCTATCAATAAAAATGATAGGTGTCAAATTTAGCATGTCGTGATATCTGCAGGTAGGCAGATTTTTCGTTTTATTTCGGTAAGTTATATCCAATTTGGTTCAGTATATTTGTCAAAAGTTTTTTTTGGATTTTATTTTTAAAATGATAAGATTTTCTCTGTTTATTTTTGTTTGTATGGGGATTGTTTTTCTGTTTTATCAATCAATTTGATTGAACATCGGATGAATAGATTGAAAAATGGAGCTTAATTGTATTTGAGTATATCCTTGGGTTAATATTAATTCGCTAGATCGCAGGCTGTAAATATTTATATTGCTAATGGTTTAACGAATCAATATTATGTTTCGCTGCTTTAGGGTATTGTAGTTTTTTTGTAAAAAGTAGAAGCCTGGAATTGTACTCTTTTTTTGATAAAAAATGAGCATTAATCTTTTACTTTTCATTGTAGTGGTATATTTTTTATCAAAAAATAATAAGATGAGGTTATTCATAATTATTAATATTTGTTGTTGTTCCTTTTCATTTTTTGCTCAAATCCAATATTCAGATGCTGCTGTGCAAGTTGGAATCAATCATCAATATTTACAAGGTGGACCAGGAGGAGGAGTGAGTTTTGTAGATTTTGATGGAGATGGATGGGACGATATTACATTGGCAACTGCCGCAGGTTCTTCTATTTTTTTCTATAAAAATGTCAATGGTGTTTTTCAAAAGATACCTTCGGTTGTTGATCATACCGAAGAATCAAAACACCTTCTTTGGGTTGATTTTGATAACGATGATGATTTGGATTTATATGTGACGACTTATGAAGGAACCAATCGTTTGTATAGAAATAATGGCAATTTAGAATTTACAGATATAACGATGACTGCTGGATTTCCTATTGATTCCCTCCGCCATTTTGGAGCGGCTTGGGCAGATTATGATCGAGATGGTTGGTTGGATTTATATTATACGGAACGAAAATATTTGACTTCAGGCACAAATAATCGAAATCGGCTTTTTAGAAATAATGCTGATGGTACTTTTACTGAGAAAACTGATTTTGCACAAGTTGCTGATGAAAATAAACTACCTTTTTGTGCTGCCTTTTTTGACTATGATAACGACCGCTGGCCTGATGTTTATATTGCTAATGATAAAATACCTCCCAATACACTTTTAAGAAATAATGGTAATGGAACTTTTATGGATGTAAGTGTGCCGACTCAAGCTAATGTAGTGATGAGTGCGATGTGCGTGGCAGTTGGAGATTATAATAATGATGCTAATCAAGATATTTATATTTCAAATATTGCTACCGGAAATGTATTGTTACGAAATCATGAAATTTCCAATACTCATTTCTTTATGGATGTGGCAAGCAATGCTGGAGTGGAATTTTTTGATGTGGCATGGGGCTGTAATTTTTTGGATGCGGATAATGATCGTAGGTTAGATTTGTATGTGAGCGGAGCAACGGTTGGATCAACAACACCTTCGAGTACTTTTTATAAAAATGAAGGAAACGGAACTTTTTCAGAAACATTTAATGGCTTCGAAGGAGATACCGTGAAAAGTTATTGCAATGCGATTGGAGATTTTAATCAAGATGGATTTCCAGATATTATGGTTTCCAATTTTGCTCCTTTTAATTCTCAACTTTGGGAGAATGGGGGAGGAGATAATAATTGGTTGAAAGTTAATTTGGAAGGTATCAAAAGTAATCGTCAAGGCATCGGTTCTAAGATTGAGATATTTGCCGAAGGCGAATATCAAATGCGCTACACCCATTGTGGAATTGCTTACATGGGACAAAATTCTGATACTGAAATTATTGGTTTAGCTAACGCAACAGTCGCAGATTCTATCAAAATTACTTGGCCAACCGGACATGTAGATGTATTGTTACAAGTTGCTGCTAACCAAACGATTGAAGTGATCGAAGGCAGTACGACTAATGGGAATATTGATGTAGATGATGATGTAGTTTTGACGACTCCGACCACGACGACTGATTTTCATTTTGTGGAAGCGCAGGACGAAGCGTTGATTGATCACTACTTCAGTCATGATATTTTTATTGGAGGAGGAGCTGCTTTTTTTGATTACGATAATGATGGCGATGATGATTTGTACATCACAGCAGGATTGGAAATGGATCACTTTTATGAGAATAATGGTGATGGGACTTTTACGAATAAAAGTTTTGAAGTTGGGTTGCTTGGGACTCAATATTATTTTACCACGGGAGTAGTCGCAGGAGATATTGATAATGATGGATTTAAAGATTTATTTGTCACTACGAATCAATCGAATATTGAGCAGCAAGGCAAAAATATTTTATTTAGAAATAATGGAAATGGAATGTTCCAAGATATTTGGAATCAAATTCAACCAAAGGATAAAACGCAAGCCATAAGTGCTGTTTTTATAGATTATGACTTAGATGGTTTGTTGGATATTTATGTGATTAGTTATGTAGAGAGTGCGAGTTTTACAACTGATCCGAATGGAACGATTAATGGTTATTCTCATGATTGTTATGCCAATACTTTTTATAAAAATTTGGGAAATGGACAATTTGAAGAGGTAGCGGAAGTCTTACAGATTAATGATAATGGTTGTTCTTTGGCAGTAGTCTCAACCGATTTTGATATGGATGGAGATATGGATATTTATGTGGCCAATGACTTTGGGGAATTTATCGAAACCAATCATTTGTATAAAAATGTAACGATTGATTCGGTGATTTTATATGATGAAATTGCAGATCTGGTTGATGCAGATTTAGGAATGTACGGGATGGGAATCGCAGTTGGAGATGTTGATCGAGATTTAGATTTGGATTACTATGTGACCAATTTTGGGAAAAATGCTTTGCTGCGAAATGATGGTGATTTCTTTACCAATATCACGGATGATGCAGGGGTAGGAGATGAGTGGATCATCATGGATAGTTTGTTATCGATCGGTTGGGGAACTGCATTTTTGGATGTGGATAATGATAGTGATTTAGATTTGTATGTAGCGAATGGATATGTGCCAAGTCCGAGTTTTCTTTCATCGACTTTGCATATGAATGACAAGCTTTTTATCAACGATGGTAATCTTCAATTTACCGATACTGATACGACTTATGGCATTCAAAATAAATATACTTCGCGTGGAATGGCCTACTCTGATTATGATAATGATGGAGATTTGGATGTGCTTTCTGTGGTGTTAAATATACCAATAAATGGTTCCGGTTGGAAAACCATTCTATATCGAAATGAAAAAGGAAATGAGAAAAATTGGTTGCAAGTTTCGCTCGAAGGAGTAGATGTAAACCGAGATGCCTATGGTTCGAAAATATTTGTTCATGCTGCCGGGAATGTATTGTTAGAAGAAGTTAGCGGAGGGTCGAGTCATGCCTCACATCATTCGAGTCGGATACACTTTGGATTGGATACTTTGTCGATGGTCGATAGTATTGAAGTGCTGTGGACGGGAGGAAATCGGCGACAAATGTTGTACGATGTTGAAGCAAATCAAGCGATTGAAATATTGGAAGATACCACACTTGCCTTGTTGAATGATACGACAACGATGGATACAATTGTCATTGATGCAACGATTGATTTGAGAAAAAATAATCCATCAATGGATGTTTCTCCAAATCCAACCAAGGATATTTTGAATGTTCAAATCAAGCATACTCAAGGTGCAGGTGAATTGCTTTTATATAATATTTTAGGACAGTTGGAAAAAAGGAAATTGGTAGCGAAGCAGGATCAAAATGTGGTTTTGGATTTAGGGGAAATGGAAGCGGGGATTTACTTTTTGGTATATCGATCGGAGGGAATGTTTTTGACGGAGAAAATTTTATTGGAGAAAAATTGAAAACAGAATTTTAATAAAAAGTTATTTTAAAGAATTAGTCCTTCCAGGGTTTTACAAATCTGGAAGGACTTTTTTAATGCTGAATAATTATTTTTTCCAAAAAAGAAGTGCGTTGATTTTGTGAAAAATAAATACCAGACGGCCAATTGGAAATATTGATTTCAGTTTTCCCAAAAGGAATTTTTGTAGTTAGAATTAATGTTCCAAAAGAATTATAAATTTTGATTTCTTCGATTTTTTCATTATTGTTTTCTATAAATAACAATGTATTTACGGGGTTTGGGGAAATTGAAAAATCATCATTTTCGTTTTTAAATTCATTAATAGAAACAAGTGGACAGAATGCTACGTTGGGATCTAACTCAATAAAACCAAGCGGTTCAAGCGTTTTTCCAATAAAAGCAGGATAGGTTTCTAAATATCGTTGGGCTTGGAAAGTAAAGTTTTCACTCGAGCTTAAATTGATACCTTGAGGAATTTGATTTCCATTTTTAAAAGGGGTGATGTACTCCCATGCGACTTGTCCATCAGGCGTTAATTCAAAAGTTCGACCTTGTCGACCTGCGCACATGATGACACTTCCATCGCCGATGATTTGAATGCTTGAAGCAGCAGTAGAATAATTTCGAGCCGTATCAGGATGTGAAAATTCTGCACTAAAATTTTCAGGTAAAAATGTGTTGTTTGATTTTAAATAAGAAAAAGAGGTGGTGTCAAATTGAGGTGCTAAAATTTGGCCGAGTGAAAGTCCAGTTTCGATATGATTATTGTACAAAGCTATTTTTTCAAAAAAATCATAGTTAGGATTTACATCATTTTCATCAATCCATTGGACATCATGCTGCGAAAAAAGTTGTCGATCAGATGTTTCCCCAGCTTGATATGCTTTAGGATTTCCCCAACGAAAAAGTAGGTCTCCACCTTGGTTACTATTTCCTCCAGAGGTGCCAGTAGCTTCCGCAGAAGTAGTACTTCGATCTATGATCCAAAATTCATTGAGGTGTTTGCTGCTAATCATGACTTGATCTAAAGTTGGATTATAGTCGATGGAATTACAATGTAACCAGTCTGTTTTTCCAAAAGTGTATTCTTGATAATTGATGTTGATTCGTTCGGGGTGCTCAGCTACGACTCCAAAGTTTGCTTTAGTTGAATCGTGCTCTTGAATGAGGTGATCCCACGCATGCCATTCCCAGACAATGCTATCTGTCACGGGGTCAATTTCTAAAATGTAATCCGTCAAAATACTTCGTTGATTATTGCTTAAAGTGTCAAAGCCGTTGGCAACGATTTCGTTCAATTCTTTTATTTGCCATACAATTATCATGACTGTTCCTTGAGGAGTGAAATGAATATCATGATGTTGGATTTGAGTGGAGTCTGCAATATTGTAAGTCCATAGAACTTCATTGTCCCAGCTGACTATTTCGATAATTCCTCCTGCGCCTCCAGAAGTGGAAACAGAACTAGGATTGTCCGCCAACCATTTGCTTCGAATAATATTTCCATTTTCTAGAAGGTAAGCAACCGCTCCCGGGCGAGCAGCAGGATCGTCTTCCCAGCGATGGACAATTTCCCCGCATTTATTTAATAGAAAAATATCAGGCTGGCGTTCTGGAAAAATAAGTGTGTATCCACCTACTCCTAAATCATCATCAAAAGAAAGTAATCCAACAGTATTGTCTTGCGCAAAGGAGTTTTGAAAAACCATTGAGAACGAAAGGATAACAATATATTTACAAATGTGCATTTTTGTTTTTTCTAAAAAAATAAAAAAAGGGAAGACACAAATAAATGTGTCTTCCCAATATTTTCATTGAAAATAGCGAACTATTTTCAAATAAGAATAATCATCTATTCTTAACAGCCTTCACAGAATAAATCTGATTGCCAAGCTGTTCCGTCATCACGAGTAAGTTCTACTTCTCCTCCTTCACCGTAGTCATTTTCCCATCCTAAAATTAATGTAGGACCGTCAACTTCTACTTTGTTAAATGAGAAAACTTCTCCCCATTGACTAGCTCCAGAAAAGCCCATCTTACCGCAAGATTCAGTAACCTGAACATCACCAAGAGGCAAAGAAGTACCGTCAGCAGGAGCATAACAAGGATAGTAGTTTCCAAATGAAGCATCACTATATTCTACCGCTAATGTAGAGTCTGTAGAAAAAACATTATACAAACCCGGGTCAAAAGTTGTTGGATCATGTGTTGCTTCCATTCTAACTTCGCCAATCCAAGTATTACCTGCACAACCAGCCCATCCAATGTCAGGATTAGGAGCGGTGTTAGTAGCTTTTGATTCTACAAAAGTACCTGCTAAGATAGAATTACAAGGCTTCTTAGTTACAGTAGGAACATATCGGAATAAACCTTGGAAAGTAGGTTGTCCAACAATGTTAGATCCTGTATTGTCGAATGTAAACGATTTACCATTTGACATAGTAAGCGTTGCATCCAACTGGAAGTCAGTAGTCAATTGAAAATCAGCGAGAGTCATTCCTAAAGCTGTGAAGATTTCTGCAAAAGTAAACGTTGCCGTTAATTGCGGAAGTCCATCAGCATTAGTAGTGAAATCTGATTTTGTAAAAGTTCTGAAAGTAGTTGGTCCAAAAGTACCATATTTAGCTTCCCAACTGTATTCTGATACGTCAGATCCATTGTTTTCATCATAGAACTCAACCGTAAAAGTAAGAGAAGAAGAATCAGGATTATCAAAATTTTCATAATCTAAATCTCCAGATACCCCTTCTACTAATCGAGGGTAGGCACCTTTTTCTAGATCTTCAAATTCAGGAAATGCTCTATCTTTTTCTTTACAAGAAAAAATAGTAAGCGCCCCGAAAAGAAGAGCCAAAGTATATAAACTGAATTTTTTCATATTTTTACTTTTAAATATTAAAAAAAAAATTACTTAGCACATCCAGGTGCTTTTGTATCCCAGAAAACAGGAACAGTTACATCAGCTTTTTGGCTAGCGTTAGAGTTTCTATTTACATAGTTAGAAGGATACCAGAATGATCTAGCAAATGGGCTAGGGTCATCTAATCTCAAAGGTTGAAGGTTATCAGGTTTACAAGTTCTTCTGTAGCCATTGTATCCTTCCAGTCCATTTCCTTGGAGTGCGATCAAGTATTCTTTCATTACGAGGTTTAATTTACCATCAGCATCAGCTGCGTTGTACTTATTATTAACCTCCGTTACATAATCTTCAATATCATCCATAGAAGGAGCATCAGCACCTGCTTGAGAAGTGAATCCCATTACTTTCGCAATAGATTTTCTTACTCCACTTTCTAACATTGCAGCAGGATCATCTGCTGTACCTAATGTCAAAGCAGCTTCTGCTCTCATGAAATCAACGTAAGAAGATAAGATCATCGGTTGGATACCAGCACCACCGTCTCCGTCACTACCTCCATTTGACATACCAGCACAACTTGCGTCGTCATATTTTCCACCGGCAGGGTAAACTCCCCAAACTGTTCTTTTCAAACCATCAGGTGGGATACCGTCATCATTACCATGATCTCTACCCCAATATCCACCGTATGCTCCAGCAGGATCACCGTAGTCACCAGAAGCAGTACACCAAGGTAAACCTGGAGGGAAGTGAGTAGGGTAAGGAAGAGCTGTACAATCTAATGTAAAGAAATTCTCATCCGTTTCGTCACAATCTTGACGATAGAAGTAGTATCTCAATCGTGGATCTTCAGTAAATTTCTCACCGAAAAGGTACCACATATATTGATTAGATAAATACCATCCAGCACCACCAGATTCGTAACCATCAGCATAGTATGGGTGTCTTGAATCAGGAGTTGAACGATTAGATCCATATTGGAATTGGAAATCGTCTCCTTCAGCAGAGATCAAGTTGTCAGCACCAATCAAAGTATTAATTTGAGTAGTATTACCAGTATTCAAATATGCCTTCAATTTAAGAGAATTAGCAGCTTTGATCCATTTGGCATCACTACCACCGTAGAAAATATCACTAGTGATAGTTCCTGTAGGATTTTCTAAATCATTAATTGCTTTTTCTAATAAACCAATAGCAGCTTCATATACGTTTGAGCCTGCATCAGCAGAAGGATTCAATTGATCTGTACCTAGGAATGCTTCAGAGTAAGGTATATCACCAAACAAATCTACTAAAGTAAGCATAGTATATGCTTTGATGATTTTAGCAACACCCGCATGTCTTGAGAATCCACCATTAGCATCAGCTAATTCAATGATAAGATTACAATCAGGCATGATTTGAGAGTATGCTAAGTCCCATATAAAGTCAAAAGAAGAAGGACCATCTTGGTTGTCATAACGAGCACCACCAGTCAAGGCTACCATTCTTACATATGGCATAGTTTCGTCACTCGCTTCATCAATAAAATCACCTAACTCAATCATGGCATTGTTCATCACCAAGTTGATTTCGGCATTTTCTGGAGTAACAGAGTTTGGATTAATTGCTTGCTCATCTAGATCTAAAGAATCACAGGCACTAACAAAAACTAAGAATCCAAACGCTAAAAATATTTTAAATATATTTTTCATAATTCGATTTTGTTTTAATTAGAAGGTAAACTTAATGCTACCACCCCATTGTTTAGAGGCAGGAACGTTCATCATTTCAAAACCACGTGCATTACCTACACCTGTACTCAATACTTCAGGATCGAAGTTAGCACCAGCAGGAAAACCTAAGGCTTTGAACCAAATGTTTTGTGCTGAGAAAGAAATGGCAGCAGATCCGAAAGGAGTATTTTCGAGGAATTTTTTAGGAACAGTGAAGCCTAAAGAAACTTCTCTAAGCTTAACAAAAGATCCATCATAAACTCTCATTTCATCAATGAATACACCACCGTTAGACCAGTAATGTTGAGTAGTTGTAATCTGAATATCATTAGGTGTACCATCTTCTTTAACACCAGGAGCAATTACAGTAGTAAAACGATCGAAATCAGTTTCTTGTAAAATACCTCTAGCTAACAATGTAGAAGGGGTAGTTGCATAAATGTCACCACCATCAACATAAGTGATTAAAGCACTTAGGCTAAATCCTTTATAGTTAACACTTAATCCACCGTTTGTTGCAAAGTTAGGATTAGGATCTCCTACAACACCAGTTTCAGAATCAAGAATATAAGTACCAGCACCAGAAACAATAGGGTTTCCTGCAGGATCTCTCTTGATTGTTTCAGCTTTGATTGCACCGTATGGTTGTCCAGGAATAGCCCAGCTGCCAAGGGTGGAGAAAAGCTCCAAAATAGGGAATTCAGAAAGACCTGGAGATAATGCTACAACTTCATTCTTGTTCTTAGTAAAGTTACCGTTTAAAGTTACAGAAAAGTCTTTTCTTCTAATTGGAGTTACATTAATTCCAATCTCAACTCCTTTATTCGAAATCTCTGCAGCATTAATTGTAGTTGAAGTATAGCCAGTAGAAGGGTCAAGAGATAATGGAATAATCAAATCACTAGATTGTTTGTTATACAAGGATAAATCTAATGCAATTCGGTTATTCCAGAATTTTGCATCTACACCAAACTCTAACTCTGTGTGAAGTTCTGGCTTCAAGTTAATATTACCAAACTGTTGAGCAACAGTATTAGTATTTAATACACTTCCACCAGAAGTAACAAATTCTCTTGTATTAATTCCTAATATACTTCTTGTGTCATATGGCTGAGGGTAACCTGCAGATGTTCCATATCCTACTCTAATTTTCAAGTAATCAATGATTCCAGAACTAGTCATTTCTGGGAATGCATCAGTTGGTACGAAAGATAAACTTGCAGAAGGATAGAAAACACTTCTATTTTCTTTCTCTAAAGTTGAAGTCCAGTCATTTCTTCCTGATAAATTAAAGTATAAGTAACTTTTGTATCCAAAAGATATAGAAGCATAAGCTCCTAATAAGCTTTCTCTTTGATCATAAGTACTGTTAGTATGATTTACAAAGTTATTATGCGTTTGTAATCCAAATACAAATTGTTCAGAACTATTAGCGAAAGTAGAGTTTCTAGTATCATCTCTTTCATTAAATCCAACTACACCATCGATGTTAATATCATCAGTTAAGTTCCTGTTGAATTGAAGATTGACGTTGTGATCATTGATAAAGTTGATACGCTCAGAAGTTTCCAAAACACCATCAGCGATTTGTCCACCTAATTTATTTACAGCGAATCTTTGACGTTGGTTATAACCATCCAAACCGTATCGGTAGTTAACGCTTAACCAGTCAGTAAGATCATAACTCAAAGAAATTGTTCCGAAGAATCGAGCTAACTTCTCTTTATCCGAAGTATTATTCAATGTCCAAATTGGGTGTTGAATTTGTCTTACACTACCTCTATAGAAAATTGTAGAATTGTCAGAAGGATCTTCCCATTCCAAACCATTCAAATCAACACTTCGAGGAGTGTAGAAAACGTTAGAGAACAATGATGCTCCATCGTTAGGATTAGAACTTGTAGAAGTTGATACTGGAGGTGCAACTCTCTCAGAATTTACATAGTTAAATGTACTTCTGATTTTAATTCCATTAGATAATTTAGTATTGATACCTAATCCGAAGGTGTGCTTGTTAAAATTACTTAATGGCACAAATCCTTCTTCTGAACGGTAACCGTAGTTAAAGTTCAAAGTAGTTCCTTCACTCATTCGATTAGCTACATTAATAGATGTATTACTAATTAATCCAGTTTGAAAGAAGTTTTGAAGATTGTCATATGCTTTGTAATCATACCTAGCACCAGCATACTCTTCTAAGTTATCATCATACGGGTGATTAATGGTACCTGGAGAAGTTGAGATGTCATAATTATTTTGACCTCTGTCAAACATTCTTTGGAATGCTCCTCGGTGTACTCCTACATCAAATGGTGCTCCCCAGTTAGAGAAGGCAACTGATTGATTGTTGTGGAATCCATTTCCGTATAAATCTTGATCTTCAGGTAAAGATGCGATTTGGTTGGCGTGAAAAGATTGGTTAACAGTAACCTCAAATTTCTTATCCATTTCCATATCAGCACCATTTTTAGTAGTGATTAAGATTACACCATTTCTTCCTGCTTCTCCGTAAAGTACAGTTGCACTTAATCCTTTCAATACATTTACCTCAGAAATGTTATTAGGATCCAAATCCAAGAAACGAGAAGATGCAGAAGATGATCCTGCTAATGCGCCTCTATCCGTATTAGTGTCAGAGTTAAAAGGAACTCCATCTACTACAAATAAAGGTTGATTGCTACCAGAAATTGAAGAGTAACCACGAATGATTACGTTAGTTCCTGATCCTGCAAGTCCTGAAGTAGAGTTAATTTCTACCCCCGCAACTTTTCCTCTTAATACACGAGTAATGTCAGCCTCTGGCTTAAGCTCGATTTCTTTTGAGTCAATTGTGGTTACGGCATATCCAAGCGCTTTTTTCTGCTTTTTGATACCGAAGCCTGTTACAACGACTTCACCTAATACGCTACCTTCAACAAGAGCCACGTTAACCACATTTGATGCGCCTAAAGTCTCTTCTTTTGTTCCGTAACCTGTGTAAGAAAATATCAAGACATCTGAACCTGCTGGAACCTCTAGTGAATAGCTCCCGTCAATGTCCGAAGTCGTGCCTACACCTTCAGCACCTTTAACAACAACACTTGCACCAATAAGTGCTTCGCCTTTGTCATCTGAAATGGTACCAGTAATTGTTCTCTGTGCCAACATAGTTCCTAGGGCGCAAAAGAATAACAATAAAACTAGTGAGAATTTTTTCATACTAATCCGATTTTAGTTAATAAAAAAATTAAAAAAATAAATTTTAAAATGTTTCAATTCTGTTCTGTAGTTTTCGTATTGTATTGATTTTACAATACCTCGTTCTGTTTGCATGTAGTTAAATTGAGTACTATCTCATGATAGTTCTCGTCTCTGTTTACTGGTAATAATTATATACGATCATATTTCAAATGCAAAATGTATAGCATCAGCACCTACTTTTTATATAGGGTGAAGCAATGAATTTTTTTTGCAAATGATGTACTTAATTTTTTGAGTTAAAATCCATTCTTTTTTTGCTTTCTATAGAAAAAAAATAAAATGATGTGTCAAATGTGAATGTAATATTGAGAAAGTGTTGATTAGCAAAAATCACTTTGGATTTTTGAAAAGAAAGTTTTATACCTTTATTATGGTATAAGTAGGGTGGTGTTTTATTTTTAACTATCTGTTACCTTAACGACAAAAAATACTTATTCGCTGCCGTTATTTAACATCTATTTAACGTTAAAATAATGACGAATTTATGTAATTTATCGTTAAGCGACTAATATTTATCGACTAATTTAAAAATTGAGTAATTTTGAAAATTGAGTGATTTTGAAAATGGAGTTAGCAGAGATTACTTTTTGAAGAGTTGAATCTGTGCACTATGTTTATGGGATTTGGGTGTATATTATTTTTTAGATATGTTTAGTAAACGACATTTGAATTGTATTCGCTGCCTGTTACTTAACATTAATTTAACATTACCTTAATGTGCGAATGTGTACAAATTGCTGATTAAGGCACATATAATCATCTATCTTAAAATTTGAGTTTTGAGGAGAGTTGGACTTGAATATCTCTTTGAGTTGAGTTTGGGATATTGTTTTGTTTCTCGTGTATATTTGAAACATTATTTTGTTAGCTGCACCAGAGGGAGTATTCTTAGAATTTTCATTCTATTTGTTTCTAGTTTTAAAAGATGAAAAATCATTTTAATTCTCTTAAATATAATTGAACAGTATTATATAAACCATAATATAGCGCATCTGAAATAAACGCCTGTCCGATCGAAACCTCTAATAAATTTGGTACATTCTCTTTGAAAAATCGCAAATTATCTAAGTTTAAATCATGCCCTGCATTGATCCCAATTCCTATCTCATTGGCCACCTTGGCTGCTTCTGTAAATGGTTTAACTGCAGCATGTTTATCTTTAACAAAATCACGGGCATAATCACCTGTGTACAATTCAATCCGATCTGCCCCTACTTTTTTTGCTCCTTCCACCATCTTTTCTTCAGGATCAACAAATAAAGAAGTCCGAATTCCAGCTGCCTTTAATTCCGAAATGATTTCTGTCAAAAAAGTCTCATGTTCAATGGTATCCCAGCCATGATCTGAAGTTAATTGATTGGGGTCATCAGGTACTAAAGTACATTGGTGAGGCTTGTTTTTTAAAACTAAATCCATAAAATGCGGCGTCGGATTCCCTTCGATGTTAAATTCAGTTTGAACCAATGCTTTTAATTTAGGAAGATCTGCAAAGGTAATATGCCTTTCATCAGGTCGTGGATGAACGGTAATTCCTTGTGCTCCAAATTTTTCGCAATCAATCGCCACTTGCTCTAGGTTGGGCAAATTTCCGCCACGAGCATTTCGAATTAAAGCTACTTTGTTCAAATTGATACTTAATCGAGTCATAATTTAATATTTAAATGTGTTTAGGTTAGACAAATTAGTTGGTGGGAAATGAAAGTATACACACCTTAAAATACATATACACCTAAATACTTTATTTTCTTATCTTGCGGCAAATGTAAGGAATAGTATATTAATAAATTGATATTTTTGGGTAGCTTACTTTGTTACTAATTTTCGCTTTGAAAGCAAGTGTCCACATGGAAAGTGGAAATTAGGAGCAAAATAAGCTACCCAAAAATGTCAGTTTCTTATTGAACTATTTCTGAGGACAAAATTGAAGTAATTTACTTCGCATGAAATTAATTTTCCAGGATGACGAATGATGATGAAATTTTAGATTCACCGATAGCTGAATATGCGGGCCTTCCACCTCTTGTCATGCTTTCGATGTTAGGGGTAATTGTATTTTTATGCCTTTTATTGGGACTTGGATTGGTAGAAGGTTATGGATATTTGAAAGGGATGGATTTGGCTGACTCTTTGGGGGATTTGAATTCAGAAAGTGCAACGTCAACCCGTGATTTTATCCGCACCAATCTTTTAATTAATCACCTCACGACATTTGTTATTCCAGGGATCGTTTTTGCTTATTTCTTTTATAAAAAGAAGTGGGCGAGTTTTTTACGCATTAATAAATTTCCTACAGTATATAACCTACTCCTCGGCTCAATGCTCATTTTAGCAGCATTTCCTTTGGCTCAATTTGCCTTTTGGTTAAATATGAAAATACCAATGCCACTTTTTTTGATAGAAATGGAAGACGGAGCAGCGGAGATGGTCAAAAATCTTTTATTGGTCGACCAACCCTATGAATTATGGTTCAACTTATTTATCATTGCCGTGGTTCCTGCGATTGGAGAAGAGTTTATTTTTAGAGGAATATTGCAAAAGAAATTGGTGGAGCAGATGAAAAATCCACATGTAGCGATTTGGTTGGCAGCTTTAATTTTTAGTGCGATTCATATGCAATTTCAAGGATTTTTACCTCGAATGTTGCTTGGTGCAATTCTAGGCTACTTGTATCATTGGACCGGCAATCTTTGGGTGCCGATTTTTGCTCACCTAGTTAATAATGGAGTACAAATCGTTGGACAATATTTTTTCCAAAAAGGAATGATAGAGATCAATATGGAGGAAACCATTGTGGACGTAAACTGGCCGATGACTTTGATTGCTTTTGTGGTAGTTGGTGGGCTGAGTTATGTGATGATAAAATTGAATAATCAAGGTCAAGCAACATTAGAATGACAATCAAAAATGGCGATGGCAATCTACTTTTATCTATCCAGAAATTCAGCTTGCTATGGTCAATTTTGATTAAAAATAAACATTATATGAGTGGATTATTACAAAGAGGAATAACAGCAATCATTTTCGTAGCAGTCATGTTAGCTGGTTTATATTTTAGTAAAAATTCTTTTTTAGCTTTATTTGGATTGATTACCATTTTAAGCCTTTGGGAGTTTTATACGATTATTTTGAAAAATGATACCCATGATTTTTTACGAAAAATCTATGGAGTGGCAATTGGTGCAACTCCTTTTTTGATGGCAGCTTATTATCATTTTGGGAAAATAGAAAATGGATCAGAATTCTTAAAAAATAGTATTTTAGCATTTTTGCCAGTCCTTTTTTTTTTATTTGTCATTGAATTATTTACTAAATCTAAATATCCATTTGCCAATTTAGGGCATTTGTTTTTGGGGTTAATTTATATTGGAGTTCCATTTACGTTAGCTCAATTTATAGCAATCGATGCTGGAAATTATTATCCAAATATTATTTTAGGGTTGCTTGTGTTGACTTGGGCAAATGATACTGGGGCATATATGATCGGTTCTCAAATTGGAAAAACGCCACTTTTTCCACGGATTTCACCTAATAAAACTTGGGAAGGATCTTTAGGAGGAGTTGCTGTTACTTTTCTAATTGCTTGGTTATTAAGTATTTACGTGACAGAATTGAGTTTGGCGAACTGGTTGGTGTTGGCTGTTTTAGTTTCTATATTTGCATCTATCGGAGACTTGATTGAGTCAATGTTAAAAAGAAGTTTAGGAGTTAAAGATTCTGGAACAATTATGCCCGGACATGGCGGATTTTTAGATAGATTTGATGCGTTTATATTTCTTTTACCTTTTGCAGCAAGTTATTTACTGTTCATTCGATAACTTTTTCATCATTAAAACGTTTTATTTTAGTCGAAAACTTGGGGTACAATCGTACATGTCGGCTAAAATTTATTAATTTTGTGAGCTTTGTTAAAAGTTTGATGTCACGACCTAATCAAAAATAAAATATATGAGACTGAAGATACATAAGGAAGGATATAAAATATTGACTGGTTTGGGGCTTTTCTTTGCAGTAGTCAATTTTTTGGTTTTTTGGTTTTTTCCAAATGCACTACAAGTGGTAGGAATAGTATCTATGGTTGTATTTCTCTTGGTTTTACAGTTTTTTAGAAACCCAAACCGAGAACTTATCCTTACTGATGACAATATAGTTTACGCACCTGCTGATGGGAAAATTGTTACCATCGAAGAAGTAGTAGAAAATGAATATTTCAAAACTAAAAAACTACAAGTTTCCATTTTTATGTCACCGGTCAATGTGCATGTGAATAGAAATCCGGTAAGTGGAACAGTTAATTATTACAAATACCATCCTGGAAAATATCTCGTAGCATGGCATCCAAAGTCATCGACTGAAAATGAACGAACTACGACGGTAATTAATAATAATGGGGAAGAAATTTTACTTCGACAAATTGCTGGGTTTTTAGCCAAAAGAATTGTGAACTATGTAGAAGTTGGACAAGAAGTAGAACAAGGAAAAGATATGGGATTTATCAAATTTGGATCGAGGGTAGATTTATATTTGCCATTGGATACCAAAATTGAAGTAAAAATTGGTCAAAAAGTAAAAGGAAACAAAACGATTTTAGCAAGATTGTAAAATCCGTTTTTAGTTTAAAATAATATATTTAAAAAACCTTCTGTGGATATTCGCAGAAGGTTTTTTTTTGGAAAAAAATATCTGACCGTAGAGACAACACATACCTGGTCTCTACAATCACCCGTTTCAAAAACCAGGCATAGCTATATTTTTTATACCCTAAAAAAAAAATGTACTTTTACGTATTAGGAATGCGAATAAAATAGATTCAGAATTTTGGGTCGCTTATTTTGTTCTTAGTTTTTGCTTTGAAAGCATGAGTTTATCTGGATAAATGATTGATTTCAAAGGGGAAAATAAGGGCAAAAGAAGTAGTGAAAATGCTGAATCTATTTAGTTCGCATTCCTTAACAAACAAAATCATTCTTTCACTCTTAAATAAATAAAATTATGCGTTGGCAAGGCAGACAAAGCAGCGATAATGTTGAAGATAGACGAGGTGGCGGTGGCGGCGGAACTCGTGCAGTTGGTGGAATCGGAATCGGAGTAATTGTGATGGCAATTATTGTCCAATTATTGGGTGGTGATGGTTTTGCGGTAATTCAACAAGCAGTAGTTCAACAACCTCAAACTCAACAAACTCAGACTCAAACATCAGCAGCAGATGATGAGTTAGCCCAATTTGTAAAGGTCGTACTCAAAGACACCGAAAATGTTTGGAATAAAGTTTTTCCAGCACAATTAGGTCGTAATTATAAAGAGCCAATTTTAGTGATTTTTACAGGACAAGTTAGATCTGCTTGTGGAAATGCAAGTGCGGCAACTGGGCCATTTTACTGTCCAGGTGATGATAAATTATATATTGATTTAGCATTTTATCAGCAGCTAAAAAATCAATTTAAAGCACCTGGAGATTTTGCGATGGCATATGTAGTCGCTCACGAAGTTGGCCATCACGTGCAAAATTTGTTGGGTTTTACGCAAGTTGTTCATCAGCAAAAAAGACAAGTTTCTGAAAAGCAATACAATCAATTATCAGTTCGGTTAGAGTTGATGGCAGATTATTTGGCTGGCGTTTGGGCGCATCATAATAGCGCCTACTTACAAGAAGGAGATGTCGAAGAAGCGATGCGGGCAGCTCATGCTATCGGAGATGATACGATTCAAAAACGAGGCAGAGGATACGTCGTCCCGGATTCATTTACCCATGGAACTTCAGCGCAACGGATGGCGTCTTTTCGAGCAGGATTGGAAGCTGGAATTGTAAGTGAGGATATTTTAAAAGGATTTTTTACAGAAAGTTTGAATTAAGGTTTTCCGAAAAAAATAAAAGTGGTATTAGTACAAAATGTATTAATACCACTTTTTTATTTTGGGAAAAAAGCGATGCAACTCTTTTCTAAATCAACTGTTCTTTCGAATAACAAAAGCTCCATTTTTACGTATTATTTTTGGAGTTTGCCAACTACTTTTGGGTTGGAAAATATGAGTCACATTTCAAATAAAAATTATTTGTATTTTTGACCACTTTTTGAAGTTAGGAATGGTCAAATAATAACTTGTAACAGTTTGGCGATTATTTTAATCTAAATCAAGGCATGAAAATAGGCGCATATCTGGATATGTAACTGTTTTCATAACGAAGAGTTAGGTTAAAAGAAGAAGTCAAAGTGTTATAAGTTATTGTTTGACCATTCCTTAGTATCTGTGATTGAGATTAATATTGTCAACTTAAGAAATACAATTAATTCAGATTTTAAGAAAAGATTCTCTATTCACAAGGTGATTCAAAGTCACCTTGTGAATGATGTAGTCTCGGATTTCTTTAAGCTGATTAAATAAATATAAACCCATTTTATGCAGTTTTTATATCCATCTTTTTTGTGGGCATTGTTAGCGCTAGCCATTCCGATTATTATTCACTTATTCTATTTTCGACGATTCAAAAGAGTATATTTTACGAATGTAAAATTCTTAAAAGAGGTCAAAGAAGAAACAAGTGCTCGTCGGAAAGTGCGAAATCTTTTAGTGCTATTGAGTCGATTGTTTGCGATAGCGATGTTGGTTTTTGCTTTTGCTCAACCCTTCATTCCGCAAGATACCGAAGTTCAAAAAGGAGATAAATCAGTAAGTATTTTTATTGATAACTCGTTCAGTATGGATGCGTTAAGTGAGGATGTACCCTTGGTTGAAAAAGCAAAACAACGTGCTCGAGAAGTCGTTAGTGCCTACTCGGTGGAAGATCGTTTTCAGATTTTGACGAATGATTTTGAAGGAAGACATCAAAGATTGGTGAGCAAAGAAGATGCATTGGCTTTAATTGATGAGGTTGAAACGACTCCTTCGGTAAAGGAAATTTCTAAAACTTTAACTAGACAATTACAAGCACTCAACACCGGAAAAATAGAAAATAAAACAGCCTACCTAATTTCTGATTTCCAAAAAAATATAACTGATTTTCAAAACTTCTCTGACACGACGATGGAGGTGAATTTGATTCCGTTGCAATCTGTTCAAGAGAAAAATATTAGTATTGATACGGCCTATTTTGATTCGCCAGTTCAGATGTTGAATCAAACGAATACGCTGGTGATCAAAGTGAGAAATCATAGCGATGAGGTAGCAGAGAATGTTCGATTATCGCTTCGTCATGAAGGACAAACTAAACCGGTCGGAACACTTACGATTCCTCCCCGAGCATCAAAAACAGATACGATCAATATTACTATTTTGCGAACGGGTTGGCATGAAGCAGAGTTGACGATTACAGATTACCCAGTTCAATTTGATGATACTTATTACTTCAGTTTCAACGTTGCCGAGGAGATTAATACGCTCGTGATCAATGAAACTTCTGGCAACAAATATTTGGATGCTGCCTTCAAAGGAATTAGTTATTTCAAAGTAACGAATCAGCAAAGTCGAAGTTTGGATTATGCTAAATTCCCTACTTATCAATTGATCGTGATGAATGGTTTGATCAACGTTTCTTCAGGTCTAGCTTCGGAGCTAAAACAGTATGTAAACAATGGTGGAAACTTGTTGGTTTTCCCCGGAGTGAATTCAAATATTAGTTCGTATAAAACATTTTTGAATGAATTTCCTGCGAACGAATTAGTGTCTTTGGAAAGAACGGAGCGGAGTGTTTCGGATGTGAATACCGAAGAATTTATTTTTAAAGATGTCTTCGAAAATAGAAGTGCTAACCTGAAATTACCGGTGACTAAAGTGAATTATAAAATGACAAATTTTGGTGGAAGAGGAGAAGAGCGATTGTTGAGTTACCGAGATGGAAGTGCATTTTTGAGTAAGTATCGAAAGGAGCAAGGCAACCTTTATATGTGTGCCGCGCCACTTGATGAAGACCAAAGTAACTTGGTGAGAAACGCTGAAATTTTTGTTCCAATGTTGTACAAAATGGCGATCTCCACCGCCAAAGATAATCGTATCGCTTACACCATTGGTAAGGATGAAGTGATCGAGTCTAAGAATGCTTTTATGGGGACGGGAGAAATGAAATATAAACTAAAAGGAAAAGCCGAAGAGTTTATTCCTGTGCAAAGAGCGATTGGAAGCAAGGTAGTTTTAGGCATCAATAATCAAATTTCGCAGGCTGGATTTTATAATTTATATTTGAATCCTACGGAAAAATTAGATGAGTTTGCTTTTAATTTTGATCGAAAAGAATCGAATTTAGATTATTATAATTCGGCGGATTTGGCAAATGTTGCAGGCGATCAAATTCAAATTATAGAAGGGACAACTGCTGTTGATATCACTCAATTAATTGGTGAACGAAGTCGTGGAATTGTGCTGTGGCGATGGTTCATCATTGCAGTATTAATATTTTTAA
>Ga0209712_10001002_pt1 | contig 24378 bp, 20 predicted proteins | sample ArcOceMetagenome_FD_187443 | JGI IMG/M metagenome (GOLD analysis project Ga0209712, IMG submission 187443) | Marine eukaryotic phytoplankton communities from Arctic Ocean - Arctic Ocean - Greenland ARC118M Metagenome (SPAdes) (version 2) | ecosystem: Environmental > Aquatic > Marine > Oceanic...
AATTTTCGGTCGCTTATTTTGTTCTTAGTTTTTGCTTTGAAAGCATGAGTTTATCTGGATAAATGATTGATTTCAAAGGGAAAAATAAGGACAAAAGAAGTAGTGAAAATTCTGAATCTATTTAGTTCGCATTCCTATATAACAATAGTTCGGTAATTTTTTCATCAATGAAAGCATTGATAATCAAGTAGTTATAAATCTGAAATTTATTTTTATTCAACTCTGGTAAAACTAGAGAGTTGACTTTTAATAATTCTTAATATTTAGGCTAGACAATAAAATCATAATTAATTGATTTTCAGCAAGTTACGATTTTAGCATCTAGGACTAATTATGTATTCAATTTTATACCAGTACAATTACTTACCGAACTATTGATATAAACAAAATGGAAAAAATTCGCTGCGCTCTTTTTTACGGCCAGCTAAAGCGAGCCGCTACTTTTTCATCAAAGTAAAATTATCTTTGCCCATCAATTAATCTTGAACCTTTACCATGAAAAAAACAACACACATTCTACTTTTTGGAATCATCACTTTTTTGATGTCCTGTCAGTCTGAAGCTCCAAAAGAAGAGAAATCTGACAAGTCAAAACCGTCCACTTTTGCGAATTTTTATGTTCGCTTTTTGCAAAAAGAAAAACAAACAAAGGCAACCGCTACTTTCCAAAATGGAATGACGCAACAACAAGCTCAGCCACTTAAAATTGAGCAAGGTGTTTTTTTTCATAATGGAAATATGGTGGAACGAACCATTCCTAAAATTGGATTTAGATATCAAGCATCTTATGATGGTCCATTTTCTGCAACCTATAAATTTCAATTTCAAGATCCGTTAAAAGGAAAAACAGATCATATCGTTCAGGTGAATCCAATTTTAGATTTTTCATTTGAAGGCGAAGTGAGCAAATCGAAAGGAGCAACTTTATCTTGGGTCGGCCCTCCGCTCAATAAAAATGAAGCACTTGTTTTTTTAATCCAAGATGCAAAAAACAAATCGAGAAGTTTTGAATTGAAGGGAAAAACGAATGCATCAAAAATTGATGTTGCGAGTAAACATTTAAGTCAACTTGAGTTAGGTATTGCTAAAATTTATTTAGTTCGGAAACAATCGAGAGCAGCGCAAAAACCGAATTTAGTAATTCTGGCAGAAACGGAATTTTATACTCTCGAAAAAGACGTTACAATTTCACAGTAATTTATTTTAGTGATGAGCTATGAGTGATAAGTGATGAGTACTGCACGTCAAAACTCATCACTTATCATTCATAGTTCATCACTTATAAAAAACTTCTTTTGAAAAAACATACTCGAAAAAATTACTTCAACATTTTTATAAAAGTCGGCATCGTCTTTTTGTTGAGTTATGTGATTTACCACCAAATATTTGCAAAAGAAAACGCAAGTGAAATTTGGGAAAATTTCCTTCAAAATATCACCCTTGATAATATTCATTGGCTGATCATTACGATCATTTTAATTCCAGTCAATTGGGCTTTTGAAACTTTAAAATGGCAAGTGCTCATCAAAGATTTTGAAAAATTATCTTTTGGAAAATCGTACCAAGCAATTTTAGCTGGTATTACTTTTTCTCTTTTTACGCCTAATCGAATTGGAGAATATGGCGGGCGAATTTTATTAGTCAAACCTGAGAATAATTGGAAAGCAGTCATTGCTACACTCGTAGGAAGTTTTAGTCAATTATTAGTTTTGCTGAGTTGCGGAATTCTTGGTTTGTTATTTTTTATTTATTTGTTTTTAGATATTGATCAATGGATTTGGTTGAGTATTTTTTTTATTGGAATGCTGTTTACTTGTTTGATGTTATTTTGTTTTTACAATATTGATTTAGTGATTCCGATTGTCAAACGTATTCCTTATGCGCATAAATTAAGACGATTTGTCAAACACGTAAATGTTTTGAGAAATTACTCTTCGTCGATTCTATCATCTGCATTAATATATTCTTTCCTGAGATACTCGACTTATACTTTACAATATTTTTTCATGTTACAATTCTTTGGAATCAACGTCTCAATAATTAAAGGTCTTGCTGGAATTACAACTATTTATTTATTGCAGACGAGTATTCCACTTCCTCCGATTTGGGATCTGTTCGCAAGAGGGCAAATTGCACTCGAAATTTGGGGTTTTTCAAGTGACAACAAAATCGGAATTCTGGCGAGTACTTTTACACTTTGGGTACTAAATTTAATCATTCCAGCGTTAATTGGTACGATCTTTATCGTTAGAATTAATGTACTTCAATCTTTAGGATATGAAAAAATCAATGATAAAAAAAACAATATATAGTCTACTGATTTTCAGTATAATGGCATTCACAATTCCTCCAACTGAGACAGATTCCACTTCACATAACTTACCTGTTATCGAAGCTGAACAAGATATCATCGAACCTTGTTTTATGGAAAACAAGACCTTCCAAGGAGGTGAAGAAATTACTTATAAATTATATTATAATTGGGGAATCATGTGGTTATCAGCCGGCGAAGTTACTTTTAAAGTGAATGATATGGGCAGCCAATATCATGTAGCGGTAGCAGGTCGAACCTACAAATCTTACGAGTGGTTTTTCAAAGTGAGAGACTATTATGATACTTATATTGACAAGAATTCTTTGTTGCCAAAAACTGCGATTCGAGATGTAAGTGAAGGAAAATATAAGCTCTACGATAAGATTACTTTTGATCAAGAAAATAAAAAAGCGAGTAGTTTAAGAGGCAAAACTCGCGAAGTAGCAACGAAGAAAGAATACAATGTGGGAGAGTGTATGCATGACGTAATTTCCGTGATTTACTATTCTCGAAATATTGATTTTGAAAGTTATAATGAAGGGGAAGAGTTTCCTGTCAAAATTTTTATGGACAAAGAAGTTTGGCCTTTGGATGTAAAATATAAAGGCAAAGAAATTCGGAAAAAAGTAAAAGGAAAAGGTCGTTTTAATACGATCAAATTTAGTCCACAAGTGGTCTCAGGAAGAGTATTCAAAGAAGGGGAAGAAATGATGGTTTACGTTTCTGATGATAAGAATCGAATTCCACTTTTGATTGAATCGCCGGTGAGTGTCGGTTCGATAAAAGCAGTTTTGAAAAGTTACAAAGGATTGAAATATGAGATGACTGCGAAGAATTAATTTTCCGTAGTGCGACTTTCCAAGTCGTAGAATAAAAAAACCGTTCGTCGAAAAATGAAAAAGCTGCAAGGAATAAATAGGTTTCTTGCAGCTTTTTATTTTACATTTATAAAAAAATAAAAACTGATGGGCAAGAAATTAATAAATGTAATTGTATTGTTAGGCATTTTTCTTTTTGGTGCTTGGGTGGCTCGATGGTATGATCAAGAACCTCAGATTACGACAGAAACGGATGCCACGGTTTTGATTCAAAACATCAAAGACGTTTGTAAATTAGTAACTATCGAAGCAAACCTTCAAGAAATCTATGATGAAAAAAGTAATCGAAATGTTACCGTTTATTTGCCGCTTCCGACCAATTTTACTTTTTCCAAAAAAGCTAGTATTGAAGTGGTTGGAAAAGTTTTGGTGGGCTACGATTTAGAGAAAATTACGATTGATGTGGACTCCACTAACAAAATTTTATACATCAGAAATTTGCCTAACCCTGAAATTATTTCCATCGAGCACGATGTCAAATATCGAAGTTTAGATGAGAGTTTTTTCAATGAATTTACGCCCAATGATTTTACTGAATTGAATAAAACTGCGAAGGCAATTTTGAAGCAAAAAGCAATCGAAGAGAAATTATTGGATCGAGCGGAGGAGCAAGGAAATGAAGTTTTAAGAGTGATTCAATTTATGGCAAAAGGATTTGGATGGGAAGCGAAAATACAACCTCTGACTCCTATGGGGATACGTTCTATTGATGATTAAACCCCTGTCCCCTAAAGGGGAACGATCTATTGAAGATTGATAAAACTTCGAAAGCCTTTCCTTTCAATTGAAAAAATATATCTTTGCTCAGATAAAAAATCAATCGAATTACAACAAATTTAATTCAAATCGTTCCCCTTTAGGGGACAGGGGTGCATGAATCAATTGACTTATTCAGAATTGCAAAAATGGGAAGCTGAAAATAAATCTTTCCAACTCATCGATGTTCGCGAACCTGACGAGCATGAAGCATATAATATTGGTGGGCAATTAATTCCGCTCCAATCAATTGTAAGGAAAACTGATTTATTAGATTTTTCCCAACCCATTGTGATTTATTGCAAACGGGGAATTCGCAGTCAATTGGCGATTCAGCGATTAGCGATTCGATTTCCAGAAGCTCAATTTTATAACCTTTCCCAAGGGATTATGCATCTCTTCTAAGTTTAACCTTTCCTTTTTAATGTAGTTAACTTTCCGATAAAAAAAATAGATTAGTAATTTTAACCTCTTTTTCTTTTAAAAAATCTATTTTTAGTCCGAAAAAGCAACTTTAACAAACTTAAATATTAAAAATGGATACAAAGGCATTTGATAATCAGCCTCAGTTTTTGGGGCATCCTGTGGGATTAATTATTTTATTTTTCACAGAGATGTGGGAGCGTTTCAGTTATTATGGAATGCGAGCAATCTTAGTTCTCTTTTTAACAGAAAAGACAGCAGGAGACAATCCTGGATTTGGATGGACAGATGGTGAAGCACTTGCTTTGTATGGTTGGTATACCATGTTTGTATATGTGGCATCTATACCTGGGGGAATTTTAGCCGATAAATATATTGGTCAAAAAAAAGCTGTAATGATTGGAGGTGCATTATTATGTCTTGGACATGGGATCTTAGCAGTAGAGGCACTTTGGGCATTTTATACTGGACTTGGACTTATTATTTTAGGTGTAGGTTGTTTGAAACCTAATATTTCAACTATGGTTGGAGGCCTTTATGGAAAAGGGGATAATCGACGAGATATGGGATTTTATATTTTCTATATGGGAATCAATTTAGGAGCATTTCTTTCTGCTATTATTGTAGGCTATATAGGAGAAAATATTGGCTGGCATTATGGTTTTGGACTAGCAGGAATTGGAATGTTATTAGGTCAAGCTGTCTACATGTATGGGCAGAAATATTTAACTGAAGTTGGTAACTTAGTCGAAGTAACTGAAGCTGATGCAGCTAATCAACCAAGCCTTATCGCAGATATTTTTAAGCAAAAAAATTCAATGATTGGATTTTTTGCCACTTTAGTATTAGCAGCTTTCATCTACATTCAATATGATGCGTGGGATTATGCTGCTTTAGTTGCAGCATTATCATTCGCCGTTGGAATCGGAATTGTAATTTATAATGATGGAAATAAAATAGAAAAAGATCGAATTTTAGTAATGTATCTTTCTTTTTTAATCATTATCGTTTTTTGGGGTTCATTTGAGCAAGCAGGAGGGTTAATGAATATTTATACTAAAGAAAAAACTGATTTAGCTCTGGGAAGTTTTATGGTGCCTGCATCTTGGTTCCAATCGGTCAATGCCATGTTTATTTTATTATTCGCTCCTTTAGTTGGAGCATTTTGGGGATGGTGGAGAAATCGAGGAAAAGAATCTTCTTCTATTTTCAAAATGGCTATTGGTGTAATTATCATGGGATGGGGATTTTTCTTTATGACAAAAGCAAGTACCGAAGTTGTTATGGATGGAGAAACTGTAATTGAAAAATCAGGAATGAGCTGGTTAGTTTTAGCATACTTATTTCATACACTTGGAGAACTTTGTGCCTCTCCTGTAGCGCTTTCATTTATTACAAAATTAGCTCCAGCAAGATGGATGGCATTTATGATGGGAGCTTACTTTGCTGTAACTGGACTTGGAAATAAAGTTGCAGGGTTGTTAGGAGAGTGGTCTGAGTCACTTGGTGAATTCAAAATATTTACTGGAATTGCAATCTTCTGTACTATTTTTGGGTTACTTGTTCTCCTAATTATTAAACCTTTAAAACGTTTGGCTCACGGAGCAGAAGATCAAGAAGCCGATGCAACTCATTAAAAAATAATTATTCTCAGCGGAAGAAGGCATTGCTTCTTCCGCTATTTTTTTTTTATAGAAACAAAACGATTTACAAACTAAAAAAATTGAATTATGGATTTTGCATTTTGGCTAATGATCATTGCTACGGGATTCGTCGCAATTTGGATTCCCGTCATTATCTTATCACAAAAAAAGATTCATCCTAAAGCACTTTTTACCCTTTTCTTTGCGGAATTGTGGGAGCGATTTTCTTTTTATGGGATGCGAGCTTTGTTGATTTTGTATATGACAAAAGAACTTTTTGAACAAATGTCTCAACCCGATGCGGATGCTCGCGCATATGGTATTTATGGAGCATATGGAGCACTCGTTTATGCGATGCCTGTACTTGGAGGACTTGCTGCCGACAAGGTGATGGGTTTTAGAAAAGCAATATTATTTGGTGGTGGACTAATGGCTTTGGGGCATTTCACTTTAGGATTGGAAGGAGTTTTATTTGAAGGAAGTCTCCCAATATTTTTTATCTCCTTAGCTTTAATCATTATTGGAAATGGGTTTTTCAAACCAAATATTTCTAGTTTTCTTGGAACATTTTATGAACAAAATGATCCTCGAAAAGATGGAGCATTTACCATATTCTACATGGGTGTAAATATTGGAGCAATGCTCGCACCTCTTTGGTGTGGATACCTTCAAGTGAATTATGGATGGCATTATGGTTTTGGACTAGCAGGTGTTGGAATGGTGATCGGGCTGATTGTTTTCTGGAAAAACATGAGCAATTACCAAGACAAAGGGAATGCTCCACAAGAATATATTGACCAACCAAAGGCTTACGGCATAGATAAAAATGTTTTAACTATTGTTGCTGCTCTTGCAGGGATTCCACTTTGTGCATTTCTTTTGAATGTCAATGAAATGATGTCCATGGTGTTGTTTGGAGTAGGAGTAGTTGTAATTGGATATTTACTTTATTATGCATTTAATACGGAAGGAAAGAAAGAAGGACAAAGGCTACTTGTTGTAATTGTATTATTCTTTTTCCACATGATCTTCTGGGCATTGTTCGAACAAGCAGGTGGATCTTTAATGTTATTTGCTGATCGAAATGTAGATCGTAGTTTCTTTGGAAGTGAAATTCCAACTGCGTTTTTCGCTAGTTTGAATCCACTTTATATTATTTTATTAGCTCCCGCATTTTCTTGGATGTGGTTAAAATTAAGTAATGCCAAAAGGGAACCAAGTACTCCAATGAAATTTTTCCTTGGACTTTTACAAATAGGTTTAGGATATGCAGTTATAGTTCTGGGTGCTCAGATGTTTGGAGGAGATGGTACGATTCCACTAATTTTCCTAGCATTAATGTATCTTTTACATACAACTGGAGAGTTGAGTTTATCACCTGTTGGATTATCAATGGTAACTAAATTATCTCCTCCTAAGATTGTTGGTTTCGTAATGGGAGCATGGTTCTTATCCATTTCTTTTGCACATGAGATTGCTGCAAAATTAGGTCAAATGACTTCTACTCCTGCTGAAGATGCCACTTTAGTTGAATCCATGAATGGATTTATTGATGTGTATTGGACTTGGGGTGTACTAGTAGTTGGAGGTGCAAGTATTGTACTTTTCTTATTAGTTCCTACTCTTAAAAAATGGATGAACGGAATTCATTAATTTTCACTTTTTTTTATAAAAAAGAAACCCCCAACTCACCAGTTGGGGGTTTCTTTTTTTTCCAAAACTACAAACCAAAAAAGCATGGCAACCGAAAGAATTTCTTCCACCAATGAGTTTAAAGAAATTTATATTCTTTACTATGCTCTGGTCGCAGGGCAAGTTTTAATTGCACTCAGTATGTGTGATCAGTAATGAGTCTCGCTCAGCAACAACGAACTTAAATTTTTTGCTTAAAAAAATGACCTTTTACATTAAGATTCATTTATCAATACTTCTTCTATGTGATCTACATATATTTTAATTATCTGAGAATGAACATCCAAATAAAAATAAATATCCTTTTTTAATTCCTCTTCTTCTTTTGGAATAGAGTCAGTTCCTATCCTAAATGAATCAAACAGATTAGTAAAGAAATTTGAAAACCCTACCCGTCCAATTGGGAATTCTTGCTGGTCGGTTAAGTATATTTTATCAGAGATCTGTTTTGATAGTTCTTTTGTAAAAATCTCAAGATCTATTTTTGGAAATTCTATATGCCCTCGCTTTAGTTCTGTCTCGACATTTCCAATACGAACAAGCATCCCGAACAAAACTTCATTATTAATGTTTTTTGCATATCGCTTATTTTTAGCATTCGAAACCTTTGGTTGATATTGAAGATAGGGGTAAAATTTAGTGATTAAATCCAAGTAATATTTTTTGAACCCCTTCAAATTTAAAGGCTTATAATTATTGCTCAGATCAGAAAGAGCTTGCTCGTATAATGATTTTTTTTCTCTATGCTCCCGTAAGTTAAAGTCACTCAATTTTTGAAAAGACTTATTTCTTTCTTCGTCTTTCCAATATTCTATTTTTATTTTCCTGACAAAATTTTCCCAATTTTTCTCTTGTTCAATATACGGTGCTGATCCTCCGTAAAAATCATATTGTGTTGGATTATTTATTTTAAATCCCCCCATTCTTCTCTCGCTAGCATCTATAATAAAAACCTCCCCTTTTCCCACATGAAGTTTTAACATCTCAGCAGCATATTCTTTATCCAACTTTATTTCGGTATCACAATTATAATATTTTATGAGAGCAACTTGGATTGGATGCAAAATAGGAAGACTAAACAATTCTGAAAGTTTAGAAAGAAGTGCTTCTCGATGATTGCTTAATGCTTGCTTAAAATTACTCTTAGCTATTTTATCAAAATTCATTCTATACAAAATTTTAAGAAAGAAGGTAAATTACCATCTTTAAGGAATGCGAATAAAATAGATTCAGAATTTTCGGTCGCTTATTTTGTTCTTAGTTTTTGCTTTGAAAGCATGAGTTTACCTGGATAAATGATTGATTTCAAAGGGAAAAAGAAGGACAAAAGTAGTAGTGAAAATTCTGAATCTATTTAGTTCGCATTCCTAAATAACAAAACCCTTTTCCGTCATAAAGATAAAAAAGGGTTTTGTACTTATTTTTGAATACTGATTTTTAAAAACTACTCATACCTCAGCGACTCAATCGGATCTAATCTCGACGCCTTCAACGCAGGATACAATCCCGAAACCAAACCCACCACCAAACAAGTCGTAATCCCTAAAATAATCCAAGCCCAAGGAATCAAAAATGTTCCTCCAATAAAAAAGGTCAAAATATTTCCAATCAAAATTCCAAACACAATTCCGACCAATCCACCTAACTGACAAATCACAACTGCCTCTGTCAGAAATTGAGTTAAGATGTTTTTTCGAGTAGCGCCGAGGGCTTTACAAATTCCAATTTCACGCGTTCGTTCGGTAACGGAAACTAACATAATGTTCATCAAACCTATCGCAGCACCAAGCAAAGTTATCAGCGCGATTCCAATCGCCGATAATCGAATCGCCGCAGTATTTTCTTTAAGTCGTTCAATTAAGCCATCTGCTTTACTAATTTCAAAATCATTGTCTTGCGAAAGCTTTAATTTTCGAATATTTCTGAAAGTGCCAATTGCGGTAGAGATCGCATCATTCATTTTTTCTACACTAGTCAAAGCCACTGTTATGTCGTAATTTTTTTGTGAGTGTCCATAAAGTGTTTTTGCTTTGAGCAATGGAATCAGAATTCTTCGATCTTGACTCATCCCCATAGCCGCACCTTTTGATGCGAGCACTCCGATGATTTTATACTTTACATTTCCTACCGAAATGACACTATTCATAGCACGGTCCATATTTTCATTAAACAATGCTTTTACAATATCAAATCCAACGATCGCTTTGCTTTGTCCTGAGGTTACTTCCATTTCGGTAAAGTTCCGACCGACGGCAATCTCATAACTCTTGACATTCAAGTAATTTTCATCCGCTCCCAAAACCATCACATTGGGATTAGTTTTTTCAGCACCATATTTTGCGGTTGCGATTCCTGTTCCCCAACATGACAAAGCAATTTTTGCAGGGTAATTAAATTTGTCTTTGAATTCCATGCCTTGTTTGTAAGTTATTACTTCTCCTCTTTTGGCTTGTCGCCCACCTCGTCTTCCACTCACTCCGTCCCGCTTTGGTCTAACCTGAAATGAGTTGGCTTCCATGTTGGAAAAGCTATCATTCAAAGAATAAATCAGACTATCAATGGAAGTCAAAATTCCAACTAATGCCATAATCCCAAATGCAATAATCAACATGGTGATAATGGTTCTCAATAAATTAGAACGAACATTACCGAGGGCTATTTGTATATTTTCTGTAATTTTCATAATTGTTCTTTTTTTAATAGGAGTCAGGCGGTCAGCGGCGAGGGAACATCCAATTTCGAAGTATGACGATAATAGTAATATTTTCTACGCGAAATTTCGTCAAACTTCGATTGTCAGATATTCAATATTCCTTGTTCGATATTCTCTGATGACTCCTAGTTCCAAAGTTAGCCAATAATCTTTTTTTATTTATTGAAAATAGAACCAGACAACCTTTTGTTCGATGAACCGATGATATTTACCGATTTTTTGCAAAAGCAGTTTTCACTACTTCCAAGGTTTTATCAAAAACGAACGGACTTGCAGCAATCATTTCTTTTCCAAAAATATAATTTTCGCCTCCTTGAAAATCACTTAATTTACCACCTGCTTCTTTTACCAAGAGAACTCCTGCGGCCACATCCCAAGCATTTAAACTATACTCATAAAATGCGTCAAATCTGCCACAAGCCACATATGCCAAATCCAAAGCTGCTGAACCAAGTCGACGAACGCCTCTTGTTTCTTTTATAAAAAACTCCAATACTTCAAAGTAAGGTTGTACTCCTCGATAATCATAATATGGAAATCCTGTAGCAATGAGCGCATCTCCTAATTCCGTTCTTTTGCTCACTTCAATTTTCACCTCATTCAAATATGCTCCGCCATCTTTCCAAGCATAAAAACACTCATTTCGGTTGACTTCGTAAACTACTCCAAGGATAATTTCTCCTTGAAATTCTAGCGCAACACTAATTGAAAAAAATGGTAATTGATGTAAAAAATTAGTTGTTCCATCCAAAGGATCAATAATCCAACGATACTCTCCTTCGCTATTTTCGATGGTTTCTTCTTCCGTCAAAAAAGTAGCTTCGGGAAGTAATTTGCCTAACTTTTCTACCAACTGCATTTCTGCATTTTTATCCACATAACTGACTAAACTATTGAGGCTCTTAGTCTCAATATCATTATGGTTAACTTTTTTTAATTCTTTTAAGATAAATTGGGCAACAAAACCTACTTCCTTACACGTAGAAGAAGTGAGTGATTTGAGCTGTTTGGAATTCATATCGTTGTTTTTATTTAAAGTATCGTTTTTTATTTAGAATTTCAAGCAACTTCAAGCAACTTCAAATGTTAAAAAATTTAAATAAGATATATTTTTATATCTTTGCAATTATTGACTTACATTTGCTTAATCTAAAGTCGAAAGTAACCTTTTTCAAAAAACTTTCCTAGATCTTAGATTTCGACTATCACCAATCTGTTTTGCATCTTACTAAACTGTTCTAATTATTTTCCAAAACTTAAGTGAGTATCTACTTACAACTACATCAAGATGATGTGGCTAGTAAGTGATTGTTTACAATAAGATTTAGTTTCTAACCGAGACTATCTTTTATATGATCAATTACTTAGATTATTCTATTGTCTATTAATTTTTAATTATATAAAATTCCCATTTAACATGAACAAGTTAATATTAGTCCTAGTTTCCCTTTTCCTCCCCGTCTTAATTATGGCGCAAAGCAAGGCTGAAGTTGGCTTAATGCTCGGAGGAGCAAATTACCAAGGAGATATCGCATCCTCTAAAGCTTTTTCTTTTCATCAAACTCAGGCTGCCGGCGGCGTCTATGCACGATACCATGTGAATCGTCATATTTCTCTTCGAGGAAGTTTGTTTTATACGAAGTTAAAAGGCGATGATTTAAACTTTGTAGATGAAGCTGCTTGGAGAGCAGATCGAGGTTTTAATTTTACCAACCCAGTTTATGAAATTTCATTTACTCCAGAGTTTTATATTCTGGGAAATACGATAAAACGTAAATTATTTCGCCCTTATATTTTTGCAGGAATTGGTGCAGCATTTACTAACCCTGAAAATAACCTAATCGAAAAAGATATTGACGCAGTAGAAAATGAACCAGGTTATTATCCAACTAGTCATTTTTCTTTTCCAATAGGATTAGGAATAAATTTTGACATCAATGATAAATTCACGCTTGGAGTAGAGGCTTCCAGTCATTTTCCTTTGACTGATTATTTAGATGGAGTGAGTGAATCAGGAAACCCAGATGGAAACGATTGGCTTGCCTTCGGAGGGTTAACCTTAGGTTACAAATTCGGAAAAGTTGTTCCTACCTACGTTGATACCGATGGGGATGGGGTGAATGATGATACTGATCTTTGTCCTCTTGTTTCTGGAAAATTACAAGGTTGTCCTGATACTGATGCTGACGGAATTGCTGACTTGCAAGATGCTTGTCCTAATCTAGCTGGCGACAAACGATTAAAAGGTTGCCCTGATTCTGATGCTGATGGAATTGCTGATATCGATGACCTGTGCCCTAATACTCGAGGTATCATGGCATTGAATGGATGCCCTGATTCTGATGCTGATGGAATCGCTGACGTTAATGATACTTGCCCTGAGCTTGCAGGAACACTTGCAGGAAATGGATGTCCTGATGATACTGATGGAGATGGAATCTATGATACTGTAGATAATTGTCCTACGGTAAAAGGAAACCTAAATGGTTGTCCTGATACTGACTCAGACGGAATTGCTGATGCAATGGACGATTGCCCTCTCGTAGCTGGTATTTCTAATAATAAAGGTTGTCCTGAAACTTTAGTGGCAAAAGGAGAAACTGAAGTAGTTGATCGAGAAACAGAGACTGAGGCAAATACAAGCACTTACACTTACTTAGTGAATGATATTTACTTCAATCAGACTCGTGCAAAAATTAGCGAAAACGAAATTACTAAATTGGATGACGTAGCTAAATTGATGGAAGAAGGTGCTTCCCTTAATTTAAAAATCAAAGGTCATACTGATGATACTGGAGATATAGAATTGAACGATCACCTTTCTATGCGTCGAGCTAGAAGATGTTATAAATATTTAGCATCAAAAGGAATTGCACTTAATAGAATGTCATTTGAAGGATTCGGAGCAACGGAACCTAAACATGATAACTCAACGGAAGATGGTAAAAAATTGAACAGAAGAGTTGAGTTCGCTTTTTTAAAGTAAGATTAAAGAATTGCTTTACTGTTTTGCTTCGCAACTGTTCTTCTGTTTTTACGATTCGTTATAAAAATAGTAAGACAATTCTAAAGTAAAATAACAAATCCCGAATTTTCAATATTGAAGATTCGGGATTTTCTTTTTCTAAACAATTCATCTAATTCTCCTCCGACTCTATTCCATCAAAATCAATAAATTCCACCTCATCATCTCCTGCTTCCTCTTCCATATCTGGAATTACATCTTTCCAATCGGTAGGTTCCTCAATGGAAACTATATTTCCAAAATGCTTGATTAGTTCTTTCTGGATTTTACGTTTTCGAGTTCCACTTGCGTCTAATTGTTGACTGACCCGTCTTTTATCAGATTCGTACGCAAAGGTTTCCATCGGCCCGTAAATTCGATAATACAAATTAAACCACCCATTCTTTTTTGCTTTTTGAGGTCTCAGTTTCGAATTGTGCTTTTTGAATTTGTTCAATACAATTTGCCCTGCATTTACTTTGATATTATAATCAATTTTGTTGTCAAAAGTATGTGTCCCACTCAGCGCCAAATTCATCGCATTACTTTGTACAAACATCGCAGGCATAAATAGTTTACTCTTTTTCACCTCCATGTAATTATGGATATTGGTAAATTTAATACGACGCAAGTCTTCAATTTTCACATAGTCGGAGAAATCGTAGAGCATTTTCAAACCAACCAATTCTCCATTTGATAATCCCACATCTCCTAGGATATGCAATTTGTCAGTCAAGAAAGTACCATCCTCACTCCAAAAAGATTCAATAAAAAATTTCGCATTCAGTTTTCCTTTAAGATTTTTATAGGTTAAAACTTCTTGTCCGAAATTTTCAGCTTGCCTGAGAAACTCTTTGATATTGATTTGCTCACAAGTCAACTTCGCTGCCAAATGAGGTTTTCCTTCAAAAAAAGTTTTGCCATCCACGAGCATCCGTCCTTCCATCATTTTGACTTTTCCTTTGACTGACATTTCATTATTATCAAATTCTAAAGTCCCTTCGAAGTCTGCCCCTTCTATCTCTCTATAATTAAATTCCGTAATATTAGCGGCAAATTTTCCTTTCAAAAAATTCGTAATTCGTTCCCGAGCTTGCGTTTTAGCAACTTTCTTAGAATCAATTCCCGGTGCTGCTTTGATAGTTTTAATACTTTCATCAGTTGGAATTTCAGTAACTTTTAATAGTTCATCAAAATCAATTTTCGTTGCATCCAACGAAGCATTGAATTTTAATTCCGCATGTTTACTATTCAACGAATCGGCAAAAAGTACTGGTAAGAAATTTAAAAATGTCCCTTCTAATTCTATTTCAGTTCCTGGCCCTTCAAATACTAAACCTTCTACTTGCAAGCTATTATTATTAAATTTTAATAATCCCTTGTCTATCATAACACCTTTATCATTGATAGTCATCGAGGCACGATCAAATTCTATATCGCCAGAAGTCTTCACTCGACCAATTCCGTAAGGGCTGATAATATCTTTTAATTTTCCTTTGATTCGTAATTCTTTCATTTCGATATCTCCATCACCATCGGTTATAATTGAACTATTCAACATCCCGTAAACTGACTCTAGCGGAATCGTTCCATTCAAATTAAAATCAATCAACGGGTCATCCAAGTTAGAAATCCGCAACCCTCCTTCCAGTAATTCTCGATTAAAATATCCTTTAAAATCAGAAATTTCAAAAGAGGAATTTCGATTATTTCGTTGTTTTCCATTATTAAAAATTGCGGTGAAAGAAACATCTTTTAGAGAGCTTCCAAGTTTTTCAGAAGTGATCTTTCCTTCTTCCAAACCAAACTTCATCATAATCGCGGGGTTAGATCTTACCGTCTGAGGTCCTTTGATTATCGTCTCAAAAAAGAAAGTTCCTTTACTATCAAAATCTTCAATCGCACTTTTACTTTCAGGAGGCAATAACGCTACGACGGAAGACAAACTTCCATCATCGCTTTTGATTTTCAAATCATAATTATATCCACCTTTGATTCTTTCAATCAATCCATCTACATTAAAAACATTGGAAGAGACGCCAACGGTCACATCATCAAAATCATATTTTCCATTGATAAAATCGACATCCAATTTTGCATCATAAATAATTTCTTCATCTACCAAATATTGTTCTTCCCCTAATTGGAAAAAATGAAACTGAATATCTGCAAAACTTAAAAGGGAAAAATTATTGGCAGAAAAATCACCAGAAGCGACTGCTTTATTCAAATGAAATTTGGTGTATTGTTGCGCCGTCTGATCGACATATATAACTTCTACTCGATTCAGTCGGGCTTCATCCAAGGAAAGTGCGACTTCATTTCCAGCGCCATCATCGGTCGAGTCGCTTGAAGATTTTTTGATAATATCATAATTGGTTCGACCTTTTTTATCTTTCTTAATATACAATGAACCATCTTCGATGACGATAGAGTGTACTTTAATATTTGATCCAAATAGACTGAATAATCCAAAATGGAAAGAAAGGTTTTGAGCTTCCAAAAGCATTCCGCTCAATGCATCGTCTAATTCAACATCGTGCAAATTGGCAGAAGCATCTGGAAATCCAGAAATCAAGGAAAGATTAAATTCGCCAACTCGAAGTTCTGTTTTAAGTTGCTTATTTACTTCGGTGACTAACCTCTCGCTAATCTGATCTTCAAATACAGAAGCAATCAAGATCAAGAGAAACATGGTCACTAAAACAAAAAGACCAGACCAAACCAAAAACTTTTTTAGATACTTATTCATCGATGGGAAATAGGTTTTAGAAATTTTTTAAAAAAAAATCAGCAGGACTAAGGGAATGAGATTTAAATATGGTTTCCTTTTTTTGGAAAAACACATTACGCATAAAATTAATGCAATTTCAGAACTTTTTTAACGAAATGCTTAGCAACGTTATTTTTAAATAAAAATTCTTTGTGGAAAGATTTGTGGAAAGAGGGGTAGAAATAGCATAATTTACTGCAAAAAAAAATCCACGTACAAATATTATGTACATGGATTTTTTTTAAAAAAGTGGGCGATGAGAGACTCGAACTCCCGACCCCCTCGGTGTAAACGAGGTGCTCTGAACCAACTGAGCTAATCGCCCTTTCTATAAAACAAGCTTCTTCTTTCAAAAGCGAATGCAAAGATATACTTATCCTTCATCTTGTGCAAGTTTTTATTAAAAAAATTGAAGAAAAATTCAAATCATACTTTCTATCTCTTTTTTAAAAATATCTTTTGCTTCAATGCTTCAAATGACCAATAAAACTAGCTTTCTTCTCTTTTTTCAAAATATAAAAACTGTCACCTACCATTTATTTTTCCGAAAACTCAAAAAAATTATATTTTTTTTGTTGTAAGTTGTGTTATTAATAAGGACAGTTTCAACTTAACTACAAACTCAAAAATAGAATTACGCGGTTTCATGAGAATTCTTTTAATCATAACACTCACCCTTATCCTCTCTTCCTGCAGTCAAACGACTGAGCGCTTAACTGGTTTTGGTGTACATGGAATTGATGTCTCTCGATATCAATCAGATATTGATTGGGATATAGTGGCTGATCAAAAGATTACTTTCGCATTCGTAAAAGCGAGTGAAGGAGAAACAATCTCTGATAATTTCTTTTGCAAAAATTGGAAAGAGATGAAAGAAGCGGGTATTCGACGAGGTGCTTATCATTTTTTCAGGCCTAAGACTTCTGTGCTAACGCAAGCACAAAATTTTATGGATAATGTTATTTTGGAAAAAGGGGATTTGCCACCAGTTTTGGATGTGGAAGTATTGGATGGAGTTGCGCCAGAAGATTTAGTTTTACGCGTCAAAACTTGGTTAGAAATTATCGAAACGGAATATCAAATCCGTCCAATCATTTATACAAATCTAAAATTTTATAATAACCACTTGGCTGATGCTCTTCCTGATTATCCCGTTTGGATTGCTCGGTATAATCAATATTTCGAACCGCTTCTGGCCAATGGACAAGATTGGAAATTTTGGCAATATGGAAATCGAGGTCGCTTGGAAGGAATAAATGGTGATGTTGATTTTAATGTTTTCCAAGGTACTCTTGAGGAACTAGATGAGATGTGTTATGTCCCTCAAATTTATTCAAGTAGATGGTAGCTTTTTTTAATCCGTATGGAAACTGCCTGTAAAAAAAGGAGCGCAGCAAGTTCTTTTTCTCAAAAAAAATACCCTTCATCTCTAATCCAATTAAATTATTATCTTTTCAAATCGCTTCCCTAAAATTTTCGTCGGCGATGCATCCAACCAATCTTCCAAAATCGTTGCATAGATTTTCCTGAAATCCATTTGGTAAATCAAATCACCTTTATCCAACTTTTTCAAATCAGGAGCTGAATTATAAAAACCTTTTTTCTTCAAATTTCCTCCCATCAGAAAAACGTTATTGGCAGTTCCATGATCCGTTCCTCCACTTGCATTTTGTTGCACTCGCCTTCCGAATTCTGAAAAAGTCATAATCAAAGTATCATCCAGCAATCCATTACTTTTTAAATCTTTGACGAATGCACTCATCCCATCTGAGTACGTTTTTAGCAATCGAGCTTGCTTATTTTTTTGCCCAGCGTGTGTATCAAATCCGCCAAGATTCGCATAATAAATTTTGATATCTGCATCGGCAGTCATCAACTCTGCAATTTGTTTTAAGTCATTTCCGAAAGCACCTTTTGGGTATTTGACTTTTGTTTTATGCACCTTTGATTTTTGATAAAGGTAATTCGCAGAGGCTTGCGTATCAACTAACGTTTTATATAAATAATCGACATTCTCTTCGTGCTCATGTTCATGATGATGGATAATTGATTTTAAAAATTTGTTTTCAGAAATTCTTTTCAACTGATTGGGGTTGCTCATCGCAAAACCACTTTTCTCTATTCCTTTCAATGACAAACTCAACGTGTCATCCACTTCCAAAGCATGATGCGGACTTTGACAACCAGAACAATTACTATCCAAATATCTGCCCAACCAACCGGTGCTCAAATACTCATCACTATCACTTGCCGTATGCCAAATATCCATCGAACGAAAATGTGATCGATCAGGGTTGGGATAACCGACACTATTAATAATGCTCATCAAGCCTTCATCATATAATGATCGCAAACTTTCCATTGCTGGATTAAAACCTAGACTGTCACTTACCTTCAAGACTTCATTTGCTTTGATTCCTAGTGAAGGACGGTTTTTGTAATACAAATCATTTTGGTAAGGAATGATCGTATTTAGACCGTCGTTGCCGCCTGAAAATTGGATGACTACTAGATTTTTTCCTTGCCGACTCGATGCTAAGTTTTCTGCATTTACTCCTTTGAGGAATTGCGGAATCATTACTGAAGAGGAGGCGATGGCGGAGGCTTTTATAAAATTACGTCTTTTCATTTTTAGATTTTTTTAGTAGCAGGTCGCTTTAGCTGCCCGTCAAAAGGAGCGTAGCGATTTTTTGGTTTTGGTTTTTTTGGTTTTTTTTGACAAAAATTCGCTGCGCTCCTTTTTGGCGGGCAGCTAAAGCGACCCGCTACATGAGTTGATATTCTGGCAAACTCATCATTCGTAAACACATCGTTTTCACCCCATCTTCTTTATTATTTTTTATGACAAAATTTTTCAAAAGTAGCTTCTTTCAACTGTCCTCTCGTCTGTAAAATAAATCCACTCATTTTGTCCAAAAGCAACTTTTCATTTTCCCTTTTGAATAAATTATAGAATGGTGTGAAGTTCACCGAAGCTTGAATATTCCGTTTTCGTTTATTTCTTTTTTGAGCTTCAAACGCTTCTTTTATTTTGATGTTCAAATCTGAATTTTGAAATAAAACATTGGCCAAATTTAATCTCAACATCAAAGTCGAATTATCAATCCAACTTTTCCCACCCGCCCAGCCTGCCACATTTGGTGGATCAAATAAAACTTGCCCCAAAGCTTTTTCGATAAAGATTAAGGCGGCTGGGTTTTTAAAATCTACTGCAAAAGTTCGAATCATTCCAGCCAATAATTCAATCGGAGATTTTATTTTCACCCCTACGTTTTTTTCTTCAAAAAACCATTTGCTTTCAAAAATGGCTCGCATCAATTTTTCAATATCATAATCAGAATCATAAAAAACTCGGGCAAGATATTTTACATTTCGCTCATCGATTTTTTCATTGACAAAAAAACGATAAGCCTTCCGAGCGATAAATTCTGACGTTTCTCTTTTTTCCAAAATCATATCAATGATATCATCGCCATCCCATTTTCCTTTTTTTCCAAAAAATATTTTTTGCCCAAAATCATGTTGCCGTTTTTTAAAAACAAAATCACCTTTCAAGTTGGACGACCAACCGGTGAAAGCTCGGGCAGCTTCTTTGACATCTTTTTCAGCATAATTTCCTCGACCAATGGTAAATAATTCCATCACCTCTCGAGCGAAATTTTCATTCGGTTTTCGTTTTTTATTTTGTTGATTATTTAAAAAACGGATCATCGAACCGTCTTTTGCCATCGCTAAAACGAGTTCTCGGAAATCTCCCAAAGCGTGTTGTCGAATCGTGTTTAATTGCTTGCTTGCCCACCCAGGGACTTTCGTGGTGCAAGCAAAATGTCCATGCCAAAACAAAGTCATTTTTTCCAACAAAGCACTTTCCTCAGGATTGCCCATCCGCAAAACCCAATCCGTATTATGAGCTCCAATTCTTATTTTATTTTGCTTCCTTTTTTCTTTTTTATCAGACTTGGAAGACATCGTCATTTCGGAAGATTCTATTCCATTGCCATTTTTGACAACCTTTCGTTGGCCAGCTTGGTGGGCATTTTTAAATAATTCATCTATCACTTTTTGGGTCGAGCGTTTCTTTTTGGAAGACCATTCTTTTGGACTCATTCCAAAACCTGCTCGCCAATATAGATGTTGTAATCTTTGTTGTGTATTCATAAATTAGGATTTTCAAGGATTGGACTTAATCCATAACTGAAGGTTTAAAGACAATCCCGATCCTTAACTTTTTTTAACAAAAAAATAGAATCGTGTATCTTTGTGGGAAGAAAACGTCTCGTATTCTTGAATCCATATTTTATAAATTTTAAATAAAACTTAAATGTCAAAAAAAATATTCGCTATGAAATACATTTTAGGTCTTGTAATTGCATCCTTATTTTTAGGAAGTTGCACTTCAGAAACTTCTACTTCTAAACCTGAACTAGCTTCAGAAGAGTCTATCGAAATTCCCAATGAATTAACTGCTGATACTTCTAAAAGCAAAGAAAATTTTATTCCTAAAAAAAATCCAGTTCGTCTCGGAACTGCTCCAGTTAGATTAGCCACTCAAGTGAAGTTAGATAAGATGCATGAAAATTTGATGAATCAAATGGAGACTGGATTTGCGACAAAAGATGTAGTCGCCTATGCAAAAGAAGCGGAATTGTACATGGGTATTTACGGCGATTCCTTGGCGGCTGAGCACCTTTTTAATGCTGGAGAATTGTATCGAGGCATTGGCGATTATACCAAAGCTTTAGAAACTTGGTACATCGTTTATCGAAGTTATGATCGAGATGGACATCCGAAAGCACCTCATGCAATGTTCCAATGTGGATTCACTTACGATAGTGTTTTGGACAAAAAAGATTTGGCGAAAACATTATATAAAATGTTTTTGAAAAGGTACCCTGATCATGCCTTGGCAAAAGATGCAAAATTACTTTTAGCAAATTTGGATAAATCGCCAGAGGATTTAATTAAGGAATTTCAGAAAAAAAATCAGTAATAGATTACAGACCGCTTCGTTGATAGAGGTCAGATCGTTGCCTTTAGCAGAAGTCAGACAGCGAAGCGATCTTTTTAAGATAAGTTTAAATGAATCCATTTTGCATGGAAGCTCAACAAATCTTATCTTGCAATTAGTTATTTTCGAATATAATTTTTTTTACAAAAAGATATACATTATGCGTTTTACAATTATTTCACTTTTCATTCTTTCTTGTTTTCAAACTCAAGCACAAAAAGGAATTGATTTTTTCCACGGCACTTGGGAAGAAGCACTTGTCGAAGCAAAAGCTCAAGACAAATTAATTTTTGTAGATGCTTATGCGGTATGGTGTGGCCCATGTAAACGAATGGCAAAAAATGTTTTTTCAGATAAAAAGGTGGGAGATTTTTACAATAAGAATTTTATCAATATGAAAATTGATATGGAGAAAAAAATGGGACGAGCTTTTGGGCGAACCTATCCTGTTTCTGCATTCCCAACTTTGATGTACATCGACTACAAAGGAGAATTAGTGCACAAAGTAAAAGGTGGCCAACAAGTTGAACCTTTCATCAAATTAGGAAAATTTGCTTTGTCTAAAGTCGATAACAGCAAAGATTTTGAAGTAGCCTACGAAAAGGGAGATCGTAGTCCTGAGTTAGTTTATAATTATGTGAAGGCATTGAATAAGGCTGGAAAACCAAGTTTAAAAATTGCCAATGAATATGTTCGTGCACAAAAGGATTTGACGACTGACCAAAATTTAAAATTCCTTTTGGAAGCTGCGACTGATGCAGATTCTCGGATTTTTGAATTGATGATTGAAAATAAAAGTGCTATTGAAAAATTAACTTCGAAGCAAGATGTAAAAAATAAAATCGAAAGAGCTTGCTACCGAAGTGCAGAGAAAGCAGTCGAATATCAGAATGCAGAATTACATAAAGATGCTTTGAAAAAAATGAAAAAGCATGTTCCTGAAAAAGCAGCACAGTTTGCAGTTCAGGCTGACATGAAATTTTGCTTGGCTTGTGGTGATGGAAAAAAATATTTGAAGGCTTGCGAAAAATATGCAAAAAAAGAAGCGAAAAATGACCCTGCTAAATTGAATGATTTGGCTTTGGCGATTTCTCAAAATTTTCCAGAAGATAATAACGCTTTGAAAAAAGCAGAGAAGTATGCTAAAAAGGCAACTGAAAAAGGAAACGAATATAGTTACTACATGACCTACGCAACAATTCTTTTGCAAAATGGAAAGAAAAAGGATGCCTTAGAAATGGCTAATAAATCTCTGGATTTAGCTAAAGGAAAAAGAGGTGTGGAAGGAACTGTTATGCGTTTAATTCGTAAAATTGAGCAGAGTTAAATTAATTGTTTTATTGTTTTCGCTTCGCGACTGTTTTACTCCTTTTGCTTCGCAATTGTTTTCTTTGAACTGTTAAAAAAACAGTTTAAACAATGAAACAGTTGTGAAGCAAAAATAGTTAAAACAGTTTTTTATTAAAAATCCCTAAACATTATGATGAAGTATTCTACCCTTTTCATGCTACTCCTTTCTTTTCTATCCACCGATACTTTTGCCCAAAAAGAAGGCATTCAATTTACCCAACAAAATTGGAATCAAGTTATCATTCAAGCTGCCAAAGAGGATAAAATTATCTTTATTGACGCCTACACCGATTGGTGTCAGCCTTGCAAAAAAATGGACAAGCAAGTTTTTCCACAAAAATTGGTAGGCGATTTTTACAATAAAAATTTCGTCAATGTCAAGTTGGATATGGAAAAAGGAATGGGGAAAGAATTAAAAAAGAAATACGATGTTTTCTTTTTTCCAACGTTTCTTTTTTTGACTGCTGATGGAACTATTGTTCATCGAATTGCAGGTTATCAATCTGTTCCAAAATTATTGGAATTGGGGAAAACGGCCATTGATCCTAGTAAAAGACTTTCTGCTTTTGAGGAACGATTTGAAAATGGAGAACGTGATCCAACATTTTTGATGCAATATACTGATGTGCGAAGAGCAGCTATGGATGGTACGCACAATACCATTGCGGAGGCATATTTAGCTACGCAAAAAGATTGGACGACGAAGGTAAATTTGAAATTTATTTTTAAACAAGTGGACGATACTGACTCAAAATTATTTGATTATATTTTGGAAAATAGAGCTGTTTTTGAAAAACAATTTAAGGTATCAAGAGTGGCTGGAAAAATTGAAAATTTGATTTATCAAAAAGTTTATGATGATCAAGGAAATGCCTCTTTGGATGAATTGGATCGTTTATTTAATAAAGTTTACGAACCAAAAATAGCAGCGCAAGCTTCTTCTCGATTTAAGTTGAATTATTTTTTGGAGAAAAAATCAAGTGAAAAATATGCTCAGGAAGCAGTAAAATATTACAAAAATTTTCCACCAAGAGATCCAAGTGAGTTGAGTGATGTGGCTTACAATTTTTATGACCTGGATGTGAGTAATAAAAAAATGTTGAAAAAAGCATTGAAGTGGACCAAGAAGGCGGTGAAAGCAGATGATAGTTTATTTAACTATGAGGCGATGGGAGCGGTTTATTATAAATTGGGGAAGAAGCGAAAAGCAACAAAAGCAATTAATAAAGCCATCGATGCGGCTAAAAAAATGAAAGCGGATTATTCTGAAATACAGAAGTTATTGGAAAAAATTAAGGCGATGTAAAGTTTGAGTGATGAACGATGAGTGAGAGGTGATGAGTTTTTGACGAGAGAAGGGTGTCAGTCCATATGGATTGACACCCTTCTCTCATTATTTCACATTTCCCATAAAACAAAAAGCCCATCCAAAATTAATTGAATGAGCTTTATTGGAGGTCGCGGACGGATTCGAACCGCCGTAGATGGATTTGCAATCCACTGCCTAGCCACTCGGCCACGCGACCATTTTTTTATTTCAAATCAAAATCCACATTCGAATTTTTTTTCGGCTGCAAATATATAATAATTTTTATAACCATGCAGGAATATCTCTATGAAACGGGAAAAAAATATTTTTGTTGGCTTTTTTACAAAAAAAAACCAAATCAAACTTAACGTACGAGATACAATTACTATCTTGAAAAATAATTATTACAAAATAAAACGAAAATAGAAATCTACAATGACTTTAATTTCATTTTTAGCCTTTACCATTCTAGTGGCAGCCATTTCCTATTATTATACCAGCAACGAAACGAATAA
>Ga0209712_10001003_pt1 | contig 24373 bp, 27 predicted proteins | sample ArcOceMetagenome_FD_187443 | JGI IMG/M metagenome (GOLD analysis project Ga0209712, IMG submission 187443) | Marine eukaryotic phytoplankton communities from Arctic Ocean - Arctic Ocean - Greenland ARC118M Metagenome (SPAdes) (version 2) | ecosystem: Environmental > Aquatic > Marine > Oceanic...
GCACGTTGCAGATACGCACATAAGTGAAAAGAAAAATATGCATCTCTCAGTCTCAGCTCAGTTTTTGTTTATTAATGTCAAGCCGTGGAGTATGGCTTGATAATGACGTAAAACACGACCAGTATCTAAGAACTTTTTCTACCTCAATATTCGTGATTCTGTCTACTAATCCGTACATTTCGACATGCAGTGACCAGCGCCCCATCATCAATGACAAAACTTCAAAAAGAATGAAATGAAAAAAGAAAGATATGCCGAGATCTATTTTTCTCTTATTTTGTTGTGAATCCCTGATCCTATCATTATCTCAATACTCATCACTCTGTTGTCACTGTTCGTCAATTTCAAACCAAGCGTTCAAACCTAAAAATAGCACTTATTTGGTACAGTAGAGTAATGAGTAAGTGTCAGCATCCACAGCCCTGTCGAATGGAAGTGGACGTCGAGTCCAATCTCAGGACTTGCCCATCTGAAAATACCGCTTTCTGCGAGCCATCTTTTGGCAATAATTTTGCAATCTCTTGCAAAATCTGTTCGACATTCACACGGTCTCTTGCACTCGTTTCTAGATAAACACAATTCTCCTTTATTCTAAATAGCTCTGCTGTCTCCTTCATCATCTGTCTTTGATCTTGTAGATCGCATTTGTTCCCAGCGATTATTTTAATCAATCCATCTGGACCATATTCTTTCAAACGATTTAGCCACGATGACAATGCATCGTACGGCAGTGCATTACAAATATCATAGATTAGAACTGCGGCAACGGCTCCCAGGTAATATAAGTGTCCCAAACTATAATCCATCCATTAGGTTTCATAAAGATAAGATTAACAATAATTAGCTGTGAATGCATATTCAATATGTTGAATTCCGGTACATTTCTGATAAGGTAATCATCCATCTTTTACAATTGGATATACAATACACGACGTACGCTTACCATGAAATTTTATTCTCTTTGAATCCATGCCCTCATCACATGTTTTCTTCTCGGACGATTGTGAAGGTGGTCCTTTCTCTTCTTGCTCTGAGGAGTTGGCACTCACACACGTTGAATCATAGGTTAGGTTAGGTTATCATTTAGACTTGAATACGCCGAGGACACATTAGACATCTCCTCAGAAATGTCATCGTCACCAGCCTCACCTTCATTCGGTCTTTTGGAAAAGGTAGCTTGACACAGCGGCAGACCCTCTTCGATATCTTCACTTTTTTAAATTGAAGAAGCATAGAAGATGGAATTGCAGCTGTCGCAAGTGATTGCCATGGTACATCTGAAGAAAGATTCTATATGGGCAAAGGAATTGAATTTCCTTTGCTAAATCGCACGCTCCAGCATCTTTTTCACAAACTATGATTCGAGCATGAAGCATCAGAGCGACATCAGCAAGTTCGCCAGGAATGCACAGCCCCATATCTAGTAGATATCTTCGCTTTACTGTCCGTACAAAAGGGAATGTTCTGTAATAAATGCAGATGCAGAAGAGTTTTTGCAGAAAAGTATCCCGCCTTCAAAAACAAGATGGGGTCTTTCGCAATGATATCACTACATGATGTATATCTGTACCTTCGCCGCGGTATTTTTCGGTGCAATACTTGGCACATTCCTGCTTATCACTATCGTCACCGTCGTAAAGTAGAATGACGAATGACGGTATTCTTGAGTGCCACTGCATGGTAAAACTCCCTCCTGCAATTTGTTGATCGGAAGTAACCTTCACTATGGAAGATAACGACAAACTGCAGATTCGGCAATATACTCTTCTAATCTGCCCACATCGTCAGGTTATCCACAGCTAATCAGACTATCAAGCCAGGACGGTATACTGTAATTTCCTCGCAATAGCGTGAGTCTTATCTTGGCCACTGCACTAGACATGATAAAAAACAAATGATGCTAGCAGGTTGAAGGCATTTCGAGGTTAGGGAGGTATCCTGTGCTCCGAAGCCGAACAATAGGCGCACGATATGCCTGCACGAGCAGAAAATATACAGTACCAAGTAACATGCCAAATATCAAAGAAGTAACTACTATCGACGCCCCGTAAGAATCAAGGTGCAAACCAACCAATGCATGACATGTTCCTTCGTTATCGTCACCTTCGCAATACTGCAGGATAGTTCCTAATCCAAGACACACCACCAGAAGAAAACTGCTTATGATAAAAATATAAAGCTCGTCGCTTCTCTTGTATGCTGGTCTAACCGATAGTAGAACTGTAAAATATAGAGTAAACACAGTTCCAGCGTCCGAAAGGCGAAGAATCTTGTTAGACTCTTCCTTTGCATCAAGAAAATTGATAAAGCCAGTACGGAAGATGTTCCTTATAATGTCTATGATATCCCAATGCAGAGCGATAGGCGAAGCCTCATCGAAGTCCTCCCACAGAAAGAGACAAGTTCTAGCCAAGGATGTTGGCCTATTTTCCTTTACTGAATGATTTACCTTCGTTTAAAGTAGGAAGAGAAACATCGGTGGAGTCAGGCAAGGCCAAATGGTAAAGAATACCCAAACCATGCGCAATAGGGCTGAGTAGCTCAATCCCTGTCTTCGTCACATTCAATGTAAAAAGAGCGCAGTTAACAGCACATTACAAAGGATGCAGGGCCAGCATGCGTTGAGGATAAACGTTGCTTCCTAAGCAATCTCTTGGCATGGATAATACTTGGAAGAAATAAAGGCTACAAATCGTGAAAAAGTCTAACCAAGCTTGAACTTTGTCATCACACAAACTTTGAAACTATACAGGCTTCTAAATTACAAAATAATCCAAAACGCTGTAATTGCACAGCCAACCCTAACCCTTAGGCCATGTTCGTAAAAATCTGCATATTCTATGTATTCACTCTGGAACGAAGACTACGACCCCCTACTGGTCATCTGTCATCTCTTTGCATCACAAGTAAAGCAGACTTTCTTCTCGTCTTCACTCGTCTTCATCATTAGAATCATCGTTAGCATTTGATTGTTCATCTTGTTCAGCATTTGCCTGGCTATCCGCATCATCCTCCTGGTGGCTTGCATCTGCCAAAGACTCTGCATCATCAATTGTTTCGCCTTCATCCATATCTCCTGGGTTTTCAGAACCCCCACCTTCAATTTCTTTCTCGATATCCACCTTTTTACGCTTTTTCGCCGGTGGGACGGACTCGTCATCATCCTCACCGTCGCCTGGAGTTTGATCCTCGTCTCTATCATGTTTTGGTGCTTTAGCCTTGGCCAAATCCTCACTCTTTTTTCGTTCCTTTTTCTTTTTTTCGTTTTTACGATGTTGCTCAATGAAGGCAGTTAATTGCGGTGAGAACTCTTCAAAATCAACTTCCTATTACACAGAAAATAATTTAGTTAGCAGAAAATATATAAGAATACAAAGACGAGACCTAGATCTGCATTCAATGTATCTTACCTTGACAGCGGCAAGGATATCGTTTGCAGTGATCGTTTGCCTTTTACTCTCCCTGGCAAAATCATTGGCACACGCAGTCAAATACACGATGAATATTCCGCATGCACGTGAAAATGCAGCACATGCGTCTTTTCCTACATTTGTGTTGGCCGGTAGCGTATTTTTTAGCATACGTCTTACACATGCTAAAGGTGGCTCAAACTCCGTTCCAGAGCTTCCTCCAGACGATTGCTTCTGTTGAGGCGTCGATGCTTCTACAGTCTTCGATTCTTCGTCTCCTGTTGTCATATTTGCGCACTGTATATTTGTACTGATCAGTAAGCAACCGAGATTTGCTTGTTGATATCACCTTGGTATCAAAATATCATCTTGAATCTTGAAGGCATCCTGAGACGAAAAAAGGGAAGAAGGAGGACTTCCTCTGTTTGCGGTCTTATTGGAGGAGAATTTTGTTTATCATAATATAGGTTATAAGACTTTATAAGAGCTACCTAAAATACGAAAATACCTCGTAGAGCAAAAAATGACACTATGATGACATATCAAAATGGGAATTTCCTGCCAGATGTTCGATGTTCGGAACATCTGGCTTGGCAGGCTAGCTGGCCGGGAGCAGTTAGTCCCGTATGATGACAGCGCGGGGCGATAGTAGAGGCATCAGAAGTTCAATAAAGCTGTCTTATCCATCAACTTTGTTATGGACCCGACTCACACACCGGCCCGACGACTCAAAGCTTGAATTGTAAGACTTTCACAGTTCCGGATAACAACAATCATACACCACCTCATGTCACGGCTTCTTTCTCGCTTCAAGTCATCAGAACTTTCAACATCCCATTACTTGAACATGCAGTTTATGACACCACCCGCGAGAACGGCTCGATCATGGAGCAATTCAAGGAGGAAACCCAAGGAAAACGCAAATGACGATCGTGACGACCTCATGCGAGAAATTGATGCTCTCGAAGGAGGTGTAGACGGCTTCTATTCCACGACGTCCACATTCCTCAAAGCTCCACCGAAACCTGACACGGTCTTGGGTAATATAAATATTCATGACGACGATGTCAGCAGCATCGGAAGCCAAGATGATGAGGATGATGACGAAATGATTCTCTCCACTCCTAGCTCTCAAGGAACTCAAACAGACTTCTTCCTTACTCCTAATTCGATACTAGAGAGGTCTTTTTCTCTAACCCCAAGAAAAACAAATGAACTATCACTGCTTTCCGTACCGGAAGTGGCACCCATGCCAAGAACTACTATTGTACCTCCTTCATCTCTAAAGCTGAAACGAAAGAGGATATGATGTGACTCCGCTTCGACTTAGGGCCTTGTATTTACACTGTATACCGCCCACGCCATGTCCTTATCATGGATTCCTGAGAACTATTGCGATTATAGACCATAATATATTTCTTAATGTTTAAATTTCCGTATCAACAAAGTGCTGTGTTAAATTGGTGGTACTAAACATCTTACGTGTACTGATATTTCGCCTTAGGCGCCATACTGGAATTTCCTATTTTCTATCACGGGGTAATGGCCTGTTTTGCTCCATTGTTGTAACACCTGAAGCTTTCCATGATTGCCTGTCTTTCACATCGTCCACAAGATCTTTGATGTTTTTCAATAAGCGAATATTCAAAGGTCCCGACTTCGTAGGTTGCAACTGATGCGATGTGCTTTCGGCGTAGTCAATGCTGCTCAGAAGTAACTCTGAAAATGAATCCAATTTCTGACAGAGTTCAAGTAATATTTGTGAGAAAAAGCAAGACAAATTCATAGGCAAAACATACCCGAATCAAGTTTGGCAAGATGTCAAGCCTCGTTACACTCCTCGTTGTACTTACATCTAAATTGTTGCCCATATTGTCAACAAGGATCTTTTCTCTTTCTCTCTCATCTTCAGCATGGAGGCAATAGGCAAGCATACGAAGGTTTCTCCCCTTTTCATCGTTGGAAAAGACAGCTTCTGCTTTCACTCGCTCTCTGAGCAGAGTCAACAAGTTGAGCAATTGTTTTGAAGGGTGAACAGGAGCAGATTTTTTCTGATTTCTAGCATCGGCTCGTAACTCCTGTTCTAGTGCCATCTTGACAGCAGGGTCATTTGGATCTAGCGATTCCAATACATTACCTTCTTCATCGGTGCTCACATTCCATAGACCAGCCATATAATCCTTTGGCTCCATGTCAGGAGATCCATCACCGCCACGGGAAAGCGCTCCTTGCTGCCCAAATATTTGCTCCACCTTCTTTTCTTGATCTCTGACAGCATTGTCAAGGTACTTTACCAATGCATTGTTCAGTTCCCCACTTTCGCCTGTATCTTCTCCCCCCTTTGTCATGGTCATGAGCATTTCATCCAAACTCTTTACACCAGCTGTCACAAGTTGATCCAAAAGCATTGTGGCAGTTTCGCGTGCAATCCTTCTAACCTCCGCCTTTCTGAATCCCTCAAGAAAGGTACCTACTTTAGTAACTTCAAGGTAATGCCCTCCGCCATTATCTTTATCATCACCATGTCTTCCATCAAAGCCAATTGCCTGCATTTCAACTTCATTCAATACTTTTCGTAATGCTTCTCCGTTACCGACACGCAATGCTGTTGATGACTGCGTAATCAATTGTGTAGGCACGCGGCTGGGATCAAACCCAACGAAGTCAGCCTTCACAGTTGGCATCTTATCCGCGGATTTGGCAGATGATTCAAATTCTTCCTTCTCTTCATCCGTCATGAATGGAGTAACGCCCTCTGAAAATTCTTCTTGAAAACCAGGAGCTCCAGTCATACTTAGTAGACTGTACACAACATCTGAAATTATATCACATGCTGCATCAAACTCTTTATCAGTTGCCCTCTTTCTCTGAACTCCAGATGTATCACCAAATGGACCTCCCGCAAGTGTGTTCTCAGGATTATCAGGACTAGCACCAAGTGCATCGGCTCTACTGTATCCACCCGCCATTGCTTGTTCGTTCCCACTGGCGGCAGCTTGCTGTGCAGCGATTCCAGTCATGTCATTCTGGTCTGCGGAAGAATATGTTGTCACTACAATCTCACCGTCTGCATTAGGTTTTACGCCTGGTGGAGGGGGGGGAGCTGTAATCGATCCTCTAGAATCGTTTTGAGGATTAGTGGCAGTAGTTTTATCGATAGTTTTCATCGTAACTGTTGCAAGAGTCTTATTCTGGTTTTCAGGTACTTGGCCTGGAAGTGAGTAGTAAAATACTCCATCAAAGTCATCATCTTCATCATCCAAGACATCTGAATTTGAAATCTTGTGCTTTGCCTTTCCGTTCCCTTGACTTTCATCAACTCCAAGCTCAATTCTTTCTTTCTGCTTCTGTCTTCTCTCTGAATCAATTTCAGCTTGCTTTTGAGCAAATCCACGAAGACGAGTGAGCATCTCCTCCTTTGTCCCCTCTGATGAAACGCCACTTTGTTTACATAAATCTTGGAGCATGGAATCTGTAACTTCTTTCAGAAGCATATTGTCAGACATTTCCTCGTTTTCCTGTGTTACCATCTGTATTGACTTGCTTCGCACACCGATTGGCATGCTGGCAACTTTATTTCTTGAAGAAAGAAATGAGCATGGAGTAAACGATTCTGATGTTGCAAGTAGAATCGCTAATGCGATAGTACATCTGAATTTTAAAGGGTTTCCTCTGCTCATGGTTCCTATTCTTTGCATGTCTTGGTTGTGAATTCTTTGTGCAGAAAAGAAGGTGATGGACGGTGATATCTTCAAATCTACTCTGAACTCTGTCGTGATTTTGATCTGGTGGTTGGTTGAGACAGTTTGCACTTTGCACTTTTGGAGGAACCCCCTTTGATAGGGGGTATATATAATAGACGACCGGTTATAAATGGAACTATGAACAATGACGCCGTTCATCCTTCTTCTTCTTGGGCACAAAAGTGGCACAGTCCTGTCACTTTTGTTCGAATGTACCGTATCAAGATACCTACTACACAAATGCTTTGGATACTCTGGAACCTCGTGAACAACGCAAACACACACATACATAAGAACCAGTAGAAGTATCCCCGTAGCATTTCATCATGAGTCTCAGCCCATCCCATTACAGACAGATACCCATCAACGACGAAGACAGCGAAGAAGAACTGCCACTAAATCTTAGTGAAGAAGATGCGCATGATTTGAGAGGTGGAATGTACGAGTATTCACGTTCACACATAGACTCACGTTCATATTCGCATTCGGTATCTTCTCCGCCAGATATAGCGATCGACTACGAGTATCATTCTCATGACCAACATGGTAAATCTCTTAGTCCAAGATCTATGATAAATAGCCCACAAAACGACAATGATACCATCACATCTATGGGCCACCATAATGGAGATTCGTATGATAGCGACGAAGAAGATTTGGGGAAATATTCATTCGATTTTAACCAAACTGTAGGACGAAGTGGCGGTCATTTTAAAAATGGATATGAGCAAACAGCAGGGACAAGAAGGTTGCCATCTCATTTTCATTTTGACCGAGAAGATAGCAACATTAGGTGGAAATCATCACCCGTGAGAAAGTTATATCACAGAATACAAGATGCAAGAATGGACACAAGAAGAAAAAGATTGGAAAGACTTTTAGCTCTTCCGGATGAAACCACTATGAAATTCCATAGAGAACGCTGCGCCCTCTTCTTTGGCACATGGTGTGATCTGTTGGACAAAGGCTTCATTCCCATCTTATTCATGCTCGTTATTTATGTTGTGGTCCTGTCGACGCTAGATGATGAGCACGCCTTTGTCAAAAAGATTATGCTTGGTTTCGGGATTCCTATATTCATATTCCGCATCTCATGGCGGCCACTGTGTTGGTTCGTTCGTGAGCGACGACAAGAACTAAGGGTAAGAGTTTCACCTTTTATCGCCAGTACAATATTCTTTTTGTACTTCTCTAATTCTATTCCTTTTAATCTTCATCACCTAAGAAACGAAAAATGACATTAGATATAGTCGAACTTCCACCTACAAGTTCAAGTATTGAAGAAGAAGATTCATTTCCCCCTACAACCATCCAAATCATTTAATCACAAACGATGTTATTCCAATAATACCTGTAAATATGAACTGTTACTTAATGTCATTTAAACTATTTCCTTGATGAGGTAAGCTACTTTATAGAACCATAAATGACTTTACATTCCCATCATTCTTTGTGGCACTGTGATTGTCTGGAAGTCATTGGCAAATCGATCATTTGGAACTCTTCCTCCGAAAACAAGCATCTGTGTTATTTCATCTCCAGGAACAAGTGCCGCTGCTGCACCAACACGCTTCGAGCCAGCATTCTCAGCACCCAATTGTTTAGGAGCAAATTTGGGTTTAGGCCCACTCTTCCAAGTCCAAGTCTCAGTGTTTAGCAAAAAGGAGTCACCAAATATCATGTCTTCGTCACTCAGATTAGCATCATCATTTGGATCCCATCCTCCATGTATAAGAATGGTCTTTCCATCTTCCAAAAGAACTGCACTGTGCCCTGTTCGAGGGCAGGGTTTGGTTCCGCTAACTTTTGGGTGGGACCATGACCATTTATCATTACTAGTAGTGTCGAGCACATGCACAGTATTGAAAGCCTCAGTTTCATTGTTACCTCCAAAAATAACCAAAAGGTTTGAATCCGGAACTGGCGTGGCAGAATGGTATGAACGAGCACGAGGAGCATCTCCGAGAATCTTGGGCGAACTCCACTTCCAAAGCATTGTATCTAGAACAGCAAGAGATTTTTGCCACTTGTTATTCTTGACTCCACCAAATACGAGAAGATCATTCTGGAGAAGGGACGCAGTATGACCACTCCGTCCAGTTGGAACTGCACCAGAAACAGACGGAGGATACCAAAGCATGATTTCAGTATCCAATACCATTACCTGATCAGTGATGCTATTCTTTTTAGTTTTTGGATTGTACGCCTCACCACCGAATGAGATCAAAAGCTGTCTATCAGGAAGGAACGTAGCTGAATGCTGTCGGATTGATAACAGTGTTAGTATATATATAATGAAACATACAATAACAAGAAACTCCTCAAAGCAAATATCATCTTACCCAGCATCGTGGCATTCCTTCACAATTGATTGGCTTCGACCAAATTTTCTTACTCAAATCATAAACATGAAGATCATTGAGTGTATTGAATTTCTTCTCCGCATCATCAAACGCTTGTCCACCATAAACAAGCACTCTATTCTCATCAATTAGGGTCATACTATGCCCCCATCTATCACAAGGACGATTCTTTTCCGCATCTTGCAATGCAGAAACAGCAGCTTCTCCCTTTGCCTCATATGGATTAGACGCCTCCATGCCAGAAATACTCTCATCATCATCATCATCATACTCCATGATGGCATTTGAACTCATCTGGTTAGAAGTACAAGTCTCCGTATCATCCTCTCCATCACAATTGAACGAATCTTCGACAATTTGGGTAGGTTTATCCTCATCCTCATCATCTTCCATCATGTCCATATCCATTTGGCTCCCCTTCATTTCTTCCTGTTCCACAAGTTTTTCAATCGAAGAAGCACGAGTCAATTTTTTCTTTGACTGTGGGGATTTCAACGGCTGATCGTCAATTTCGAACGTTCCCTGTGTCATTTGGGACGATTGACCAAGTGTTGGAACTGCATCTTTCTCGGATGAATTGCATTGTTTCTTTGACTTTCGTTCTGCGCTGGAATGAATCTGTTGAGAAAAGAATGCAACGAATCATGCTCATGAGTACGTGTGTGTGTGTGTATCATACATGTTTGGAAGGAATATAACACATTTTACATTCAAAGTAAATGAACGATACAAGGTCCAGGTCAAGGTTGGTTAAAGGTGCACTTTGAACTTACTCTCTTTTTAGAATTCACACGTTCAAACGGTAATTGCTTCTGCCCCTGTTCAAGAACAGGCTCTTCCTTATTCGAATAGCTGGCTGGTGAAGAAGGTTCATCTTCCACAGTCCGTGCACTAGATTCAACGGAAGAAGGAGTCACGCCTAAACTATTACTATTGATGTTGCTGTTCCTATCAGCTTCTATAGTAGAAGAAAGAACCACAAGACTTCCAGTAAAAGACTCTAGATTGATGGTAGTGTATGTTCCATTGGAGGTGGAGAGTGAGACGGAACCATTGGAGGAAGCATCCGTTGGGACTAGACGAAAGTCTACACCGTTGAAAGAAAGAGTGATTGCATTCTGAGGAGGAGAAGATGATTCTACACGCTTGATTTGTTGACTGGTGGACCTATTGGTTGCTGCTTTTGCTGGCATGGTGCGATGTGATGTGTAGAAATAGCACTTGCAAGGAGGAGGATGCAATCAATGTATGAATATATGTGCAGTGATTTCATACAAAAATGAAGAAACGAGCCAACCCAGCAAACTGCTGGGTGAGAAAGAAGGAGAAAGAATGGCGCGCGATTCTGAATTTTCATTTTTCAATATTTCTGGGCGCGGCCATGTTAGCACAAAATTGAAATACATGAGAGATGGCGCGGCTCGGAATACGAAATTAATTCCCTTACTTCGAATATCTTTTGCAATAACGAATCAACTCAAGTTGAAGTTGGAAAACGCGCGAATCAACCACATTCAACCTGGTGTACGTCAGTCTACCAGAACGCTTTCAGGCCTCAAGATTCTTCTCCCATCCATCAGGAAAAGGCTTTTCTTTGCAGCTTGAACTTTCATTCTCTCTTCTTCGTTCGATTTCACCAGCTCGATTTCAAGAAGTTCAACAAAGTAACATCTTGACATAGTTGTAAGAATCGAATCTAGTTCGACATCAACCAAGATCAATCTATTACAAATGATAGCCGCCGTCGTATCTTCCTCAACTCCAATCACTCAACCCAGCATGATTGATTCACCATCTGGAGCACGAAAACGTCGGCGGCAGATCTTGCAGTCCAGGCAGGACAAGACTGACTTGATGATCACTAGCAGCAGCAGCAGCGATATCTGTTCTTCAAGCTACATTGAGATTCCGGAAGCAAAGAAACTCTGCACAGAAGTCTCTGTTACTTCTGATTGCGATGCATCTGTATCATCCACAGCATCAGTAACCGCATCAGCATCAGTAACCGCAACAACGATAACGATAACATCACCAGTGCCTTCTACGGTACTCTCTGCCCCTCGCAAGGTGAGCCACTGCGACGATTTTGAATCATCAGTGGATCCCTTGGAAGACATGAACTCCAAGACCAAGAAGCCACAGATGCGCTATGAGCCAGACGTTCCCATGACCAAGGAAGAAGCCGCAGTATGGCGTCGTGAACAGCGCAGAAAGAGGAATCGTGAAAGCGCAGCTGCTTCACGTCAGCGTCAGCGCGATCGTATTACCGAGCTCGAGGTTGAAGTGGACGATTGGAAGGTGAAATTCCAACTTGCCATGGATCGTCTTCAGAAACTTGAGTCCCTATACGGATCTTCGCAGACCTCCTCCTCATCTCCCATGAACATGAGCATGAGCGCTCCTGATACGGTAGCTTCCGCACCCGCATCGAGCGTATCCGTCTCCCCATGCCCGTCCCCATCGCCGGATCAATCTCCCGCCTCTCCCATGCTCTCTTCTAGTTTTGGACTAGAGGACTCTGAAACGGAACCACTTTGCCCCTCCTCATTGGATGAAACTGAAAAGCACTTAAAAGAGAAAAATTCTTTACCAGCATAGTCAAGATTCTCACAAACTATTTTTCAAAAAATCGCATTCGTGTGCGAGGATTGTTGCAGTACAATGGTTGTCCCATATTGGTCCCTTAATAATCCCCATAACTAGCATGTTCACCCTATCCAATAGGGTGTTCATCTGTTCTAAATGTGCTGGAGATAATTTAGTTTGTCTTTCCAGCACCGGACCAGGGACAATACCATTGCACAGTACAATCCTTTTACACATTTGTGGTTTTACGAAACCCGGCGAAAACTCACATATCCAAAATGAGTTAGTAACCATTAAGATCATTCCCGCAGTGAAGATCACTGGTGCAAATCAGATACAACCAATGAGCAGCAACGAGTACGTTCCCGATCAATGTTCCTCCAGATCCAAAATTGAAGTAGAGCAAGAGCAGGATACAGAAGCAGCACCGGTTTCTCCTAGTACGAGAAAAAGTGAATGCTTGGAAGATATTCAGCGTTTGACAGATGAAGAGCTTGAATTTGATGAGTTCTTGATGGATGCCGCTGAATGGCTTTAAATATTTACATCTTTATATATTTCCATCTTGAATGCAGTTAATTCAGTCAGTGCAAGAGAAAAGAAGTTTATTACTTATGTGAGCTTCTTTTTTTGTCCGGGGTGTCAAACTTGCTTAACTTTAGGATTTACCTTAAAATACATTTCAAATATTGAAATTTTGATTACATATCTATTTCGCTACAGAGTACAAACATTTTACTAGCGCCACACAACACTTTCGAACCTTTGTTTGTGATGAGTGAACAATTCTCTAGTTGATCATTCAAACAGCGGACAAACCAAGAAGAAGCACGTTCAAAAACACTGAAGAGAGGAACCCATGACGTACCAACGGAAAGTGGTACGCTCATAAACTGCTTCATGAACCGACGAGAAGCCAAATGTGGAAACAGATGGTCATATTGAGGTACAGAAGAAAGAACGCTGTTCTTAAAGTGCTAGAACATCAGATTGGTGAGGAGTGAGTCGATTCACTAGAAAATTGTCGTTTCGTCCACCTTCCGTTCTCCAATAGTTGAAAAGAACTTCTCCACATTAGTACACGTATAAAATATAAAATGTATTGTTCAATCTCTATTTCCCCCTACTCTATTAATAAGTTTTACATTCATTATGGTATGTCTCTTGTTTTAATATGATATGGCTCTTACAAGACTATGTCGGCACAATCAGTCAGTCAGGCAGGCACACTTTCACTACGTATATGCATTCCTGTCCAGTTGAGGCGAGTCAGGCATTCACTTCTCTTCGATTCCTTCCTTACAGAAATTACTAAGCTGTTGCGCTGTGAGAAACAAGGAATACGCAGTGATGGCAAACGCGGTCATTGAAAGTGGTCTACTCCTCGCTTTAATAAACGCAACCTTGACATATTTGAATAACAAAAAAAGGAGATTCTTGGCAAACATGAAACTTTTTTCATCTACATTTCCACTCCCCATTGCCATGCCTTGATTCACAATGGACGTACACTGCAAAAACGCAGCTACACTCCAACATCCTGCAATCCTCGCCACTTTCCCACCATATGTAAAGTACGCCTTGTTCCCTACAAGCAATCCAAATCCAAACATACCCAAAAGGAAATGAACATTCGTCCCAATCCAAGCGAGCTCAAAATGCTTTGATATAAGTTGTGCTACTCCGGCTGTGGGTGCAAATTGCACTTCTGCAAGTTTGTTGATTGCTACTGTTGAATAAGTGATGGCCAAGATCTCACTGAGAAGGGATGCAACGGCAAGAAGACAATTCGCCTTCTTGTAAAGTTCCAATCGTTTTGGTTCACCTTTCACAAGTTCTGGTGCAGTCAGAAGTCCTACGGGTACAATTGCGCCAGCGATTAATGCAGCTGGTGTACGCATATTATTGAATAAACCGGCTGCTACGCCAGTGTAGTCCTTGACAGCGATTGCGGTTGAGGGTGATAATGACATGGTAGGCACGACAACGAGGGCTGCCAGTGATAGAGATAAGATGGCTTTCGAGATTGATGGCATGTCGAATTGAATAAATATAGTACTTGAAAACAGATCTGATAGACTTTGAAGTGAGAATGGAGAGCTGGATCTAAGATGTTATGAAGAAGCCCTCTGTTGCCTGTTGCCTGTTGCCTGCTGTTGCTTCCAAAGATATACCGGGGTATATCTTTCTAAAAGCGCTGACATCTCCAGAGACCTTTGATGTTTTTGCGGGAATGGCATGAACTCAACAACAATTTATATTATTTACAAGTAAATACACTGTAAATACATAGTTTCAGTTTTTGATTGATTTCTCAAAAACTGGAATAGATAATAAAGTGATAAAACCGAACTTTTTGGATACGTTCCTCCTGCACTATTATGTTGGAGTAACATATCCAAAAAAGGTCGGTATATCTATCTCTGGAGAAATTGCCTATTTTCTTGGCTTGTCGGAGCATAAAAAAGATCGCGCCTATTTAATTCAATATGATGTTGATTGATGAAGAAGCCCTCTGTTTTTTGCGCCTTCTCGCTTGCTGTTGCCTTCTGCCAAAGATGTTGCCTTCTGCCAAAGATATCCTGCACTTTTTCCAACGGATGTCCTAGCTAGTACTACTGTAGTATGATACCGGTAGCTAGATCCTGACATATGTTTTTTTGGTGATGTACCCGGGGTTCATTATTATTTCCAAGACGCTCGGATGATGTTGAAGAAGGAGAATGTCTTGATTGGGCCATGTTTTTTGCGCCCTCATTTATCACCACCTCCTCACTTTCCTCCCCTTTCTTGCCCCTTCGATTCTCATTCCTTTTCTCATTCCTCGCTTCTTTCACGTCATTCTCCAACGCAACCAACCACATAGCAACTTCAAACTGCAACTATCATACGGGTACTACTACCAACGATCTATTGACCACAATTAGTACACACATGAGCAGACGAGACATCATGGACCTGCCTCCAATATCAGTGGTGACTACGGCCGGAATTGGAGGCACAAGTCGGCGTCCACCAAAGAATAATGCACCCATCATCCTGGTCAAACCGTCCAAGAATGACCCTCTATCTACTACTACTGCAAGTAAACGTACGACGAGTATTCAGCATACCAGTGATAACATCCCTGATCCTCCAAATAACAATTCTCCCAATGTATCAACTGCTGTCATCCATAAAGATGCATTAAACTCAATCCAGGCTCAGGCTAATTCACAGGTTCAAGCTCAGGCCAATTTACAGTCTTCACCACAAGCATCCACAGAAGCAGGAGCAAATGATAAACAAGTAGACTCTGCCCTCCTATCCGCTCTTCGGGACAAACGTGAACGCATCGCATTGCTTCGCCTCGAAAAGAATTTAATCGATTTCATGAATGATAAAACTTGTGGATACATGGAGGTTGGGGGACAAGGGAATAGCGTCGTCGTTCGAGGTGCCAGTGGTGGAACCTCCTCCGATGACAATGCTGTCGAACATGGAAATGGAACGACTACTACCTCTGTCGCAATCCCCACTGCTGCTACTAATAATGCTACTACTACCACTGCTAGGGCCCAAGGGTCCTCTCATGGGTATAATGGCAACAATGATACGTCAGGGGGGCGGCAGACGTCATTTCAGAGACTTTGTCTTCATCGTTTAGCGGATAGATTTAATATTGTGAGGGAGCAGGGGTATCACAATCCAAACAATTCCAACAATCAGATCATTGGTCTGATCCGTTTGGTCAAGATAAAAGAGTCACGCGTTCCGACGGTGAAACTGATAAATCTTGACTTGACACTATATAATCAGTCGACTATTCCTCAAGATCGAAATGATGGATTTGGTGTAACGGGTATCTCCGATCGTCTAGCTGTGGCGAATTTGCAAGAAGGTGGCAGCGGGAAAAAATCCAAGAAGAAGGAGAGGGTGAAGATAATGAAGAGGTCATCGTCCAGTGGTCTTGCGGGTGGGAATGGTAAAAGCGATAAGTCAAACTCGAGTAAACAAAAGGGGAAGAAATTGAGTGATAAAGAAAAGGCTTATGCGGAAGCCAGAGCTAGGATTTTCAATTCTAACGAATCCAATGTGAACTCCCTGGGAGAATCGGAACACGCCGACAGTGAGATTGTGAATCCCCCCCATGGATCTGCAAATAGGAGTGCTGATACATCTCCTGTATCTAGTAATAGTACCAATGCCTCAGCGAATCTGAAGGCTACATATCTAGTTCCTTCGCAGGTCTCTCCTAACACAGGAGAGCAAATTTTAACCACGAGTAGAACGAAAGATGCGAAACGGGGTAATCTTCCAGCCGCTGCGACTGGAGGAGCAGCTAGCAAAGTTTTATGGAGAAACCGTGAACAAGAAGCAAGCGACCCAGACTTTCAGTGCAGGCATCATCCAGGCATGCTGCAGGTTATGCCCGGCCAGATGCAATATCATCAATATGCCCCACAGAATGGAATGAACCCATCATCAGGGAATTTTCATTACGGAGCGGTAACGGAAGGACAATCATTTAATCGGGGGGCTGGTTACTATGGTTCTGCACCGCCGTCTCACCATCAAACTGATGCATCGTGGAATAGGCATGAACATAAATTTGTAGTTGAAGGACCTCGTCAACGTCATGGGGCGAATGGAGATGAGAGTACGCCTTCGAATGAACCTTCGAGTGATAGTAATCTAGCTCAAGAAATCAACTTATCGAAAGATGAATTCCCAGCTCTTCAATGACAAAAGATTAATCACTAATTCCATCAATCACACAAAGACTATTTAACTATGCAACGCACGCAAAACCTTAAAATTTCCTTTATACACAATGCTTGTCCATTTTATAATTGCATATCAATAATGACTAATGTACAACACGCTTCCTATCTACTAGGATTAGAAACTATAGTACTATTGTCTGCCGCAACATCACCATCGCTCAGATTGAAAACGGGATCTTCGTAGAGAGGTGCTTGTTCAAGGAACAGATGCTTTGTGTACTCGTATAAAAGCAAATCCATTTGGTTTTGAGCTGCAATCTTTTTATATGTCATTTTGTCAACAATCCCCGCTTCCGTTGACTGCAGTTCATCTTCTATGGTCATGTCAATGAATGTTTTCACACTATTACGATTCTTCCAGCCCCAATTCATCATTTTATCCTGGCATACTGCATCTATTTCTCGATGTTCCATATCCCATCGCCCATGATAGAGTTTTTGAATTCTTCTCCAGCTCTCTTGTTTCTCTTCTAGCAAACCAATTGCACATTTTCGTCTCAGAACTTCTTTTGCAACAAGAAGATCTTCCATAGTGACGGGTAATTGTGGATCTATCTTGCCCGAAAGTTGCCGAACCATAATATTGCCATTGTATGTTGGAGCAGTGATCCAATCTGATAGCGTGAAAGCTCGTGCACCTGGTTTTTTATTGGCTGCTTGAATTGAAAAGAATTTGCTTATCTCGCGCTCGATCGGGTTGCGAGACATGATGAACATGGCCCCTTTCATTTGTTTCGAGTATCTATCTTTTTTACTAAATAAGGTACCAGTAATACCTTCGAGATCAGGCGAAAGAACGGCATCTACCCACAACTTGCCCCGATCAGTCTTCACTTCGTGCGCTATTTCCATGTTCTTTGCGCGTTGAATTCCCTCTCGCGACCACAGGTTTACGTTCAGATACTTTACATTGTCATATCTTATAATCCGTGGAACGTCAGCTGTAAACATGGAATCGATGGGAAAAGAGAATGCTGATGCCAGTGTCAATCGCAAACATTCTCCCAAAAGTTGTGCCATGGTTCCTCCGCCAGTTCTGTAGACATGCCAGAAGAAGGGGACGAATTCTTTTTCATTCGCTCCTGAAATGTAGTCTTCCACATCTAGCAAGTTACTATATTGGACTGGTATTGGGGGCATTTGATCTGCAAATAAATCAATCACCTGCTGAGACACAGTGGGAGGATTATACCCAGCCATGAACTTGGGGACGATGGGTGTTGTCTGACGAAGATATGCTGATTGGTAGTCATTGATATAGTGGCTATTGAATCGATAACCAAGCAAGAACACACATGCAATCAGCACGAACACTATCGCACTGCGATCTCGTCTGTTGATCATTTCGGAAATTTTGATACAGTTTACAGATCAAGTTGACTTGCTCAATTTGAGATAGATAGTGGTATTACCATGCTGCAGGTGGGAAACAACTTCTGTCACAAGGGTCATCGTGCTTATTATTATTTCAAATTATTTTGTCCGAAAACGAGATGGGACAATGACTTCCTTAGCGCGCCTCCAATGCCATACCGTACCAACTAAGTAGTGATGTTGTATCACTACTACTGTCAATCGATTCTTCCATATGCGATACTCCTGTGAGAGAACTCAGACCAAATGGGGTATATTCTTCATTGTTGCTTCAAGCGTGTCGACGGTGGCAAACCTGGTTACCTCGAAATTAACTTAGATTAGTACAGTCACAAAATTCAAGGCTCAGACGCGAATTGCCCAAATTGAAAATGTAAAGGTGGACGAATGGGTAGAAATTGTTCGCTTGTAAACTTTGATTTAAAAAAGCCTGTTCAAATTCGCTCCAAAACAATACACTAACCGGTATGACTTGTTTTTTTTGTCTGCAAAGGTTTGAAAGAGTGTGTTCTTGTAATTGGATCTATTCGGCCATCTTGAAAGGATACACAAGGGAACCTGCAAAATAAAACACAAAAGCCCCTGGCGTTAAATTGAGCTTTATCCCTCGCAATAATAATCCAAACATAAACTTCACATCGGATGAAAAATTTGCTATAGTATGAAACGAATGAAGAGAAACTATGTCAAATGACGCAGGTTTTGTTCGGAGCCAAGTAATCGTAACATATCTTCAAACTGGTCACTATTGCAAGTCATGCAATATTGAATATCTTCGCTGATACGTGTATGACGGGAGTGTACGACGGTGTACGACAAACGTCCAATAGTGTCCGATAGTGTACGATACACGATACTGGTACTTCACTTGATCCTCCTGAAACGAAAATGGGAGAAGAAGCTAGGCTTAAGGCCTATTGGGAACACGTCATCCTCTTGTTACTTGAATCTTCTACATACCGCGGTAGTAGCTTGAAGCTTCAAGTATTTGAATGTTTCGCATTTTAAATATTGCAGAAATTCCAAAATGCAAAAGTCTTGTGGCTTCCACACGTGAACATGCTAGGATTCCAACGGTATTCTCCTACAAGTATATTCGTCCCCCCCCTTCCCACACGACGAATTAATAATGATCCGTCTCAGGTCTCAGTTGTACAAATTTAGCTAATAAAATCTGAAAGAGGATGACGTGGTGGTGCAGTCAATGAAAATATCACACTGTGCTGAAAATACGAAATACGTACCAACCACGAAAACTAAAATCAAAAGTCACTTCAAGGAACTCTTCAAAGTTATACACTGCCGCCAGAAGACCGCCAACAAGGTATGTACGTAAATGAAGTGTTGACAATTGATCTGAAGGTACATTTCCCGGATTATTAGTACCAATTACTTCTATCATACTCCGCATGACGATGACCAACTTTTCTTCTTTCGCTCTCATTGCAAAAAATCAGTATTCAGCGGTAACACTAGGTATTCCTCCACGCTCCCGCAATCTTTCCTTTCCTTTGCTGAACGCTGAACGCTGAACGCTGAACGCTGAACGCTGAACGCAGCAGTAGTACACTTGACCTTTCTGCATTCCATTCCCCGCGTGTACCGCCCGAGGAAATCACAACCGCTATTCGTAAGGTCTTGTTTTAAACTTCAGCTTCCGCGAAGGTTGCAATGAGATCGAAAATTGGAGTCAGCTATCAGCAAGTTATACCTATTTTCATAGGCCTCTTTTTGGGGGTATATTTTGTATTGTGGTCTGAGGAGGAGGTTGAATCTGATTCGAGAGCCACTAAAAAAATCTTGGTAAATCCATATGCGCCATTGTGGCTAGTTGGAGGCATGGGACTGTGGGTACTGTTTTCAGTGTTATTTGGCGTAGGTGGGTTTTGACAACAGTCAAAAACAAAAGGAAGCCAAATACGAGTATGTATGAAAAGAACCTCCCATTTGAAATGGAAGAAGAGAGTACAATTGATCGTTTCAGCAAGAAAGACAATTCTGTATATTAGAAATAAATTTACCTCGATGTTACTTATCCTCTTGTTGGGTATTAATAATAAACAGTTTTCCATCTACTAAAATGAGGAAAGCCATAAACCAAATAAACTGAGAGAAAAATGAAAAATAAAATCACCAAAACAAAGGTAATTAAAATGATAGCAACATCATTCATGTTTTAAGTGCTGTTTGTCCATTTCCCATCATCGTTCTAGTACGGTTTGAGGTCTTCATTTCCTGTCTCTTTAAAGAATTATTTGATGGTCGATAGAAAGTGTTACTAGTCTAATTGAAAATACTGCGGAGATGTTTGGAATTGTGCGGGTTGAAAGATTGTTTACTTTTGGTTGGTTGTTCTGAACTTGCCTACGGCCGTTGTATTCGAATATGTCCACTTCTCGGAATATAAATGCACGCGATTGCGATTTTTTTATAAAAGCAAATTGAAAATGTTTTGCGAGCTAGGTGGTCCGGTGGATGTCTCACTTCAAGTTGTTGTCACTTCAAGTTCAAAGTTATATCATAAACGCCACAATGAGATACGTGTTCAAAAATGTCGAACGTCAATTCAAACCACCTCACAACTTTTAACCTTTCTGATTGAATACAGATCGAAGCGGGTTATTTATTATTGCATGGCTGGCGTGACGTCTCGATATTTTTTCGCTTTTGGGTTTCGCCTATGGCGTCATGTAAAAGTTTCCACCGTACACCTACATATTACCTGCATATTACAGACTCACCTCCCTTGCAAAACACACATATGGCTCTCGACAGATTCTTCATGTATAAGCTTTTGTGCATGTATGCCTTCCTTCTCATTGGACTATGGTGGGTCCTTTATTCGGAGGATGAAGACGAATATGGTGCCCTCGTCCCAGTAGACTATAGGCCGGTATGGGTGGTTGCCTTGATAGGTTTATTTGCTTCGTTCTCGATAATGCAGGGCGCTGGCAGTGTAAATAGTGAAATAGACGATGACGCGAAAGGCAGAGCTGCAATGGACATGATAAAGTTATTCATTTAAGATATTGGAAATTACTGCCAGTGGAAACGGATATTGCGAGAGGCTCACCAACGGCCGCCTGCCTCGCTCGTTGAAACTTGGACCTTCAGTGGCATTTCAAGGTCAATCATTCTGCGCATTCTATTTCTTATTCTGGGCTTGATTTGCATGTCGTCCATCATGAGGAGAATTCACTAAAATGCATGACAAGAATCGAAAAACTTCGAAGGGGCCAACTATCAGTGAATGGGATATTTCCATCCACAGTATAAAATATTTAGGTGTATCAATAATATAAAAGTCATTGCTCTAATTTTAGATGCATTAATTGTTATAATTGCTGAAGCATTCACATCAATGATTTAATGAAAAGTAGCTAAGCTTTGCTTGAGAAAAAGAGATAGTCTTTGTTATAATTGCTGAAGCATTCACATCAATGATTTAATGAAAAGTAGCTAAGCTTTGCTTGAGAAAAAGAGATAGTCTACACAAATGCATTATCAAATTCTGAGGAAAAGCACGCAAGAAGGGCACATTTACGGAGTAATTTTGAATTTACGAGTACTGTACCGTAGGTACAGTACATTTACGAGAGGTCAAATTGAAAATGCGCTGGCGCCGCCGTTGGATTTCTCACAGAAGAGGCGTCGATCAAGTCACTTCAAGTAAAAAATATGTTCATGACGTCGCTGGAAAAAGCGTCCCAATCAGACTAGTCAAAACGTACAGGACAGCTAGGAGCAGCAGCTAACGGTAGCGGCTGTCTGCAAGAAGACTCCGTTTCACACCTCCAACCACACGATAAAATATCGCATTCTGCTGTACCGGTATAATTCTACACGCTACAAAACATTATAGACTTACCATCGTCACCAGTTTGATATTTTCTACTTCATCTTCACCACACTGCAGGTGCTGAAACACGAAGTTCAAAACACAGAGTAAAAAACTACAAAAAGCGCCAAGCCGCCCTCATTGAGATTCAAAAACATTACAACTATGGTCCTTGACGGAGTATTCAGATATCAGTTGTTCTGCCTGTATGCCTTTCTTTTCATCGGACTGTGGGTTGTGCTTCGATCGGAAATTAATGACAACGCGGTTGTAAACTATGCGCCATTGTGGCTGGTTGCCTCCATAGGTGTTTTCGCAGCGTACTCAATAGTCAGTGGGGTCGCCAATTTGAAAGATTGCCCGGATGCTGCAAAAGAGATTGATAGAGATGTGAAAGAAGCTAGGGTGGCAATGACGAAGAAAGGAGTCATTTGAGTAGATAAGAGATGAACACAATTGGCAAACCCGCTAGGTGGAAGTAGTGGCTACTAGAGAAACTATTACACAACAAACAACAACCTATACAACAACGGCGTACACAAGGAGATTTAACTATAATAGCAACGGAACATCAAACTGAAGTATCAAACAAAGAGATCAACGGATTGAGAAATGTGCCATTTTTAAACATACACAAAAATAACGAATAACCGAATAGAACTACGTGTAGATGATGGAAATAGTGAAAACTTCGTCTGCAGTACTAGGTGACTAGTATTGTAGGGACAGGGATGATTCACTTAGAGTGATTCCATGGAAGATATCTATTACAGCATTGTGATTTGTGATGCACACCTACCACACACATTTAAAATACTATGGTTTCCGGTTTTCTCGTCCTTATCTTGTTCTCATGGCCTCACGACTCATGACTACCTTACAACAATGTTTACTTGGGTTCTCCCTCCTCCCTGACGTGCAACGAGACGATCCAACGTGCACCAACATTTCTAAGAAGATTAATTGTAGCAAGCAAAACAGTTCTTTTGCACAAACGCAGCAACCCATTTTCAAATTTGCAGATTTCCCTCAATCGGACAATCGGTCAATCGTCATTCGGGCGATCGTCAATCGGTCAATCGTCAATCGTCAATCGGTCAAGTTCAGAATATTTACGAGAGAGGGTCTGACTCACGGGTAGTGTCAAGTGGAAGAGAAGGAAAGCGTGCCAAATAATATCGTCGTGACCATCCACGGGCCAAAAATTACATGACCCACTTTCTGCAACGGCATTGCTGGCCTTCTCTCTCTATGTTTTTGAAAAGAAACTTTTTGTGGTTGAACGTTGTTGTGCTCAGTATTCGCTGCACACCAACCACCAACCTTCAAGCCAATTCAACTTAGCTAACTAAATTTAAAGTTCTGCGTGCTCAGCCCAACCCCAGTCTATCCAACCATGAACTTTGTACCAGCTGGTGTAGGTCCTGCGCAGCCCGGCGTTCTTTGCAGCTATCAATCTTTCTTCACCGATGCTGCAAATGACCCTTTTGGAGGACAGTACACCACCCCCTTAACAGCTACAATGCCAACCCAGACAATGCCAATATCCTCACTCTGAGTTGGGTCAGTGAGGAAGCCGAGAGTGCCAGAGGAGGCGCATGCAAGGTTCCAACTGCTTTCCTTTTCAGCACCTGACAGCGAGGAGCTGCATGTCTACACATCCAGCTTGCAAAGTACATCCCTTCCTTTGGTCTGCCGGCCACTCAATGGGACAATGCCTTGTTCGCCCAGAAGGGAGATAATCAATCGGTCCAGGTCAATTGGGACCCCAGCTACTTTGGCCGTGCCAATGCTGTGCGCGTTTCCACTCCTGACAATGTTAGAAATAAATTTCTTTTTGCACTCTTAATCTGCAACGCTCATTCAATGATTATAATATTATTTTATGTTTAACGGTCTGCAATGACCATTATACTGAATAGTATTGGATAGTATTTATATTCAATATATGAACAATGGAGAGTGATGGAGAGCGCTGATCCGCTGCCTCCAATGAGATTAAACACCAACTAGTAAATAACATAATATTCCTTTGATACAAATGTTTAGACTCACCTTTACACGTTGTATGACACTTCTTAGAACTAATGGGAGCAACAATTCCACCACAACCACCGACATGATGAGCGCAAACACCAGAGTAGCAGCAGACGCCAGGACCGGAAACGACAACTTTAAAGTTGTACATCTTGGCAAGGATCAGAGACCCATTTCAGTCATGAAACTCACAACGTTGAACGGACCAGATTGGAGGAGAGGAGCAGCATTTCATCATTTATCTAAGGCGATTAAA
>Ga0209712_10001005_pt1 | contig 24346 bp, 21 predicted proteins | sample ArcOceMetagenome_FD_187443 | JGI IMG/M metagenome (GOLD analysis project Ga0209712, IMG submission 187443) | Marine eukaryotic phytoplankton communities from Arctic Ocean - Arctic Ocean - Greenland ARC118M Metagenome (SPAdes) (version 2) | ecosystem: Environmental > Aquatic > Marine > Oceanic...
AGATAGTTGATATAAATGCAGGTAATCAGTTGTACCTAAAAATCAATATGGCGCATACGTTCTCACGTTACAAGACCAGCTAAGCCATGCAAATTTGCGCACCGCCATAATAAACAAGGTAGCAGCTCACTGGTTAGTTCTTTGCCTCGCCTCTAGTGCAACTAATTTTTGCCCGTTGTATTAAAAGGTGCGACCTCTGATATACATGCAGAAGATTGGAATACAATCAAAATAATTAATACTAACGTCTTCATTAAAACCGGTCCTTAAAGTTAACTAGACACTCACCTTTAGAGTATACGAAAAGCAGTCACATATAACATTTAATCGTGACGGTATTACTTAGTTCGGCTGGTTTTAGGGTATTTAGTTAACAGGATTTCTATGTTAACTAGCGCTGTTTTTTGAGAACATGTGCTACGCACACTGGCATCCTTGCCTTTGTTCAAACAACATCCATGTTGACCGACTGACTTCTTTTCAACAGCCAAAAGAAGTCAGCAAGAAAGGCCGTTCGCTGCTAAAGTTTTTAACCGCACAAAAAGGTTTATTTTAAGGTCGCTACAAATGTGTTCCCTCCAACTTTCGCTCAAATGGCGTCCCGCGCGGCGTCCGCTTGTCATTTGCCTCTAAAATAAGCCTTTTTTGTGCTGAAACGTTACATTCGGAAACTGCAGTGACGGAGCTACCACAGCGGTTGTCGGCGAAGCCGAAGCCTTTGCCCTACCCTCGCATGTATGTTCGCCAATTATTTATGAGATTTCGTAGGTCAATTTACATGGGTGAAACTGGTTTCCTTAGAAGCACTGCTTCGCCCAGTTGAACAGCTCGACACGGACGTCGAGATTGGGTGCCGGTTATCATGGACGTATGATTGACTAATTTGAAGCGTTTGTATCCGGTTGGGTAGGAGCACATTGCTACGACCTGCTAAATCTCATAAATCATTGGATGAAGAACATAGTTTGGCGAGCGGGCTTTTTTGCTTACTTTTTTGCCTGCAGAAAAAAAGTAAGTCGCACAGAAGGGATTATGTGAGAAACCTGCCATGCGGACGCCGCGCGGGAGGGCAGTAAGCGCCAGCGCATGCTTTTATCGCTGTATACATCGCACAAAATACGCTTCGCGGGACGGCAGTGCCCGTTAGGGCATTAACTAACTAAAACTATCTGCTACACCCTACTTATCAACATACCGAATAGCAGTCCCACTAATACTCACCATCAACATAGAACCGCCTTTACCCACCACTTCATAATCAATATCTACACCAATTACAGCGTTAGCACCAATAGACCGAGCTTCTTGCTCTAGTTCCTGAAATCCTATTTTTCTTGCTTTGGTTAATTCATCTTCGTAAGCACCTGAACGGCCACCGACAATGTCACGGATGGAAGCAAAAATATCTTTAAATATATTAGCGCCCATCACTGCTTCACCAACAACAATACCTAAATACTGTTCTATTTTTTTACCTTCTAGCTGATTAGTTGTTGTTACTATCATGTGTCACTCCTTGCTTCGATTTCAGTCTTAATTAAGTTAATTTGTTTGACCAGCTGTAGATCTGAATAAGCCTTAGACGGCACTTGCCCCCAAATGGGTTTAGGCCAACTTACATCATTTTGGTAACGCACAATATGATGTAAATGTAGTTGAGGTACCATATTCCCCAGCGCTGCGACATTCAACTTATCAGGTGTAAACAAATGTTTTAGCGCACGACTAACCAGTGCCGACTCTTGCCATAGTGTTTGCTGCTGTGCATCACTTAAGTCAATTACGTCTGAGATGTCCGCAACTTGAGGAACTAAAATCAGCCAAGGATAGTTGGCATCTTTAATCAGTCGCACCGAACACAAAATTAATTCAGCGACAAATTCACTATCCATTTCTAATTGCGGATGTAAAACAAAACTAGTCATGCAAAACCTTAAATATTAGTGGGTATGACGGTTAACAAAGCCCGTTGACCGATTTCAACATCCGCGTTAGGGAATACTATAGCTTCGCCTTCAAATTGGGCGCGATATTCGCCGCCAGTCTCAGAAGCTAATAAATGATCTTTAGGGAAATCACTAAAGTTAGGGGCATCCAGCGCAAAATTAAGAACAAAATCATCTTGCTGCTTATTAATCACTTGATTCACTTCATATATCAAAAAATCTGCATCATTGTAATTTTTCAGTGCCAACTCTTCACCACAAATTAACTTGGTCAGAGTTGTCACTACGTCACTAAAATTGTCCATATTATTTTGCCCAAATGGCATCACTTTACCCAATTCAACAGTGAACGCCTGAGCGTTAAATTCGTTGACTGAATAATAACTGAAAGTGGTAGTCGCGCTGCCTGACAACAAAATGGTGTTCACACCACAAGCTAATAAAATTTGTAGTTGATATTTATCCCAAGCTTTTCCATTTTGAAATGGATACACCGCAAATTTATCATTCTTAGATGCTCGAATGGCGGTATGTAAGTCATAATGTAAACGACTCCTACCCTGCTCTGGGTTTGTTGCCAGATAAAAGTTTTTAACCGCAACTTCTAACTGTTTTGCTCGGCGCCTTTCATCATTTATTTTTTGCCCAGAAGCTAGATTTTGATGTTCGCCACTAAACAAACGATTCATATTTTCTTCAACAAAACGTTCTGCGATATCCATGGATGGTAAATTACCAAATATAAACAACACTCGTTGTTTTACCAGTATTTCGCCCATCAAAATACGTTTCACTAAATCATCGCAAATTTCTATCGGAGCCGTTTCGTTGCCGTGCACACCACACGAGAGAACAATATCTTTATTACTCTCAGCGATGGGTTCAAAACTGATAATGCCTTCTGCCAAAACATTAACTTGTGTGTGTTCATCAATAACAAACTGAAAAGGTGTAACAAAAAGTGAAGTTTGAGTGCGCGATAAGGAAAGAAAATTTCCTTGTTGCTTCAAGGTTTGAATAATATCTTGAATGGAGGTTTTGTGTGTATTTTGCATAGTGAGTTAGTGTTGGTCGCAGATGTGGTTTCTAAAAATTTAATATTACGCTAATCAGAATACTAACTCTCCTATTTTCAACTGGATATCAATCTTCACAAACAAATTTAAGCGATCTGCTGTTCTCGTACCAAGGATGAACCTACAGCCATATCTTTGTTGGCGAGCTCAACAAAGTCATTTATGGGAATTGCTTTGGAAAACAAAAAACCTTGCCCAGATAAAACACCTATTTCACGTAAGATATGCAAATGCTGAATAGTTTCAATACCTTCAGCAATCAACTCACAATTAGCAGCCTTAGCAATCACCTGACTCGCCTCTACTATCGCGCGATTAACCGGACTTTGATCAATCTCCATAATGAACGACTTATCAATTTTAATGCTGTCAATTTCGATGTCACGTAAATACGCTAAGTTTGAGTAACCTTTGCCAAAGTCATCAATGGCAATAGTCGCTCCAAGTAAGCGAATCTGTGACAATTGTTTTTTAACTAAAATTGAATTGGACAAAGCCACGTCTTCTGTCAGTTCTAATTCAAACTGAGACATCTCCACTTGATGTTTTTGCGCCAATTCTTTGAGGTTGTCAGCAAAATTCATATCATATAATTGGGAGGGCGACATATTCACTGAAATTTGTAATCGTAAACCCACACTATTTAGATATGCAGCCCCCTTGAAGGCTTCTTCTAATACCCAATAACCGAGTTCGTTCATCATATTGTAAGATTCAGCGGCTTCAATCAGTGCGCCAGGAAAAATCAACCCGTCTAGTGGATGATTCCAACGTAACAAACACTCTGCACCTATTATTTTTAATGTATTCAACTCAATTTTAGGTTGGAAATAGATTTCTAACTCATCTTGATCCAAAGCCCGGGTTATATCGGCCTTGAGTGCTAATGCTCGGCCTGTCGTTTCATTACTTAAATTTTGGGCATATTGAAAATTATCAAAGTTATTATCTTTTGCTTGTTTTAACGCAGTTTCAGCTAATAAGAAAAATTTATTGATATCACCGTTATCTTTAGGATTCGATGCTGCACCAACATTAAAGTCAGCGATAAAGGAGTGATCATCACATTGTATGGGGGTTTTGAAATGTTGAACTAAATGGTTGTAAAAATCATGCAGCTGTTTCTGTTGATGGGCACCAGACAAAATCAAACCAAAAACATCACCACCAATTCTGCCAAATATAGCGTTATCAGCAAACAAAAAAGCAATTCGATTAGCAATTTCTAATAGTACTTTATCGCCATAATCGTAACCAAAACTGGTACTGACATCAGAAAAACGCACGACATCAATCAGCAATAAGGATTGCCTAGCATCTGTATTAAGAAGTTGCTCTATTTCTCCCAAAAACGCATAACGATTTGGAATGGTTATTAATGATTCATGCTGCATTAAAATATGTCGCCCTGTTAAACATCTACTAATAATCAATCAAAGTCGATTTTTATACTCACGAAAACCTCCGACAAAAAGACCATTTAAGCTAGCCAATTTCCCCTAATTATATAACAACAAAAAGCCCAAACACTTGTTTGAGCTTTTAACAATCTAGGCGTAAAACACCTTAATTTAGCTTAACTTTCTGAGTATAGAAATTTACTCTACTGCACATGGCTCTAATTGCCAAATTTTTTCCACATAATCTTTAATTGAACGGTCTGAGGTAAACTTACCCATACGCGCAGTATTTAGTATCGCCATTTTCGCCCAGCCGGATTTATCACCGTAAGCCTTGTCAGCTTTTTGTTGAGCATCTGAATACGACTCAAAGTCAGCCAATACTTTGTAAGGGTCTCCGCCCTCTAACAAACTATGCTTAATGGATGCTAATGCACCAGGTTTGCCTGGTGTGAAATAATCAGTTTCAAGCCAATCTAAAACCGCTTTGATTTCTTTATTCTTGTAATAAAAGTCATAAGGGTTGTAGCCAATTTGATCAAGTTCATGCACTTCATTTACGTTTAGACCAAAAATAAAAATATTTTCATCACCTACTTCTTCGGCTATCTCAATATTTGCACCATCTAAGGTGCCTACTGTTAAGGCGCCATTTAGGGATAACTTCATATTCCCAGTACCAGAGGCTTCTAAGCCCGCCGTGGAAATTTGTTCAGATATATCAGCAGCAGGGATCATTTTCTCAGCCAAACTAACGCGGTAGTTAGGTAAAAACACTACTTTAATCTTGCCGTTTACCCGTTTGTCATTGTTCACTTTTTCAGCCACTTGGTTGATTGCATAAATAATGTCTTTGGCCAACTTATATCCCGGGGCGGCTTTCGCACCGAATAAAAACACTCTTGGTTGCATGTCATAAGAAGGATCTTCTAACAAGCGACGATATAGCGCCATGATATGTAAAAGGTTGAGATGTTGGCGTTTGTACTCATGTAAACGTTTAATTTGCACATCAAAGATAGCTTTAGGATTAATTTCTATACCGGTTAATGCTAATACCTCTTTTGTCAGCGCCACTTTGTTTTCATGTTTTATCTTCATAAATTGTTTTTGAAATTTAACATTGTCGGCAAACTGACTCAGTTGTTCTAATTTTTCTAGATGCAACGGCCAATCATCACCAACTTTTTCGTCTATTAATGCAGATAACTTAGGATTACATGCCTTTAACCAACGACGAGGAGTAATACCATTTGTTACGTTAGTTAACTTTTCTGGCCACATTTTATGAAATTCTGGAAACAGGTTTTTCTTCACTAACATCGAATGAATTTCAGCTACACCGTTCACTTTAAAAGAGCCAATGACCGACAAGTTACCCATACGTATCATCTTTTCGTTGCCCTCTTCAATGATCGACAACTTCTGCTTGATGACGTTGTCGCCTGGCCATACTTTTTCTACTTCATCCATAAAGCGATGATTAATCTCGTAAATGATTTCCAAATGTCTTGGCAGAATTTTCTCAAACATACGAGCAGGCCATTTTTCTAGTGCTTCAGGTAACAACGTATGATTGGTATAAGCAAAGGTATTGCTGCAAATTTTCCATGCACTATCCCAATCGAGTTCAGCCCTGTCTAATAGAATTCGCATCAATTCAGGTATGGCAATAGCGGGATGGGTGTCGTTCAATTGGATCACTACTTGACTTGAAAAACGACTCCAATCATCTCCATGGGCTCTTTTATAACGGCGAATAATGTCTTTAAGCGAACAAGCACTAAAGAAATATTGTTGAATTAAACGTAGCTCTTTACCCGCTTCAGTTTCATCATTTGGGTATAACACCTTAGAAATAGTTTCGGCTTGCACGTTTTCTTTTTGTGCATCCACATAACCACCGGCATTAAATACATCCCAGTTGAAGTAATCTGATGCTTGGCTTTGCCATAAACGCAAAACATTCACAGTTTTACCGCCATAACCCACCACGGGAATATCCCAAGGTAACCCTTTAACAATTAGCCCAGGGTGCCATTCTTTTTTAATCTCGCCTTTCTCACCATATTTAGTTTCAACATAGCCATACAACGGAATTTCTTGGATTGACTCAGGGCGGCATATTTCCCATGGGTTACCGTAATCGCGCCAGCTATCTGGTCGCTCTATTTGTTCACCATTTTTAATTTCTTGGCGAAACAAACCATGTTCATAATGTAAACCATAACCCACAGCGGGAAGATCAAGGGTTGCTAAAGAGTCGATAAAACATGCTGCTAAGCGCCCTAAACCTCCATTACCTAGAGCCATGTCTGGTTCTTCTTCCATAATGTCGGTGAGATTGACACCTAATTCCTTCAAAGCTTGGTCCGTTTGCTCAAATAAACCTAAATTGTGCAAGTTATTGGACATCAAACGCCCCATCAAAAACTCTGCAGAAAAATAATGCACGGCACGAGTATCATTTAAATAATGAGACTTTTGGGTTTTGCGCAGTTGCTCTAACACATGTTCTTGAACTGTCGCGCAGGTTGCTTTCCACCAGGCGTGATTATCTGCTTTATTTTCGTCGGTTCCTAAGGAGCAATGCAGATGTTTGACAATCGCATCCTTCATAGCTTTTTTTGGTAAAGAAGACGGTTTAGAACCTGAATTTTTTGCACTCATATCACACCTCAAATTAGCTTTATTCGGATGTCATTTAGCCTGGCGTATTTTGTTTATTTCAGGTTTTAAATGACGTAATAAAATTACATATAAATTTAATGAGGTAGTTTTAGCAGGATTTTTTGCAATAGTTTGTTAAATAAACGTTAAATAATCAAAAAAGCATACGTATACACGTAAAAATACGCACGCCCTTTACATTAAATTAACAATTTGAATAAGTTATTTAAACATTTGCCGTTTTAAACACTTGTTCAACTAGTGCTTGGGCCTCTTTAACTAATAAGTCGAGATGTTCAGAACCATTAAAGCTTTCTGCATATATTTTGTAGATTTCTTCAGTCCCTGATGGGCGAGCTGCAAACCAGCCATTTTCAGTGCTCACTTTCACTCCCCCGATGGCTGCATTATTACCAGGAGCATGAGTTTGAATATTTGTGATAGTTTCACCTGCAAGCTCGGTGGATTGAATAACACTTTTATTCATTTTTCCTAATACTTGCTTCTGGGCATGATTTGCCGCTACATCTATACGAGTATAAACGGGAGAAGAAAACTGTTCAGTAAGTGCCTGATAATGCTCACCGGGATCTTTACCCGTTACAGCAATGATTTCAGCCGCCAACAAACACAATATAATCCCGTCTTTATCTGTTGCCCATGGTTTACCGTTGCGACGTAAAAATATTCCGCCAGCGCTTTCTTCACCTGCAAAACCGATTTCGCTATTCAATAACCCTTGCACAAACCATTTAAAGCCTACTGGCATTTCTGCCAATTCACGGCCAAGGCCGTTCACCACTCGGTCAATCATGCTACTCGAGACTAAAGTTTTACCCACTTTGATATCTTGTGGCCAATCTGTCCTGTGTTGATATAAGTATTGAATGGCAACAGCTAAATAATGATTAGGATTCATTAAACCGCTTTTGCGGGTAACAATTCCGTGACGGTCAAAATCTGGATCGTTACCAAAGGCCACATCAAATTTATCTTTTAAATCAATCAAGCCAGCCATAGCATATGGCGACGAACAATCCATACGAATTTTTCCGTCTTTATCACGGCGCATAAAACCAAATTGCTGATCGATATTACGGTTGACCACTTCGATATTTAATCCATAACGTTCGGCTATTCTGTCCCAATAACCTAAACCGGCACCACCTAATGGGTCAGTACCCAAAACTAATCCTGCTTTGGCAATGGCTTGCATATCAATAACTTGATCGAGCTGGGCAATATAATCTTCTGCAAAATCAATTTCTTTCACGTACTCAGAGTCATAGGCCGCAGCCAAACTCATACGTTTGACTCCAGCCATATCATTGCTGATGATCTCATTTGCACGTTGCTGAATAAGGTTGGTCACGTCGCTGTCTGCTGGTCCACCATGAGGCGCGTTATATTTAAAACCACCATCTTCTGGAGGATTATGTGATGGCGTAATCACCACTCCATCTGCGCGTTCTTTTGTCGAATCTAGGTCATGCTGTAAATTGTGCTGCAAAATAGCAAAAGAGATGACGGGTGTAGGTGTGTATCCACGGTTTTCTTGAACCACTAAGGCCACACTGTTGGCTGCTAAAACTTCTACCGCTGTTGAAAATGCGGCTTCAGATAACGCATGAGTGTCCATACCCATATAAAGAGGACCAGTGATGTTTTGGTCTTGTCGAAATTCAGCCAGCGCCTGACAAATTGCTGCGATATGCATATCGTTAAAGGTATTTAAAAACGAACTACCACGATGCCCTGACGTACCAAAGGACACCGCTTGGGTGCTATCACCTTTTGCTGGTTGATTGGTGTAATAGGCGCTAGTCAACTTAGCTACGTTGACTAACTGCTCTTTACTCGCGGGTTTTCCTGCTTCTGGATGTAGAGCCATAGTAATCCTTTTTTTTAAATGTGTTCAGGGGCAAATGTTGCAATTAGTTGTTCTATTTCGGACGCGTTAAAGCCCACTTGTTCAGCCACTTCTTTGAGCATATTTATTTTCTTAACTGTATTGTTATTGGTGATCACCCAATAATCAGAGCCCGGTACATTTTTAGGATTAGTACTACTACCAGTCTCTATAAGTGTTTCCTTGTCGGTGGCAAAATAGGTTCTATTGCGGCCACTCATGCCCAACACTTTGGCGAATTGCTGAGAATTATGTTTGTGGATAATCGATAACACTAACAACCATCTTTCCACTATTTTAGGGATAGCTTGCAATTGTTGACCTTCGAGTTCGCTAAATACAGCAGATGCCTGACAAGCCTGTGCAGCGCTTTGAACATCACTCGTATTATTATCAATAGAGTAAACAGGATTAGCCTCATCAACACTGATATCTTGATTTTTGTTAAGCAACGACTCAGGCATGACTAATCGGCGTAAAATATCTGATGCACTCTCACCGATATCTTGAGTCTGTGAAGCAATAAAGTGGTAAAGGTCGTCTTCTATTTTAATACTTTTCATGGATTTATTTTTTTTAAGCGATACACATAAGTAATATTATACGGATTGACGCAATCAATTCATCGATTAATTCCATTTCATACACAAGTATTAGCTAAACTACCAATAAACTGCCTAATTTGCGCTAAAATATCGATTCGCTAATATTTTATATGTTTCGGATATCATTACCCTATGTTGCACAACAAACTGGCTATGGCCATAGAGCAATCCTGTCAGGTATTAATTGGCAAACAACAGCAGGTTAAATTAGCACTGACTTGTTTGTTAGCTAACGGGCATTTGTTAATTGAAGATTTACCCGGGATGGGCAAAACCACTCTGTCGCATACTTTGGCTAAAGTATTGGGTCTAGAATATTCACGTATCCAGTTCACATCAGATTTATTGCCCGCAGATATGTTAGGTATCAACATTTTTGATAACAACGAACAAACTTTTCGCTTTCATCCTGGGCCTATTTTTAATCAACTAGTACTCGCCGATGAAATTAACCGTGCGAGCCCAAAAACCCAAAGTGCATTACTTGAGGCCATGGAAGAAAGACAAGTCAGTTTGGATGGTAAAACTAGGTCTCTGCCCTCACCATTCTTTGTGATTGGCACACAAAACCCCATGCATCAATCAGGCACTTACCCCCTACCCGAGTCACAGTTGGACCGTTTTTTAATGCGCATTCAGTTGGGATATCCCTCCAAAGAAGCAGAAAAAAGCATGTTGAAAACACAGCTTGGAGGATTACAACATGATGTGAAAACAGTAATGGATATTGCTGAGTTTATTGGATTGCAAAAGGCAGCCAGCCAAGTACATGCATCAGATGAATTACTTAATTATATATTACGTTTGGTCACGTTTAGCCGCGAAAGCAACCAGTTCGCCAACCCATTATCGCCCCGTGCGACTAAGGCATTATTGAGTTCAGCCAAAGCTTGGGCTTTTATTAATAATAGAGATTTTTTAATTCCTGAAGATGTACAAGCCATTCTCCCGGCAGTGGCGGAACATAGATTACGCAGTGCTTCAAGCGACTTCAGTACTCAGGGTAGCTTAAGTAAAACGTTACTCGAAGCCATCGACCCTATTGCAGCCTAGGCTCTGTTATGACGGTACTTCAAGGTTACTGGAACAAATGGTTAAATAAGCGGATCCCTGCGGCCACACAGCATCACTTAAACCATCAAAATATCTTTATTTTCCCGGCTAAATTTGGTCTGTTGTTTTTGTCTTTGTGTGTATTACTGTTTTTACTTGGAACTAACTATCAAAACAATTTGATGTTGTTGTTATGTTATTTTTTGTTGGCGATATTTTTAGTCAACTTATTGGCCAGCTATATCAACTTTGCGCGTATCGATTTACAAATTGGCAAGTGCTCTGAAGTGTTTGTTGGTGACAATTTGCATATTCCTCTTTGGTTAAATGCCAACAACGATAGCAACTTTATTACTAAACCTGCTGTAAATGGACTATTACATTTTAAGTTCCAAGCCATTAAACATCAATCTAATAAAAAGAACAAAACTGGTGATCAGCCAAGCACACTTGTAGATGCCGATGCCTTTGCTAATCCAATAAACTTGAGCCAAAAGTGTCAACAGCGAGGAAAATTGACACTATCTAGAGTAACAGTGGAAAGTTTTTATCCTTTGGGCTTATACCGTTGTTGGACACACTTGGCTTTCACGCACCAAATAACTGTTTTTCCCAAACCTTTACCTTGTGAGATAAAGCTGCATGTTAGTGAGCACAATAGCGCTAAAAAAAGCGGTGACATAGCCAATGAGCAAGCCGGTCACGATGATTTTTCTCATCTCAAAGCATACCAAGTAGGCGAATCTCTTAACCATATTGCATGGAAACAACTGGCTAAAGGTCGAGGTATGGTCAGTAAACAGTTTTCCTCCATTGGTAATCACATAGGCTGGCTTAAACTATCAACTGAATATAAAAACCAAACGTCGTCGCTACTCAGTAGTGAATTAGCAGCAGGATTAGATAAAGAACTGGGCGAATTGTGTTATCAGGTGATTGAACTAAGCCGTACTCAACGAACTTTTGGTTTAGACCTAGGTGCGACATGTATAGCGCCTAAAAGTGGTGCTGGACATCGGCTCGCTTGTTTACAAGCATTAGCTTATTTTCCCGAAGGGGACCGGTAAACATGTTTAACCGGTTTAAACAAAAAACTAATGAGCAAGGTACAGAACAGTTCGCCAAAAATATTGCATTATTATTATTAACGGCAGGCTTAGTATTTGTCAGTTTTAGTCTTTTTTCTTCAGTGCTCACTTGGGTATTATTACTGGTTGCTTGTGGTGCAGTTATCAGAGGCGCTATTTACTTTAACTATTACAAACATTTACCGTCAATTCGCACACTAAACTTATTAGCAACATTAAGTATACTGGGGCTGATTTACTCTGCCTTGAGTGCCGGCTTATTATTTGGCATGGTGAATCTATTGATCCTTGCCTGTGCATTAAAACTCATGCAAATGCGCAGTCATAAAGATGTTTACCAGTTGGTTATTAGTCTGTTTTTTTTAATTGGCTGCGGATTCATTTTTAATCAATCAATCGGTTTCAGTCTATTTTATGGCTTGATGTGTTTGACACTGTTACTAAGTTTAGCTTGTTATCACGCCCCATCGATAACCATACAAAAACAATTAAAAACCGTTTCAATACTGAGCTTACAAGCCTTACCAATAGGCTTATTAATGTTTTTGGTGTTGCCTCAACTGTCACCATTGTGGCACACCCCCAAGGCCAATGGTGCGCAAACAGGTCTTTCAGAACAAATTACCCCAGGCGACATCGCCAGCCTCTCTCAATCAAGCGAACTGGCTTTTCGAGCAACCTTCGAAGATACACCGCCAATAGCTAGGCAGCGTTACTGGCGCGCCATAGTGATGGAAGACTTTGATGGCAAAACTTGGAAGGTTCACTCCTATCGTCACAAAGTGCGAAATTTTCAGTTAGAAACAAAGCAGCAATTTAAACCTAAGTTGACAGGCCCTTTTATTAATTATGAAGTGATTGCTGAGCCGACCTATCAACCCTGGTTGTTTGCATTGGACATAGCTGTGCCAGCAAACTCTTCAAACAGCAGAAACATCATGCAAAGCAGTGATTTTTTGTTATTTAACCGCCAACCAGTGGTCAGTAAATATCAATACGCGGTGCGTTCATACCCTGATGCATTAGCCAGTCAAACACTCACCGTAGTCGACAAGCGGCTTAACCTGACGTTACCTGAAACGGGCAACAACAGAACCCGAGAGTGGGTCAGTAAGCTGCGTACAGAATTTCAAGACAACAATGATTTTGTTGAAGCAGTGTTAAGTCACTTTGTTGACAACCCCTTTGTTTATACTTTACGTCCTGATGTTATGCTGGTTGATCCTGTTGACCGCTTCTTGTTTGATAACCAAGCAGGGTTTTGCAGCCATTACGCCAGCGCGTTAGCCTATTCGCTGCGATTAGGCGGTATTCCTGCACGTTTAGTGACAGGTTATCAAGGTGGGGAATTGGTAGAAAACGCCGGAGAATCGCCTTATTTAAGTATCTACCAATACGATGCCCATGCATGGGTAGAAACATGGAGCAATAAATCAGGTTGGCAACGAATAGACCCTACAGCGCTTGTTTCGCCAGATAGAATAGAATTTGGTTTAAGACAAGCTATGCAAGATGAAGGTAGTTTTTTAGCTGACTCGCCCTTTGCACTGGCTAGACTCACCAATATAGCGTGGCTCAATAATATCAGGCTGTTTTTGGCACACTTAGACTACAACTGGAGCCGCTGGGTATTAGGATTTAATAGTGAAAGGCAGCGCGATTTATTCAAATCAATCTTAGGAAAAATCACTCCAGAACGTTTATCAATATTAGGGTTAGGCATAGTAGTAACCATCGCTTTTTTACTGAGTTTATTTTTTCTTCCACATTGGTTACAAAATCGTCTGGGCACAACCCAACGTTTATACCTAAGGGCGCTAAGCATATTTGATAAAGCAGGTACTCAAAGAGCTATTTGGCAAGGACCGAGTGCATTTAACCAACAAATCAGCGAACACTACTCAGATAAAATCAGTGATCCTTTTTCTAAAATCACCCAACTATATTTGCGATTAACCTACCAGAACAAGCAAAATAATGCGGCGTCAGTTTTGAGCGATAAACAATGTCATCGAATGATGCGCCGTCATTTAGCCCGATTAAAAACCGAGTTATTAAAAAGCAATCCATAAATCCTCAAAAAGAAGCATCGCCACCTTAGCGATAACGTGATTTTTGTGGCATAATCCGCGCCGAATTTTTGCCATCTAAACGTCACCCACTTAGGGTACGTAATGGCGAACAATAGTTGAATATTAATACTGGGGACCGACCTTGCTTACTACTGCAAATATTACAATCCAATTTGGCGAAAAGCCTTTATTTGAAAATGTCTCAGCCAAATTTGGCAACGGCAATAAATATGGCCTGATTGGCGCAAATGGTTGTGGTAAGTCAACCTTTATGAAAATCATTGGTGGTGACTTAGAGCCTTCTGGCGGCAACGTGTCTGTCGACCCAGGTGAACGTATTGGTAAACTTAAACAAGACCAGTTTGCCTACGAAGAATGCAGCGTTATTGATACTGTTGTTATGGGTCATGGCGAGCTATGGACAGTTAAAACTGAACGTGATGCTATTTATGCCAATCCTGATATGACCGAAGAAGACGGTATCAGAGTGGCTGATTTAGAATCTGAATTCGCAGAAATGGATGGTTACACTGCTGAATCTAGAGCTGGTGAACTATTGATTGGTGTGGGTATTCCTGTAGAGCAACATTTTGGTCCTATGAGTGAAATCGCACCAGGTTGGAAACTCAGGGTGCTACTTGCTCAGGTATTATTTTCTGATCCTGACATCATGTTACTGGATGAGCCTACCAACAACTTGGATATTAATACTATCCGTTGGTTGGAAACGGTTCTAAACGAACGTAACTGCACTATGATTATTATTTCTCATGACAGGCATTTCTTAAATTCTGTTTGTACCCACATGGCAGACATCGATTACGGCGAAATTCGTTTATTCCCGGGCAATTACGACGAATACATGACAGCAGCCACACAATCTCGTGAAAGTTTATTGTCAGACAACGCCAAGAAAAAAGCACAAATTTCTGAGCTTAAGGCATTTGTGAGTCGTTTCTCAGCAAACGCATCAAAGTCTAAACAGGCCACGTCCCGCGCACGTCAGATTGACAAGATTCAATTAGACGAGGTGAAACCCTCTAGCCGTCAAAATCCGTTTATTCGTTTTGAAGAAACTAAAAAGCTACATCGCTTGGCTGTAGAAGTCGAAGGATTGGCCAAGGCCTATGACGAAGAACTATATAAAAACTTAGACTTGATGATCGAAGTAGGTGAAAGAGTCGCCATTATTGGTCCCAACGGTGTGGGTAAAACAACCTTACTAAAATGTTTAGTGGGTGACACTGACCTAACTGCAGGTAGCGTAAAATGGTCTGAAAATAATAACATTGGTTATTATGCTCAGGATCATGCTGCTGATTTTGAAGAAGACAAAACACTGATGGATTGGATGTACCAGTGGGCCCAAGATGGTGATGACGAACAGATCATGCGCGGTACTTTAGGTAGATTGTTATTCTCACAAAATGACATTAACAAATCAGTGAAAGTAATTTCAGGTGGTGAACAAGGGCGTATGTTATTCGGCAAGTTAATGCTACAAAAACCAAATATATTGGTCATGGATGAACCTACCAACCACTTAGATATGGAGTCCATCGAGTCTTTGAACTTAGCTTTGGAAAATTATAAAGGCACCTTACTTTTTGTTAGTCACGACAGAGAATTTGTATCTACTGTGGCCACACGCATTATTGACATCCAACCAGATGGCATCGTGGATTTTAAAGGCGACTATGAAAGTTATTTAGCGAGTAAGGAAGGTTAAGAGCAGCTTTCGAGCTGCAGCTAATTAGCCGGTTGCCGCGCAATTCGAGCTCCGCAAAATATTTCCAGATCAGTTTTGTTGTCAAACAAAAAGGGCATCATTTTCAAAAAAATGATGCCCTTATTTTTTTCTTTGTATTTAGCTCGTAGCTCGAGGCTAGTAGCTTTTTAGTTACTTAATATTTAGTAACCAAGATACAAATTGTTTTGCTTCAGTGGTGTTAGAAAAGGTGCCCATTTTTTGGCCACACTTGTCGGCAAAAGCCACTTTATGTTTGTTCACAGAGATGTTGTGCACTGGGCACATTACTGAAATCTGTGTTCCGTTATATGTATAAGACATAATAAAACTCATTAAATATAACTATTTCATGCTCCATAAAATGAATGCATTAATAGTAAAACTAAAAATAAGCTCATTACAGTTTTGACGATACTACTAAAACCTTAAGTTTCTGTTCGATGAGACATCTGCAAATGTTGTTTGCTACGATGTTTAATGCCCATTAATTCGTCGTACGATAATTCAGCTTGTTATTGTAATTCATTAGGATTTCCTAATGATTACGTTTTTAATGTTGGCTGACTGGATCAAGGAAAGACATAACATTGGAGGTTTGTATTGAGAGAGGTTCTACAAACCGAACGACAACATACTTACCTTTGATTAATTAGTCAACTATTAATTAGACTAAATGGTCAACTACCACCACATAATCCAAACTATTAAAGATGTTATCATTAGACAATTAAATAATTACGAGTGCTCTACTTTGGAAAAAATCGCCATATTTGTTGACGTGCAAAACATTTACTACACCACTCGCCAAGCTTACTCACGGCAATTTAATTACCGTCGTTTTTGGCAATTTATTAGCCATCAAGGCGATATTATCTTAGCCAATGCTTATGCCATTGATAAAGGCGATGAGCAACAACAAAAATTTCAAAGTGCACTTAAACATATTGGCTTTGATGTGAAATTAAAGCCTTACATCCAACGCAGTGATGGTTCAGCCAAAGGTGATTGGGATGTAGGCATTGCGATAGATGTGTTAGAGGCGGCTGAAAAGGCAGACACCATAATACTTTTATCTGGCGATGGGGATTTTGATCTGCTGCTCACTAGGGTTTACCAAAAGTATAACTGTAAAACAGAGGTGTATGGGGTTCCTGAGTTAACCGCACAATCACTGGTCAACTCCGCAAGCATCTTTCATAAAATTGATGACAGGTTGTTGATGTAGGCTTTTGATGGGGATAATTAATAAAAAAAGGAGCAATATATGCTCCTTTTTTGTTTCTGTCTTAAACCAAACTTACTGAGTAAATTTTACTGAGCTTGTTTTAGATGATCTGCTACTAAAAATGCCATTTCTAACACTTGGTCAGCATTTAGACGCGGATCACACTGAGTTTTATACGCTTGAGCCAAATCGTCATCACTAATTTTGTAAGCGCCACCGGTACACTCAGTCACGTGTTGGCCTGTCATCTCTAAATGAATGCCACCTGCATGAGTACCTTCGGCTTTGTGTGCTGCAAAAAACTGTTGAATTTCACGCAAAATAGCGTCGAAGTTACGAGTTTTATAACCACTTGAAGCTTTAAATGTGTTGCCATGCATGGGATCAGAACTCCACACTACTTTGCGGCCTTCTTGTTTAACGCGGCGTAAAAGTTTAGGCAAGTTCTGCTCAAGCTTGTCTGCGCCCATACGGGTGATCAAAGTAAGTCGACCTGCGTCATTGTTTGGGTTAAGTGCATCAATCAGCTGAATCAATTCATCTTCTTGCATACTAGGCCCTACTTTCACACCAATTGGATTATGAATGCCACGGAAAAACTCCAAATGTGCATGATCAAGCTGGCGGGTTCGCTCACCAATCCACAACATATGTGCAGAACAGTTATACCAATTACCCGTTAATGTATCGACACGGGTCAAAGCTTGTTCGTAGTTAAGTAGCAAAGCCTCATGTGAGGTATACAAACTGGTTTCATGCAAAGTAGGTGTATTGGTTGAATTGATCCCCATAACTTTCATAAATTCTAGTGAATCTTGGATCCGCATTGCTAGGTCATGATAACGATCTTTTAAAGGGTTATTTTCTACAAAAGCCATATTCCAGCGATTCACTTCATGTAAATCAGCTAAACCACCCTGAGCAAAAGCACGCAGTAAATTTAGAGTAGACGCACCACGATGATAGGCTTCAATCATTCGTTGGGGGTCAGGCCTGCGTGATGCTTCAGTAAATTCAAAGTTGTTAATAATATCGCCACGATAGCTAGGTAAAGATACGCCATCAATAGTTTCAAAGTCCCCTGAACGAGGTTTAGCATACTGCCCCGCCATACGAGCAACTTTAATTACCGGGCAACGACCGGCATAGGTCAGCACAATGGCCATCTGCAAAATGACTTTAAAAGTATCGCGAATTTTTGGTGCGTTAAATTCATCAAAAGATTCAGCGCAATCACCGCCCTGCAACAAGAAACCTTTACCTTCTGCCACATCACCTAGTTGCTTATATAAAGCCCGAGTTTCCGCAGCAAACACCAAAGGAGGATAACCGCCGAGGGTATCTTCAACTTGTTTAAGGTGTTGCTTATCTTCATAGGTAGGTTGTTGCAAAATGGGCTTTGAACGCCAACTATCTGGTTGCCAATGACTCACGATTTTTCCTTGTTAAATGGTATAAGGTAGTCGATTGAAAAGTGAATCGACAAACTGGGACGAGAATTTAGAGGGAATAAGCGAAAATTTCAATCACAAACGTATTTATTCTTAGAATATATATACCCAAGTTATCCCAAAACACGCGTTTCAGCGGGAATTTAAAGCAATTTAGTCAAGATGGCTATTTGCAGGCTTCGCAATCTAAGTCAAAAATAGCCAACGCCGGATAAATAGTTTTAAAACCAGCCCTAAAGAGAACAGCAGGGGCACTCCACTTCTGCGTTAGGCCAATTCGGAAGGTGATAAACATTCAGTCATTGCCCTGCCCTGAATTGAAATGAAATGACCCTATTGTTCTGAATCCGTTATTTTGGGTAACTTGGGTATTAAGTTCCTTTAGATTTAAGATGCTCAATAAAGCCAACTGCCCCTTGTTCAATTAAATCTAAAACATATTCAAAACCACGTTTGCCTCCGTAATATGGGTCGGGTATTTCTTGCTCTTCGGACTCACCAAAACTTAAAAGTAATGACACCTTATGTTGAAACTCTTCAGGGCAGGCTTCTAACAAATTAGCGATATTTTGGTTATCCATACCCACAATATAATCAAACTTTTCGAAGTCTTGTTCTATTACTCTTCGACACTTTAAGCCTTTAAAACTATAGCCTCGCTCCATACCCGCTGCTTCTGAGCGTTTATCTGGCGCGGCTCCTTTGTGATAGCCAGCCGTACCTGCCGAGTCAATTTCTATGTTTATTCCGCTGTCTAATGCTTTCTTTTTAAACACTGCCTCAGCACTAGGCGAACGACAAATATTACCTAAACAAACAAAAAGTACCGAAGGTTTGATAGCTGACATTGTTTATCCTATTAATTGATTAGATCGTTTCCCTATGCAAAGTATTCTAGCGGTCTATAATTGTGCGTCTAGTAGTAAAATGGATTAATTTAAAAATGAATGTACCAAAGAGTGTCCTAATGTTGAGCAGCTCTAGAGTGGGCAGTGAAGATTATCTACAACATGCAATCCCCATGCTTAGTCAACATTTACCCAATATAAAAGAACTGTTATTTATTCCATTTGCTGGAGTATCAATTAGCTGGGATGACTACACAGCTAAAGTGCAAGACGCCCTACCCGACTACAGAGTAAAAGGAATTCATCAATTCTCAAGCGCCTATCAAGCATTAGAAAATGCCCAAGCCATATTAGTAGGCGGTGGTAATACCTTTAATCTTCTCAACCAGCTTTACCAACAAAATTTGCTAAACACAGTAAAAAACCAAGTAAACAAAGGTACACCATATGTAGGCTGGAGCGCAGGCTCAAACATCTGCGGCAATAGCATTCGCACAACCAACGACATGCCCATAGTGCAACCAACCAGTTTCGAGGCACTCAACTTTGTACCTTTTCAACTCAACCCACACTACACCGACTACCAAGCACCTGGGCACAATGGCGAAACCCGCGCTCAGAGAATTGAAGAGTTCTGTATTTTAAACCCAGAGATGCCAGTTATTGGTATCCGTGAAGGATGTGCTTTGTTGTTGCAAGGGGAAAAATTGATTTTAAAAGGTGAATTGGATGGGGTGGTGTTTCAGGATAAAACGCAAAGTGTAATTAAGCCAGAGCAGGATTTGAGTGAGTATTTAGACGTTTAAAAACAACAAAGTTGGGGGCGTGATACTTAACCAAATGATAAATCAACGCTATGACTCCGTTAGTTTTGTTATCATGTTAGCTCCCCTACATTTATGTCTAACGCCTTACTAACAGACAAAAAACTTTTGGCTAATAATCAGTGGGGAACGAACAATAACAAGCTGTTTTAGTCGTTGTTGAGTTACTTGTTATATGCGCGTCTAATTCCCCACAGGCAAAACTACTTAACTATAAAATGCTTCAACCACTCCTTTTAAGGTAACCAGAAGCGGCTGTCCTCGACGGTCCAACGCCTTAGGAGATGGGATTTTAACCCAACCTTCACTGATGCAATATTCTTCGACATTGGTACGCTCTTTACCGTTCAATAAAATACCGATGTTGTGCTCGAAAATTTCTTCCACATGATATGGGCTTCGGGAATTACTCGAAAGACGATCCGGTAAAGCTGGTAGCGATTTAGTATCGTTCATGTTGATGACCTGATTTTATAAAAGTGCACTATTGTAGACAATATAGAATTAGCCCTCAAGAACTGCGTAGTGTTTAAAGACATTGATTAGTAACTTGTGAATTTTGGCTATTCCATTAATAGCCCCTAAGATCACCAATCCATCTAAAGTTTGATATAGCTTTAGACTTCCCTAGGCATATAACTCCCCATTAAAAGACAAAAAATTGTTGCTTAAAATGTTGAGTCGACAACACAACTAACTGTATTTAGTAACTGTTTAATTTATTGTTAGGCATTGGTGCAGCGCATTAATTTAATACCACCAGCAGATGAATGCATACATGTGGGCGATAGCAAAAGAAGTGGTACTGACACCTATCGATGTCAGTAAACGCTTAGCCAGAGTACCCGCATGAACTTGTTTGAGTTAGCGCATTGGGTCAGGCCTCGGAAGTGGTACAACCTTCGAGATGCGTTAGATTGGTTATCAGGATAATATCCTGATAGAACTCCGAACATAGACGGAAGATAAGTACCACGTTTTACACAAGTAAAGTTAGATAAGCCGACAGGCAACCCACGAATACCAGCATGAAAACCGACGAACATTACTGGCTTCATCTGATGCGTTAGCTCAATGTATTAAAGAAAAAGAAACTCTGAAAAACGGGAATATTTCACTCGTTTTGATTGACAGGGGGAGTCATACCAACACCAATTTAATCGGTTTCTGGCGGTTCTTGCCAGAAATCCGTCTTCAAATTTTTGTTATATGCTTTAGTTTGCATTACCTAGCGCCAAACCTAAATTGAATGCAGTGACTGCTACTAGAAGATACCAGAGGGTATGATTGGTTTTACGACTCTTTCCTATGGCTTCTAGCATTTTATCTACAGAGCCTTTATAGACACCGAACCTGTTAATTGTGTAAGTCGGTTTTGTGCTAGATTTACAAACCATATCAGGATTCTCATTTAAAAACTCTCGGATGTCAGCTTGACTGATATTCGTCGCACTAGAAATGCACAAGACACCACAGCCACTTTTTCCTTGAGACTCAATTTCTCTTAAAATTATTCGCGCAGTTTCTATACTCATATTGAGATATCCTTAAATGTCGAACTTCCGTGGCATATAACACTTAACATATTGGGATTTTAGGAGCGTTTTTTCAGCGAAAAAAATTCACACCATGATGTTTTAGTTATAACTCATTTTCTACTATTTTATGCTTTTTTGACCAGTACCAACAGTAGACCCAACTTGCTGGAAAAAAGAAGAAACTCAGTAAAAAAGTATAGAAGCAAACGAAGACAAGGTTATTGGCATTGCCTTTTGCAAACTTTAAAGTCAAAAATATCATAACAATAGAGTTGATAATAAAGAGCATGAAAATTACTTGTCCTACAATGGTGGTGTTTATGTCGATATTTGTATACTTGTCCCGCAATCTGACTTGAGTTATAACGCCTCAATAAGGGGAAATTAATAGTTGGCTAAAATATTAAGCGGAGCGAAAATAGCCAACTGTAAATTTTCCCTCTTGAGTGGCTTGTTATATTACTGATACCAAACAGTTACCGTTAAAGTGGCGGGTTGAAATGAACCACCACTTTGAGTTTGTTTAATTTCTTTGATTTCTATAGATGGGATTGTAGACAACCATAAGTTAATTTCGTCCTCTAAACCACAATCAACTTGTTCTAAAGTTTTCATCCAAAAGCTTAATTTGGGCTTTAGTGTTTTAGTAAAAATTTTGATTTTCATGCTTTTTATTGAACTCCATTTCTAGATGTAAATGCTAGTAATATAACGCTTCGCATAAATAGCGGAGCAAATCGGACGCTTTTTTGCGCCGTGTATTTTGCAAAAAAACGGACTGTTTGCAGAGTCAGATTTGATGCGTTTATTATGTGTTTTGGGCATCATCAGAAAGAATCCACCTTCTAGTTTTACCAATAAATAACATTGCAATAAACATTACACCACAAGCCGCTATAGAGTATGGGCTTAAAGGGAAATAATAAGTTAAAAAAGGAATACCTAGTGCAACGAGAACGATAGAGAGGTTAGACAGTATTGATGACCGCTTACTTAGTTGTAACCATGATGAGCATTCTTGACACTTGATTTTACCGCCCCATATATTTTTCCATTTAACATGAGCAACACTTTCAAGCTTGATTTTCACTCCACATTTTGGACATTCCATTTTGATAACTTTCCTTGATTTAATTTATGCGAAACTTAAAAGCATATAACGCCGCCAATAACTGGAATTTTGTGGAGCGTAGCGTAACAAAATGTCGATATTAATTGGTTTTGTTATGCATTTATTCAACTTGAAATGGTATCTCAGTATTAATGTCAGCTGATTCAATGATTTCTGTTGATCCATCAGTGCGCATAATGATTAAACGTTTTACTTGTTCATCTTCACCTAAACCAAACACTATATTCGGCGTTTGATCAGTTAACATGCCTGTGCTAGTAACGACTTCACGAGTATAGCTTTCCCCGGAGGTCGTATCTAACCGCAGTCGAGTCCCTAGCAAATTTGCTCTATCATTAATCGAGATCGCAAAAAAGTTGGCCGTTGAGCTGTTCAGAAAAGCTTTTGCAGTCCCATTCATATTAAGCCATAAAACATCAGGCTTACCATCGTTGTTAAAATCTGCAATAACAGGTGATTGACCAAAATGGGGGTTATTTAGGCCTAACGCATCAGAATGCTGAAATGTATTATCCGTCGGTGTTTGCAAATAATTACGTGCCGAAAGTTTGAATAATTTATGTATTGGCCATTTAATATAATTTTGTGCAACCAGTAAGTCTAGATGACCGTCTAGGTTTAAATCTTCGAATACCGCCCCCCAAGCAAACCCTTCGCCCGTTAAATTGTATTCTTTAGAAACATCCGAGAATTTGAATTCCCCATCATTTCTCAACAGCAACCATTCTTGTGTGTGTTGCTGATTGTCGGCAATATCACCCGTTGTTAAGAAAGTAGGAATTGAACCTCCTATGTTACTAAAAAAAAGATCTTGGTCACCGTCCTTATCAATATCACCAACGGCTAATCCCATCCAATAACCAAAGTCAGAATTACTTGGGACTGAGGTAAATGTTCGATCTTTGTTATTACGAAATATCTCAACTTCGCCTGTATTTTGAGCCAAGATTAAATCTTGCCATCCATCATTATTTAGGTCAGAAAAAACAGATACAAAGGTGTTTTGCTTACCTGCAGTATGAGATGACTGTGTAATATCTGTGAAACTCGAATCACCGTTATTTAATAATAAGATATTTCGCTTTGCATGTTCTGGATCATTAAAAATACCACTACGAAATTTGGCTAATTTAACAAAGACACTAATATATAAATCTGCGTCACCGTCATGATCGATATCTGATACGGCCACACTGAAAGGTACCGAATCGTTGGGTAATACCAATGGGATTTTTTTTTCAATAAACTTCCCTTCTTGGTTGAGGTATTGATAAAGGCCATCGTCTCTAGCAACAATTAGATCAACATCGTTGTCATTATCGATATCAATCGATACGGAACCGTAGGTTGCAGAAAGACTGGATAAGCCTGAATCTTCGATAATATCGACTAATTGTTTGTCGCGGTAGCTAAGCAATACGTCTGCCTGCCCCATACCTCCACCAACGAATATCTCCATTTTCCCGTCGCCGTTTACATCAATGACAGCAGCGCCACTAAAGGGATGTGTGTTTTCTTCCCATTTATGTTCAAAGGCTACTGGGATTTCCTCAAACTTGCTAACGTTCTTCAAATTAGCCGCATTAAATACGCATCCCACGCTCATAATACAAAACAAAGCAGTTACGGCCAAACCAAATGTCCACCGAGAAAATCTATTCATAAAAGCATACCTTAGTAATATAGTTAGTTTTTAAAGCATAACGCTTCGAATATGCGGCGCGCGCTGTTTGCGCGTCGGCCATAATTTGTCTGTTAT